>Ga0310345_10000740_pt1 | contig 43223 bp, 40 predicted proteins | sample HC15DNA20500_MG_FD_204667 | JGI IMG/M metagenome (GOLD analysis project Ga0310345, IMG submission 204667) | Marine microbial communities from station ALOHA, North Pacific Subtropical Gyre - HC15-DNA-20-500_MG | ecosystem: Environmental > Aquatic > Marine > Oceanic | place: Pacific Ocean: North... | reverse complement strand
TGGGGGGCTACATAGGCAAGAGCTCTGGTGGCCCACCAGGCGTCAGAGTCATCCAACGCGGCCTCGACCGACTACAAGGCGCGGTCGAGGCCCTCGAGTGGATGCGCAAGAAGTGACGAATGGTGAGTCGGGTCCGACCCCTCCCCCCCGCTGCGCCGTCAGACCCGTCCCCGCTGCGGGTGCTCCGCACCCTCCGCAGTGACGGGTCAGCCGGCTCCGCGGGGCCCCCCCAACCCACTCCGCGCGCGTCGCTCCGCTCGCGCGCGACCCCAGCGCGGGGCGCTGGGTCCCCTGCGGCTCGCGCTCGCGCTGCGCGCGAGCTGGCCGCCCCGCTGCCGCGGGATCGAAGACGGGAGACGGAGCGTGCGGCGACTTCGCTTCGCTCGTCGCGTTCGAGTGACGGCTGGCGGAGGCGGGCAGCGTCAGTTGAGGAGGAGGAGCGCGGCTACCACCGCGGCCAGGGCGGCGAGGCCGATGAGGGCGCGTTTGCGGTCGGGCGGGTCGAGGCGCCTCGCTTCGGGGTGGGCGAGGACCATGGCGGCGCCGAAGAAGGGGAGGGCGGGGATGCCTCGGGCGGTGACGAGGACGGCGACGAGGGTGGCGGCGAGGGCGAGGGAGAGGGCGAGGACGCTGCGCCTGATGGAGAGGCCGTGGCGTCTCGCGGCGACCAGATAGATCGCGGCGAAGGCGACGTCGCCGACGCCGAGGACGGGGTCGATGTGGGTCGTGCCGAGGATGGGCCAGGGGAGGATGAGGACGCCGACCGCGGCGTCGCTCTGGATGATCTGGGCGGTGGGGCCGCGCGGGTGGAGCACGCTCAGGGCGTCGACGGCGGCCGAGACGGCGGCGACGACGAGGAGGTGGCCGGGCTTCTCGATCGCGTTGCCGACCACGCCGCCGGCGCTGGTGCCGAGGGTGAGCAGGGTGACCGTGACCAGGGCGGCGGTGAGGGTCGGCGGGAGGGTGGCGGCGACGACGGCGAGCAGGGCCAGCGCGCCCATCGCGGCGCCGGCGAGCAGGAGGGCGCGCGGCGGGAGGCGGGGGGTGAGCGCGCTCGCGGTGAGGACCTCGGCGGAGACGCAGGCGAAGGCGAGCACGCCGACGGCCGCGCCCCAGAGGCCCGACGGCGCGGGGAACAGCGGGGCGATCGCGGCGACCGCGGCCAGCGCGACCGCGGGGAGGGTCAGCGCGGCCGCCCAGCGGAGCCGGGCCCCGGTCAGCTGCCCTTCTTCCGGCCGTAGGCGATCTGCTCGAGGCGCTGGATGTCGACGACCTCGATCAGATCGGGCGTGACCTTCAGCGCGCCCTCGCGCTCGAGGTAGGCGAGGCCGCGGGAGATCTCCTCGCGCACGGTGCCGAGGCGGCCGGCGACCGTCTCGGTGGTCAGATCGCGGACCAGGTTGCGGGCGTCCTCGTTGCGGCTCTCGCGCGCCGCGACCAGCGAGCAGAGGAACGAGGCGAGGCGCGAGGGCACCGTCCGCAGGGACAGATCGCTGACGAGCTTGAGCGTCTTGGACTCGCGCTTCGCCATCAGGTTGATCATCGCGCGGTAGATGCCCGGGCGGCGCTCGCCGAGGGACGAGAGGAGCTCGTTCGAGAGCAGGACCGCGCTCGCGGCGCGCATCGCCACCGCGGTCGCCGGGTAGTTGCCCCCGTCGAAGCGGATCCCCTCGATGATCGGCCGGCCCGGGCGCGCCAGGTAGATGATCTGCTCGCGGCCGTCGCGACCGCTCTTGGTGAGCTTCACCTCGCCGGTGCGCACCACGAAGAACCCCTCCGCGGGGTGTCCTTCGCTGAACAGGGGGGCGCCCTTGGCGGCCTTCCTGATCTCGGAGCCTTCGGCCAGCGCGTGAATGTCCTGCGGCGGCAGATCCTGGATGATCGGCACGTCGCGCAGAAGCTCGTCCGCCGTTCGCGGGGCGATCGCCATCGCCAGGGAGCATAACACGCGAGGGTGGGGGCCGTGACGTTTCTCCGTGCGCGGGGGGCCGTGCCGCTTCCCGGCGCGCGACGCGCTGTTGCATACTGGCCGACCATGGGTTCTCAACCGGAGCCGGAGAACGGCGCGAGCTCGAATCAAGCCTTCGTCGCCGTGCGGCACGACGAACGATCGTGGGTCGTCGACCTGCCGCAGGGCGAGGCGCCGTTCGTGGGGCCGGCCGACGACTCGGTCGTGCGCATCGAGGGTTTCGCGCGTGCGCAGGGGCTGGTGCGCTGGGACGGGGAGAACCTGAGCCTGGAGCGCACGGCGAAGAGCCCCCCGATCTACGTCAACGGCAAGCGCCTCCAGGCGCGCGCGATCCTCAAGCCCGGCGACGAGCTGAGCGTGGGCGACGCGCGCATGGTCGTCGGCGTGGCCAGCCACCGCGACGCGAGCGGCCGGCGCGCCCTCACCCACCACGAGTTCCGGGAGCGGCTCGGCGAGGAGCTCGCCCGCGCGGCCCGGCGCGGCCGGCCCACCTCGCTGGTGATGGTGCAGGCCAAGAGCGGCGACGGAGGCAAGGTGCTCGAGACCGCGCTCGCCTCGTTCCGCGCCGGTGACGTGGTCGCGACCTACGCGCACGACGAGCTGGAGCTCCTCTTCCCCGACACCTCGGGCGACCAGACCCGCGCGGTCGTCACCCGCGTGCTGTCGGCCGCCGGGCTGGCCGGGGTGTGGGCGGGCCTCGCGGTGGCGCCGCACGACGCGGACACCGCCGAGCGGCTCATCCGGAGCGCCCGCCTCGCGCTCGCGCGGGCCCGGGAAGAGAAGGGCGCGATGATCGCCGGCCCGCCGACGCGCGGCGACGGGATCGCCACCGCGAAGCCGTGCGCGATCGACGAGGCGAGCCAGGCGGTGGTGGAGCGCCTCGGCGCGCTCGCGGGCTCGGACGCCCCGGTCCTGCTCACCGGCGAGGCCAGCAGCGGCAAGGGCGTCTTCGCCCGCATCCTCCACGACGAGAGCCCGCGCGCCGACGGCCCGCTCGTCGTGCTGCGCTGCGCGGGCCTGGTGGATCAGGCGCGCATCGACGAGTGGCTCGGGCCGCGCGGCGGCGTCCCGGCGGGCGAGACCTGTCGGCTCTACGAGGCGCGCGGCGGGACGCTCCTGCTCGACGAGGTCAGCGAGCTCCCCCCCGATCCGCAGGAGCGCCTGCTCGACGTGCTCGACACGCTCGAGGGCGACGTCCGGATCGTGGCGACCACCCACCTCGACCTCGTCGCGCTGGCCGAGCGCGGCGCCTTCTCCGAGGCGCTGGTGGAGGCGCTGAAGGGCGAGACGGTGGAGATCCCGGCGCTCCGCGAGCGCCCCGACGACATCGTGCCCCTCGCCGAGCTCTTCGCGAAGCAGGCGGGCGCCTCCGAGGTGCGGCTGAGCCCGGGCGCGCTCGCGCGGCTCCGCTCCCACCCCTGGCCGGGCAACGTGCTGGAGCTCCGCAACGCGATGGAGCGCGCCGTGCGGCTGTCGGGCGACGGCGAGATCATGGCCGAGCACCTCCCGAGCGACAACCTGCCGGTCCAGTCGGGGGAGGGGCGGCTCCGCGAGCACGTCGACTCCATCGAGCGCGACGCGATCGTCAAGGCGCTCGCCGACGCGAACCACAACCAGACCCACGCCGCCCGCCGCCTCGGCATCTCGCGCCGCGCGCTCATCTACAAGATGGAGAAGTACGGCCTGAAGCCGCCGCCCGGCTCCTCGCGCCGGTGACGCGGGTTAAATAAGAACGGCGGCTCGCAGGCGCGGGGGGGAACGCCAAGGCAGAGCCGCCGTCTCCGACACCCTCTGCGACGAGCGTGCCAAGCCTCGCGTCGGTGTAATCCCCGGTCGGGGACCCCGGCCGTCTTTCGCAGGTGAAAGACCGGCGTTTCGCGTCTGCTATTTGATGACCCGCAGATAGGGAGGCAGACCCGATCCGTCGTCGTCGCCGTCGGGCTCCGGGGGCTCGTCCGAGGGGGTCTCGCTCTTCTCCTCCGGCTCGGGCGGCGGCACCGAGCGGAGGTGGGGGCGGGCCGGGCGGCTCTTGGGCGGCTCGTCTCCGGCGCCCCCCTCGATCGAGCGGAGCTTCGGGCCGGCGGACTTGTCGATCGCCTGCTGCACCTCGTCGGCGATCTCGGTCGGCAGATCCTCGGGCCACACCATGCCCATGCCGTCCTCGCCGAAGAGCGCGAAGACGGCGTCCCAGGGCACCGAGCAGGTGAAGGGCGAGCGGTTGAACGAGAGCGTGCCGAACACGCCCTCGTCGTCGACCCGCAGATCGGGGATCGGCACCGGCAGGTCGAGCCCCACCTGGAGCACGAGCTGCGGCTGCTTGGCGAGCCACGGAGGGACGACGACCCCGCGCGTGCGCGGATCGAGGTGCACGAGCACGCTCCCCCGAAGCAGAAGGGCTCGCGCGACGTCCTTCTTGGGCGGAGGCGTCTCGCGATCCGTCACCCCGGTTCCGTAGTACATCTGGGCGCCTGGCGCCAACGCTCGTGGCGGAGCTGCCGCCTCCGGTGCATGCTCGCGCGCATGCGAACGACGAAGCTCGGTCCCCTCGACGTGGTGATCGCGGGCGGCCCCGATCGAGAGGGCGGCGGCGACGGTCCGGTCGTGGTGCTCATGCACGGCTTCGGGGCGCCCGGGACCGATCTGGTCCCCCTCTGGCGAGTCATCGACGCGCCCCAGGAGGTCCGCTGGGTCTTCCCGGCCGCCCCGCTCAGCCTCCCGGCGATGGGCTTCGGCATGGAGTCTCGCGCGTGGTGGATGATCGACATGGTCGCGCTCGAGCGGGCGATCGCGACCGGGCAGGAGCGGGACATGTCCGGCGAGCGCCCCGACGGCATGCTCGAGGCGCGCGGGAAGGTGCTCGAGATGCTCGACGCGCTCGAGACGGAGCTGTCTCCCAGCAAGCTCGTGCTCGGCGGCTTCTCGCAGGGGGCGATGATCGCCCTCGACGTGGCGCTCCACACCGAGCGGGCGCTGGACGGCCTGGTGCTGATGAGCGGCACGCTGATCAACGAGGCCGAGTGGGCGCCGCGCATGCCGCAGCGGGCCGGCCTGAAGGTGCTCCAGTCGCACGGGCGGCGCGATCCTCTCTTGCCGTTCTCGATGGCCGAGCGCCTGCGCGATCGCATGACCGGCGCCGGCCTCGACGTGGAGTTCGTCGCGTTCCCCGGGCAGCACGAGATCCCGGGCGGCGTGCTCGAGCGCGCCCAGGCGCTCCTGAACGACGCTTTCGCACCCACTTGACGGACCTACGGGTGCACCCGACGACGCGTGGGCTGCGCCCCACGCTGGCTGCGCGCTAGGCCGAGCTCGACCCCGCACGTGGGGCTGGCACGGCGGCTGCTGAGCGCGGGGCGACGTCCCTTTCCCTTTGGAGGATTCGTGAATCGCTGGTTCATCACGTGCGCCCTCGGCGCGCTCGCTCTCGCCCCGGGCCTCGCCGCTGCTCAGCCGGCCGAGGCCGACCAGAACACCGAGCGCGCCTCGCTCGAGCGGCCGGACGACGACATCACCCTCAACCTGACCGCCGGCACCTCGCTGACCTACGGCAACGCGCGCACGGTCACGCTGAACGCGGGCGCGGACTTCCAGCTCCGTCGCGCGGAGCACGGCTTCCGGCTCCGCCTCGGCTACGTCTACGGGCTCGCGGCGACGCGGCGCGACCCCGACGCGATGCCGCCGGACTACGAGTTCGGGGAGTGGGACGAGAACGCCAACAACCTCACCGGGCTGCTCCGCTACGACTACTTCCTCACCCCGATGGACGCGATCTTCGTGGCCGCGGTCTTCCGCCACGACACCTTCGCGAACCTGCAGCCGCGCTTCGGCGGCCAGGCCGGCTACCTCCGCAACCTCTTCAAGGAGGAGAACCATCGGTTCTGGGTGGAGCTCGGCGTGGACGGCACCTACGACAACTTCGGTGAGCCGTTCGACATCGGCGGCGGCGTGATGAGCCAGGACCGCTTCATCTTCTCGGCCCGCGGCTTCGTCGGCTACAACAACCAGCTCAACGCGCTCCTGACCTACCAGACCGGGCTCGAGATCCTCTGGGAGCTCTACCGCGCACCCGGCAGCACCGAGCTCGCCCACCTCCGCTTCGAGTGGCAGAACCAGCTCCGCAGCAAGCTCGAGGAGTGGCTCCAGATCGCGCTCGACGTGACCGCCCGCCTCGACAGCCAGCCGCCCGGCCAGGTCGATCCCTGGAACGAGCAGGCCAACCAGCCCACCCAGATGCTGGACCTCCTCGTGACGCTCAACCTCGTCGGCAACTTCGACCTCGACGGCACGCCGGAAGAGGAAGCGGAGGAGGAGGAAGAAGAGGAGTGCCCGGTCTGCAACTGCCCGGAGCCCGAGCCGTGCCCGGCGGTCGGGGCCGACGCTCCGGTGGAGACCTCCGTCGAGGCCGACGCCTCGGCTTCGGCCGAGACCGACGCCGAGACCGACGCCGAGACCGAGACCGAGACCGACGCCGAGACCGAGACCGAGACCGCGCCCGCCGCCGAGTAGGCCGCGCGTTCGTCGCGAGTCGAGCGAGCTGGGGCAGGCGCCCTGGCTCGCTCGTTTTCGTTTCGTCGCCGATCCGCGCGCGGCTTCGGTGACAAATAATTTCACGCAAAGACGCAAAGACGCAAAGAGGGCGACGGGGTGGCGTGAGGCCAGGGATGTCGGGAATGCCATGGCCGTGGCCTGGGCCGGTCGCCGCGACCTGGCGAGCTACCAGCGCGCGGCCCGCCCGGTCCCTTTGCGTCTTTGCGTCTTCGCGCGAGTAATTGGGGCGCCGCCGTCCGCTGTCGCGACCGGTCGGTTCAGCAACAGGCGGCCGGCCGCCATCGCGGTGCCATCCTGCGTCTCTGCGAGAGATGAGCTGCCAGCCGACGGGCGGGCACGGGCGCGGGAAGGGGCACGGGCAGGGGGCGGGTCGCGGAGCCGTCAGGCACACCGACCGCTGCTGCAGGTGCCGGAGCAGCAGTCGCCGTCCTCGAGGCAGCCTCGGCCGCTCGCGCGGCAGGCGCAGGTCCCGCCCACGCAGTCCATGTAGCCGCAGCAGTCGCCGCCAGCGCTGCAGCTCGCGCCCGCCTCGACGCAGCAGCGCACGCCGAAGGACGCGCCGCGGCGGCAGCTGAGGTCGGCGCAGCAGTCGGCGTCGACCGAGCACATCGCCATCGAGGCGCCGCAGGCACACGACGACGGCCCGAAGTCCCAGTCGCCGCAGCTCCCCGCGCTCGGGCCGCCCGCGCCGCCGCGCTGGCAGGTCCCGCTCGACGCGCACCAGCCGCAGCCGCCGGTCGCCGTGCAGGCGGCGCAGCTCGTCTGGCCGACGCAGGGATCCGGGGCGGGGCAGCTCGAGCGGGTCGTGCGCCACTCGGTGCAGAAGCCGCTCGTCGGCCCGAAGGCGTCGCCGGCCCGGCAGGTGCCCGTGTCTCCGCACCAGCCGCAGCCGGCCGCGTCGGCGCAGCCGCCGCAGTCGCCGTAGAGCGAGCAGCTCGGCCCGCACTCGAAGCTGAAGAAGTCCCAGTTCGCGCAGGTGCCCGTGCTCGGGCCGAGCGAGTCGCCGGCCTCGCAGCTCCCCGTGTCTCCGCACCAGCCGCAGTCGGAGCGCGCCGCGCAGGTGCCGCAGTCGCCCTCGAGGAAGCAGGTGTCGAACGAGCCGCCGTCGCAGGCCGAGGGCGCCCAGTCCCAGTCGCCGCAGGAGCCGCCGTCCGGGCCGCTCGACGAGCCCGCCTGGCAGGTGCCGCTGTCGGCGCACCAGCCGCAGGGCCAGTGCAGGGTGCACTCGTCGCAGTCCAGGTAGCCGCAGCGCTCGGCCGGGGCGGCGCAGGTGCCGTCGCTGCAGGCGAGCTCGCCGTCGCAGCGATCGCCGGCGCAGCAGGGCTGGCCGTCGTCTCCGCAGGTCGGGTCGGGCTCCCCGCAGACGCCCGCGTTGCAGGTCCGGCCGCCGCGGCACTCGCTCGGCGGCTCGCAGCACGCCTCGCCTTCGCCGCCGCAGACCACGCACGCGTCGCCCGCGCAGGCGAAGCCGCTCCGGCACATGCCCGCGCCGCAGCACGGCTCGCCCTCGCGGCCGCAGCCCTCGTCGAACGGGCGCAGGCAGAGCCCGTCCGCGCAGAGCAGGTCGGTGCAGCAGTCGGCCGCGGTCCGGCACGAGCTCCCTTGCAGCGCGCAGCACTTGCCGCCGACGCAGTCGGTGTCCCCGCAGCAGTCGGTGGGCTCCTCGCAGGTCGCCCCGCCCGGGACCGCGCAGCAGCTGCCCTCCTCGCAGAACGAGCCGTCCGCGCAGCGCAGGCCGGTGTCGCAGCACATCTGGCCCACGCCGCCGCAGTCGTCGGCGCCGGTGTCGCGCGTCACGCCGGTGTCGCGACGCTCCACGCCCGCGTCGAAGCCGACGTCCGCGTCGGGACGCGCGGAGCCGTCGTCGCAGCCGAAGACCCCGAGCAGGAGGGCCAGCACCCACGGTGAGCGTCGCATGACATCAGCGTATCAGAACGAGGGCGGGGCCCTTCCCCTCAAGGTTTGGCCGCGCCGGTCGTTTCGGGCGGTGGGGCATGCGTGTACTGATCGCCGACGACTCCGCCGTCTCTCGGACCGTGCTCGAGCGCATGCTCGTGGCGTGGGGTTACGAAGTGGAAGCCTACGCCGACGGCAACGAGGCGTGGGCCGCGCTGCAGCGACCCGACGCGCCGCGGCTCGCCATCCTCGACTGGGTCATGCCCGGCATGGACGGCATCGACGTGTGCCGGAAGCTGCGCGCCGAGATCACCGACCGGTACACCTTCGTCTACCTGCTCACCGCCAAGACGGGGAACGACGACGTGCTGCAGGGGCTCGACGCGGGCGCGGACGACTACCTCACCAAGCCGGTCAGCGCGCCGGAGCTGCGCATCCGGCTCCGGAACGGCAAGCGCCTGGTGCAGCTGCACGAGGAGCTGATCACCGCGCGCGAGGCGCTCCGCACCCAGGCGATGGTCGACCCGCTGACCCAGGTCTGGAACCGCCGGGCCTTCATGGACGTGGCGTCCAAGGAGCTCAGCCGGGCCCGCCGCAGCCAGCGACCCGCCGGGCTGCTGATGATCGATCTCGATCACTTCAAGCGCATCAACGACACCCACGGGCACCCGGCCGGTGACGCGGTGCTCGCGGAGGCGGCGCGCCGCATCCAGAGCGTGCTGCGCGACGGAGATCAGCTCGCCCGCTTCGGCGGCGAGGAGTTCGTGGTGCTCCTCGCGGAGTGCAACGCCCGCGGCGCCTGGGTCGCCGCCGAGCGCGTGCGGCGCGAGATCACCCGCGCTGCGGTCCCCCACGGGGGCGACGCCATCCCGGTCAGCGCGAGCATCGGCGCGGCGGCGGCGCCGGTCGGCTCCGAGGCGCTCGCCGACCTGATCGACCGCGCCGATCGCGCCCTCTACGAGGCCAAGCGAGCCGGCCGGGACCGGACGGTGCTCGCGGCGCCGTCCCCGCTCTCCGAGACCGGCACCTGATAAGCTCGCACCCGTGCGCCTCGTCCTGATCCGCCACGCAGAGTCGACGTGGAACGCCTCGGGCCGCTGGCAGGGGCAGAGCGACGTCCCCCTCTCGCCGCGCGGCCAGCTCCAGGTGCGCGCGCTCGCCGGCCGGCTCTGGGAGCTGGAGGCCGATCGCCTGATCGCCTCCGACCTGCGGCGGGCCCAGGAGACGGCGATGGCGCTCGGCGAGCCGGAGCTCGATCCGCGCTTCCGCGAGATCGACGTCGGCGAGTGGGCCGGGCTCCTGCGCACCGAGGTGGGGGTGCGCTTCCCCGAGCAGGTGCGGGCGCTGCGGGCCGGCGAGCCGGTCCGGATCGGCGGCGGCGAGTCCATGCCCGAGTTCGAGGCGCGGGTCGACGCGGGGATCGAGGCGCTGCGCGGCGGGGAGGGCCGGGTGGTCCTGGTCACCCACGGCGGCGTGATCCGGGCGCTCGCCACCCGGGTGCTCGGCCTCCGGGGGCGGCGCAGCTCGCTCGTCGGCGTGTCCAACACCTCGCTGACCGTCGTGCGCGCGACCGGCCCGATGGCGATCGAGGTCTACAACGACGCGAGCCACCTCGACCCCGGCGACCAGGGCTCGGGGCTGATCTCGATGCCGGTCCCCGCCACCCGGGTGGCGGTGGTGGCCAGCGCCGAGGGGGAGCCCGACGACCGCGCGCTCACCGACGCGATCCTCGCCGGCCTCGGCATCCCGATCTGGTTCGCCGTCGAGGACGTGGCCGAGGAGCCGCTCGCGGTGTCCCTCCTGTCCGAGCCCATCGACGGCTCCGAGGCGGCGCTCGATCGCCTCCGCGAGGACCACGTGGACGGGAGCTTCGGGCTGGTCGCGCGGCCGGACGCGGCCCGCCGGGTGGTGGAGCGCCTCGCCGGCCTCGGGGAGGGCGGCCTCGCGCCGATGCGGCACGGCGCGGTCGCGCAGCTCCGGCTCTCCGAGAAGGGCGCAGAGCTGCACTCCTACGGCGTGCGCCCCTCGCTCGGCTGATCGACCGGGCTCGAGACCGTCGGCCGCTCGCGCGTGTCCTCGGCGGCCGGCAGCGCGCCGTCGGCGCGCACCGCGAGCCGGCCCAGGGTGAGGACGGTGAGCGCGGTCGCGAGGGCGCGCGCGATCCAGCGGCGGATCCGGGTGATCACCGCGCCAAGCTGACCACGCGTCGGGTGGACGACAACCGTGTCTCTGGTCAGGGTGACGGTTTTGGGTCATGGTAGCGCGCCGTGGCCTCCCTGACCCTTCGATCCGTCCGCAAGCAGCTCGGGCCGAACGAGATCCTGCGCGGGATCGACCTGGAGGTGGAGGACGGAGAGCTGGTGGTCCTGGTGGGACCGAGCGGCTGCGGAAAGTCCACGCTGCTCCGGACCATCGCCGGGCTCGAGATCCCCGACTCGGGCGCGGTCCACATCGGCGAGCGCGACGTGACCCGGCTCGCGCCGCGGGAGCGCGACGTCGCGATGGTGTTCCAGAGCTACGCGCTCTACCCACACCTCACCGTGCACGACAACCTCGCGTTCGGGCTGAAGCTCCGGGGCGAGAAGCCCGGCGTCATCGCCGCGCGGGTGGACGAGGTGGCGCGCATGCTCGGGCTCGAGGCGCTGCTCGATCGCTACCCGCGTCAGATGAGCGGCGGGCAGCGGCAGCGGGTGGCGATGGGGCGCGCGATCGCGCGGCGGCCCAAGCTCTTCCTCTTCGACGAGCCGCTCTCCAACCTCGACGCCGCGCTCCGGGCCGAGGTGCGGGTGGAGATCAAGAAGCTGCACCGGGAGCTCGGCGCGACGATGGTCTACGTCACCCACGACCAGGTGGAGGCGATGACGCTCGCCGATCGGCTCGTCGTGCTCCGGACCGGCGAGGTGGAGCAGGTCGGGCCGCCGCTCGAGGTCTACGGGCAGCCCGCGAGCCGCTTCGTCGCCTCCTTCATGGGGAGCCCGGCGATGAACTTCGTCCCGGCGCGCGGCGAGGCCGACGCGGTGAAGGCCGAGGGGCTCACGCTGCCCGTGCGCGGCGCGCCGGAGGGCGAGGTGCTGGTCGGCATCCGGCCGCACGACGTGCTCGAGCGCGACGGCGGCCCGATCGCGATGGACGTCGAGGTCGTGGAGGCGATGGGCTTCGAGGCCTACGCCCACGGCAAGGTGGGCGCGGTGCCGTTCGTCGCCCGGCTCGAGGGAGACCGGGCGGGGGCGGTGAAGGTCGGCGACCGGATCACGCTCGACGTCGCGCCCGGGGCCGTGCACCTCTTCGACGCGGAGACGCAGCGCGCGCTCCGCTGAGGCCCGGGGGGATGGGGAAGGGACGACAGAGGCTCGCGACGATCGCGCTGCTCGCCTGCGCGCTCGTGTGCAGCGAGTCGGCCGCCCAGGCGGGCCCGGCGGTCGGCCAGGCGCCGGTCGACGTGGTCGTCTGGCACGCCTATCGAGGCCAGGAGGAGGCGGCGCTGCGTCAGGTCGCCCGCGCGTTCGAGGCCGAGAACCCCGACGTGCGGGTGCGGCTCGTCGCGCAGCCGTTCGGCGCCTACGCGTCGAAGCTCGAGAGCGCCATCCCCACCGGCAACGGCCCGGACCTCTTCATCGACGCGCACGACCGCATCGAGAGCTTCGCCTCCCGCGGGCTGCTCCAGCCGATCACGCCGCCCGACGCCGAGGCGTTCGCGCGGCGGCTCGACGGGCGGCATCAGGCGGCGTTCACCGCCCTGGGCGCGCTCCACGGCTACCCGCTCTCGGTGAAGACCGCCGCGCTCTACGTGAACGCGTCGCTCGCGCCCGAGCCGATCGAGAGCTTCGAGGACCTCGAGGCGCTCGCGCTCCCCGACGGCGTCTTCCCGCTCGCGATGGAGGCGGAGAGCGCCTACTGGACGGCCGGCTTCTTCGCCGCGCACGGCGCGTCGCTCCTGAACGACGAGCACGGCTGGGGCCTGGAGGGGGAGGGCGCGCTGACCGCGCTCCGGCGGCTCTCGCGCTGGGTCGAGTCCGGCGTGGTCCCCGAAGAGAGCAGCGGCGATCTGGTGAAGCGCCTCTTCTCCGAGGGGCAGGCGGCGGCGGCGATCAGCGGTCCCTGGCTCGCGCCCGACCTGCCCGAGGCGCTCGACTGGCGCGTGCAGCCCCTGCCGGTCGTGGCGTCCACCGGCGCGCGCATGCGCCCCTACGCCACCGTGGAGGGCGCCTACCTCGCGGCCCGCTCCTCGCAGCCCGCCGCCGCCAACCGCTTCGCCGCCTTCCTCACCTTCGGCGAGGGCGCGCTCCTCCGGGCGCGGGTAGCCCGGCAGATCGTGACCGACCGCGAGGCCTGGCCCGCGCTCGAGGGCGACGCCTTCCTCCAGCGCTTCCGCGAGGCGGCCGACGACGCCGCAGTCATGCCGACCCACCCGCACATGCGCATGATCTTCGGCCCGGCCGACCGCGCGATCCGCAAGGTGCTGCGGGGCACGGCCACCCCCGAGGACGCGCTCGAGGAGGGGCGGCACCGCTTCGACGACGTGACCCGCCCGCTCCCGGCGCCGCGCTCGCCCGCGTGGGGGCTGGCCGCGCTCGGGCTGCTCACCCTGCTCGGCGCGCTCGCGATGGTGCGCCGGCTGCGAGAGCCGGCCTTCCGGGTGGCGCTCCGCAAGTCGATGCCCGCCTATCGCTACGTGGCCCACGCCGCCGTCGCGGTGGGGCTGCTCGTGATCCTCCCGCTGGTCGTCGGCGGGCTCACGAGCTTCTTCGCCGGGCGCGGCCTCGAGGAGATGTACTTCGTGGGCGTCGCGAACTACGTGGACATCCTCGTGGCCCGCGGCGGCGACCTGCTCGGCCACGGCTCCTTCTGGCTGGTGCTCGCGGTGACGGTGCTGTGGACGGTCCTCAACGTGGCGCTCCACCTCGTGATCGGGGTCTTCCTCGCGCTCCTGCTCCACCGGCCGTACCTGCGCATGAAGGCGCTCTACCGGGTGCTGCTCATCCTGCCGTGGGCGGTCCCGAACTACGTCACCGCGCTCGCGTGGAAGGGCATGTTCCACCGGCAGTTCGGGGCGGTGAACGCGCTGCTGACCTCGCTCGGCGCGGAGCCGGTGAGCTGGTTCTCGCACTGGACCACCGCGTTCTCGGCCAACGTCGCGACCAACGTCTGGCTCGGCTTCCCGTTCATGATGGTCGTCACCCTCGGCGCGCTCACCTCGATCCCGAAGGACGTCTACGAGGCGGCGGCGGTCGACGGCGCGAACGCCTGGCAGCGCTTCCGCCTCATCACCGCGCCGATGCTCGTCCCCTTCCTCGCCCCCGCGGTCGCGATGGGCTCGGTGTGGACGTTCAACATGTTCAACGTCGTGTTCCTGGTGAGCGGCGGCGAGCCGGACGGGAGCACCGAGATCCTGGTCAGCGAGGCCTATCGCTGGGCCTTCACCCGCGGCAACCAGTACGGCTACGCCGCGGCCTACGCGGTGCTGATCTTCCTGATCCTCCTGGTGTCGACGCGGGTCGCCTCGAAGGCGGCGGAGGCGGACGCGTGACCGAGCGGCGCGACCCGATGTGGATCGAGGTGCTGGTGCACGTGGCGCTGCTCCTGGCGGTGGCCTTCGCGCTCTACCCGGTGCTCTGGGTCGTCTCGGCCGCGCTGTCGCCGACCGACGCGCCCGAGGTGTCGGCCTTCCCGTTCCCCCGCGACCCGTCGCTGCGGCACTTCGCCGCCGTGGTCGGCACGAGCGACGCCGAGGGGCGCTGGCTGTTCGGCTGGCAGCTCTTCAACTCGGTGGTCATCGCCGCCGCGACCGCGCTGACCGCCATCGCGATCGCCACCCCGGCCGCCTACGCGATGGCCCGCTTCGACTTCGTGGGGAAGCGGGGCAGCACGCGCGCGCTCCTCGCCACCCAGATGTTTCCGGGGGTCGCGGCCGCGATCCCGCTCTACCTCCTGCTCAACTTCGTGCACCTGCTCGACACCCGGAGCGCGCTGGTGCTCGTCTACGCCACGACCGCGGTGCCCTTCGCCATCTTCCAGCTCCGCGGCGCCTTCGAGGGCATCCCGAAGGACCTCGAGGAGGCGGCGATGGTCGACGGCGCGACCCGCTTCGGCGCCTTCGTCCGGGTCGTCCTCCCCGCCGCGCGGCCGGCGCTGGCGATCACCGCGCTCTTCGCGTTCATGACCGCGTGGAACGAGTTCATCCTCGCCGCGACCTTCCTCACCAGCGAGGAGATGTACACGCTGCCGGTGGTGCTCCAGCGCTACATCGGCGAGTACGACGCGCAGTGGCCGGCGTTCGCGGCCGGCGCGATCCTCGTCAGCGTGCCGGTGATGCTGCTCTTCTATGCGCTCCAGCGGCACCTCGTGGGTGGGCTCACGTCGGGCGGCGTCAAAGGCTGAAGATGCGGCAAATATTGCCGCAGCTTCCACGCGCGTGAGCGCGTGGGATGGGGTGGGAGCCCGAGCCGGCTTTGCCGGTCGGGCGGGAGGGGGCGCATGCCCCCTCCGGAAAGTGAGTTTGCTGGGCAGGGGCGGGTCCGCCCCCGCCCCCCCGCTGCGCCGGCACAACGGTCACCACTCCGGCTGCTCCGCAGCCTACGCGGTGACCGCTGCACCGGCTCCGCGGGGCCCCCCCTACCCACTCCGGGACCTCGCTCTGCTCGGCCCCGACCCCAGCGACGGGGCGCTGGGTCCCCTGCGGCTCGCGCTCGCGCTGCGCGCTCGCTGGCCGCCCGCTGCCGCGGGATCGAACACACGTGGTGGTGCGTGCGGCGACCTCGCTGCGCTCGTCGCCTGCCGTCGTCTCGGGTCAGTGTGGTGGAAGCGGGCGGGGGTGCCTCGGCGCCATCGTGTGCCTCCTCTCGAGCGCGTCTCAAGGGGGGCGCGGGTCCGCCGTACCCACGTAGCGCGCGCTCCGCCGCGTGTTAGCCCTCATGCTCGTGTTGGACGTCCCGCCCCGCGTCATCGACGAGTCCGATCACCACGTGATCGGCACCTGGCGCCGCATCGTGTTCACCATCTGGCGCGGCGAGACCACCACCCGCGGCATCCGCGGCATGCAGGAGGCGGTGCGCGGGGCGCGCGCGGACGGCGGGCTGCTCGCGATGACGGTCGTGACCGATCAGGCCCCGATGCCGCCCGGCGAGGTGCGGGACCAGCTGGCGCGCGCGATGGCCTCGTTCGAGGGCGACGTCGTCTCGTCGGCGCTGGTGTTCGAGGGCACGGGGTTCCGCGCCGCCGCGGTCCGGAGCGTCGTCTCGGGCATCTCGCTCGTTCGCAAGATGCCTTACCCTCATCGGGTGTTCGACCGGGCGGAGTCCGGGCTCATGTTCCTGCGGGACGCCGGCCAGCTCGACCCCCGCCTGGACTTCCCGATCGCGGGCGCGCTCGACGCGCTCGACATGCTCCGCTACCGCGAGCCGCCGAGCGGCCTGAGCTTCGGGACCTGAGCTACCAGGCCTTCAGGCGGAGCGAGCGCAGGGGCGCGGGGGGCGCGTAGGCGAAGCGCAGCACGAGCAGCGGGCGCGCGTCGTCGTCCATCGGCCAGAGCGCGGCGAGCGTCTCGAGCGCCTCGTCCACTCGCTCTCGGGCGACGCCGTCGAGGCCGTCGAGGCGACCGGCGCGGGCGCGGGCCCAGAGATCGGCGGGGGTGCCGTAGGGGTGCACGCCGATCCCGAGCGCGGTCGCGCACAGCCACACCCGCTGGAGGGCGCGGCCGGCCTCGAGCGCGTCGCCGCGGCTCGACAGGAGCGCGACCCCGGCGGCCGCCGCGATCGTCTCCGCGTTGCCTCGCTCGAGCTTGGCGCCGCCGTCCACCCGGCGCAGCGCCTCCCGGGCGTCGGCGTCGCGCAGCAGCGTGAGCCCCGCGCGCTCGAGCGGCGCGAGCTGCAGGGTGTCCACGTCGAGCCCGGTGCGGGTCTCGAGCGCCTCCGCCGGCGTCCAGCGCATCTCCTTCAAGAGCCGCGGGCTCAACGTCGGGCTGGTGATCTGCGCTCGCTCGAGCGCGCCGATGGCCCCACCCAGCGCGAGCAGCGCCTCGCGATCGGTCAGGATCGAGAGCGCGGCCGCCTCGCCCGCCGCCTGCGTCAGCGCGTAGCCGTGGGCGACGCTCAGCGGGCGGCCGTCGCCGCGGGCGCGGTTGGTGTGCCGGGCCTCGATGTGCGCGGCCCACGGGTGCGCGGTGGCCCGGGCCGGGCGCGTGACCAGGGTCCAGCCGTCGGCGGAGGACGAGACGTCCACCTCGAGCCCGAGGGCGCCGCTCGCGAGCGCCGCGTTCTCGAGGGCGGCGCCGAGGGCCAGCCGGTCCCCGTCGTCGTCGCCCAGGTAGGTCGAGCGGCGCTCGGTGGCGAGCGCGCAGGTGATCCGATCGCCGGCCACCTCGAGCCGCCAGGGCTGCACGTTGCCCGCGGACGGCGCGAGGCAGGCGAGCCGCGCGATCTCCTCCATCGCGGCGGACGCCTCGGGCGCGCGCGGCGCCGACAGCGGCGGCGCGGGCGGCGGGGCCGGGGCGCGCAGGGTCGCGGTCTCGGGCCGGATGGTCTCGTGCAGGTCCACCCGGAAGCGGCCGCTGACCTCGAGCTCACCGAGGAGCACGCGGCGGGCCGTGCTGCCGACGAGCGCGCCGCCGAGGGCGATGTCGGAGGCGAGCTGCGGCCACGTCGAGACGCTCTCCTGGATCTCGACTATCGACGCGGCCGCGCGCGGGGACACGTGCGCCGGGTCGAGCACGCGCATGACGAGCGGGATCTTCGCCTCCTTCGAGAGGTCGCGGAGGCCCGCGGCGTCGTGGCCGTGGAGCAGACCGTGCAGCACCGGCCGATCGGGCTCGAGGTCGAAGCGCTCGACGTCGAGCAGGCCGCCGTCGCTCGTCTCCATGAGCACGGGCACCCCGTGGGCCCGCGCCCGCTCGCGGAGCAGCACCTTCACCGCGAGGTCGTCGCACTCCTCCACCAGGAGCGAGAGCGGCGCGTCGCCGTCGCCGACCACGAAGCGCTCGGCGTTCTCCTCGGTGATGCCGCGGTCGAAGAGCTCGATGTCGAGGTAGGGATCGATCTCGTACATCGCGCGCGCCGCCAGCTCGACCTTCGGCACCCCCAGGTCGGCCACGCTCGCGCGCAGGCGGTTCATGTTCGACAGCTCGAGCGCGTCGAAGTCGGCGAGCCGGAAGCGCGTCCCGATGCTCTCGAGGACCAGGGTCACCGCGCTGGTGCTCCCGACCGAGAGGCCGACCACCCCGATCCGGGCCGCCGACAGGCGCGCCTGCTCGGCGTCGGTGATCTTGTGGCGGTTCCGATCGCTGCGGAGCTCACGGAAGGCGTCCTCCGGGAGCACGTGCACGAGCGCGCCGCTCCACGGGTAGAGCACCCAGCGGCCGTACGCGTCGAGCGGCCGCCCCTCGAGGATCGCGAGGGCCCGCGCCTCGAGCGCGGCCGGCTCGAGCGCCCGCCCGCGGGCCCGGGTGCGGACGAGCTCGTCGAGCTGCAGGCGGATCGCGTCGTGGCGGCGGTGCACGCGGCCCGCCTCCTCGATCTGCGCGAGCCGGTCGCGGTCCTCGGGCCGCGACAGGTCGAAGATCAGGGGGCGCTCCATCAGACGCTCCTCGGGGCGGTGACCTCGTCGATGTGCTCGAGCAGATCGGGCAGGAGGCGGCCGCTGACGAGCGTCATGTCGGCGAGGCCCAGGTCGCGGAGCGGCGGCGGCACCGGCAGCGCGGACTGGTCGCCCTCCGCGAGCCAGATGAGCTTCGCGTGGCCGCGCTCGCGGAACCACCGCGCGGCCGCCGAGAGGAGCGGCGCGATGGCGCCGTCGCCGCCCGGCCCGAGCGGGAAGATCCGCACGACGTCGAGCAGTCCGAACAGGTGCAGCCCCGGCTCGGCGGCCTCGACGACGGCGGCCGCGCGGAGCACCCCGTGGCGCCGGGCCGCGAGGACGACGCGCTCGCGCCGCAGGCCCACGCGCCCCCACGCCTCGGTCACCTCGCGCAGGTCGAGGCGCGCCTCGTCGAGATCGAGCGCGTCGACGTAGGCGGCCGGGCGCTGCTCCGCGATGCCCTCGACGAGCGCGCGGCGCTCCCCCTCGGTCGCGAGACCGACCTCGAAGCCCTCGGCCGGGAGCTCGGTGTCGCTGTCGATCTCGACCGCGCGGAAGCGGAGGATGCACGACTCGCCCGAGCCCTGGTGGCGCTCGGCGAAGCGGTGCTGGGTGAGGCGCCCGATGGTGGCGTCGACCTGGTAGTGGGCCGCGAACCACGCCGGCGAGCGGCTCTGTCCGATGTGCTCGAAGGCGTGCAGGAGGAGATCCCGCAGGATGCGCCGCCGCGGCACGCCGTCGATCTCCTCGCCCGGGACCTTCGCCATCTGGAAGCCCAGCCAGCTGCCGGTGTAGGGCCGGAGCACCGCCGCCGAGGCGCAGATGCGGTCGCCCGACTTCCACACCACGTGCCCGCCGAGCTCCGGCGCGTCGGCCAGCTTGCGCACCCCCTCGACGAAGGGCGCGCGCAGCGGCTCGAACGCCTCCGGGCGCCCGTCCGAGAGGTTCAGGTAGCCCGAGTCCACGTAGAGCGACCAGAGCGCCTCGCCGAAGTCGGCGGCCAGCTCGGTGTGCGGGTGGAGGATGGTGCCGACGAGCGTGGTCCAGCGCTGGGCGGCCTCCGGGCCGACCGGCTCGACGCTCAGCCCGCACGCGTGCTGGCCGGGGCGGAGGGCGGTGACCGCGCGGATCTCGGCTCGCAGCGGGAGCGGCGCGCCGTGCCCGAGCAGCTCCACCTCGAGGGGCAGCCCCTCGTGCAACAGGTCCTCCTCGAGCACCGTCACGAAGCTCAGCCCCTGGCGCCCGACGTCGCGCACCGGGCGCTCGAGGAAGCGGCCGAAGACGGGGTGGCGGAAGCGCACCCGCGCGGTGTTCGGCGCGGCCGCGCGCGGGTTCTTGCGATGCCGCACCCGCACCACCGCGGCGGGCGTCCAGACCTTCAGGGTCCGCGCGTCGGGATCGCAGACCGCCTCGAGCACCGGGATCCAGTAGACGGACGCGTAGCCGGCGAGCTCGATGAAGTAGGGCGGGCGGGGCAACACCGAGCGCGACATGCGGAAGCGGACGTGCGCGCCGCCGTCCGTCCCGAGCGCCTCGGCGGTCACCTCGATCGGCGTCCCGTCGAGCGGGTGGATCCGGCCGACGCGACGCTCGGTGACGAGGTTGTGGAGCAGCGCGCGGATCCGCGTCGGCTCGGTGATCGGCTCCCGGACCTCGGACGGCGCCGGGCGGGTGTCGCGGTGCGGCTCCGAGTCCACCCGCGCGATCCGGAGCAGCGACCGGGCCTGCGCCTCGTCGAGCGACGGGAGCACGACGGCGAGCGCGCCCGCGTCGCTCCCGCCCACGATCGCCGCGAGCCGGGGCGTCTCCCCGTGGCGGCTGGTCACCACGACCTCGGCCCTCGCGCCGACCGGCAGGGGCAGCGGCGCGTCGGGGGTGAACGAGAGCCCCTGGAGGCTCCAGCTCCGCAGGGGCCCTTCGCAGCGGCCGGCGCGCGTCTCCAGGCTCACCCGGATCTCGCGCGAGGGGAGCGCGGTGGGGACCGTCGGGGAGGGCGGCGTCGAAGGATGATGGGAAGGGCGCTTGCGTACGTGATCGGGGAGGTGCTGCATCGTCGACGCGCCCTAACGGCGAGCCCGTCTCATTTTGAGCCCCCCGATCTCATTTTGAGAGATCCGGGCCTCGTTCCCTCTTCGTGGACTTCCGTTTTGGTGAGATTTCGCGCAAGGTGCGGTGCTGGATGGACGACGTGGCCCCCAGCCCCGAGGTGCTCCGCGCGATCGTGGTCGCGCGGAAGTCGGAGTGGGTGCACCTCCTGCTCGACCTGCTGGAGGACCTCGGCTTCTCGGCGCAGGGCTTCGCGGATCCCAACGCGGCGCTCGACAGCCTGCTCCGCCGCGCGCCCCAGCTCGTCGTCATCGCCGCCGGGCCGGGCGAGGTCGAGGCGGCGGGGCGCTTCGCCTCGGTCTTCCGGATGATGAGCGACGGTCGGGGCTCCCGCCTCGTGCTGCTCGTCGGGGAGAACGCCTTCGTGCCCCACGAGGACGCCTTCGACGAGCTCGTGCGGGGCTCGCTGGCGCGCACGGGCGGGAGGCGCGCCCTCGTGGCGCGGATCCGTCAGCTCCTGACGGCTCGCACCATCTCCGGGACGCGCCTGCGCCGGGTGAGCGAGCGATCAGTCGCGGCGACCGCCGAGGAGCCCGCTGCGGAGCAGGAAGTAGAGCAGGGTGAGCAGTGAGCTCACCGCGGCGGCGACGTAGGTCCAGGCCGCCGCCCGGAGCACCTCCGCCGCGCCCCGGTGCTCCTGCGGGGTGAGCAGCCCGCCGGCTTCGATCGCGGCCAGCGCGCGCCGGCTCGCGTCGAACTCGACCGGCAGCGTGACCAGCTGGAAGAGCACGACGATCGAGAACAGGGCCAGGCCGAGGATGGTCACCAGCTGGCCGATCGTGGTCCCGACGAAGCCGCTCAGGAAGAAGCCGCCGATGATGATCGGGACCGCGAAGGGCGAGGCGAACTGCACCGCCGGCACCAGGGTCGAGCGCATGCCCAGGAACGGGTAGCTCCGGGCGTGCTGGATCGCGTGCCCGACCTCGTGCGCCGCCACCCCCGCCGCGCTGATCGAGCGGCCGTGGTAGACGTCCGGCGAGAGGCGCAGGGCCTTCTCGCCCGGGCTGTAGTGGTCGCTGAGGAAGCCGTCGCTCGGCTCGATGCGCACGTCGCGGATGCCCTCGGTGCGGAGGATCTCGGCCGCGATCTCGGCCCCGCTGAGCTGCCGTCGCGTGGTGTGCTGGGCGTGCTCGCGGAAGGTGCTCTTGACGCGCCACTGCGCCCAGAGCCCGAGCGCGATGCCGGGGAGGGCGAGGACGATGTAGAGAGGATCGATGAAGAACATGGCGTCGCCGCCCAATCTAAGGCCCCGTCCGCAGGTGTCATGGGGGAGCAGGTGTCATGGGGGATGACGGCGGACATTGACGGACCCCGCCCCGCACGCTTGTACTGAGGCCCCGTGACCGCCGCGCCGATCCCACGCACGCCACGCCTCCGCCGCCTCGCCGCGGGTCCGGTGCGGGGGCTCGATCGGCTGCGGTGGCTCTGGCTCCGGGCGCTCGGGCCGCTCGCCCGGCCCCTCGTCCGGCGGCGGGAGCTGCGGGTCGCGGTCGCCGGCACCTCGCTGGTGGGCCTCGCGCTGCTCGGCGCCGCGCTGCTCCCGATGTGGGTGCTCGCGCTCGCGCCGATCGTCTGGGGGGTGCCGCACGTGCTCGGCGACGTGCGCTATCTCTGGGTGCGGCCCGGCCTGCACCGCCGCGTGGGGCTGACGCTGGCGGTGGCGGCGCCGCTGCTGGTGCTCTCGTTCACCTCGCACGCCGGCTGGGGCTTCCTCGCCGCCGGCCTCGCCGCGCTCCTCGCGCGGGGCCCCGTCTGGAAGAAGGCGCTGGCCGGCGGCGCGGCCGCGGCCCTGACGTGGGTGGCGTGGCGGCACGAGCTGTGGACCGCGATCGCCTTCGCCCACGCCCACAACTTCATCGGCGTGGCCCTCTGGTGGAGCTGGCGCGAGCGCGCGGGGCGGCTGCACTGGCTGCCGCTGCTGGCGTTCGTGGGCGGGGGCGCGCTCATCCTGAGCGGCGCGCTCGATCCCCTGGTCGGCTGGACCGGGGCCCTCCAGCCGCGCCCGGGCGGGCTCGACGTCTACTATCACCTCGGCACCCTCGCGCCGGGGGTGCCCGGCATGATGGCGGTGCGGCTGGTGCTGCTCTTCTGCTTCGCCCAGTCGGTGCACTACGCGGTCTGGGTCCGGCTCGTGCCCGAGGAGGACCGCCAGCGCGAGACCCCGCGCACCTTCGCGGCCAGCCTCCGCGCGCTGCGGGCCGACTTCGGTGGGCCGGCCCTCGCGCTCTGCTTCGCGGCCGCGCTCGGGCTGGGCGTGTGGGCGGCGTGGGACGTCTTCGCGGCCCGCACGGGCTATCTTCGCGCGGTGCTGTTCCACGGTCACCTCGAGCTGGCGGCGGCCGCGCTCCTCTTCGTCGAGGGGCTCGGCCCGCGCCGCGCGACGGAGCGCGCGCCCGCGTGATCGAGGCCTGGATCCGGGCGTTCCTGCTCACGCAGATCGTCGAGGTGCCGATCCACGCGCAGGCGCCCGGGCTCGCGCTCAGCTGGCGTCGGCGCCTCGCGGTGGGGTTCGCGGCGAGCGCGATGACGCACCCGATGGTGTGGTTCGTGATCCCCGCGATCGTGATGCCGCTCGCGCCCACCGGAGACCAGGCGACCGACTGGTGGATCCACGTCGCGATCAGCGAGGCGTTCGCGGTCGGGGCCGAGGCCCTCTGGTTGAGCGTGTTCGGCGTCGCGCCCGCGCGCGCCGCGCTGTGGTCGCTCTTCGCCAACGGCGCGAGCTTCGCCTTCGGCCTCTTCTGCTACGAGCGCCTCGGCTGGTGACGCCTTGGCGCGAGCCCCATCTTGCGCGACATTGACCGCTTCATGAGGGCCCTCTTCACGCTCGCGCTCGGGCTGGCGGCGGCCGCTCCCGCCCAGGCGCAGTGCGGAGCGGACGAGTCACCCTCGGTCGGGGTCGTGCTCCGCCGCTGCGCGGAGGACGGGGCGCGCTGGATCGAGGTGGCCGCCGATCTCGCCTCCGCCGACGTGGGCACCCGGGTCTCGCGCCCGATGGAGCGCGGCGCGGTGGTCGAGACGTGGGCCGAGTCGGTGGTCTCGGGGGCGGTGATCGCGGTCCCGGCCGGCCCCTTCCGCTTCGCCGACTTCGAGCCGCGCGGGCTCACGGTGGGCGCCGGAGAGCACTGGGGCACCACCGCCGACGACCCGCGGCTCGGCGTGCTCGCGCTCGACGAGCGGCAGGCCGGGGTGCTGGCGCCGGGCGAGCAGGTGGTGCCGCTCGAGCCCTGGATGCACGACGTGCTGTCGGGCGTGCCGGTCCTCCGCGACGGCGTGCCCGCCGCCTGCGGGGGAGACGGCTGCGCGCGCGCCCCGCGCACCGGCGTCGGGCTCAGCGAGGACGGCCGCACCCTCGTGATCGTGACCGCGGCCGGCTGGGCCGCCGACGCCGAGGGCGTGTCGGACCAGCGGCTCGGCGCGCTGCTCGCCGGCGCGGGCGCCCACGACGGGGTGCGGGTCGCGGAGGGCGCGACGAGCGCGATGTGGGCGCGCGAGGACGGGCTCCTCGTGGCCTCGAGCGACGGCGCCTCCCGCGCGAGCGCCGCGTTCCTGGCGCTGGTCGATCTGAGCGCGGGCGTGACCGGGCAGCTCGTCGGCGTGGTCGAGCGCATGGACGACAACCGGCCCCTGGTCGGCGCGCGGATCGTGATCGAGACGAGCGACGGCACCGTCGCGGCCGAGGGCGGCACCCTGACCGACCGGGCCTACTGGTCGTTCACCCTGCCGGCCCGGGATTACGTGGTGCGGGCGTCGGTCGACGGCTTCCGCTCGAGCTGCCGGGTGTGCTCGGTCGAGGCGGGCGGCGAGACCTGGTGCAGCCAGTTCATGGTGCCCGGCGAGGGGAGCGAGACCTGCGCGCCGCCGCCCCTCGGGCGCGACGCCGGCCCGTGGCCGGTGGGCGACGGAGGCGTGCCCGTCGACGGGTCGGTGGCGCCGCCCGGATCCGGGGGCTGCGCGGTCGGCCGGGGCGAGACCGCGGGGGGCGCAGCGAGCGTGGCCTGGCTGCTGCTCGCGCTCTTCGGGCTGCGCCGCCGCTGAGCCGCGTGCTACCAAGCGTCCGCCCATGAGCTCCGGAACCCAGCGCCTCGGCCCCGACACCGGCATGCTCGGCACCGATCCCGGCGGGGCCCTGGTGCTGCGCCGGGTGCTGGTGCGGGTGGTCTCGGGCAACGACCGCGGGGTCGAGCGCGTGCTCGAGGCGGGCACGATCCTGGTCGGCAGCCACCCCGACGCCGATCTCGTGATCCGCGACTCGACCGTCTCGCGCTACCACGCCGAGCTCGCGCTGCTCCCCGAGGGCGTCCGGGTGCGGGACCTGAAGTCGACCAACGGCACCTTCGTCGGCGACTCGCGGGTCGAGTCGGTGGTGGTCTCGCCCGGCTCCGAGATCCGCCTCGGTCGCACCCGGGTGGAGCTGTTGCCCGCCGACGTGCCGATCCCCGAGGCGCCGTCGGAGCGGGTGCGGTTCGGGCGCCTGGTCGGGGCGAGCGCGCCGATGCGCCGCCTCTACGGGATGCTGGAGCGGGTCGCGGCCACCGACGCGCCGGTGCTGATCTTCGGCGAGCCGGGGGTCGGCAAGAACGAGGCGGCCCGCGCGGTCCACGAGCTCTCGGCCCGCCGCGGCGGCGCCTTCGTCGAGCTGGATCTCCGGGCCGGGCTGTCGCCGGAGGCGGTGCTCGAGGAGCTCGAGCGGGCCCGCGGCGGCACCCTCGCGCTCGACCGGGTCGACGAGGCGCCCAAGCCCGTGCAGGACGCGCTCGCGGTGGCGCTCGACCGCCGGGAGCGCCACGCGATCGACGCGCGCCCGATCGCGCTCGCCCGCGGCGACCTCCGCGCCCAGGTCGAGGCCGGATCGCTGCGGCGCGATCTCTGGTTCTCGCTCGCGGCGGTGCGGGTCGAGGTGCCTCCGCTCCGGGACCGGCTCGAGGATCTGCCGCGCCTGGTGCACGACCTCATCCGCGACATCGGCTACCCGGACGTCGGGCTCACCCCGTCCGAGCTCGGGCTGCTCCGCGCCCACGACTTCCCCGGCAACGTGCGGGAGCTGCGGCGCATGATCGAGGAGACCCTGCTCACCAGCGACCGGGCGAGCGTGCCGCCGCCGGCCCCGCACCAGGTGGCGGTGACCGAGGACCTCGTGCAGCTGCCCTTCAAGCGCGCCAAGGAGAAGCTCCTCGACGCGTTCGAGAAGCGCTACGTGATGACCCTGCTCGAGCGCCACGACGGCAACGTCTCCCGGGCCGCGCAGGAGGCGGGCGTGGACCGCAACCACCTCGCGCGACTGGCCAAGAAGCACAACCTTCGCTGACGCCCGTTCGCGGGTCCCCCAGCGGTGGGGATTGACACCTCCGCGCGGGACGTAGGTTCAGCGGAAGGGGGGTGTATGAAGAGACGGCTGAGGGTGATCGGCCGCGAGGGCGGGTCTCCGTCCGACGCGCCGCGGTGGGGGACCGGGCTGCCTCGCTCGTTCACGGCGCCGGCGCCGGACGGGCGGGTGCGGTCGCTGAAGGACGCGGTCCGGCAGCGGGTCCCGAACTTGTGGAAGACGGTGCGGGAGCATCGCCACATGGCCCGCGACCTGGGGCGGGAGGTGCAGCGGCACGGCCTCGAGGGGGTGACCAAGCCGCTCCGCGCCATCGCCCGGTCGGTGTCGCGGCCCGCGCCCCGGAGCCCGAGGGTGTGGCTCGACCTCGGCGATTTCGGGGACCTCATCGACTTCGACGACGCGGGCACCTTCCAGGACCACGGCCTCGGGCTCCTGCGCACGATCCTGAAGCAGGCCGGCGTCTCCACCGACCTCGCCTCCACCCGCACCGTGCGGACGTGGGAGGGCGTTCGCCGGCAGCTGCGCGGCTACGACATGCTGATCATGAACGTGCGCAGCTACACGTACTCCCAGGCGGCGCGGGCGGCGGCCATCTTCAAGGAGCTGAACCCGAACGGCCGGGTGGTCACCGGGGGCATGCACGCGGCGGTCTCGCCGGACGAGATGATCGCGACCGACGTCTTCGATCACGTGTGCACGGGGCCCGGGGAGAAGATCATCGTCGACCTGGTGACCCGCCCGGAGTCGTTCCCGCGGGTCTTCGAGGGGCAGGGCGCGGCGTCGATGGCGGAGTGGCCGAACATCGACCGGACCCTCTGGCCCAAGCCGGCGTCGCTCCGGCTCCAGTACAAGTCGCAGTGGCCGCTCGAGCCCGGCCTCGGCTGGGGCCCGCGGCCGGTCGCGACGGTGCTCACGAGCCGGGTCTGTCCGTGGCAGTGCAGCTTCTGCAACGAGAGCTCCTACATCCCGAACATGGGGCGACGCCCCGTCGAGCAGGTCATCGACGAGCTCAACGCGCTCGACGACGAGTACGGCATCAACAGCGTCGTCATCCACGACTCGATGTTCTTCCAGCACCCGAGCTGGCTGAAGCAGTGGCTCGAGCTCTACCCGAAGCGCGCGCACCGCCCGTGGCCCTACTGGGCGGCCGGCCGCGCCGACACCGTGTGCGAGTGGCCGGACCTGTTCGAGCGCCTCGTGCGCGAGACGAACTGGAGCACCGTCTCGATCGGCTTCGAGTCCGGCAGCGATCCGGTGCTGCGCATGCTCAACAAGCAGGTCACCGAGGCGGAGAACGCCTTCACCATCGAGCTCATCAACCGCATCGGCGACGAGCAGGAGCGCGCGGGCGAGGAGCCGGTGACGCTCTGGTCGAACGTGATGCTGGCCATCCCGGGCGAGCGGCCCGTCGACGCGATCAAGACGGTGCGCATGGTCAAGACGATGAAGCGGGGCACGCCGTCCATCGCCTTCTACGCGCCGTACCCGGGGTCGGCGCTCGGCCACCAGCTCATCGCCGAGAACAAGAACCTGATCCAGGGCGATCACGAGCGGAACCCGCACGACGAGAAGGTCGCGGGCGTCGACTACGGCTTCTACCGCGAGCTGCTGCGCGGCGAGCACGACGCGTGGATCGCGGAGGGGCTCTCGGCCGAGGACCGCGCGCGCCCGATCCGGCTCAACTGGGGCGGCACGCTCGCCGACCTGGTCCAGAAAGCCTGACGAGGGGGGAACCATGAGCAGCTTTCGACATCGACATCGCCTGTACCTGTTCGCGCTCCGCTCCGGCGGCCGCAAGCTGAGCTGGGGCAAGAGCGCCGAGGACGCCCTCGAGGTGCTGCGGCTGCGGCTCACGCCCGAGGAGGAGGCGGACGTGCAGGAGGACGACGTCTTCGAGATCCCGCAGCGGCAGATGCAGAAGTACGTGCACCTGCTCCGCTGAGCGCCTCAAGGCAACTCGACACGACCCGGAGGCAGGGTGCCGCTCGGCGCCGCCTGCCCCGACGAGACGCCGAGCGCCACGCCGAGCACGACCGCGAGGGCGATCCCCCCGCCGACCGCGGTCCACAGCCACCACTGCTCCACGAGCGGCGCGTCCTCCGGGAGGCTGACCGGGAGGACGAGCGGTGAGAGCGGCGAGCCCGCGCGCGCCACGACCCGCTCCGCGTCGTCCCGGCCCATCGCGTAGAGCTCCAGCTCGTCGCTCCGCGGCCGGGCGGGGATCACGGCGAGGAACAGCGCGTCGCCCTCGGGCGCGGCGTCGAGCCCGACGAAGGCGGGCGCGTCCGCTCCGCGCACGAACAGCCGGACCCGCGCGATCGCGCCCGGGCTCGACACCCGCAGCCGCACCCGGAGGTCTTCGCCGACCCGGCCCGCCCGCGGCAGCTCGGCGCGCAGCGTCACCTCCGGGTCGAGCGCCGCGTCCGGCACGAGCTCGGCCCGCACCCGGGCCACGAAGCGCGCGATCTTCGGGGAGCCGGTCGGCTCGCGCACCGGGTGGTACGGGTCGATGGCGAACAGCTCCTCGAACGTCTCGCGGGCCTCGCGGTCGCGGTCGAGGATGACGTAGGTCGCGCCGAGCACCTCGAGCGCCTCGGCCCGCTGCGCGTCGGTGGCGGTCTCCGAGGCGAGCGCGCGCCGGAGCACGTCGATCGCGTCGAGGTACTCGAGCTCGCGGTAGTGCGCGCGCCCCTCCTCGACGAGGTGCGCGACCTCCGCGTCCTGCGCCGCCGCGCTCGCGGCGCCGAGGAGCACCGCCGCGGCGAGCGTCAGCGCCTGGAGCGCGCGCGTCACGGGCGCCACCACCAGACGTCGCCCTCGGGCGTCAGGAGCGCGAGCTCTCGCAGCCCGTCGCCGTCGAGGTCGCCGATCGCCGCGTCGAGCGTGGTCGGCCAGGTCTCCGCCCGCGCGGTGAGCGCGCCGTCCCGGAAGCTCGCCACCACCACGCTCCCGTCGGCGCCCACCAGGACCAGCTCGTCGGCGCAGTCCCCGTCGACGTCGCCGGCCACCGCGCGCGTGACGTCGGCGTCCAGCGCGATCGGGCCGCCGCGCAGCTCGAGCAGCCCGTCGCCCCGGTTCACCGCGAGCCGCGCCTCGAGCCCGAGGCTGGTGACGAGGTCCACGTCGCCGTCGCCGTCCGCGTCGACCAGCGCCAGGGGACCCGTCGCGCCGCGCACGATCGCGGGCAGGGCGTCCTCCCGCTCGGTCAGCGCGCCGTCGCCGCCGAGGAAGAGCCGGGTCCCGGCGGCCCCGCTCGCCACGACGTCGTCCCGCCCGTCCCCGTCGAGGTCGTCCACCGCGACGTGGTCGAACGCCCCGGCCACCGAGCGCGGCGCGCCGGCGCCGGTGGGCGCGACGGTGAGGGCCTCGGCGTCCACCCGCACCAGCGCGGGCAGCCCGGTCGGCGCGCCGACCGCCGCGTCCCGGGCGGAAGGGAGCGCGCCCGAGCTGCTCGGCGCCACGCCGATCGCGTCGATCAGCCGGGTCTCGTCCCCGACCAGCACGCCGTCGAGCGCGCAGTCCCCGTCCAGGTCGGCGAGCGCGCCGAGCCGTGCGCCGGCCGGCGCCGCGAACGCCGTCTCGCTCACCGCGCCCGGCGCGTCGAGGTGGAGCACGTGCAGCGCGCCGTCGGCCGCGACCCCGATCAGCTCGTCCCGGCCGTCCCCGTCGACGTCACCCGCGATCATCGCCGTCACGTCGCCCGCGCCGAGCGCGCCAACCGCCTCGAGGGAGAGGGCGGGGCCGGGATCGAAGGGCGCGCAGCGCGCGACGCGCAGGGTCCGCTCGGTGACGCCGTCGGTGAAGGGGATCCGGGCGCGCGCCTCGCCCACCACCGCGCCGCCGCGCAGCACCCGGGCGCCCACCACGACCTCGCGCGAGACCCGCGGGCCGGCCACGAAGGTGAGCGAGCCCTCGGGCGGCGCCATCGCGCCGCGCTCGGTCGGGTAGCGCTCGGCGAACACCTGCTCGCCGTCGCCGAAGGCCCACACGCACATCCCGTCGCCGCGGGACTCCGGGACCAGCTCGACCAGCGCCGCGCGCTCCGCGCCGCAGGCGGAGGCGAGGAGGAGGGCGATGGCGATCGCGGCGCGCGGACGTCGGCCCACCGTCCGGTCCTACCACGAGCGAGCGCCGACCGTCCTGTGCTCTACTCTCCGTTCGGTGGCAGGGACCTTCCAGAACCCCGCGACGGACGGAGGGGGGCTGACGCTCGGCCCCTATCGCCTGGTGAAGCGCCTGGCGGTGGGCGGCATGGCGGAGATCTTCCTGGCCCGGCGCGAGGGGCCGGAGGGCTTCGCCCGGGAGCTGGTGGTCAAGCGCATCCTCCCGCACCTCTGCGCCGACGAGGAGTTCGTGCAGATGTTCCTCGACGAGGCGCGCCTCGCCGCGAAGCTGCACCACCCGAACGTCGTGCACGTCTACGACTTCGGCCACGCGGACGAGTCGTACTACCTCGCCATGGAGCTGGTGCGCGGCGTCGATCTGCGCGCCCTGGTCGACCGGGCGGCCGCGATGCGGGAGCGGGCGGGAGCGCAGCTCGGCATGCCGCCCCACCACGCGGCCAAGATCGTCAGCTTCGTCTGCGAGGGGCTCGCCCACGCCCACGCGCTCCCCCTCGACGACGGGAACGTCGGGGTGGTGCATCGTGACGTCACGCCGTCGAACGTGCTCATCAGCTTCGACGGCGCGGTGAAGCTCGCCGACTTCGGCATCGCCAAGGCGCAGGAGGGGCTCGACCGGCGCGATCCGACCGGCCACGGGGTGGTGAAGGGCAAGTACGCCTACCTCTCGCCCGAGCAGGCGCGGGGCGAGCCGCTCGACGCCCGGAGCGATCTGTTCAACGTGGGCATCCTGCTCTTCGAGTGCCTGCTCGGGGAGCCGCTCTTCCCGCAGCACGACCTCCATCAGGCCAAGCGCCTCGCCGCCCGCGGGGAGGTCCCCGATCTGCAGCGCCTGTCGCGGGTGCCGGCGCCGCTGGCCCGGGTGGTGCGGCGCGCGCTCTCGGCCCGCCCGCGCGACCGCTACGACGACGCCCTGAAGCTGCGGGCCGACCTCGAGGCGTTCCTGCGCGCCCACCCGGATCCGTCCGACGCGGTGGAGCTGGGTCGCTACGCGCGCGCGCTCTTCCCCGACGTCATCGCCGACGACAAGCCCCGGGCCGCGGGCACCGTGCCCGCCACCGCGCCGGTGACCGCCGCCGTGACCCCGGTGACGCCCCCCGGGACGCTGCCGTCCTCTGCGCGGCCGCGGAGCGGGCCGCCGTCCGGGGCCTCGTCGGCGCGCGCCCGGCCCCGGCGCAGCCTGCGCGCGCTGCTCGCCCTGGCGGTGGCCAGCGTGCTGCTCGGCGCGGGCGCGGCGACGGCGTGGTTCCTCTGGCAGGAGGGGCCCGGGGGGCCGCCCAGCGCGCCGCCGCGCGAGCCCGCGCCCGAGCTCCCCCCGTCCGCGCCGCCGCGCGGGCAGATCCGCGTCTCCACCGATCCGCCGGGGGCCGAGGTCCTGGTCGGCGGCGTGGTGATCGGCCGGGCGCCGCTCGTGCACGACCTCGAGGCCGAGCGCGCGCACCTGGTCGAGGTGCGGAGCGCGGACGACGCGGTCCGGGGCCGGCGCGAGATCGTGCTCGCCGAGGACGAGATCCGGGAGCTCCGCTTCGAGGGCGGCGGGCCGCCGCGCGGGCGGCTCCGGGTGCTCTCGTCCCCGGGCGGAGCCACGGTGCGCATCGACGGCGAGATCGCCGGCACCACCCCGCTCGAGGCCTACGTCGCGCCGGGGCGCCACGACGTGCGCGCCAGCCTCGAGGGCTTCGCGGACGCGGAGGACGAGGTGGAGCTGGCCGGGCCCGAGGAGACCGCGGTGCTCTCGTTCGCCCTCAGCCCCCAGGCCGAGGCCCCGTCGCCCCCCGCGCGTGACCGCCCCCGGGGCGCGGGCGTGCTGATGATCTCGACCACGCCCTGGTCGGAGGTCTACCTCGGGGGCCGCCACCTCGGGACCACGCCCCTGGCGAACGTGCGCCTGCCGGCCGGCCGCCACGTGCTGACCCTGCGCCACCCCGGCCGGCCGGCGCGGCGCCACCCGGTGACGATTCGGCCCGGCCGCACCACCCGGGTCCGGGTGGCGTTGTAGAGGGAAGATCGCCCCGCCTTCTCTGGTATGGTGCGCGCGATGCGAACGACCGTGCTCTGGTTGGCGATCCTGGCGACGGCTTGCGGCGGAGGTCGCGCGGCGACCGGCTCGGGCTCGGGCTCGGAGGCGGCGACGGCGGCGGCCGGGACGCCGCGGCCCGGCGGCCCGGTCGACCTGGTCGCGATGGTGCCGCCCACCGCGGTGGTGGCCCTGCACGCCGACCTCTCGCGCGTGCGGCAGGACCCGGCGCGCTACCAGCGCATCAGCGCCGAGCTGGCCACCGAGCTCGGCCTGAGCGCGGAGTCGGCGACGCTCCGCGCGCTCCTCGACCGGACCGACGCGGCGGTCGGCGCGTTCCTGCCGGATCCGGGCCTCGCCTCGGGGCAGGGCGGCGTGCTCTTCTTCAGCGGCCGCTACGCCGACGGTGACTTCGCGCAGGCGCTCCAGATCGCGGCCGCGCGCCACGGCTCCGCGCCGGCGGCCGAGGCGGGCGCGGGCGGGCGCGCGATCCACGCGCTCGGCGACGCGACCCTCGTGCAGCTCGACGCCTGGACCTGGGCGCTGGCGCAGGGCCCGGCGGCCCGCGCTCACGTCGCGCAGGTGGCGGTCGGCGGCCCGCGCGCCTTCTCTCACGACCTGCTCGAGTTCGGGCCTCGCATCGGCCTGCCAGCGGGGAGCGCCCAGGCGTGGGCGGACCAGAACAGCGCGGTCGGCGTCGACATGGTCGCGCTCGTCTTCGCCGGCGAGAACCCGCAGATGGTGCACAACTTCGTGTCCACCGTGCAGCGTCACCTCGGACTGTGAATACTTCCGGGCGTGAGTGACCCTGATCGGATCCCGGACGCGCGGGACGGGCTGACCCGCGTGGAGCGGGTGGTCCTCTGGCAGCTGCACGAGGCGCAGAAGGAGCGCCCGGGGCGGCACGTGCCGACCGCGCTCCTCTACGGGCGCGTCGTCGAGCACGTGGACCTCTCGGTCGGCGAGCTCCAGCGGATCCTGCAGCGGCTGACCGGGAACGGGGTCTGAGTGACCGATCCGCTCGCGCAGGAGGCGGTCCGGGTCTACCGGCGCTACGCGGTCGAGATCGTGGAGGCGCTCGGCTTCTGCCCCTACGCGAGCCGGGCCCGGCTCGACGGTCACACCCGCGAGGTCCCGATCGGCGCCGCCATCCCGACCGACGCGGAGGTGCTCGGCGCGGTCGAGGCGCTCGCCGACGACCCGACGGTCGAGGTCGGCTTCGTGCTCTTCCCGCGCGTCACCCTCAGCCGCCCCAAGCTCGGCCGCTGGGTGGAGCACCTGCGCAAGGCCCACGCGGCGGCGCGGGGCGGCGCGCCGGTGCTCGCCATCGAGGGCTTCCACCCCGACGCCGACGCCGATCTCTCCTGCCCGGAGCGGCTCACGCCGTTCGTGCGCCGGACGCCCGACCCGACCTTGCAGCTGACGCGCCTCGACGTGCTCGACCGCATCCGCCGCGGCAGCCCGACCGGCACCGCGTTCTTCGATCCCGACGCGATGGATCTGGGCGCGCTCCTCGAGGCGCCGGCCAAGCGGCCGCTGCACGAGCGCATCGCCGAGCTCAACCACGAGGCGGTGTGCCGGCTCGGCGTGGCCGCGGTGCGGGCGCGCATGGACGAGATCCTGCGCGACCGCGACGAGAGCTACCGGCGCCTCGATCCGGCCGCGCCCGCGCGTCACGCGCCGCATAGTCAGTCCGCGGGCTGACCCTGGGTCGCCGCGCGCCCCGGCTCGATCACCGGGTCGGACGGCGCGTCGCCGGCGCCGCCGATCAGCCAGGCGATGGCGACGAGCCCGCCGACCAGCATCGAGACCGCGAGGGCGGCCGCCGCGATCAGAAGGCGTGAGGCCAGCGCGGAACGTCGCGCGCGCTCGGCGGGGGAGAGCACCTGGGGAGGCAGGGCGGAGGGCGCCGGGATCTGGGCCGCCGCGCGCCGCGGCACGGTCGGCAGGTCGTCGGTCTCGGTGTCGTGCTCGAGCTGGCTCGCGGCGCGCGCGGCCCGGTAGACCTCGAGCACCCCGGGCGGCACGTCGCCCACCACCGTGGGGTCCGCGTCGTCCTCGGTCGGGGCCGCCGCCGCCTCGGCGACCATCTCGGCGCTCATCTCGGCCGATCGCTGGTGGATCGCGCTCGGGCTGCCGGGCCGGGTGTGGCTGGCGGGGATCGGCGCGCCCTCGGGGCTCTCGTCCAGCTCGTCCACGTCGAACAGCGCGAGGTCCGAGTGCACGGTCATGATCTCGACCGCGCTCTCGGTGGTCTCCTCCTCCTTGCCGCGCTCCTCGAGCTCGGTGAGGGTGACCCGCAGCTGCTCGGCCTGGAGGAGCTTGCTGACCTCCTCCGGCAGCTCGCTCTGCACCTCCTCGAGCTCGTCGCCGACCACCGAGAGCATCAGCTCCGCGAGGTGGGCGCTGTCGAGCACCATCGAGCGCGGCACCGCGCGGGCCAGCATGCGCCGGAAGACCTTCGCGCTCTTCGGCCGGTCCTCGGGATCCGGGGCGAGGGCGGCGAGCACGACGTCGTCGAGCTCCTTCGGGATGTCGGCGACGTAGCGGCTCGGCGGCTCGACCTTCGGGTCGCGGACCTTGAGCAGCACCTCGAACTCGCTCTTGCCGGCGAAGAGCCGCCGCATGGTCAGCATCTCCCAGAGCACGATCCCGAGGGAGTACACGTCGCTGCGCCGGTCGACGAGGCCCGTGGTCGCCTGCTCGGGGGGCATGTAGCGAACCTTGCCCTTGAGCATGGCGACGTTGGTCTCCTCGCTCCGCAGCCGCGCCTTGGCGACCCCGAAGTCGATGAGCTTCACGTGGCCCTTGTGGCTGAGGAGGATGTTCTGCGGGCTGACGTCGCGGTGCACGAGGCTCACCAGCTCGCCGCCGTCGTCGGTGGTCTCGTGGGCCGCGTGCAGCCCCTCGGCCACCCGGGCCGCGATCGCGACCGCGACCAGCGGGCTCAGCCGCCGCTTCATCCGGCCGAGCACCCGCATCAGCTGCGCGAGCGAGCAGCCGTGCACGTACTCCATGACCAGGAAGTAGGTCTCGTCGAGCTGCCCCAGGTCCTCGACGTGCACCACGTTCGGGTGATCGATCCGGGCCGAGAGCAGGGCCTCGTCGAGGAACATCCGGACGAGGTGCTCGTCCTCGGCGTGCCGCGGGTGCACGACCTTGATGGCGACCAGGCGCCGGAAGCCCGCGGCCCCCTCGCGCCGCGCCAGGTACAGATCGGCCATGCCGCCCGAGCGCAGGTGCGCCAGGACCCGGTAGCTCCCCAGGACGTCGCCGGTCGCGAACAAACTCCGGCTCAGTATTCACCGACAGGGCCCCCGGGTGAAAGGGCCCTGTAAGGACGCGCGTCAGCCGCCGAACTGGCGGAGGATGCGCTTGGCCACGCTGATCTTGTGGACCTCGTCCGGCCCGTCGTAGATGCGCGCGGCGCGCTCCTCGCGGTACCAGAAGGCGAGCAGGGTGTCGTCGGTCATGCCGAGCGCCCCGTGCACCTGGAGCGCGCGGTCGACGACGCGCTGCAGCACGCCGGCCACGTGGAACTTGATCAGCGAGATCTCGTTCTTCGCCGCGAAGGTGCCGTGGCGATCGATCTGCTCGGCGGTGTGCAGCACCATCAGGCGCGCGCTGTCGATCTCGGCCCGGCTCTCCGCGATCCACGCCTGCACGATCTGGCGCGTCCCGAGGCTCTTGCCCGGCGCGATCTCCCGGCTCGTCGCCCGGCGGCACATCAGCTCGAAGGCGCGCTCGCAGATGCCGATCCAGCGCATGCAGTGGTGGATCCGCCCCGGCCCGAGCCGGGTCTGGGCGAGCATGAAGCCCGAGCCCTCGGGGCCGAGCCGGTTCGCCTGCGGGACCCGCACGCCGGTGAGCCGCACCTCGCTGTGGCTCGCCCAGCCGCCCCCGGGGTGGCCCATCACCGAGATGTTGCGCACGATCTCGAAGCCCGGCGCGTCGCAGGGCACGAGGATCTGGGAGGCGCGCGCGTGGGGCTCGCCCTCCGGGTCGGTCACCGCCATCACGATCGCGAACGACGCGCCGTCGGCGGAGGTGGTGAACCACTTGTGGCCGTCGATCACGTAGTCGTCGCCGTCGGCGCGGGCCACGGTGCTCATCCACACCGGGTTGCTGCCGGCGTGCTCCGGCTCGGTCATCGCGAAGCAGCTGCGGACCTCGCCGCGCACGAGCGGCGCCAGGAAGCGCTCCTTCTGCTCGTCGCTGCCGGCGTGCAGGAGCAGCTCCATGTTGCCCACGTCCGGCGCCTGCGAGTGGAACGCGTAGTGCCCGATCGGGGTGCGTCCGAGGACCTCGGAGACGTACGCGAAGTCCATGAGCGGCATGCCCATGCCGCCGTGGTCGGCCGAGAGCCACGGCGCCCAGAGGCCCGCCTCGCGCACCTTCCGGCGCTTCTCCTCGAGGTCGGGCAGGCACGCGACGAAGCCCTCGGCCAGCAGCTTCGGCTCCAGCGGCAGCAGCTCGTCGTCGACGAAGCGGCGGATGCGGTCGAGCTGCTCCTGCAGCTCCGGGCGCGGTTCGAATCCCATGAGTCGAACGTAGTGCGCCTGGCGGAGGGGCGACAACCGTATACTCCGGACGGGTGGCCGGACCGACGAGCAGCCTGCAGCGACACGAGCGCCTCCGCGGCGTGCAGATGGCGAAGACCATCCTCCGGGAGGCCTACGGGCTCGAGATGACCCTCGTCGACGCCCTGGGCCCGCTCGATCACCAGCGCGGCGGGGTGATGACCGGGTCCAGCGAGCTCTGCCGCGCGGTGCTCTTCTCGCGGGACGGCTTCGAGCGCTGCGACGCGTTCTACCGCGAGCTCGGCGCCGCCTCCGAGGGCTGCACCCGCCCCTGTCACCTCGGCCTGCTCGCGGTGTCCGCGCCGGTGATCGCCCACGGGGAGCGCCTCGGCTTCCTGGTGGCCTCCGGCTTCATCGACCCGCGCAGCCGCGCCGCGCCGCCGCCCGAGCCGGCCGGGCTCGCCCGCGCGGTGGCCGCGCTCGATCCGCACCACCCGGATCCGGGCGGCCTGGTGCGCACGCTCCCGGTGGTGGCCGGGGACCGCACGGCGGTGGTCCGGAAGATCCTCGCCGCGGCGGCGGCCGAGATCGTGGCCCGCGAGGAGCAGGCGCGCGAGGCGCTCGAGGAGGGCGACGATCTGCCCGGGCTCTGGGGCATGGTCGGCGCGTCCCCCGCGATGCGAGAGCTCTTCGCGCTGCTCAGCCGGGTGGTGCAGAGCGACGCGACGGTGCTGATCGCGGGCGAGAGCGGCACCGGCAAGGAGCTGGTCGCGCAGGCGCTCCACGATCACGGGCCGCGCGCCGGGCGCCCCTTCATCGCCGCCAACTGCGGCGCGATGGCGGAGGACGTGCTCGAGTCCACCCTCTTCGGGCACGTGCGGGGGGCGTTCAGCGGCGCGGTGCGCCCCAACGCGGGCCTCTTCGGCGCGGCCGACGGCGGCACCCTGTTCCTCGACGAGGTCGGCGAGATGTCGGCGGCGATGCAGGTCAAGCTCCTGCGCGTGCTGCAGGACGGGACCTACCTGCCGGTGGGCGCCACCGCGCCGCGGGAGGCCAACGTCCGGGTGGTCGCCGCGAGCCACCGCGATCTCGCCCAGATGGTCGCGGCCGGCACCTTCCGGCAGGACCTCTTCTACCGCCTGCACGTGCTGACCCTGAAGCTGCCGCCGCTCCGCGACCGGCCGGGGGACCTGGAGCTGCTGCTCGCGCGCTTCACCCACGACATCGAGGGGGTGCCGCCCCGGGTGAGCAAGGCGGCCTGGCGCTGCCTGGAGCGCTACCGCTGGCCGGGCAACGTGCGCGAGCTGCGGGCCGAGGTCGCGCGGTGGGCGGTCGCGGCCGCCGACGAGCCGGAGGTCGGCCCCGAGCACCTCTCGGCCCCGGTGCGCGAGGCGGGCGGCTACGCGGGCGAGAGCGGCGGAGAGGCGGCGGCCGCGGCGGCGGCGGGGCAGGGCACCCTCGCGGCGGCGGTCGAGGCGCTCGAGCGCGCGATCATCGTGCGCGGCCTCGAGCGGACGGACAACAACCGCACCCAGCTCGCCAAGGAGCTCGGCATCAGCCGCACCACCCTGAACGATCGCCTCAAGAAGTTCGGGATCTAGATCCCGTCGCAGCCCTGGAAGACGAGCTCCGCGAAGCCGCTGGAGGCGGGGGCGGTGACGTCGCGGAGGCGGGTCGCGTCGCGCTCGGCGGGGGCGGCCTCGCAGCGGAGCTCCCCGGTGAGGCTGGGGAAGCCCTCGTTCTCGCTGATGTCCAGCCGCTGGAACTGGCAGGCGCGCTCGGGCGTCGGCGGGTTGCTCGAGCACGGGGTGAAGAGGTCGACGTCGTCCGGCTCGAAGATCCGGATCTGGCAGAGCGAGCCGACCAGGCGCACCCCCATCGGCTCCATCTTCGCGCCCCGGACCTCGAGGCCCCAGCCCTCGGGCGAGCGCACGGTGAGGTTCATGCGTCGCTCGTCGCCCTCGAGCGTCACGTCGCAGGCCACCTCGAAGCCGTCCTGGCCGTCCTCGGCGTCGACGCTCCGCACCGGGGGCTCCTCGGGGGGACACACCCCGTCGTTGCAGCGCACCCGCCACGCCATGCGCACCCGCGGCGCGTCCGGCGGGCCGGCGTCGGGCCGGGTGAGGCCGGAGTCGGCCGGGGCGTCGCCGCCGTCGCAGGCGGTCAGCAGGGCGAGAGCGGCCAGGGCCGCGAGGGACGCGCGCATGGCGGGAGCCTACCAGCGGCCCGCCGTTCTTGCCGGAGCGCGAGAGGCTCCGCCTGGAACACGGAATGCTCCGCGCTCCCGCCGGGCCCCCGGATCACGGCTGCACCGTCCCCGTCGTGGGCTGGCACGGGCCTTGTGAGGGGAGCCCTCGATGGCCGCGCGCCTCACCCTGCTCCTCCTCGCCGCCGCCGCCCTGACCGGCTGCCCCGGCTCGATCGAGGATCCCGCGCGCTTCCGAGCCGCCGCCGCCGGGGCCTGCCCGCCGAGCTTCGACGTGGAGCAGGATCTGTTCGCCCGGACCTGCGGCACGCTCGGCTGTCACACCGGCGGGCCCACGCTCGCGGCGGCCGGCCTCGACCTGACGACCGCCGGGGTGGGGGGCCGCCTCCTCGAGCAGACCAGCGTCGAGTGCGACGGCCGGCCGATGATCCACCCGACCGATCTCGGCCAGTCCTACCTCCTCGACAAGCTCGGCGAGGACCCCGCCTGCGGCGACCCGATGCCCCAGGGCCTGCCGCCGCTCAACGGCACCGAGCGGGCCTGCCTCGAGCAGTACCTGGCGGAGCTGTCCGGGCTCGAGGTGCAGAGCGACGCGGGCGTCACGCCGGCCGGCGACGCGGGCGACGAGCCCCCGCCGGACGGAGGCGTGGGCCCCGCCCCCGAGGCCGTCACCGTGCAGGCCGAGGCCATGACCCTGAGCGGCTACGTGGTCGACACCGCCGACGCCACCCTCATCCGGCTCCCCGACGGGACGACGAGCGGCACCGCGACCGCCACCTTCGAGGGCGCCGCCGGGAGCTACGCGCTGCGCCTCCACGGGGTCACCGAGAGCGACGGCGCGCCCCGCGTGACGGTGCGGGTGGCCGGCGAGGTGGTCCTCGAGGAGACCTATCCGCTCGCCGCCGAGGGCCTGGAGCCCCGCGCCTTCGGCCCGGTCGACGTCGCGCTCTCCCCCGGGGACACGATCGTGATCGAAGGCGCGGCCGAGGCGAACGCCTGGGCGCGGGTCGATCGGCTGGAGCTGACGCCGTGATGCGCTGGACGCTCGGATGCCTGGTCGGCCTCGGGCTCGCGCTCTCCGCGCTCCCCGCCTCGGCGCAGCCCGGCGTGGTGGTCGAGGACTTCGAGGGCCCGCGCGCCCGGCAGATCCGGCGGCAGGTCCTGCGCGGCGTCTCCGCGTCCTCGCTCGAGGCGATCCCGCGGCGGCGCGCGGCGCGCGAGGCGGACGGTCGCCCGCTCCAGAGCCCCGAGGTGCTCGACGCGCTCGACGCGCGGGCGGTGATCAGCGGCCGAGTCGGCCGGGTCCGGCGGCGCTGGGCGGCCGAGGTCACGGTGCGCGACCGGGCGGGCGACGTGGTGGTCGAGGAGCGCTTCTCGGCGCGGCGCTTCGGCGCGCTGGGGCGCCAGATCCGCCGCTGGGCGAGCGCCGACATGGCGGCCGCGCTCGACGCGATCCCGGCGACGCAGGTGGTCGAGGTCGAGCCGGTGGTGCTCGAGACGCCCGCGCCGGCGCCCGAGGCCGCCGCGGCTCCGGCGCCCGAGCCGCCGGCGGCCAGCGACCCGTCGGATCGACCGGCCCCGATCGCGATGACCGCCGGCTTCGCGGTGACGCACCGCTCCTTCACCTACAACGACGACCTGTTCTTCGTGCTGCGCCCCTACGTGCTCCCGGCCGCGCCGGTCGTGCGCCTCGGGGTGGAGTACTTCCCGGGGGTGCACCTCGACGCGAGCCCGCTCGACGGCCTCAGCGTGGTCACCACCGCGGACTTCGCGGTCGGGGTGGCGTCGCTCGCCGACAACGGCACCGCGTTCCCCACCGACAGCTGGTCGCTCGGCATCGGCGCGCGCTACCGCGTCCAAATCGACGACGTCTCGCTCCACGCCGACGCCGGCTACCAGGCGCAGGTCTTCACCATTCACGACGCCGACGAGCTGACCCCGCGCCCGGAGATCCCGAACGTCGAGCTGCACGCGGTGCGCGCCGGCGCGGGCTTCCGGTGGGACATCGGGCTCGGGCTCTTCTTCTCGGGCGGCGGCGCCTACCTGCACCCCTTCACCGGCGGCGAGCTCACCAGCGAGGCCTGGTTCCCGCGCGCCACCGGGGGCGGCGTCGACGTCGACGGAGGCATGGGCCTCCAGGTGGACGACGTCACCTTCCGGGCGATGGCCACCTACCGGCGCTTCTTCTGGGCGATGAACCCGGAGCCCGGAGACGCGCGCGTCGCCGGCGGCGCGGTCGACGAGTACGCGTCCGGCGTGGTCGAGATGACCTACGCGCCCCGCTGACCGCCCACCGCGCGGCGGTGATCGACGAGCAGGCAGCGGTCCTGGACGACCCGGACCCCGGCGCGCGCGAGGCGCTCGGCGGCCTCGTCGTGGCGGATGCCGAGCTGGAGCCAGACGCACGCCGGGCGCGCGGCGATGAGGTCGTCGACGTGGGGGGGCACGTCGGCGGGGCGGCGGAACACGTCGAAGATGTCGATCGGGCCCGGCACGCTGGCGACGTCGCGGTGCACCGGCCGGCCGAGGATCTCGGTGACCTCGGGGTAGTAGACGGGGACGGGGATCACCTCGACCCCGGCGCCGGCGAGGTAGGCGGGCACGTAGTGCGCGGGCTGCCCACCGTGGCTCTCCGGCTTGATGCCCAGCACCGCCACCCGCCGCGCGCCGCGGGCGATGGCGAGGATCTCGGCGTCGTCGGTGATGAGGTTCTCGCGCCAGTCGGACATGCGGGGTCCATAGCGCCGGCCGAGGCCACTCCCAAGCGGGGCGCGACCCGGGTAGGCTCCGCCGGTCGTGAGCGAGCGCAGCCCGAACCTCCTGCGTGCCCTCGGCCCCGGCGTCCTCTTCACGGGCGCCGCGGTCGGCGTGTCGCACCTCGTGCAGTCGACCCGCGCCGGCGCGGTCTACGGGCTCGCCCTCGTGGGGCTGGTGCTCCTCGCCAACCTGACCAAGTACCCCGGCTTCCGCTTCGGGCCGCTCTACGCGGCGGCCACCGGCACGTCGCTCCTCGAGGGCTACCGCCGTCAGGGCCGCTGGGCGCTCGCGCTCTACGCGGTGCTCACCTTCGGGACCATGTTCACGGTGCAAGCCGCGGTGACGGTCGTCACGGCCGGGCTGGCCAAGGTGCTCTTCGGGATCGACGCCTCGCCGCTGGCGCTGAGCGCGGGGCTGCTGGTGATCTGCGCCGGGCTGGTCGCGAGCGGCGGCTACCGCGCGCTCGACGGGGTCGGCAAGGTGGTGGTCAGCCTCCTCGCGATCTCGACCCTGGTCGCCACCGCGCTGGTCTTGCCGAAGGTGGAGTGGGGCACCCTGGCCCTCGTGCCCGAGCTCGGCCTGCGCGACGTGGCGTTCTGCGCGGCGCTGGTCGGCTGGATGCCCTCGGCCATCGACGTCTCGGTCTGGCAGAGCCTCTGGACGCTGGCCCGCCGCGCGCAGACCGGGCACGCGCCCTCGGCGCAGGAGTCGTCGCTCGACTTCCACGTCGGCTACGTCGGCACCGCGCTCCTCGCGCTCTGCTTCGTGATCCTCGGCGCGGGGGTCCTCCACGCGGGAGGCGTCGAGGTGGAGGGGAGCCCGGGCGCGTTCGCGGCCCAGCTCATCTCGCTCTACACCGAGAGCCTCGGCGAGTGGGCGCGCCCCCTCATCGGCGCGGCCGCCTTCGCGACGATGTTCTCGACCACCCTGACGGTCGTCGACGGCTTCCCCCGCGCGCTCAGCGTGCTCGCCGATCGGTGGCGGCGCGCGGAGGCCGACGAGCCGGTCGGCCGCCGCTCCGACCGGACGCCGGTTTACTGGGTCTCGCTGATCGCGGTGACGGGCGGCGCGCTGGTGATCCTGGCCTTCCTCGCCAGCTCGATGCGCACCCTGATCGACCTGGCGACCACGCTCTCGTTCCTCTCGGCGCCGCTGCTCAGCCTGCTGAACCACCGCGCGGTGACGAGCCCCGAGGTCGGCCCGATCCACCGCCCGGCGCGCTGGCTCCTCGCCGCGAGCTGGGCCTGCATCGCGTTCCAGGCCGCCTTCGCGCTCTTCTTTCTGTGGACGTTGAGCCTCTAGGCCAGGCTTCGCTATCGTTCTCTCGGCCGCGCCGGCGGCCGGGGAGGGTGACATGGCGGAAGCGGCGGAGGTCCCGAACCAGCTGGACGTGTTGGTGGTGGACGATGACCCGGCGATGCGTGAGCTGCTCGCCGAGATCATCCACCGCGAAGGCCACCAGGCCATCACCGCCGAGTCGGCCGAGAAGGCCCTCGAGCTGCTGCCGGTCTGGACCTTCCAGGTGGCCTTCCTCGACCACAACCTTCCGGGCATGGAGGGCCTGCTGCTCGGCGAGTACCTCCGGCGCAGCAACCCCGACATGCTCATCGCGCTGGTCACCGGCACCGACGACGTCCGGATCGAGCGCCGCACCCGGGAGCTCCGGGTCACCTTCATCGCCAAGCCCTTCGACAACGCCGAGATCCACCGCGTGCTCGAGGCCTACCTGGAGCTCGCCACCGAGCGCGCCGAGGCCCGCCGCGCGGCCGGCGACGACGACTTCGAGCCCCCGATCGGCCGCTTCGCCGGAGAGCTGCCCGACAGCTTCGGCATCCCGAAGGTCCCCGGCCGCATCACCGACCGCCTCGTCTCCACGCTGCAAAGGAGCATGCACAACCTCCGCAGCATCAGCCGCTACAACGAGCGCGACCGCGTGGTCGCCCTGAGCGGCCTCCTCACCGCGCGCGTGCTCGGCGTCGACCTCCCGCGCGCGAGCAACGGCAACACCCTCTTCGAAGAGTACGACCGCCTCATGGAGTCCCACGGCCGGCGCACCGAGTTCTCCTGACCCGTCGACGCGTCTCGGGCTCAGTTTCCGGAGGGGGCATGCGCCCCCTCCCGCCCGACCGGCAAAGCCGGCTCGGGCTCCCACCCCATCTCACGCGCTCACGCGCGTGGAAGCTGCGGCAATAT
>Ga0310345_10000739_pt1 | contig 43375 bp, 44 predicted proteins | sample HC15DNA20500_MG_FD_204667 | JGI IMG/M metagenome (GOLD analysis project Ga0310345, IMG submission 204667) | Marine microbial communities from station ALOHA, North Pacific Subtropical Gyre - HC15-DNA-20-500_MG | ecosystem: Environmental > Aquatic > Marine > Oceanic | place: Pacific Ocean: North... | reverse complement strand
GCTGGAGCGCGCCCCCGTCACCGTTCCGGACGCAATCGATGTGGGCGAGACGATGGTCGTTCCCTTCCACGCCGGAGAGACGCTAGGCTGGCGCTTTAGCGTGTGAATTGAGCCGCGCCTGCCGGAACATGTCCCAGCTGAACAGGGCAACCGCGGTCCAGATCAGCACGAAGCACACGGTCCGCGCTTCATCGAGCGGCTCGCCATAGAGGAAGTGGCCGAGCAGGAAGCCGATGCTCGGCGTGATGAACTGCGCAAAGCCCATGGCGGATAGCGTCAGGCGGCGCGCCGCATAGCCGAACAGCAGCAGCGGGATCGCGGTGAACAGGCCGCCGATCATCAGCAGCCCCGCCATCTCCCAGCTTGCCGCGATGCTCGATCCGCCACCGATGCCGCCGCCGGACCACGCATACCAGAGGACGACGGGAAGCGCCGGTATCAGGCTGATGCCGGTCTCGATCGTCACCGCCTCGAGCGCGCCGGCAGGCACCACCTTGCGGACGAAGCCGTAGAGCGCGTAGCTCACCCCCAGCGCCATCGCCACGAACAGCATGTCGACCTCGCCGAACGCGAGGAGGCCGATGCCGATGGCCGCGATCACCACGGCGGCCCACTGCACCCGGCTCAGCTTCTCGTGCAGGAAGACCGTGCCGATCAGCACGTTGATCAGGGGCATGATGTAGTAGCCGAGGCTGGTCGCCAGCACATGGCCGGTGACGACGGCGATGAAGAAGATCAGCGAATTGGTCGCAGTCAGCGCCGCGCTGGTCGCGAGCCGCAGCACCACGGTACGGTTGCGCAGTGATGCGAGGAGCGATGGCCCCTGCCGCTGCAGCGCGATGATCGCGAGGCAGATCGGCATGCTGCACACGATGCGCCACGCCAGCAGTTCAGGCGCGGGGACCTCGCCCAGCAGCTTGAAGTAGATCGGCATGACGCCCCAGAAGGCATAGGTCGCGATGGCGGCCATGGCACCGTTCTGGCGGGAGGTTGCAGCAGACATGGCGCGGCCCATGGCAGGACCGGAGCGCAGGACCAAGCATCAAAATGGCATGACCCGAAGTAACACCGGTGACGCGGATTTAACCATGGCCGGTGCATGGGAAGCGTTCATGCACGCCCTTCGCGCCTTGCCCTTGCTCCTCCTCGCCGCGCTCGCTGCCTGCACGGCCGAAACGCCGCGCACGCGTGGCGGCGAGGAAGGCCCCGCGCATGATCCGGTGATGCAGGCGGCCATCGAGGGACAGCTGATGGTCGATCCTGATCTCAGCCAAGCCAACAACCGCAATCTCGCGATCGTTCCGGCCGCCCCGGCCGACCCGTCGCTGCCGCTCCCCGATCCGAAGAGCTAGCACGCGGGCAGTCAAAGCGCCGCATTTACCTGCATCCTTCAGACTCGTCATTGCGAGCGCAGCGAAGCAATCCAGGGCGGTGCTGCGCGGCTCTGGATTGCTTCGCTACGCTCGCAATGACGAATTGAGTTGGTTTGCCTTGGGCGTCCCCAGCCCCGCAGCGTCGAAGCATGCGCCTGCCAACGCGATCAACTCTCATCGCCCAAACGTCGCCGTCACGCGCGTGATTGTATTGCTGCCATTGAGCGACTGTGAGACACAGCTGCATGGCTGAACACTGTTGCGACATGATGCGTGCAAATGTTGAGAACCGCTGTGAACAGCATTCGGATCGCTTTGAATGCCCGGATTGCTTGGTCCATTACTCACAAGCGCATAACACGTATGGACTGATCATCCATGACGGTGGGACTTCACTCATCAGGATTTCGTTTTGTCCGTGGTGTGCGGCAAAGCTTCCGAACGGCTTGAGATGACAATTCGATGCCACACCATCCCGCACCCCGCAGCTCTCAAGTATCCCGCAGCCCCACGCCAATCGTCGCCCTCGGCTGTTCCATTTCCGCTGACGCCACCGGATAGGCGCACGAATCCGCCATATAGTACCCGCCCGGGCGGTTGTTGCCGGAAAGGCCCGTCCCGCCGAACGGCGCGCCGGCGTTCTCGCCGATGGTCGGGCGGTTCCAGTTGACCACGCCCGCGCGGACATTGGCCCAGAAGCGGTTGTAGTCCTGCGGCGATCCGCCGAGGAGCGAGGCGACGAGGCCGAAGCGCGTGTTGTTGGCCTCGGCGATGGCTTCATCGAAATCGTCGACTGCGACGACTTGCAGCAGCGGGCCGAACAGTTCGACGTCGGGCCGCTCGTCGATCTTGGTCACGTCGATGATCGCGGGGCTGACGAAGGGCAGGTCCTCGCGCAGCCGGGTCATGTGCTTGATCGCGCGGCCGCCGTTGGAAAGCAGGTAGACGAAGCTCTCGGTGAGGCCATCGGCGGCGACATTGTCGATCACCGGGCCCATGAACGGCGTCGGCGTATCGAACGGCGCGCCGACGATCAGGCGCTCGGTCAGGCGGCGTACTTCGCTGATGACCGCATCGTACATCGTCGACTTGATGATCAGCCGCCGCGCCGAGGAGCAGCGCTGCCCCGCACTGGTGAAGGCCGATTGCACGACGATGGTCGCGGCATCGACGATCTTGGGCGTGTCCCACACCACGATCGGATTGTTGCCGCCCAGCTCCAGCGCGACGACCTTGCCGGGATTGGACGCGAGCTTGCGGTTGATCGAAACGCCCGCGTGCGCCGATCCGGTGAACAGCACACCGTCCACCCCGTCGTGCAAGGCCAGCGTCTGGGCCTGCTCGGGGCCGCCCTGCAGCACTTGCACCACCGCCGCCGAAATCCCGCCGCGGTGGAAGCAGCGGACAAGGAGTTCGCCGGTCGCGGGCGCCTTTTCCGAGGGTTTGAACACCACGACATTACCTGCGATCAACGCCGGAATGATCTGCGCGGCAGGGAGCAGCGCGGGCATGTTGTAAGGGCTGATCACCGCCAGCACGCCGTGCGGCTTGTGGCGGACAGCGGAGGTGCCGTTGAGCGCGCTGTCGAGCTTGCGCTGCGAAGTGCGCTCGGCATAGGCGCGCACCGAAACCTCGACCTTGTCGATCACGCCGTCGACTTCACCGCGCGCTTCCCACAGCGGTTTGCCCGTCTCGCGCGCGATCAGATCGGCAAGCTTGTCGGATTCCTTGCGCACTTCGTTGGCGAAGCGGCGCAGCAGTTCGATGCGGGTGGAGAGCGGCTGCGCGGCCCAGAGCGGCCAGGCGCGGCGTGCGCGGGCGACCACGTCCTCGGCGTCGCCGATCCGGCCGCGCCACAGTTCCGACCCCGTCGCGGGTTCGAACGAGACGATTTCGCCGGTGGACACGAGTGCGCTTGGCCTTCCTCTGCCTTGCCGCTCACGCGGCGCGGGGCCGCTGCGGTGTGCGGCCTATGGCATGACAGTGGTAACCAAACAAGAAACCCTGGCCCGCAAAACTATGCCTTTCCGGCATGCCCCGCCGGCTGAGGGCGCGGCCCATGCGCCTCGCCCATGCGGCGCAGCGCGGCGATCTTGGCCTCGAGCAGCGACCAGTCATCGCTCTCTGCAATCGGCGCCCAGATCGCCTCGACTTCATCGATCAGCATGGATTGCGGTGCCGCGTCAGCCCAGTACGGATGCGTGTCGGCCACCGCTGCATACGCCGACAAGGCCTCGCCGAGCGCGCCCTGCGCCTTGCCGCGCCCACCGCGATGGCGGAAGAAGAACGCATCCGGCCCTTCGCCGCTTTCCGCCATCGCCGCTTCGCACAGGCTGATGAGGGCTGTGTCTTCCTCAACCCCGCGCGGCACCACGCCCAGCCGCCAGCACCAGCGCCGGGCCATCGCAGCACGGTAATGGTCCTCGAACGTGTTGAGCGCCGCGATCAGCGGCGGCGCTTCCTCCAGCGTGCGCAGCGCCACGGCGAGCTGTCCGCAGTTCCAGTGGATTGCCTGCACCTGCCGCCCGAAAGCATAGAGCCCTTGGCTGTCGAAATAGGCCGCCGTGAACGCCGGGTCCCAGCGCGGCAGCCAGCGCCATGGGCCATAGTCGAAGCTCTCGCCCGTCACGTTCATGTTGTCGGTATTGAGCACACCGTGGACGAAGCCCGCGACGATATAGCTCGCCGCCATGTCCGCCATGCGCTCCACCACCTGATGGAGCAGCCGCGCGGCGGGGCTCGCATCTTCCGGCCCCGCTGGTCCGGGGAAATTGCCGAGGCAATAGCCCACCAGCTGCGCCATGTTGTCCGCCTCGCCCATTGTCGCGAGCCGCTGGAAGGTGCCGATCCGAATATGCCCGTGGCTCAGCCGCACCATCACCGCCGAGCGGGTCGGGGAGGGCTCGTCCCCGCGCCACAGCGCCTCGCCGGTCTCGATCACCGAGAACGTGCGGCTGGTGTTCACACCCAGCGCGCCCAGCATCTCGGTCGCAAGGATCTCCCGCATCGCGCCCTTGAGGGTGAGCCGCCCGTCCCCCTGCCGGCTCCACGGCGTCTGGCCCGAACCCTTGGTGCCAAGGTCCATCAGGCGGCCATTCGCGTCCAGCATCTGCGCATAGAGGAACCCGCGCCCGTCCCCCAGATCGGGGTTGTAAACCTGGAACTGGTGCCCGTGATAACGCAGCGCTAGCGGCTGCGGCAGGTTCTCCGGCAGCGGCGCGAAGCGGCCCATGTGGCGCACCCATTCCTCGTCGCTCAGCCCCGCCAACCCTACCTCCGCAGCCGCGCGGTCATTGCGGAAGCGTAGTTTCGTCTCGGGGAAATCCGCGGGCGCGACCGGATCGCCGATCCAGCTCGCCAGATCGAGAATGCGCGGTGCGGGGCGGTAGATCGCGTCTTGCGGGCTTGCTTGCATCGCGCGATAGTGGGCATGAAGCGGGCGGCGTGCAAGCGCGCCCCCTTTGTTTATGCGCGGGACTCAGGCAGTAGGGACGATGGCAGAGGCGCTGAAAAGCGGCGATAAGCGCTGGGAAGACCGCAACTGGACCAGCGGCGACGGCCTGAAACTGCATTTCCGCGACTATCCCGGAAGCGCGGAGCGGCCCCCGATCCTGTGCCTGCCCGGCCTAACCCGCAATGCCCGCGATTTCGAGGCGCTGGCCCAGCGGCTCGCGGGCGACTGGCGCGTGATCTGCCCGGACATGCGCGGGCGCGGCGACAGCGACTATGCGCGCGATCCGATGACCTACACGCCAGCCCACTACGTCGCCGATGTCGAACTGCTTCTCGCCGCCGAGGGGATTGAGCGCTTCGTTTCCATCGGCACTTCGCTCGGCGGGCTGATGACGATGATGCTCGCCGCGGCGAACCCGGATCGCATCGCGGCGGCGGTGATCAACGATGTCGGCCCCGAAATCGCCCCCGCCGGCCTCGCGCGCATCCGCGAATATGTCGGGCAGGGGCGCAGCTACGAGACATGGGTCCACGCCGCGCGCGCGCTGCAGGAAGCCAATCGCGATATCTACCCGGCCTGGGACCTGCCCGCATGGCTGCGCATGGCCAAGCGCTGCATGGTGATCGGCACCGGCGGTCGCATCACGTTCGATTATGACATGAACATCGCCGAACCGTTCGAGGCCGAGCAAGGCCCGGCGCCCGCCCCCGAAGTGATGTGGGGCATCTACGAATCGATCGCGCGCCGCCCGCTGCTGGTGCTTCGCGGCGCGCATTCGGATATCCTTTCCGCCGAAGTCGCCGCGCGGATGAAAGTGCGCGGTGCCGCCACCGAACTGGTCACCGTCCCCGGTGTCGGCCATGCGCCCACGCTCGATGAGGACGAGGCCATTGCTGCCATCGACCGGCTGCTGGCCCGCGCGGCGTGATCGCACCGGCATGAGCAAGCCATCTTCGGCCAAGCGGCTCCATCTGCTGCACCTGCATTCCACCTTCGATGCCGGCGGCAAGGAGCGGCGCAGCACCGGCCTCATCAACCGTTTCGGCAAGGCAGTCGATCACAGCATCGTCTCCGCGCAGCCGGGGGCACTCGGCGCGCGGGCGCTGATCGATCCGGGCCTCCCGGTCCATTTCCCGTTCGGCTTTCCTGCCTTGCAGGGCCGCTTCGGCGTGCGCCGCCTGCAGACGCTCGCCCGCGCGATGCAGGGTTTCGACCTCATCCTCACCTACAACTGGGGCGCGATGGACGCCGCGATGGCCCATGCCATGTTCGCGCCGACGATGGGCCTCGCCCCGCTGATCCACCACGAGGACGGCTTCCATGTCGACGAGGCGCAGCGCCTCAAGCCGACGCGCAACTGGTATCGCCGCATCGCGCTGGCGCGGGCGAGCGCGCTGATCGTGCCCTCGCGGCAGCTCGAGCAGGTGGCGCTGGAAGCCTGGCACCAGCCCGCCGCGCGGGTCCACCGCATCGGCAATGGCATTCCGGTGAAAGACTACGATCCCGCCAAGGCCCGGCGCGTGCGCCCTGATGCCCTGCCGCGCGTGGTCAAGCGGCCGGGGGAAAAGTGGGTGGGTACGCTCGCCGGGCTGCGCCAGGTCAAGGCGCTGCCCCGGATGGTGCGGGCCTTCCGCGCGCTGCCCGAGGAATGGCAGCTCGTCATCGTCGGCGAGGGGCCCGAGCGCGAGGCGATCATGGCCGAGGCGCTGAAACTCGAAATCGGGCACCGTGTCCACCTGCCCGGCTATGTGGCCGATCCGGCGCAAGCGACCGCGCTGTTCGATCTTTTTGCGCTGTCTTCGGAAAGCGAGCAGTTCCCGCTGTCGATCGTCGAAGCCATGGCGTCCGGCCTCGCGGTGGCGAGCACGGCGGTGGGCGATGTGCCCGATATGGTCGCGCCCGAGAACGCGCCTTTCATCACCCCTGCGGGCGACGAGGCCGCACTCGGGGCGGCATTGCTGCAGCTGGCGGGTGATGAAACGCTGCGCCGCCGCATCGGCGCGGCCAACCGGCTGCGCGCCTGCGCCGAGTTCGATGAAGCGGTCATGGCGCGCCGCCACGCCGCGATTTATGCACAGGCTCTCGGTCTGCCAGTGTTTCCGTAAAGCTGCGGGACAGTATCTGCGTGTCAAAGCGGTTGAATTGGCAGGCCCCCCTCTCTAAACAGCCGCATTCGTTAACCAGCGACCTGAAAGCGCAGTCTTGGCTCTCACTCCGAACAGCCCGTCCGGCACCACCCCAGCAAACAGCAAGGATGCGGCCGCACAGGAAACCTTCCTGCGTGAGGTCGATGATGCCCTGCGCGAAGATCAGCTCCGCAAGCTGCTGTTCACCCGTGGCCGGCCGATCCTTGCTCTCGTGATCGGCGGCCTCGTCGGGCTTGGCGGCTGGCTGTGGTACAACGATCATCAGGCCAGCCTGCGCGATCAGCAGAGCGAAGCCTTCGTCACCGCGCTCGATGCGCTCCAGGCCGGCCGCAACCAGACCGCGAAGTCCGGCATGGATCCGCTCGCGAAGACGGGCAACCCCGGCTACCGCGCCGCGGTGCAGATCACCGAAGCGGGCATTGCCGAGCAGGCCGGCAAGGCTGCCGATGCCGCGAAGTTGTTCGCCGCCGTCTCCGCCGACAGCGCGCTGCCCGGCCCCTACCGCGATCTCGCCACCGTGCGCGAGGTGGCAACCAATTTCGACAAGCTCGCCCCGCAGACCGTGATCGACCGGCTCAAGCCGCTCGCGGTGCCCGGCAAGCCCTGGTTCGGCAGCGCGGGCGAACTCGTCGCGATGGCCTATCTCAAGCAGAACAAGACCGAACTGGCAGGCGCGCTGCTGGCTTCGATCGCCAAGGACAAGGCCGTTCCCGATACGCTGCGCCGGCGCACCCGCCAGCTTGCCGGCCAGCTCGGCGTCGATGCCGTGGAAAACCCGGCTGCCACCGTGAGCGGCAGTGAAGCACAATAATGGGATTTGAGGATATGACCGGAGCCAAACTGATCCGGCGCGCTGCCGTTTCCGCCATGGTTGTCGTCGCGCTGGCGCTTGGCGGCTGCGGCATCACCAAGAGCAAGACCAAGTCGACCCCCACCGTGGGCGTGCGCATTCCGATCCTCTCGAAGATCGAATCGGGCATGAAGGTCGACGAGGGCATGTCGGTGCTCGACGTCGTGCTGCCGCTGGCCGAGGCCAACCCGGATTGGGAGCAGGCAGGCGGCACCGCGTCCAAGTCCTATGGCCACCTGGTGCTCTCGCAGCAGCCGCGCAGGGTCTGGACCGCGCGCATTCCCGGCTCCAGCCCCAAGCAGCGGCTCGCCGCGGCTCCAGTTGTCGGCGGCGGCCGGCTTTTCGTGATGGATACCGAAGGCATGGTCCACGCCTTTGACGCGGCCTCCGGGCGCGAGGAGTGGAAGACCGAGTTCCGCCTGCCCGATGCAATGGCCTCGGTGTTCGGCGGCGGCGCGGCCTATAACGACGGCAAGGTCTTCATCACCACTGGGCTCGGCGAGGTCTCCGCGCTCGAAGCGGCGACCGGCAAGGTGCTGTGGCGCGTCAAGCCCGCGGGGCCCCTGCGCGGCAGCCCGACCATTGCGTTCGGCGGCGTCTATGTCATGACGCAGGACAACCAGATCGTTGCGCTCAACGTCTCGGACGGCTCGCAGCTGTGGACCGAATCCGGCTCCGTCGCGCAGACCGGCGTGTTCGGCGTGGCAGCAGCAGCAGCCGGGCAAGGCACCATCGTCGCGGGCTACAGCTCGGGCGAACTCGTCGCCTACCGCTATGAAAACGGCCGCCAGCTGTGGTCGGACGCGCTCGCACGCACCAGCATCGCGACTTCGGTTTCGACGCTGACCGATATCGACGCCGATCCGATCATCGAGCGCGGCCGCGTCTATGCGCTCGGGCAGGGCGGGCGCATGGCCGCCTATGAACTCGTCACCGGTCAGCGCGTGTGGGAACTCAACCTCGCGGGCATCTCCACCCCGGCGGTCGCGGGCGACTGGATCTTCACGCTGACCGATGAAGCGAAGCTGCTGTGCATCGCCAAGGTGACCGGCAAGGTGCGCTGGATCTCGCAGATGAAGCCCTATCGCAGCGTCAAGAAGAAGAAGGGCAAGATCTTCTGGACCGGCCCGGTGCTGGCAGGCGACCAGCTGTGGATGGCGAACTCGGAAGGCGAGCTTTTCGCGGCATCGGTCACCGACGGCACAGCGAAACGCAAGGCCAAGCTCGGCGCGCCGGTCACGCTGGCCCCGATCGTCGCAGGTGGCGTGCTCTACGTTCTCGACGACAGCGGGCACATCAACGCCTTCAAATAAGCGCGCTGCCGCCGGTTCTTGCCGGCGCATAAACGATTTTCTCATAGGTCCCCGTTAACCCCGGGGCCATGAGCGCGCGCCCTGCCAGACCTGCCAGCGATGTTTCGGCCGGAGTCGGCCTGTCCGGCCTCGTCGGCCTAGCGCTGTGGGTGATCCTCTGCCGCAACTGGGCCGGGATCGCCGATGCGCTCGCCTTGCCGGGTCCGCACGAGCCGCTCGCCGGCCCCAACGCAGCGCTGGCGGCCATGTTGTTTTCCGGTCTCCCCATGGTCGCGTGGTCGCTCCTTGTCGACAAGGTCCACTTGCGCGCCTCGACCGGGATCGACTGGACCAACCCGCGCCCGCTGCGCGATGTCGTCGATGTCTCGATCACCAAGATCGCCGGGCTTTGGGCGACATGGTCACTCGTCGGCTTCGTCTATTGCCTCTGCCGCTGGTACTGGCGCGGGCAGTACCTCTTCGCGATGGACGTGATCTCCGGCCTCGCCCCGCTGCTGTTCCTTGGCGCGATCCCCTATGTGCTCTGGCTCGACCGGGTGCTGGTCAATCCGCGCGATGCCTCTTGGCACTTCGGCGCGATGCTGATCGGGCGCGAGACTTACGACAAGGCCGAAGTCGCCCACCACTTGCGCGCCTGGGCGGTGAAGGGCTTCTTCTGCGCCTTCATGTTCTCGATCATCCCCGGCGGCTTCGGCGGGGTAGTCCAGATGAACTATGCCGCCGTGCTCGGCGATCCGCTGGCACTCGGCAATGCTCTCATCGAGACCATGTTCCTCGTCGACGTGCAGATCGCCATGGTCGGCTATCTCCTCACGATGAAGCCGCTCGATGCGCAGATTCGCAGCGCCAATCCCTACCTCGGCGGCTGGGTCGCGGCCTTGATCTGCTATCCGCCGTTCATCCTGATGGGCAGCGGCGGCGTGCTCGACTATCGCACCAACGGCGCCGAATGGACCTTCTGGCTGCAGGGCATGCCGGTGCTCGAATGGATCTGGGTGGTGGCCATGGTGCTACTGACGGGCATCTATGCCTGGGCCACGGTCGCGTTCGGCTTGCGCTTCTCCAACCTCACCTATCGCGGCGTCCTGACCAACGGGCCCTATGCCTTCACCCGGCACCCGGCCTACCTCTCCAAGAACGCGTTCTGGTGGATATCGACCCTGCCCTGGCTCACCACCACGCATTCGATGGTCGACGCCATCCGCAACACGGTGGTGCTCGGCCTCGTCAGCGCGGTCTATTTCTGGCGCGCAAAGACCGAAGAGGCGCACCTGCTGGCGGAGGACGCCAAGTACCGCGAATACCATGCATGGATGGCCGAGCATGGCCTCGTCACCGGCACCCTCAATCGCATCGGCCGCCTGATCCTGCGTGGCCGCCCCCGCGTCGAACCACCCGCCATCGGCGCGGTGCACCCGGCGGAGTAGAAGATCATCGGCAACAAACCCGTTCGCCCCGAGCGCAGTCGAGGGGTCCGTTCGAGCGAAGCCGAGAACCAACCAAGCGGGAGGCCTCGGCTACGCTCGGCCAAGCTCCCTCGACTTCGCTCGGGACGAACGGAATTGGGGTTTGGCGTACCGCGCTAAATCGCCTCGCCCTCGTCCGTCTCGTAAAGCCGGATCATCCGGTCATGAAACCCGAGGGCCGCACGCGCGGCCACCCATTCCGCCATATGCGCGGACTTCGCATGCGCCATCAGCGCCGCGCGGTCGGTCCAGCGCTCGGCGACATGGAACAGCGCCGGATCATCGATATCCTGCGCATAGCCATACTGGATGCACCCGGCTTCCGCCCGCGTCGCCTCGGCCACCTTGCGCGCCAAAGGCAGCAGCGCCTCGATATGCTCCGGCGCGACCCGGAACGTGCCCATCACGACGATCATGGCGCTTAAAGGTCCTCGCCTTCGTCGGTATCGTAGAGCTTGATGTGGCGCTCCTTCATCGTCATCGTCTGAAGGACAGCAATCCACTCCGCCACATGCGGCGTCTTGAGGTGCGCGCCCAGCGCCTCCCGGCTCGTCCAGCGCTCGGTGATGTGAAACACCTCGGGATCGCTGATATCGCGCGAATAGTCGTACTGCAGGCAGCCCTCTTCGGCTTGCGTCGCCGCGACAACCTTCTGCGCCGCCGGCAGCGCCGCGTCGATCGCGGCAGCATCGATCCGCAGCTTGCCCATCACGATGATCATCCCGCTTCTCCCTTTTCTTCTTCGTCACCCCGGACGTGATCCGCGGCCCCGCTTGCCCCGCCGCCTCAGAAGCTCTTGGCCTCGTAGATCGGATCAACCTTGCCGCCCCATGGGCCGTGGTAAAGCTCCAGCAGCCGCTCCGCCGGTGTCTTGCCGCTGCTCACGATCTCGTCGAGCGGATGAAGATACCCAGTCTCGTTGTCGCCCGCATCGTTGAGCTTGCCCCGCGCCGCCAGCCCGCCGCGCGCGATGGCGAGAACCTCGGCCGCAACATCTCGCAGCTTGCCCCCACCCGGCAGCGGCGCATCGAGCCCCAGCTTGGGCACGCTGGCCCGCAGCGCCTCGCGCCCGTCCATGTCCCAGCCCTTCACCAGATCCCACGCCGCATCGAGCGCGGTCTGGTCGTAGAGCAAGCCCACCCACAGCGCCGGCAGCGCGCAGATCCGGCTCCACGGCCCGCCATCGGCCCCGCGCATCTCGAGGAAGCTTTTCAGCCGAACTTCAGGAAACGCCGTCGAAAGGTGGTCGATCCAGTCCGACCGCGTCGGCTTCTCACCCGGTAGCGCCGGCAATTTGCCTTCAAGGAAATCGCGGAACGACTGCCCCGCCGCATCGATATAGCGCCCGTTCCGGAACACGAAGTACATCGGCACGTCGAGCATGTAGTCGACATAGCGCTCGTACCCGAAGCCTTCGTCGAACACGAACGAGAGCATGCCCGTGCGCGCCGGATCGGTATCGGTCCAGATGTGGCTGCGATAGGAAAGGTAGCCGTTGGGCTTGCCTTCGAGGAACGGCGAATTGGCGAACAGCGCCGTCGCCAGCGGCTGCAGCGCAAGGCTGACACGGAACTTCTGCACCATGTCCGCCTCGCTCGCATAGTCGAGGTTGGTCTGGATGGTGCAGGTGCGCAGCATCATGTCGAGGCCCATCGTGCCCACGCGCGGCATGTGGCGCAGCATGATGTCGTACCGACCCTTGGGCATGATCGGCAGCTCTTCGCGCCTCTTGTCGGGCCACAGCCCCATGCCTAGGTAGGCAAGGCCCAGCTTGTCGCCGATGGTCTTGACCTGCGCCAGATGGCGCCCGGTTTCGGCGCAGGTCTGGTGCAGGTTCTCCAGCGGCGCGCCCGAAAGCTCCAGCTGGCCCGCCGGCTCGAGGCTCACCGCGCCATCGGTGCCGCTCATCGCGATCACGTTTGGGCCGGTGTCGCTGTCTTCCTCGATGGTTTCCCAGCCATAGTCGCGCAGCGCCAGCAGCAGATCGCGGATACCGCCCGGCTCGCTGTAGCTGGGCGCGGCGCGGTCCCTGGTGCGGTAGACGAACTTCTCGTGCTCGGTCCCGATCCGCCAGTTCTCGCGCGGCTTTTCGCCCTTGGCCATCGGCTCGATGAGCTGCGCGCGGCTCTCGATGACGGGATCGTTGCGATTCGAAACTTGTCTCGTGCTCATGGATTCGCGTTAGTGTCCCGCGCGGCCCCGCGCCAGCCGAAAACAATCAGGGCTCTGCGGTGTTCCAGTCCCCGCGCGTGCCCATCCACAACCCGACTGCCGCAATCGCCGCAGTCTCGGCGCGCAGGATACGCGGGCCCAGGGTGATCGCCACCGCTGCCTGATGCGCCCGGATCGCCGTCCGCTCGGCATCGTCAAACCCGCCCTCCGGCCCGACCAGCAGCGCGGCAGGCCCATCATGCGCGGCAAACGCCTCGGCAGCCGGCGCACCGCCTTCCTCATCGGCGAAGAACAGCCGCCGCCCTTCCGGCCATTCCCGCAGCAGCGCTTCCAGTTTCACCGGCCCCTCAAGCTCTGGCAGCGCCGTCCGCGCGCATTGCTCCGCCGCCTCGGTCACAATCGCCCGCGCCCGCTCCGGATTGAGCTTGTCCGCCACGCAGCGCCGCGTCAGCACCGGGCGCACCACCGCGACCCCCAGTTCGGTCGCCTTCTCCAGCACCAGATCGAACCGGTCCTTCTTGATCAGCGCCGCGCAGAGCCAGAAGTCCGGCACGGCTTCCCGCTCGCGCAGCCGCCGGACGACCGAAAGCGTGACATCCCGCTTCCCCGCCGCGCTGACTTCGGCGAGCCATTCGCCGGTCAGGTCATCGCACAGCACCACCGCATCGCCCGGTGCCACGCGCATCACCTTGCCCAGATAATGCGCCTGCCCGCCTTCCAGCGAGACTGACGCCCCCTCAGCCAGCGGACCGGGAACAAACAGACGGGGGGCAGACTTCGGCGGCCAGGCAGGGGTTGCAACCATGTCTGCGGCTCTAGCCGATTGCTGCCGCCGCGGCTATGCAGCGCAGATGACGACAACGCCGCAGATCGTGCCCGACAGCGAGTACCGCGGCGTCCTTACCGTGCTCCCCCCCAAGTTGCGCGATCTGGCGCTGATCGCCCGGTTCGATCGGCCCATCGGCTGGTGGCTCTTGTTCTGGCCCTGCGCCTGGGGCCTGTTCCTTGCGGGAGGCACCGGGCGCTGGGGCATGGTGCTGTGGCTGCTGCTCGGCTCCATCACGATGCGCGGGGCGGGGTGTGTCTACAACGATATCGTCGATGCCGATCTCGATGCCCGCGTCGCGCGGACGGCGGCACGGCCCATTGCCAGCGGGGCGATTTCCAAGAAAGTCGCGTGGGTCTGGCTTTTCGCGCTCTGCGGCGTGGGCCTCGTCGTCCTGCTGCAATTGCGCTGGGAAGCACAGCTTGTGGCGCTCGGCAGTCTCGGCCTCGTTGCTGCCTATCCCTTCATGAAGCGCATCACCGGCTGGCCGCAGGCGTGGCTCGGCCTCGTCTTCACCTGGGGCGCGCCGGTGGGCTGGATCGAGGTCACGGGGTTCGACCGCCTTGCCCCGCTCGCGGCACTCTACGCCGGGTGCTGGGCCTGGTGCATGGCCTACGACACGATCTACGCGCTGCAGGACCGCGAGGACGACGCGATGGTCGGCATCGGGTCCTCTGCGCTCTCCTTCGGCAAGCACGTCCGCGCCGGGGTCACCGGGCTTTACAGCATGGCGATTGCCTGCTGGGCCGGCGCGGTCTGGCTGGTGCGGCCCGATCCGGTCGCACTGGTGGCGCTGCTCCCGGTCGCGCTGCACTTCGCCTGGCAGGCCTTGACGCTTGATACCGCAGACGGCCTCAGCGCCCTCGCGCGGTTCCGGTCAAACCGATTCGCGGGTGCGTTGATGGCCGCTGCCTGCTTCGTCGTCGGCGCTGCCAGTCAGCTGTAGCTGACCAGTTCCCACTCGATCCCGTCCCAATCGAAGACGTAGAACCGGCGGCCCGGCTCGTAGTCCGCATGGTTGAACGGCTCCAGTCCTTCGGCGATCACGACCCGCTCCGCCGCGTCCAGATCATCGACCACCAGCCCGATATGCTGCAACGGCTGGCCTTTGGCGAATTTGCCGGTAAGCGGCTCATCGCCTTGATAAAGCGCGATATAGTCAGTCTCTGCTCCGAGATGGATGGTCCATCCGCCAAGGGCCGACGGCCCGCGCCAGCGCTCGCGCCAACCGCACAGGCGGGCAAGGAAAGCAGCAGTGCGATCAGGATCGCTGACGCGGATATTGACGTGCTCAAGGCGCGCGGCAGGCATAGCCATCGGGATTACTCCATTCTGGAATATTTACGCGCTATCCCTTATGCAACCTCAAGTTGACTTGAGGTCAAGGGATTTCTGCGAGGGGTCGCAATGCTTGCGAAACCGGCCAAGGGCCGCAACGATCTGGTGCCGATCGGGGTGCTCGCGCAGCGCACCGGGCTCGCCGTCTCCGCGATCCGCTACTACGAGGATCGCGGCCTGATCGCCTCGGTCCGCACCGGTGGCAACCAGCGCCGTTTCCTCCGCTCGGACATCCGCCGCCTCAGCTTCATCCTGATCGCCCAGCGGCTCGGGCTGGGCCTGGCCGAGATCGAGCGCGAGATGGCCGCGCTCCCCCATGGCCGGACGCCCACGGTGCTCGACTGGCAGCGCATCAGCCGTTCCCTGCGCAGCGAGATCGACACGCGCATCCAGCTGCTCACCCGCACGCGCAACAAGCTCGACGAATGCATCGGCTGCGGCTGCCTCAGCCTCGACCGCTGCGCGCTCTACAACAAGGAAGACCGCGCCGCCGCCGCCGGGCCGGGGCCGCGGTTCGTGCTGGATTAGATCCCCAGGGCTTTTCGCAGCTCCGCATTGATGCGCGATTGCCAGCCCTTGCCGGTAGCGCGGAACTTCTCGACCACATCGGGGTCGAGCCGCAGGGTCACCTGCTTCTTGGGGTTTTCGGAAACGGGGCGGCCGGGACGGGTCCAGGTGCCGACAGCTTCGCGGACGACCTTGCCGCCGATTGAAAGCTGGGCATGGCGGAAGTGCTCATCCGTCCATTCCGGCGCATCATCCGGATCAATCCAGTGCTCTTCGATATCCGGCTTGCTCTCGCTCATTGGCTTTTCTCATCGAAATGATGCGGCGGGTTCCTTCGCGAATGGTCCAAGTGACCGCAACATGACGGCCATCCAGTGAACCGAACGTGTTGTACCTATCCTCACCGTAGTCGGCCCGATCGTCGAGCCAAGTAAACTCGGTTCCATCGAAAATCTGCCCGGCTTCTGCGAAATCGAGCCCGCGCTTTTCGAGGGTCAAAAGCCGCTTGGCTTCGTCGTAAGTGATTTCCATGGTCAACCCATCTGCGACACGTCCTGCCAAGACTGAGCGTCGAAGGGCTGACTAATCATCGACGATGTTCTAAATAAAGTAACTACAAAAATTGTCAAGCCCCAGCACTCGCCAGCAGGCTCTCCGCCCCCCCCAGATCCACGCTGACCAGCCGCGATACGCCGCGCTCCACCATCGTCACGCCGAACAGGCGGTGCATGCGGCTCATCGTCACGGCGTTGTGCGTCACGATCAGGTAGCGGGTGGTGGTCTCGCCCGCCATTGCATCGAGCAGGTCGCAGAAGCGCTCGATATTGGCGTCGTCGAGCGGCGCATCGACTTCGTCGAGCACGCAGATCGGTGCGGGGTTGGTGAGGAACAGCGCGAAGATCAGCGCGACGGCGGTCAGCGCCTGCTCGCCGCCGGAGAGCAGTGTGAGCGATTGCAGCCGCTTGCCCGGCGGCTGGGCGAAGATTTCGAGCCCGGCCTCCAGCGGATCGTCGCTGTCGACCAGCGCGAGATGCGCCTCGCCGCCGCCGAACAGCCGCGCAAACAGGCGCCGGAAGTGCGCGTCCACAGCCTCGAATGCCGCCCGCAGTCGCTCACGCCCCTCGCGGTTTAGCGCGCCGATCGAGCCGCGCAACCGGTTGATCGCCTCGGTCAGTTCCGCCTGCTCGGTGACGATGGCGGTGTGCTGCTCCTCGGCTTCGGTCAGCTCGGTCGCGGCGACGAGGTTGACCGGCCCCAGCCGTTCGCGCTCGGCGATCAGGCGGTCGTGCGCGGCGGATTCCTCGGGCGCGGCGGACACATCGCTGCCGGGAAAGCCGATGCGTTCGGGCAGCAGCGGCGGCGGGCACTGGAACCGCTCACCTGCGATCCCGGCCATTTCCTGCCTGCGCTGGTCCTCGTTCTCGGCCTTGGCGCCTAATGCAGCGCGGGCCTCACGCGCGGTCGCGAGCGCTTCGTTGGCAGCGGCAAGCGCCACGTCGGCCGCGCGCGCCTCGGCCTCTGTGCGCGCCAGCGTCGCTTCGGCATCGGCCAAGGCTGCGGCGTAGCGCACCCGCAAAGCCTCGGCTTCCTCCAGATCGCGGGCGAGGGCAGGGGGCTTGGCGGCGACGACATTGCGCTCCTCCGCGAGGTCCTCCGCCTGCCCCGCCATCGCCGCGAGCCGCCGCGCGGCATCCCCGGCGCGCGCCTGCCAGCCGCGGATATCGCCGCGCAGCGCCACCAGCCGCTCCTTGCCCACCGCCAGCGCCTGCCCATGCGAGGCCACCGCCGCCATCGCGGCCTGATAGGCGGCGCGCGCGCGGTCGTTCTTCTGGCGCTCGGCCTCCACGCCCGCGCGGCCGACGGCAGGATCGGGCAGCGCCGCGCGGCGCGCTTCGGCTTCGGCAAGATCGGTCCCGGCGGACTGGCGCTGCGAAGCCAGATCGGCAGCGGCGCGGTCCAGTTCCTCCCGTCGCGCCGCAATCCGGGCGCGCGCCGCCTCGGCCTGATCGAGCGCCCGCAAGGCGCTGCGTTCGGCATCGGAAGCACCGGCCAGCGCGCGCTCATTGGCGGCGAAATCGCTCTGCAAACGGGCAAGCTCCGCCTGCAAACCCGCCAGCTCGGCTTGCGCCGCAGTGCTCGCGGCCTCGGCGGCCTCGGCAGCGGCGCGGCGTTCCGGCAGCGCCGCTTCCAGCTCGGCAAGGCGGTTCTCGGCAGCGAGGATGGCCGCTTCCGCGCCGCCTTCCCCCCGCGCCACAAACCCGTCCCAGCGCCGCAAATGGCCCTCGCGCGTCACCAGCCATTCGCCGGGCGCCAGTGCCTCGCCTGCGTCCGCTTCTACCACGCGGACCAATGCCAGGCGGGCGGCCAGTTCCGGCGGGCACTTCGTCACATGATGGAGCAGCGCATCGGTCCGCGCCGCAGGCGCCTCCGCCCCTGTCCAGAACCGGCCATCGCCCGCAGGCGCCGCCCCCAACGGAGCACCCGCATCACGCCCCAGCACCGCCGCCAGCGCCCGCTCATAGCCCGGGGCGGCGCGTGCGGCACCCAGCGCGCTCGGCCCCTTGCCGGTGCGCGCCGTGGCCGCCTCGCGCGCCGCCTTGTCGCGGGCGAGCGCGGTCAACTCGCGCTCCAGCCCGACCAGATCGGCCCGCGCCGCCGCCAGTTCCGATGACGCCGCCTCACGCGCCGCGGAAAGGCTTTCGCGCGTCGCTGCCAGCCGTTCGCGCTCGCCCGTCAGCCGCTCCCGCGCCTCGCCGATCTCGGAAAGCTTGGCGGCAGCCTCGGCCCGGCGCGCTTCGGCTGCGGCCATCGCCAGCGCCGGGTCCGGCTCCGCCTCGAGCACGCGCCGGGTCGCCGCCAGCCGCGCATCCTCGCCATCGAGCCTCGCCAGCCGCTGCCGCGCCGCCGTCAGCGCGGCCTCTGCCACACGCCATTCGGCCTCGATCCCCGCTTGCTCGGCCACCATCGCCGCCAGCGCCAGTTCCGCCGCCCGCGCCGCCTGCTCCGCTGCCGCCTCCGCCGCCTTCAGCCCGGGCCCCTCCGCCGTCTGCTCCGCCAGCGCAGATTCTGCAGCCGCCAGATCGGCCTCGAGCCGCGTCAGCGCCGTCGCCGCATCCGTGGTCAGCCGGTCCGCCTCGCTGCGTTCGGCTTCGATGCGGCGGATCTGGCGATCGATGTCGGCCAGCCGCTGCGCCGCCGCCTCTGCCTGTGCGGTCAGCGCCGCGATCCGCTGCCCCTGATCCGCCGCATCCTGCCGCCGATCAAACAGCGCATCGCGCGCCGCGCTTTGCGCAGCAGCCGCGGCGTGCTGGGCCTCCTGCGCGCTGCGAGCCGCGCCCTGCGCCGCGCTCACCGCTTCCTCGGCCTTGCTCGCCGCCGCCCGCGCCGCCTCCGCCGCCGCCGCCGCATCGCGCCACCGCGCAAAGATCAGCCGCGCCTCGGCCACCCGGATGCGTTCCGAAAGCTGCTTGTAGCGCTCAGCCGCGCGCGCCTGCCGCCGCAGCGTGCCGACTTGCGCTTCCAGCGTCACGATCAGATCGTCGAGCCGCGCCAGGTTCGTCTCAGTCGCGCGCAGCTTGGTCTCGGCATCCTTGCGGCGCACGTGGAGCCCGGCGATACCCGCCGCTTCCTCCAGCATCGCACGGCGCTCGGCAGGGCGCGCCGCGATCACCGCCGCAATCCGCCCCTGGCTGACCAGCGCCGGGCTGTGCGCCCCCGTCGCCGCATCAGCAAACACCAGCGCGACGTCTTTCGCGCGCACATCCTTGCCATTGACGCGGTAGGCGCTGCCCGCACCGCGCTCGATCCGGCGCACCACTTCCAGCTCGCCGCCAAACGGCCCGGAGGGGTCCGTCTCGGCAGAAAGCATCACTTCGGCAAAGTCGCGCGCGGGGCGGCTCGCGGTCCCGGCGAAGATCACGTCCTCCATCCCGCCGCCGCGCAAGCTGCGCGCCGAGCCTTCGCCCATCACCCAGCGGATGGCCTCGAGCAGGTTGGACTTGCCGCAGCCATTTGGGCCGACAACCCCGGTAAGCCCGGGTTCGATGCGCAGTTCGGCAGGTTCGACGAAGCTCTTGAATCCGGAGAGCTTCAGCCGCGTGAACTGCATCGGCACCCGCTCTGCCATGCTATCCGCCCCCGCGTCGCATGGCGTGTGTCAGCGCGCCCCGATCAACGCGCGCCGGCCTGCTTCAGGATCGGTTCGAGCGCATCCCAGGTCGCCACTTCCACGTTCTTGCCGTTGACGAGGAAGGTCGGCGTCCCGGTCACGTTGTAGGTATCGGTCGCCTTGGACGTGGCGTCCGCCAGCTTGGTCGCGGTCGCGCTGTTGGCCAGGCACTGCGCGGCCTGATCCTTGGCAATCCCGCGCGCGGCGAAGAAGTCGATCAGCCCGCCGCGCTCGCCGATGGCGGCAAAGATCTTGTCCTGCGGCAGATTGGCAGCCTGCAGCTGCGCACCGATCGGCTGGAGCTGGTCGAAGATCGCCTTCTGGTTCGAATAGACCTGCTCGGTCAGCGCGAAGAAGCTTTCCGGCGTGCCGCAATGGGTCAGCATCGCCATCGTGGTATCATAGGGATCGCGCACGAAGTTGCGGAATTCGAAGCTCACCGTGCCCTTGGCGACATACTCGTCGCGCACGTGGGGGAAGCCCTTTTCCTCGAACTCGGCGCAGTGCGGGCAGGTCAGCGAGCCGAATTCGACCACCTTGATCGGCGCATTGGGGTTGCCCATCACATAGCCGCCTTCGGGCGTCACCGAAACGACATCTGCCCAGGCCTTGCCCGCCGGCGGCGCCACGGCATTGAGCGGTGCGCCGACCGGACCCGCACCCGCGGCATCGTCCTTCTTGCCGCATGCGGAAAGGCCGAGAGCCAGCGGCAGCGCGATCAGCGCGAGGAGAAGGCGGGCGGGGGTGAACAGCTTGGTCGGCATGGGGTCTGGGTTCGCTTCGCTCGTGAAAGACATGAGACGGATGATTGCTAGCCGATTGGCCGGCGGGATTGAAGGGCCGCCAGCAGCGGCCCGTGGATTATCGCGCGCTCAGCGCAGCCGCGCCTCGATCTGCGGCTTGAGCGCGTCCCACGAATAGGTCCCGCTCAGCGGCACGCCATTGAGCAGGAAGCTCGGCGTGCCGTTCACGAAATCCTTCTCGGTCGCATCCTTGGTGTGCTGGGCCAGCCGCTCGGCCAGCGCCTTGTCGGCAAGGCAGCGGTCGACCTCGGGCCGGTCATACCCGCGCGCTTCCATCAGCGCATAGAGCCCCAGGTCGCTGGCGATGGCGCGGGTGCGGGTGGCGAAATCGGAGCTCGACCAGCGTGCCTTCTGCCCGTCGGTCAGGCTGGCAATCGGGGCCATCCACGTCGTCTGGTGGCGCAGGAAGGTGCTGTGATTGGCGAAGAACTTGGAAGGCGGCCCGCAATGCGTGAGCAGCGCGACCGTGAGGTCGATGCCGTCGCGTACATAGCTCCTCACCTCGATCGAGCCCTTGCCGGTGGCAATGAAGCCGATGCGCAGCTGGGCATCCGATTCCTGTTCGAAATGCGCGCAATGCGGGCAGGTATAGCTGATGTATTCGACCAGCTTCACCGGCGCATTCGGATTGCCGACAATATGGCTGTCGATCGGCGTGCGCGTGACCATCCCGGCCCAGTTGGCCTTCGGCGGTGCCGGTTTCGGCGCGGGTTTGCTCGCCGCGGTCAGCAGCATCGCACCGCACAGCGCGGCAAGCAGCAGGCCAAACGTCTTCATCAGGTTGCGCATCGTCAGTCTTGCTTCCCGTTCACTTCACCCAAACTACGTGCCAGCGATTCCAGCACCGTCCGCAGTTCCGGGTCGCCGATATCGCGCAGGCTGTCGCCGAGTTCCATCGGAATCGGCTTGAGCGAGGGCGGGGCGGCGCGGAGCGGACGCTGCGCATCACTGGCGGAGGGCGGCTGAACCTCACCTTGCCGCAGCTTTACCCGCGCAACGGCGCGGTAGCCGAAAAACTGGTTCACCCGCTCCATGATCTCCGGGATCACGTGCTGGATCAGCGGCGCGTGGGCCGGGGTGACCACAAGCTGCAGAATTCCGTCCGACTTTTCGCCGGGCGGAAAACGGATTGATTCCGGCGCGCAATGACGGGCATGCGCAGGGCCAACGATCTCGCCCCAGCGCGAGACGACCGAGCTTTGCACGAAGCCGAAGCGCCGGAAGGCCGTGCGCCCGATGGCGGGCATCAGGTCGGCAATCGCGCGTGCCTCGCCGCCGCGCGGCCGTTCATAGGTGCGCGCACCGGCGGGCGCCTTGGCGCTTTTGGGAGGAGAGGAGGGATCGCGTTCCATTGTCCGCGCCGCCATGCCATAGCCGCGCCATGCAGGCCAGTGGCGAGACGGTTCGGATCGGGGATGAGGGCGGCGTCGCGGCGGCCTTGCTTGCTTGGTACGACCTCAACGCAAGGCGCCTGCCGTGGCGCGCGCTGCCCGGCGAACCCGCGCCCGATCCCTACCGCGTCTGGCTCTCCGAAGTCATGCTCCAGCAGACCACCGTCGCGGCCGTGCGCGCCTACTACGCGAAGTTCCTCGATCTCTGGCCCACGGTGAAGGCGCTTGCCGCCGCCGAGGACGCCGATGTCATGGCTGCATGGGCCGGCCTTGGCTATTACGCCCGCGCCCGCAATCTGCTCGCCTGCGCCCGCGAAGTGGCGCGGCGAGGCGGTTTCCCGCGCACCGAGGCGGGTCTGCGGGAGCTGCCGGGGCTGGGCGCCTACACCGCAGCCGCCGTCGCCGCGATTGCCTTCGGGGAGCGCGCGGTGGTGGTCGACGCCAATGTCGAGCGCGTCGTCTCGCGCCTCTTCGCCATTGCCGAACCGCTCCCCGCCGGACGTACCGCCATCCGCGCGGCGACCGATACGATAACGCCGGGCGAGCGCGCCGGCGATTTCGCGCAGGCGATGATGGACCTCGGCTCGTCGATCTGCACGGTAAAGTCCCCGCGCTGCCTGCTCTGTCCCTTGGCCGACCATTGCGCCGCCCGCGCGGCTGGCACGGCGGAGGCCTATCCGGTCAAGGCCGCCAAGAAGGCCAAGCCCACGCGCACCGGCACCGCTTTCTGGATCGAGCGCGAGGGCGCGGTCCTTCTCGTCCAGCGCGAGGGGAAGGGCATGCTCGGCGGCATGCGCGCGCTGCCCGATGATGGCTGGTCCGCCCGCGCCGATGGGCACGGCAACCCGCCCATACCCGGCGCATGGCGCCCAGCAGGCGTGGTCCGCCATGGTTTCACGCATTTCGATCTCGAATTGCAATTGATGCTTTGCGCAGGCGCCGATTGCGCTACTCTGCCGCCGGGAGAGTTCTGGCCGGTCGAGGGGATCGAGGCGGCAGGGCTGCCCACCGTATTTGCCAAGGCCGCGCGCCTGGCGCTTGCTCACAGGTAGTTCATGCAAGATCAATCGCTTCTGCTTTCCCGGCGTTCGCTGCTGCGGTCTGCGGGCTGGCTCGGTGCGGGCCTCGCCGGATCGTCGCTCCTGCCGGGGCGGCTCATGGCCCAGCCCGCCGCTGAGCAACTCTACCCCACGGTCACCAACCTCGTTTACGAATACGTCGCTTCGGGCAAGCTCGCCGGTGCGGTCGCCGCGCTGGGTTGGGGGGCTGACGCGCCGATGCAGATCGCACGCGGCACCCTGGCGTTCGATTCCGCTGTGCCCGTCGATCTCGACAGCCTCTACCGTATCTATTCGATGACCAAGCCGGTCACCGGCATGGCCGCGATGATGCTGGTGGACGAAGGCCTGATCGGGCTCGATCAGCCGATCAGCGATTTCCTCCCCAAGTTCGCCAAGATGCAGGTGCAGGTCACGCCCGACGGCTCGATCACCGACCTCAAGCCCGCCCAGACCGCGATCACCCTGCGCCACCTCCTCACCCACACCGCGGGCCTCGGCTACACGATCGTCCAGAAGGGCCCGATCAAGCAGGCCTACGAGGACGCCGGCCTTGTCCCCGCACGCGTCAGCCGCCTGCCGATCCCGGTGCTCGGCACGGTCAAGACCGCCCCCAGCCTCGCGGAATTTGCCGACAAGCTCGCCGAAATGCCGCTCGTCTACGAACCCGGCACGACATTCAGCTACTCGGTCAGCCTCGATCTCCTCGGCCGCCTGATCGAAGTCGTCTCGGGCAAGAGCTTCGATGCGTTCCTCGCCGAGCGCCTGTTCGGCCCCTGCGGCATGGCGAGCACCGTCTGGCAGGTCGTGCCCGCGCAAGCCTCGCGCCTCACCACGAACTACTATCTCCATGATGGCAAGGCCGATCCGCTCGATCCCGCCGCCACTTCGGCCTATCTTGATCCGCCGGCCTTCGCGTTCGGCGGCGCGGGCCTCGTCAGTTCCCCACGCGATTATGACCGTTTCCTGATGATGCTCGCGGGCGGCGGTATGATCGGTGGCACCCGCGTGATGAGCGAGGCCGCCGTCCGCCTCGGCACCAGCAACCTGCTCCCTGCCACCGTGCCCACCGCCGGCACCTGGATCGAAGGCGCAGGCTTCGGCGCCGGCGGCCGCGTCGGCCTCGGCGTCGATGCGGGCACGTTCGGCTGGTCAGGCGCCGCGGGCACCGTCGGCTTCGTCAACACCCGCATCGGCCTGCGCGCGGGCCTCTTCGTGCAGTACATGCCCTCCTCGGGCCTGCCCATAAACGAGGAATTCCCCAAGTCCGTGCTCACCGATATCTCGGCCATGAAGAAGGCGGCCTGAACCCCATGCTTTATCGTCCCGATCCCCCGATTTCCTTCACCGGCGCCGTGCTCGACCGCGCGGACCACATCCGCGCCGATGCCGACAAGCTGGCCGAGCTGATGAACTGGCGCGCCCGCCTCCTCCGGCTCGATGGCCTCGATCCCGTCATCGGCGATGATGGCACACTCGTCTGGGGCACCCTCGCCGATGCGGGCGAGCAGGACGAGCTCGTCTTCCTCGGCCTCGACGAGGGTGGCCGCGCCTGCTTCGCCCCCGTCTCCCCCGCCAACAAGGGCAATCCCGGCCCCGCCAACCCGCGCCTATGGGGCGCGATGGCCTCGCTCCCGGCGGGCGACCTCGCGACCTACGGCGGCGCCCGCGCCCTCGTCGACTGGCACGCCCGCCACCGCTTCTGCGCGCGCTGCGGCTATGCGACGAAGCTCGGCAAGGGCGGCTGGCAGCGCAAGTGCGTCAACATGGACTGCAAGGCCGAACACTTCCCCCGCGTCGATCCGGTCACGATCATGTCGGTCGAATGGGAGGGCCAGCTCCTCCTCGGCCGCCAGCCCCGCTTCCCCCCCAAGCGCTATTCCGCGCTCGCGGGCTTCGTCGAACCCGGCGAATCCATCGAGGAAGCCGTCGCCCGCGAAGTCTTCGAGGAAGCCGGCGTGCGCGTCCGCGATGTGCAGTATGTCGCCTGCCAGCCCTGGCCGTTCCCCTCTTCGCTGATGATCGGCTGCCACGCCCACGCCGATGATCCCGCCATCACCATCGACAAGACCGAACTCGACGACGCCCGCTGGTTCACCCGCGACGAAGTGGTCTACGCGATGGAAGCCTTGAAGACCGGCGCCGAGGACGGCGCCTTCATCGCCCCGCCGCCTTTCGCGGTGGCCCATCACCTCCTCAAATGGTGGATCGAGCAATGAGCGCACCCGTACCTGTCACCGTCGATATCTGGTCCGATGTCATGTGCCCGTGGTGCGTGATCGGCCACAACCAGTTGGAGAAGGCGCTGGAGGGCATGGCAGGCGAAGTCACCGCCACCATCCGCTTCCACCCCTTCGAGCTGAACCCCGACATGCCCGAACAGGGCGAAGAAAGCGCCGCGCACATCCAGCGCAAATACGGCCGCACCCCCGATCAGGCCGCCGAAGCGCGCGGTCGCATGTCTCAGGCCGCCGAAGCCGCCGGCTATTCGTTCCAGTATACCGGCGAAGGCGATCCGCCCCCCGCGATGATGTGGAACACCCGCCTTGCGCACCGCCTCCTCGTCCACACCCTGCGCGAACACGGCGCCGAACTGCAGGTCAAACTCAAGCGCGCCCTGTTCGACGCCCATTTCCAGCAGCGCCGCCGCATGAACGACCCCGCCGTGCTGACCGACATCGCCGCCTCCGTCGGCCTCTCCCGCACCGAAGCCGCCGCCGCGCTCACCGACCCCGAAATCGACGCCGTGGTCGAAGCCGGCGAACAGCAAGCCTGGGACTGGAACATCAGCGGCGTCCCCGCGATGATCATCAACGGCAAATACATGATCCCCGGCGCGCAGGACCCGGCGACGTACGCGAACATGCTGCGGCGGGTGGTGGCGAAGGAAGCTGCGCTGGTGGGCTAAGCCTCCTCGTCATCAGAGGAGGGGGGTGGTGGCTCTCCGCCAAACCAAACGGTCGAACAAGATAGTCTCCGGCTAGCAAGGGGCACTGCCTGTCGGCTTTGGTGTATTTGTTAAAGTAGCACAATAATTCAAGGTGTCATAATTCAAGTCTTGAATTATTTTGGGACGTTATAAAAACTCTTATAAAAACTCATAGCGACACCGTCTAGATTAAATGCCTAATATATATCGGGGGGTGTAATATGATTGATAAGAATACTTTCCTGCTTATTCTGACTTTATTTCTTTCGATAGTTGGGGTGTTTAACGAATCAATAAGGTGCTATATTGTCGATATATTCCTAGATAAGAATGATAATGTTAGCAAAATAACGGTAAAAATATTTCATCACAAGACTTTATTTAGAATTTCTACAATATTTATACCCATATTTATTATATTTCTTGTTTACTTGTATCTTCCTGACGGCGATGAGCGGAAATTTGATAAAGTTTCTAAAAAAATAGATGATTCCACATCAATAACCATGGAAAAAGTTGAGAATGTCGGGAGAAATCTCGATAGCATAAAAGAAAAAATGCAAAAAGATAATGGCAATAATGATCCTTGTGTAAATTTGTACAATTGGAGCTATAATCAAAACACAAGTCAATACTGGATTATAGACTTGAAAAATGATAAGGGCAGTGCAGATTGGGTCAACGTTAATTCGGTTGTTAGACTTCCGGGATGCCATATATCTGTACATGTAGTTACAAAAGCTGATAATATTTTCCCGAAAAATAAAGGAAATTGGCTGTTTTCAGAATTAGAATATGAATTTGACTGCTTAAATCTGAAATCTAAGAGCATATCGGCGAGATTCTTTGATAGATCCGGCTCTGAGGTTCATTTGCTTAATTTTGAGAATGAAAAGAAAGCTGATTGGCGGCGACTTTTGATTGGATCGCGAGGTTGGGCTACTCTTGATATCAGTTGTTTTGGGCCAAAGGTGGACTCAGTCGCCGTGCCTACTCAGTTTACATATAGTATTACAGACGAAATGAAGAGAATCTTTAACTAGAAAGACGGGATTACGGTGACGGATTACGGGATTACGGTGACACTTTACTAAATCCCCAGATCCCTCCCAATCACCGCAGCAATTCCCGCACCAGCGAAGGCCTCCGTGCAATCATCGCCAGCAGCACTTGCGCCGGGCCGGTAGGCCGACGGCGGCCTTGTTCCCAGTTCAGCAGCGTCCCCTTGGCCACGCCGATGCTGCGTGCGAAGGCGCTTTGCGAAAGGCCGGTGCTGGCACGGATCGCTGAAACATCGACTTCGGGCACCGCGACACTTGCGGTTTGCGAGGTCACGCGAAATAGGTTTGCTCCTGATAGAATAGTGAGCAAGGAACTGCGATGGCCCGTCATCTTCTGGTCGTCCTGACAAACTCGGTCGCAGGCCGCGACGACGAGTTCAACGATTGGTACACCAACCGCCACCTCGACGACATGCTCAAGATCGAAGGCGTCATTTCGGCCCGCCGCTTCCGCTACAACCCGCGCGAAGGATGGCCCGACTGTCGGCACAAATATCTCGCGCTGTACGAGGTCGAAACCGATGATCTGCCCGCCCTGCAAAAGCGCCTCGCAGCCGCCGCCGGGACAGAACTGATGCCATTCAGCGATGTGTTCGATCGGGGCGACACGATCGGCTGGTACTTCGAGCAGATCGGAGAGAGCAGGGAACTTCAAGGAGGATTACGGTGACACTCCACTAGATCCCCAAACCCTCCATCGTCGGCCCGTGCTTGACACGGGCCTTGGCTTTTCTTGGCGGTCAAAAGCCCTGCCCCGTGTCAAGCACGGGGCGACGGAGTAGGCTGCCGAGGCCCAATCACCCCGCCGCCCGATCCCAAATCATCTCCCCCCGCCCCGAAAGCACAGTCTCGGTCGGCCCGAACAGGTCCAGCACCACCACTTCGTTCGCGCCTACTTTCAACCACGGCGCGGGCACGAACACCCCCCGCTGCGGCCCGGCGGACCAGTACCGCCCCAGATTGCGCCCGTTCACCCAGACGTAGCCTTTGCCCCAGCCGCGCAGGTCGAGGAAGGTGAAGCCTGCCTCCGTCACCTCAAACGATCCGCGATAGAACGCCGGCCCCGTCTCCCCGCCGCGCCGCGCGGTGAAGGTCAGTTTGGCCACGTCCTCCAGCAGCACCGGGCGGTGTTCCCAGCCCTTGAGCGGCATGCCGTCCACGGCAACCGGGCCGATCAGCCCCTTCTGGTCCCGGCCGACGCCCATGCCGTAGTTCGCATGGCCCATCGCATCGACCAGCACTTCGATCACCGCACCCGCCGGGGCATCGATCATGAAGCTCCTGTCCCCCCGGCGGCGATCAAGCGTCGCGGCGGGCTTGCCGTCCACGGTCACCAGTGCCAGATCGCGCACTTCGGTAAGGCGCACTGTGCCCTTCACCGCTTGCGCCAGCCGGTGCCGATAGAGCAGCATGCCCGCCGCCCGCCCGCAGCCTTCCAGCGTCTGCGGATCATGCGCCACTTGCCCCGCGCCCAGCAGCGACGTCAGCGGCGCCACTTCGCCCAGTGCGAAGGGCGCGACGGTCAGCGCCTTCTCCGGTGCGGGCAAGGCGCGGAAGCTGTCCGCCGGCAGGTAGTCCGCCAGCAACTCCCGCACCGCCGCATACTTCGCCGTTGGCCGCCCCGCCTCATCCAGCAGCGCGTCATAATCGTAGCTCGAGATATCGGGCTCGTAGAAATTCTTCTCCACGTCGAGATTGGCGCCCGCCCAGGTCCCGAACGAGGTGCCGCCGTGGAACATATAGAAGCTCACCGACATCTTGCGGTCGAGCATCCACTTGAGGTTGGCGATCAGGTTCGCGGTGGTCGTCGTCGCCTGCGTCTCGTGCCAGTGATTGAACCAGCCCGACCAGAATTCGGAGCAGAAGTCCGGCCCGCCAAAGCCCTTGACCGCGCGCTCCTTGAACGCTTTCTCGGCCTCTCCTGCCGTGAACGTGCCGAAATTGATCCCCGCCGGAATGCCCGGGATCGATCCCTTCTCCATCACCGAAGCGCCGTCCACGGTATAGAGCTGGCCCGTAAACCCGGCGGCGCGCGTCGCGTCCACCAGCGCGCCCAGATAGCGCTGGTCGCTGCCGAACGCGCCATATTCGTTCTCGATCTGCGTCATGATGATCGGCCCGCCGCGGTCGATCTGGAGCGGCGCCAGTTCCTCCCCCAGCCGCTTCAGCCAGCGCGCCGTGGGCTTCATGAAGCGCGGATCGGCAGACCGCACCGGCGCGGCGGCATCGGGCAGCAGCCACGCCGGCAGCCCGCCGCCATCCCATTCCGCGCAGACGTAGGGGCCGGGCCGCAGCAGCACATGCAGCCCTTCCTCCTGCGCCATGCGCACCCACGCCGCCACGTCGAGGTTGTCCGAAAAGTCGAACGTGCCCGGCACTTGTTCATGGATATTCCAGAACATGTAGGCGCTCAGCGTATTGAGCCCCAGTGCCCGCATCTTGCGCAGCCGGTCCCGCCACAGCGAGCGGGGGATGCGCGGATAGTGCATCTCGCCCGCAAGGATCTGGAACGGCTTGCCGTCGAGCAGGAAATCCTTGCCTTTCACCTGAAAGCGCGAACCAGCCGGTGCGGCAAAAGCAGGGAGGGCCATCGCGGCTAGACCGGCAGCCCCGATCCCCATAGCAGTGCGGCGGTCGAAGGTCATTTGGCTGGTCCTCTCCAAGCGATGGTCTCGAAGGCTGATTTATCAGACTTATTGTCCAACGCCAAACCAGGCGGCGTGCATCCCGCGTTCGATAAATAACAGACGCATCTGTTATTTATTATCCGCTGTCCTACAGCGACCGACCTGCGTTATGTTCACTAAATGTTCGAAGCAACCCACGCAAATCTGCCGCTTCTGATCCTGCTGCAGGCTGTGTGGCGGGGGCTGACAGTTCTTGCTCTGGACTGTGTCAACCGTGTCAACTTTGTGCCGTCAGGCCAGCCCCAGCTTGGCCAGTTCGCCCGCCAGACTCGGCGGCAGCACTTCGGCGCTTTCGCCATCCGCGAGGTCGGCGGGCGCGTCGGTCTCTTCCAGATAGCGCCAGCCCTGATGCGCGCGCTTGGGCTTGGGGTGAACGTCGATCAGCTTGGTTGAGATCACGATGTTGGTCCGCCCACCTTCCGCTTCCTCGAAGCCGAGGATCTCGCTGCGCGCCACCAGCTGGTGCTTGAAGATCCAGTAGAGCGAGCCGCCCACCATCTCCTCGTGCCGCTTGGGCAGGTAGCGCGTGGTCAGCCGCGCGGTCTCGCCCCGGCGCTTGAACCAGCTGTGGAGCTCTTCGAACGATGTCGCCCCGTAGGCGACCTTGGTCATGTGGAGAGGCATTGGCGCTTTTCTGTTTCTACGCGGTTCAACATTCCACCGTTCGTCCCGAGCGAAGTCGAGGGACAAAGGCCGAGCGCAGTCGAGGCTTGCAGTGTGCGGTTCCAGGCTTCGCTCGAACGGGCCCCTCGACTTCGCTCGGGGCGAACGCGACTGGGGGCATCGAACGCCTCAAGCAAGCCCGCTCAGCACGGCAAGGCCGAGGAACGAGAAGAAACCCATCACATCGGTCGCCATCGTCACGAACACGGCCGAAGAGACGGCGGGATCGACTTTCAGCCGGTCGAGCGTGACGGGCACCATGATTCCGGCCAGCCCTGCGACAAGGTTGTTGATCACCATCGCCGAGCCGATCACCGCGCCTAGCAGCGGGTTCTGGAACAGCACCCACGTCCCCGTCCCGATCAGCGCGCCGAGCGAAATGCCGTTGGCGAGCGCGATGCGAAACTCGCGCAGGATCATGCGGATGGTGTTGGAACTGGTCAGCTGGTTGGTGGCGATGGCGCGCACCACCACGGCGAGGGTCTGCGTCCCCGCATTGCCGCCCATGCCCGAGACGATCGGCATCAGCACGGCGAGCAGCGCCAGCTTGGCGATCGCGCCCTGGAACATGCCGACCACCGACGAGGCGATGATTGCGGTGCCGAGGTTCACCACCAGCCACGAAAGCCGCGTGCGCACGGTGAGGTGGATCGGCTCGTTGATGTCGCCGTCGCCCGCACCGGACAGGCGCAGGATGTCCTCGCTCGCCTCTTCCTGGATGATGTGGACCACATCGTCCACGGTGATCTGGCCGACCAGCCGCCCGCTTTCATCCACGACGGCGGCGGAGATCAGCGCGTACTTCTGGAAGCGGAGGGCCACTTCTTCCTGGTCCATCGTCACCGGGATCAGCGTCTGGTCGCGCTTCATCACGTCGGTCAGCGCGATCGAACGCGGGGTGCGCAGGATCCACGAAAGCGCACAGGTGCCGATTGGGTGGTGTTTGTGATCGACGATGAAGACTTCCCAGAACTCCGTCGCGAGGTCCTGATCTTCCCGCATGTAGTCGATGAGATCGCCGACTGTCATGTGCTCGGGCACCGCGATCACGTCGCGGCTCATCATGCGTCCGGCGGAGTCTTCGGGGTAAGACAGCGCGGTCTCAATCGCGGCGCGGTCTTCCGGCTCCATTTCGGCGAGGACGGCCTGCTGGTCTTCCTCGTCGAGGTCCTGGATCAGCGCGACCGCGTCGTCGGTCTCCATGTCGCCGGCGAGTTCGGCGACTTCATCGGGATCGAGCTCCTCGACGAGATCGTCGCGGACGTAGTCGTTGAGCTCGGCGATGACTTCGGAGCCGAGCAGGTCGTTGATCGCGCGGGCGAGGGGGGCGCGGTAGTCCGGCCCGATCAGTTCGAACAGGTCGGCCACGTCGGCCGGGTGGAGCGGTTCGACGAGGTTGTAGACGGTCTCCTGATCGTCTTCATCCAGAGCTTCGGTCACCCGGCGGATGAACGAGGGGCGCAGCGTGTTGTCCTCGTCGTCGAGGCTTTCCGCGTTGCGCGCGGGTTCCTGCTCCGTGATCACGGAGACGGCATCCGTCAGGACGGAGTCGTGCAGGTCTTCATCGCGCGCCATGGCGTGAGGCGATACGCATGGGCCGCGCAAAAGCAACCTCTAGAGGTATACATTAGCGGGCAAGAGCTTATATGCGGGGCCGATCAATCAGAGGATTTGCAGACGATGTCGGATGAAAAACTGGTTCTCACGCTCGATGGCGGCGATGTGGTGATCAAGCTGCGGCCCGATCTGGCGCCCGGCCATGTCGAGCGCATCAAGGAACTGGTCGGTGAAGGCTTCTACGACGGCGTGAAGTTCCACCGCGTGATCCCCGGCTTCATGGCGCAGGGCGGCTGCCCGCAGGGTACCGGCATGGGCGGCTCGTCGAAGCCCGATCTCAAGGCCGAGTTCAACGCCGAGCCGCACGTGCGCGGCGTCTGCTCGATGGCCCGCACCAGCTATCCGCATTCCGCCAACAGCCAGTTCTTCATCTGCTTCGACGACGCGCGCTTCCTCGACAAGCAGTACACCGTGTGGGGCGTGGTCGAGAGCGGCATGGAACATGTCGACGCGCTGCCCAAGGGCGAGCCGCCGGCAAAGCCCGGCGTGATCCACAAGGCGGCGATCGTCGCGGCCTGACGGCATGGCGCTGGTGCTCAGAGCCCCCGGCACGGACGACCGCGCGGATTGGGAACACCTCTGGCAAGGCTACCAGCGCTTCTACAAGGTGGAGATTCCCGCCCCGGTGAGCGACCTCACCTGGGCGCGGCTCCATGATCCCGCCGAGCCGATGCACGCGATGCTGGCCTGGCAGGGCGAGCGGGCGGTGGGGCTGGTCCACTGGATCTTCCACCGCTCGACCTGGACCGAGGGTCCCTACTGCTACCTGCAGGACCTGTTCGCCGAACCGGACGTCCGCGGTGTCGGCGTCGGCCGAGCCCTCATCGCCCATGTCCGGAGCGAAGCGGAAGCGGCCGGCGCCTCGCGGCTCTACTGGCTGACGCACGAGACGAACACCGACGCGATGCAACTCTACGACAAGGTCGCGACGCGCTCCGGCTTCGTGCAGTACCGCGTGGTGCTCTAAAGCCCGGCCTTGATCATCCAGTCGTGGAACAGCCGCACCGGGCGTGATTGCAGGGCGCGGGGGCGGCAGACGAACCAGTAGGAATAGGGGCTGTCGACTTCGATGTCGTAAAGCCGGGCCACGCGCGGATCGTGGCTGCGCTTGTAGTGGTCGTCGTGCATGATCGCGATACCGAGGCCCTGCGCGGCGGCCTCGAGGATCAACTGGCCGGAATCGAAGTGGTCGATCGCGGCGGGCTGCAGCGCTTCGAGATGGAGCGTGCGCTTCCACGCCTCGAAGCTCATTGGCAGATCGTTGTGCACGAGAAACGTCTGCTTGTTGAGCTTCGCCAGGTCAGGCCGCGAGCCGAGTTCGGCCACGATCTCGGGCGTCGCGATGGCATAGACGCGGTTGTGATCGAGCCGCACCGAGTGGAGCGAGCCTTCTGGTCCTTCCGAAAGGATGATCGCCGCGTCGATGGTGTCGCCCAGCTTGGTCTCCGCCGCCGCCGAACTGTCGATATCGATGTGCAGCTGCGGGTGCAGCTTGCGCAGCTCGCCCAGCCGCGGAAACAGGCGCTGGCTGCCAAACAACGGCAGCACGCCGAGGCGCAGGCGCAGGACCTGCCCGGTATCGATCAGGCGGTCGATGCGGTCCGCCATCTCGTCGATCAGCGGTGCGACCGCATCGTAAAGCTGCTGACCTTCCTCGGTGAGCTTGAGGAGCTGGTGCTTGCGCTCGAACACCGGCTTGCCGATGAATTCCTCCAGCGCGCCCAGCCGGCGGGACAGCGCCGACGGGCTGAGGGCCAGTTCCGCCGCCGCCGTCTTGGCCGAGCCGGCGCGCACGACGCGGATGAACGCTTCCAGCGAGCGGAGCGGGGGCAGGCGGCGGATCATTGAAACTCAGTCTTCCTCGGTACTCTCGGGCACGGGCGCGTGGAGCCGCAGCCGGGTGAGCCTGCGCTCGTCCCCTGCCGTCACCTCGATCCGCCACCCGCTGTCATGTTCCAGCACACGGCCTACGGGCGGGACTTCCCCCGCCAGCACCACCGCGAGCCCGCCGAGAGTATCCACGTCCTCGTCTACCAGCGCAAGCCGGGGATCGATACGCTCGCCGACATCGTCGAGCTCGGCGCGGGCATCCGCTTCCCAGGTCAGCTCGTCGATCTGGCGCATGAGCTCTTGCGGCGCGTCGTCGTGCTCATCCTCGATCTCGCCGACGATTTCCTCGACGAGGTCCTCGATGGTGATGATCCCGTCTGTGCCGGAATATTCGTCGATGACGATGGCGAGGTGCGTGCGGCTGGAGCGCATGTCGGCCAGCACATCGAGCGCGCCGCGGGCCTGCGGCACGAACAGCGGCTGGCGCATCAGTCCGGTCCAGTCCTTGGGCGCGGGTTTGCCGGAAAGTGCCATGCCCGCGACAATCGGGAACAAGTCCTTCACGTGGAGCATGCCGACGACTTCATCGAGCGAATCGCCATAGACCGGCAGGCGGCTGTGGCCGTGCTCCGCAAAGGCGTCGACGACTTCTTCGAAGGTGGCTGATGACGGAATGGCGATGATTTCGCCGCGCGGGATGGCGACATCGTCCGCATCGTTCTCGCTGAAATGGAGCAGGTTCTTCAGCATCTGGCGCTCGAGCGGCAGGAGATCGCCGTCTGCGCCATTGCTGCCGCCCGCATCGCATTCGTGCTCTTCGATCGCTTCCTCGATCTGCGCACGCAGCGACTGGTCGTGATCCGACCCCCGGAAGAACCCCTTGAGTGCGCGCCACAGCGCGCCGCTACTGTCCCCTTCGCCCGATCGGCTTTCGCCGCCGGACCCGTTGCCCTCAGGCACTGCCCAATACTCCTTGGTGGCTAATTGGCCGCATATGGGTCCGCAAGGCCCATCAGCGCAAGCGCCTTTGTCTCCAAAGCCTCCATTTCCGCCGCGTCATCCTCGCCGGTCTCGTGGTCGTAGCCGGCGAGGTGGAGCAGGCCGTGGACGATGAGGTGCGCGGCATGCGCCTCAACGGCGATGCCTTTCTCCGCCGCTTCGCGCGTGCAGACACCATGCGCGAGGATGAGATCGCCGAGCATGCCCGGGGCATTCGGCGCGGCGGCGGCGGCCAGCACTTCCTCGCGGCTCAGCATGGGGAACGAGAGCACGTTGGTCGGCTTGTCCTTGGCGCGCCACTGCTTGTTGAGCGCGTGGACTTCCTCGTCGTCGGCCATGACGAGACTTACAAGGAGGTGTTCGTGCGCCAGTTCCCCAGCGACGCGTCCGGCCGCCTCGGCCGCGCGCGCGGCGATGTCTTCCCAGTCGGTGGAAGCGGGCCAGACGGGATCGATATCGAGTTCGAGCGTGGGGGCGGTCACCCGTCCTTGCCCTCGTAGGCCTCGACGATCCGCCCGACGATCGGATGGCGCACCACGTCGGCCACATTGAAGCGCACCATGCCGATGCCTTCGACGCCCTCGAGACGCTTCACCGCGTCGTTCAGCCCACTTGCTGCCGTGCCGCCGGGCAGGTCGGTCTGCTTCGGGTCGCCGCAGATCACCATGCGGCTGTTCTGGCCGAAGCGGGTAAGGAACATCTTCATCTGCATCGGCGTGGTGTTCTGCGCCTCGTCGAGGATGACGAAGGCATCGGCCAGCGTGCGCCCGCGCATGAAGGCGATTGGCGCGATCTCGATCTCGCCCGAGGCCAGCCGCCGCTCGACCTGTTCGGGCGGCATGCAATCGTAGAGTGCATCGTAGATCGGGCGGAGATAGGGATCGACCTTCTCCTTCATGTCACCGGGCAGGAAGCCCAGCCGCTCGCCCGCCTCGACCGCCGGGCGCGAGAGGATCAGGCGCTGCACGCTTCCGTTGATGAGCTGCTGGACCGCCTGCGCCACCGCGAGGTAGGTCTTGCCGGTGCCCGCCGGTCCCAGCGCGAAGATCAGATCGTCGCGGACGAGCGCGCGCATGTATTCGATTTGCGTGGCCGAGCGCGGGACGATCGTCTTCTTGCGCGTGCGGATCATGATCGGCGGCGCGCCATCCGGAGCGCCGGTGATGATCCCTTCGAGCGTCGGCTCGTTTGACATCATGATCAGCGATTCGACCGCGCCCGAGTCGACCTCATGCCCCGCCAGAAGGCGCTGGTGCATGCCTTTCAGCACGTCGCGCGCGCGGGCGACCGCGTCGTCCGGCCCTTCGATCACCGCCTTGTTGCCGCGCGCCGAGATGTAGACGCCCATGCGGTTCTCGATCTGCACCAGATTCTGGTCGAACTGGCCGAACAGCGCGCCGAGCATGGTCTGCTCTTCGAAGGCGATCTCGATCCGCGCGCGTCGCTGCTGGTCCGTCCGGGCCGCTTCACTGCGATGGGTATCGTGGCGGAAGGCGCCCTGCCATTCGTTGCGGGGACCTTCTTCATGCGAGCGGGAAAACTTGCGGGCCATGCGCTCCTTTCAGGATAGCTGTGCCCAGATTAGGCACCGATGCGACAGGCGCAAGACAGGTGGGGCCGAAATCGGATGATTTGCACCGCCTTGTGGCAAGCCGGACGATCCTCGCGACAATTTGCGACCAAGATAACGACCGCCTTAAGCCGCTGTTCCCGGATCATTAAGCTCGCGGGCGGCATTGTATGGCTGTGGTCGCAGGGAAGCGATCCGATCCGAAGGAGAATCCGATGCGCAAGTTTCTGCTGGCAGCCGCGTTCCTCGCGCTGACCCCTGCCATTGCCCCCGCTGCCGCCCTGGCTCACGCTGGGCCGGATGCGCGAGTCCATGCCATCCACCGCGAAGTCGTGCAGGACCGCCGCGAAGTGCGTGAGGAGCGCCGCGAGCTTCGCCATGCCCGCCGCGAACTGCACCGCGATCACCGCCAGCTTCACCGGGCGCGGGTTGCCCGTGCCCGAGCCTGGCATCGCCACCACCACGGCTGATCCTTGAGGTCCGCGCCGCTGCTCAGGCAGCGGCGCGCGCCACCAGGCGGCCGCCCATCGAATTGGGTCCGGCCTCGACGAGGTCGACCTCGACGAGATCGCCCAGCGCAGCTTCACCGATGAAGTGCACCGATTGCAGCCAGGGCGATTTGCCGAGCCATTGTCCGGCGTGGCGGCCCTTGCGCTCGACCAGCACCTCGCAGCGCTTGCCGACGCTGGCCTTGTTGAACGCGAGGCTGTCGCGCTGGAGCGCGGCGATCAGGCGCTGCAGGCGTTCGTCCATCACTTCGGGTGCGATCTGGCCGTCCATGGTGGCGGCAGGCGTACCGGGGCGGGCTGAATACTTGAAGCTGAACGCCTGCGCGTAGCGCGCCTCGGCGATGATCTGCAGCGTTTCCTCGAACTCGGCCTCGGTCTCGCCGGGGAAACCGACGATGAAATCGCCCGACAGTGCGATATCCGGCCGCGCGGCGCGGACGCGTTCCAGAATGCGCAGGTAGCCCGCGGCGGTGTGGCTGCGGTTCATGGCTTTCAGGACGCGGTCGCTGCCCGATTGGACGGGCAGGTGGAGGAACGGCATCAGCTTGGCATTGCTGCCGTGCGCTTCGATCAGCGCGTCGTCCATGTCCATCGGGTGGCTGGTCGTATAGCGGATGCGGGCGAGTTCATCGATCTTTGCGAGTTCTTCGGCGAGGCCCGCCAGCCCTACGCGGCGCCCCTTGTCATCCTCTCCGCTCCACGCATTCACATTCTGCCCGAGCAGCGTGATCTCGCGCGCGCCGCCTTCGACGAGGTCGCGTGCTTCGCTGACGAGATCGGCGTAGGGGCGCGAAAGCTCGGCGCCGCGGGTATAGGGGACGACGCAGTAGGTGCAGAACTTGTCGCAGCCTTCCTGCACGGTGAGGAAGGCGGATGCGCCCACCTTGCGGCGCTTGGGCAGGGCGGCGAACTTGGCTTCCGCCGGCATGTCCGTCTCGGTCGCGCGGCCACCGGCGGCGGCCTCGGCAACCATCGCGGGCAGGCGGTGATAGGCCTGCGGGCCGACGACGACGCGCACCGAGGGCGCGCGCGCCATGATTTCCTCGCCCTCCGCCTGCGCGACGCACCCGGCAACGGCGATCAGCGGGACGGCGCCCTGCTCGCGGCCGTCCTTCACGATGCGGCCGATGTCGGAATAGACCTTCTCGGTCGCCTTCTCGCGGATGTGGCAGGTGTTGAGCACGACGAGATCGGCCGCCGCGCCGTCGTCCGCCGCGCGCATGCCTTCGGCGGTGAGCAGCTCGGCCATGCGCTCGCCGTCATAGACGTTCATCTGGCAGCCGAAGCTCTTGACGTGAAATGTGCGGGGCGGGGTCGCGGTCATCGCGGGCGCTTACGCCAAATTGCTGCCGGATAGAAGGGGGTCAGGTAGCTACGACGGCGCGGACCAAGCGGTCGATCCTTGCGGTGAGCACATCGGCATCGGCTGCGCGATTGGCGATGCCGTTGGCGGCGGAGAACAGCAGCTGCGCGGTTTCCGCAGCCCCTGCGCGTTCGTGCCCGGCGCGGACCAGCGCTTCGGCCAGGCCGGTCAGGATCGCCTCGTCGAGCGCGGCGAAGCGGCGGGTGACGTGGGCGGCCTTGGCCTGGAACAGCTCGCCGGTGAAGGCGGAGCGCTGGACCCGCTCCAGCACGATACGGTGCTTGGCGGTGAGCGCGGCGGCAAGCGGGGCGGGGAAGGGCGCGTCTGCCGCGAGCGCGGTATGGACCGCGCTTTCCAGCGCATCCGCGATCCGCTCGGCAACCGCAACGAACACCGCCTCCTTGTCGCGGAAATAGCCGTAGAGCGTGACTTTCGACATGCCCGCCGCCTCGGCGATGCCTTCGATCGAGGTGGCGCGGAAACCCTGCGCCACGAACAGCGTTTCGGCGGCATCGAGCAGCCGCTCCCGCCGCGCGGCGCGGACCGGGGTGAGGGTGTCTTGCGTAATTGAACGATCAGGCATAGAAACGTTCATATCGTAAGAATCGTGCTCCTGCAAACGGGATTGCTGCCATGGTCCGGACTCTGCTGCGTATCGTTGCCGTGGTCGGCATTCTCCTCGGCCTCTTCGTCGTGTGGTTCTACGCGAACTACGGCGGCACCGGGCAGCCGTTCCCGCGCATCGGTGATCCCAAGCCGCGCCAGCAGGCCGAGCTCATCGCGACCCTGCCCGAACCGCCCGGAAATATTGCCGTTTCCGCGACCGGCCGCGTGTTCTTCACCTATCACGCCGAGGGGCACCCGGCGATCAAGGTGCTCGAACTGGTGAACGGCAAACCGGTCCCCTATCCGAACCTGGAAATGCAGAGCGGGGACCGCAGCAAGCCCTCGTATGGCGCGGTGTTCAATATCCGCATCGACAGCCGGAACCGGTTGTGGAGCATCGATCACGGCGAGCACGGCCTGTTCGGTGCCCGGCTGGTCGCGGTCGATCTCAGCACGAACAAGCCGATCAAGCAGATCTGGCTGCCACGCTCGGTGGCCGGGATCGGGTCCTATGTGCAGGACATGCAGATCGATGCCGCCGGGCGGATGATCTACATCGCCGATATCGGCGTGTTCAGCGGGCATCCCGGGCTCATCGTGGTGGACAGCGAGACCGGCAAGGCACGCCGATTGCTCGACAGGCACCCCGCGATCATGCCGGAGCCCTATGCCGTCAAGGCGCAAGGGCGACTGATGCAGCCGCTTGGGAACAGCCTGTTCTGGTTCCACCCCGGCTTCGATCCCATCGCGCTCGATCGGCAGGGCACGTGGCTCTACATCGGCCCGATGTCGGGCAAGACGCTTTCGCGCGTGCGGGTGGCGGATTTGGGCAACGAGAGCCTCTCGCCCACTGAGCTTGCCGCCCGCGTCGAGCCATATGCCGAGCGCCCGCAGGCAGACGGCCTGACGATCGACAACGAGGGCAATATGTACCTCACCGGAATCGAGGACGGCGTGGTGTGGAAGCTGGGGCCGGACCGGAAGCTGACGGCGCTCGCCGGCCATCCGAAGATGCGCTGGCCCGATGGTCTGAGCTTCGGGCCGAACAACATGATCTATGTGGCCGACAGCGACATCCCTGACGTAATGATGCAATCGAAGGCGCACATGCGGGAGAAGGCGCCCTACTACCTGTTCCGATTCCCGGCGGACGGGACTGCAGCAGCGGGGCAATGAGCGTGCCGATGCGGCGCTGAAAAGCGACAAAAGCGACACTGTGTCGCTTTCAGCGTCACGCTCGAAGCAATTGTTCCTGAAAGATAAAATCTCCAAAAATGGGCAAAGGCGACACAGCGCCGGAAAAGCGCTGCGGATGATCTGGCCAGACGATGTGAAAGAGCGACCAGCCCCGTGACGGGGCTGCGCACTGATCGCAGATCATGGCGATGTAGGAAACTCCTGCCTTGCCGCAGTGCCGCACGGCAGCGCGCGGACCAGACCCGGAATCTGGTGAAAATGCTTCAAAATCAAACAGCCTGAGCAGATGCAGCAGCCGAAGTGAACACGATATGTGGCGCCATGTGCGGAATCTGGCTTGTAATCCAAACTAAATAAGTAGAGTTTTGGCAAACCCCATAGGGAGGTTTGCCCATGCATCGCCACGTCGTTGTTCGGAGCGTTTCCACCATCATTCTGGGAGGCAGCCTGCTGGCGCTGACCGCCTGCAGCGAGAAGGCGCCGGAGTCTGCCGCTGCGCCACAGAACAAGTATGCCATTGCAGCCGAAGAGCCCGCCACCGATGTTGCGGCGGCGCCGCCGCCAGCGATGATTCCGGCACCGCGCGCGGTCACGAAGAAATCGGAATGGAATGTCGGCGGCCTGGTCACCGGCAAGACCGAGACGACCACGACCGAACCCGTCGCCCCGCAGCCGGTCGTGATCGAACCGCCGGCCATGCCCCGCAGCAAGGTCCAGCCCCAATCGGGCCTGCTTACGGCAGGTGACGTCGATGATCTGCTCAATCCGCAGCAGTATGCCGCCTATGCCGGGCGCTTCCTGCAGGCGAGCGGGCAATCACTGCCGTTCTACGATACGCGCAGCCGGGTCGTGATCCGCGTGGTCGATGCGCGCGGGCGGCCGGTGCCTTTTGCAAAGACCGAAGTGGGCCGCCCCGGCGCACCGCTCCGCCTCGTGACGGCGGCGGACGGGACGGCCTCGTTCTACCCCCGCGCGGACCGCATCCCGCAGAAGACGACGGTCGCCGTCAACGGCAGTGCCGGTGCGGCGCGCAAGGCCGTCGCCTTGTCCAACGGACGCCTCATCGACGTGACCCTGCCCGGCCTCGCCGCCGCGCCGCGCGCGATGGATCTGGCGCTGGTGATCGACACCACCGGCAGCATGGGCGACGAGATGGACTATATCCAGGCTGAACTCGACACGATTGTCGCGCGGCTCAAGCGCAATGTCGGCCAGCTCGATCTGCGCATCGGCGTGGTGCTCTACCGCGATCAGGGCGATGACTATGTCGTCCAGTCGGCGCCGCTCACCGAAAACATCGGTTCGATCCGCGCCCTGCTCGCCCGGCAGCAGGCGGATGGCGGCGGCGATATGCCCGAGGCGATGGACCGCGCCGTGGCGGAGGCGGGGCGCCTGCAGTGGCGCCCGGATGCGGCCAAGGCGGTGCTGTTGGTGACCGACGCGCCGCCGCACGAAGATGCGATCGACGCCACGCTTGATGCGACGCAAGTGCTGCGCAGCCGGGGCGTGCAGATCGTGCCGGTCGCGGCGAGCGGGGTGGAAGACAGCGCGCAATATGTGATGCGTTCGATGGCCGCGCTGACGCAGGGGCGCTACATCTTCCTCACCGACGACAGCGGAGTGGGCGACAGCCATGCCGAACCTGATGTCGCCTGCTACCTCGTCACCCGCCTCGATACGCTGGTTGCCCGCGTGCTTTCCGGCATTGCGACCGGGCGGCGGATCGAGCCACGGGACGGCGACGTGATCCGCGCGGTCGGCGACTATGATCGTGGGCGCTGTGCCATCGCGCGGCAGGGTGACGGCCAGCAGCGGCGGCAGCAGGGCTGACCGCCCCGGTCAGTCCCGCGCGATGCGATAAACCGAAGCGGGGGGCACGTTGCGCCAGACGCGCGTGGTGCGCTGAGCCGATAGCCCCAGCTCTGCACGGATCGCCTTGTTGACCGGGCACTTGGGGCCATACGTGAACTGGTAGAGCGGCGCATCCGGCGTAGAGACCGCAAAGGCTGCGGCAACGATCCGCTCGACTTCCTCGTCCGGGAAATTGAGCAGCGGCAACCCGCTGACCACGGCGGCCGGGCGGCGGCCTTCGAGGAGGTCTGCCGTCACGCTTCCGGCCTTGCGGCAGAGGACGAGCGCTTCAGGGAAAGCGATGCGCAGTCGCTCGGCCAGCTTGGGATCGAGTTCGACGAGGATGAGATCGCGTTCCGGCACGCCTCGGGCGATGAGGGCGCGGGTGAACACGCCGGTGCCGGGGCCGAGTTCCAGCACGGGGCCGGCGGCCGGATCGATCTCGCGGGTGATCGCCTCGGCGAGGGCTGGTCCGCTGACGAAGCCGCCGAAGCGGCGCGGATTGGCAACGAAGCGGCCGAAGCCGAGCAGGGCCTCGGGCGGGCCCTTGCGGAGCGGCTTGGGCTTGCCGCGGCGCTGCGGTTTCTTGAGCTTGATCTTGCGGCGCATTGCGCTCGCCAGCTTGTCCACCACAGCGCGCGGACGGTGCGTCAGGGCGGGTTTCAGCTTCAGCTTCACGCCGCGTTCTTGGCCGCTTCGTAGCGCACGGGGGCGACATCGAAGGCGAAGGGCCGGAGCGGCTCACCCAGCGCGGCTTCGAGCGCGGGCTCGATCCGGCGGCGGGCTTCGGCGGCAATCGCCTTGCGCCCGGCGAGGCCTTGCGGATCGAACGGTTCGAGGAAGTGCACCTCGAGCCGGAACGAGCCCCGGCGCGAGAGGATGCGCTTGCCGTTGGAGACGCCGTCCTCGGTGCCGATCCAGCCGATCCATTCGGCGACGCGGCCATAATCGAGCACCACCGGCTGCACCAATACGCCCGGCGGCGGCGGCTCGAGCACGCGCAGCATCGAGGTCTTGAACGGCAGAAGCGAGCGGCCATCGGTGCAGGTGCCTTCGGGGAAGACGGTGATCGACCAGTTGTCGGCCAGCGCTTCCTTGAGGCGGTTGATCTGGTCGGCGACGCCCATGCGGTCTTCGCGGCTGACGAACACGGTGCGGTTGATGCGGGCGAGCCAGCCGACGACCGGGGCCTGCGACAATTCGGCCTTGGCAACGAAGGCGGTCCCGCTCGCGCCGCCCAGCGCAAGGATGTCCACCCACGAGAGGTGGTTGGAAATGTAGAACACGTCGCGCTTCAGCGGCACGCCGTGGACCCGCACCCGCGCGCCGATGATGCGCGCGGCGCAGAACAGGAACAGCTTGGGGAAGGGCGAGCCATAGTGCACAATGCGGTAGAGGTAGTGCAGTGGCACGCAGACCAGCATCAGCAGCACGAGCAGCACGCCGCGCAGGCAAATCCGGCCCCAGCCCATCCAGGTGATGGGAGCACCGCGTTCCGGACCGACCTTGCGGCGGGCCCTACGCCTCGCGATCAGACTTGACACCATAGAGCTCCATGCGGTGGTCGACGAGGCGGTAGCCGAGCCGTTCGGCGATCTGGCGCTGCAGCGCTTCCAGCTCGGGATCG
>Ga0310345_10000737_pt1 | contig 43468 bp, 41 predicted proteins | sample HC15DNA20500_MG_FD_204667 | JGI IMG/M metagenome (GOLD analysis project Ga0310345, IMG submission 204667) | Marine microbial communities from station ALOHA, North Pacific Subtropical Gyre - HC15-DNA-20-500_MG | ecosystem: Environmental > Aquatic > Marine > Oceanic | place: Pacific Ocean: North... | reverse complement strand
CGGCCTGGACGTGCACGACCCGCGAGGCGAAGGCCGAGATCAGCAGCAGCGGCGGCGCCTCCCCCCGCGCCAGCAGGGCGCGATGCAGGGCCAGCCCGTCCATGCCGGGCATCTGCAGGTCGGAGATCACGCAGGCGCTGGTCCCGCTCGCCGGATCGGCCAGGAAGGCTTCGGGCGACGCGAAGTCCGCCACGCTCCACCCGTTGGAAGCCAGCATGTCCCGCAGGGCCAGGCGTACGCCGTCGTCGTCATCGACGATCGAGATCAACGGCCGCGAGCCCACCTGCAAGTTCCTCCGGTTCCACGACCTTTCGTCCCGCATCCCGCGTCGGGACCCTCCGGGCAATCCATACCCCGGTATGGCGCCGGAGCGTTTGCGCGGCCGCACGGCCACCGCTAGCCTCTCTCCTGTCGCGAGGCGATGCGGTTCCACGCCGCCCGGCCAGGGAGGCCCCCATGAAGGCGAACGTGATGAACGACAGGCGGGACGGGGCCGGTCCGGCCGGCGACGAGGCGGCGGCGGACCTGTCGGACGCGCTGGTGATGATCGTCGACGACGATCCGCTGGTGCGCGACAGCCTCGGCGACCTGTTCCGCTCTGTCGGGATCGAGGTCGCCTGCTACGCCTCGACCCGCGACCTGATCGCCGCGGGGCTGCCGGACCGGACCTCCTGCCTGGTGCTGGACGTGCGCATGCCGGGCGAGAGCGGGCTGGACTTCCAGGCGCGGCTGCGGGCGCAGGGCTCGGCGCCGCCGATCATCTTCATCACCGGCCATGCGGACGTGCCGATGTCGGTGCGGGCGATGCGCCTGGGCGCGGTGAACTTCCTTCCCAAGCCGTTCCGGGACCAGGAGCTGCTGGACGCGGTCTCTGAGGCCCTTCGCGACGACGCCGTGCGCCGCGCCGCCGACGCCGAGATGCAGGAGCTGCGTCGCCTGGCCGAGGCGCTGACCCCGCGCGAGATCGAGGTCCTGCAGGGCGTCGACCGCGGCCTGCTGAACAAGCAGATCGCCTACGAGCTGGGGATCGCCGAGATCACGGTGAAGATGCACCGCTCCTCGGCGTTCCGGAAGCTGAAGGCGCGCACCGTGGCGGACCTTATCCACAAGGCCCGCCTGCTGGACCTGCGGTAGGGCGCGCCTCGATGCGCCGCGGGACGCCGCGTGACGCGCCCCGCGGCCGGCTTCGCGTGCCTCGCTCAGGCTGCGCCCGGCCCCGCCTCGCCCGCCGCGGCGAAGGCGTCGAGGGTGCGGGTCGAGTAGACCAGCGCCGCGCCCGCGTTCAGCGCCACGGCGACGCCCAGCGCCTCCGCCACCTCCTCGCTCGTCGCGCCCAGCTTGCGGGCGGCCTCGGAATGCACCGTGATGCAGCCGTCGCAGCGCAGCGTCACCGCGCAGGCCAGCGCGATCAGCTCCCGCGTGCGGGCGTCGAGATGGCCGGTCTTCGCCCCGGCGCCGCCCAGGGTCATGTAGCCCCGCGTGGTGTCGGGGCTGAGCTTGCCGAGCTCTCCCACCCCGGCGAGCACCTGGGCGCGATAGCCGTTCCAGTCCATCATGCTCATGTCTTGTCCTTTCGGTCAGGGACGCGGCGGCGCCGCGCCGTAAAGGCGGCCCCCGGAAGCGGGGGGTGCGATGTATGATCGGTCGGAGGCGTGATCGGTCGGGGCGCGCGTCAGGCCCGCGCCGCGGCCGTCCCGGCCTCGGCCGGCGCGTCGGGCCGGTAGCGCGGCGCGACGGAGGCGGAGGAGAGATGCGGCAGCATCGCCTCGCGCGCGCGCTCCCAGGCGTTCCACTCGGCGGGGTCGGCCAGCGAGGGCAGGGTGGCGAACTCGCCGCGGTCGAAACCGACCAGGGCCGCGTCCACCAGGTCCTCGGGCGTCATCACCCAGGCCTTCGGCAGCGCGTCCAGCGAGGCGCCGGGCATCTGCCAGAAGGCCGTGCCGGTGGCGCCGGGCAGCACGCACTGCACCTGGACGCCGGTTCCCTCCAGCTCGGCCGCCAGCGAGCGGGAGAAGGCCAGCACGAAGGCCTTCGTGCCCCCGTAGACGCCGTTCAGGATCTCGGGGCCTACCGCGACGATGGACGAGATGTTGACGATCGCGCCGTGACGATGCGCCGAGAAGGCGCGCGCCGCGGCCATCGCCAGTCGCATCGGCGCGGCGACGTTCAACGTCACCATCCGTTCCATCTCGTCCGGATCGCTGTCGAGCAGCTTGCCCACGGCGCCGATCCCGGCGTTGTTCACCAGGCCCGCGACGCCCGGCTGGCGGGTCAGCAACGTCTCGATCTCCGCGATGCCTTCGGCGGTGGCGAGGTCGGCCGGCGCGACCCGGACATGGACGCCGTGCCGGTCGCGCAGCGCCTCGGCCAGCGCCGTCAGTTTCAGCTCGTTGCGCGCGACCAGCGTCAGGTCGTGGCCCCGGGCGGCGAGGCGGTCGGCATAAACGGCGCCGATGCCCGAGGAGGCGCCGGTGATCAGCACCGAACCGGAGGGGAAGGTCATGGGATCGCTCCTGGAGGTTCGCGTCTCGCGTCGACCGGATCGCCGACGCCGGGGCCAGAATAGACCGGGCGATGCTTGTCCCGGATGCCATACAAGCGTATGTTCAGGCCATGCCTGCGGCCGCCTCTTCCCCGACCCGGGCGAGACCCACGGGGCCGCCTCCCGGCCGCCTCCCGGCCGCCTTCCGGCCGTGGCCCGAGGCCGTAGACGGGACCTTCGATGCGACGGATTTCGCTGTTCCTGAAGAACGGCTTCCAGATGATGGGCCTGGCGGCCCTGGCGCCGTTCGAATTCGCCAATCTCCAGCTGGGGCGGGAGGTCTACCGCGTCGCCGTCGTCTCCGAAGACGGCCGCCCGGCGCGCTCCTCCCTCGGGCCGCGGATCGAGACCGAGGCGATGGCCGCGCATCCCGACACGCTGCTCGTCGTCGGCGAGGTTCGCCCGCAGGCCCTGTCGCAGACGGCGCGCGGCTGGATCGCCGCGGCCGGAGCCGAGTCGCGGCGCGTGGCGGGCGTCTGCACCGGGGCCTTCGCGCTGGCGGAGGCCGGGTTGCTGGACGGACGTTCGGCGACGACCCACTGGGCGCATGCCCGCAGGTTGCAGCAACTGCACCCGGACGTGCGCGTGAACGAGGACCGGATCTTCATCGCCGACGGGCCGATCTGGACCTCGGCCGGGATGACGGCGGGCATCGACATGACGCTGGCGCTGGTCGAAGACGACCTGGGCGTCGAGGTCGCCCGCTCCGTGGCGCGGCGACTGGTGGTCTATCATCGCCGCCCCGGCGGGCAGTCCCAGTTCTCGACCCTGCTGGAGCTCGAACCCCGCTCGGACCGCATCCGCCGGGCGCTGATCCACGCGCGCGAGCATCTTCGCAATCCGCTGACGGTGGACGAACTGGCCTACGCGGCCAGCCTCAGCCCTCGCCAGTTCAGCCGCCTGTTCCGCGACGAGACCGGCCAGTCCCCGGCCAAGGCGGTCGAACGCCTTCGGATCGAGACCGCCCGGACTCTGCTGGAAGAAGGGCGGCTGTCCATGGACGAGGTGGCGCGCGAGGCCGGTTTCGCCGACCGCGACCGCATGCGCCGCGCCTTCCTGCGCGCCTATGGCCAGCCGCCGCAGAGCCTGCGTCGCAGTCTGCGCCTGCTGAACGGAGGCGAGGACTCGGAGGTCGCGTGACCCGGCGGCGGGGCAAGGGCTTCATCGAAGCCCCGCCCGCGGACGGCATGTCCTGAACCGCCGTATAGATATATTTCCAGACATTCCGGACGCTAGCCTCCCGACATCCGCCCACTTTCTCGCGGCGGAGCAGGAGACCCGGACATGACCCGCCCCGACCCGATCCAGTGGCTCGACACCTCCCGCGGACGCCTCGCCTGGCGCGAGGACGGGCCGGGGGATAGGATCCCGCCGGCCCCGCCGTTGTTGTTGTTGCAGCGCTTCCGCGGGACGCTGGACGACTGGGATCCGAACTTCATCCAGGCCCTCGCCGCGCGGCGCCGGGTGATCCGCTTCGACAGCGCCGGGATCGGACGCTCCGCGGGCGAGGTCCCGGAGACGGTCGAGGCCATGGCCGCGCTCGCCGCCGAGGTGATCGACCGGCTCGGCCTGCCTCAGGTCGAGGTCCTTGGCTGGTCGCTGGGCGGCATCGTCGCCCAGCAGCTGGGGCTCGACTTCCCCGACCGGGTGCAGCGGCTGATCGTGGCCGGCTCCAGCCCCGGCGGGATCCAGGACGGCCCCCAGCCCCATCCGAAGGTGCGCGAGGTGATGACCCGCGGCGCCAACGACGAGGCGGATTTCCTGTTCCTGTTCCATCCCGAGACCGAGACCGCGACCGCGAAGGGCCGCGCCTCGCTGCGCCGCATCGCCGGGCAGGGGGACCGGGGGCCGCTGACCTCGGGCGCTTCGGCCATGGCGCAGATGAAGGCGATCGGCGGCTGGAAGGGCGTGCGCCACCGGTTGCCGGACCTCGCCCAGCCCGTGCTGGTCGCCAACGGCGCCCATGACGTGATGCTGCCGGCCTGGCGCTCCTACGTCCTGTCGCAGGAGGCGCCGGACGCGAAGCTGATCCTCTATCCCGACGCGGGCCACGGCTTCCTGTTCCAGGAGATCGAGGACTTCGTCGCGCAGATCCACCGGTTCCTGGCCTGAGGCGCGGATCATGAGCAGACCCGAGATCATCCTCGCCCACCCCGTGCGCACCGCCATCGGCAAGTTCGGCGGAGCGCTGAAAGACACCTCAGCCGTCGATCTGGGCGGGTTGGTCGTGGCGGAGACCCTGCGCCGCGCACGCCTGGCGCCCGAGACGGTCGGCGGCGCGATCCTCGGTTCGGTCATCCAGGCCGGGCAGGGGATGAACCCGGCCCGGCAGGCGGCCCGGGCGGGGGGCCTGCCGGTGTCCATCCCTGCGATGACCGTGAACCGTGTGTGCGGATCCGGCGCGCAGGCTGTCGTTACGGCGGCGCAGGAGATCCTGTCCGGTCAGCACCCTGTCGCAGTGGCCGGCGGATTCGAGAACATGGACCGAGCCCCTTACCTCCTGGATCGCGGCCGCTTCGGCTACCGTATGGGCCCTGCCCAGATACAGGACGCGATGCTGCGCGACGGCCTGTCCGATGCCTTCTCGGGCGAGCATTCCGGCTGGCATACCGAGGATCTGGTGACCCGCCAGGGCCTGAGCCGCGAGCGTCAGGACGCCTGGGCGCTGCGCTCGCAGCGGCGCTTCGCCGCCGCCCGCGATGCGTTCCTGTTCGCGCCCGAGATCGTGGGCGTGCCGGTCAGGGCGCGCTACGGGACCACGCTGTTCGCCGTGGACGAATCCCCTCGCCCCGAGACGACGGCCGAAGGGCTGGCCGCCCTGAAGCCCGCGTTCCGCCCCGGCGGTGCGCTGACCGCCGGCAATGCGCCTGGCCTCAGCGCCGGCGCCGCGGCGATGATCGTCGCGGACCGCGCCTGGGCCGAGGCCGAGGGCGTCGCCCCCGCCGCGCGTCTGGTCTCTTGGGGGGTTGCGGCGGTCGAGCCGGGCCTGTTCGGCCTTGGCCCCATCCCTGCCGTTCGCATCGCGCTGGAGCGCGCCGGCTGGCGCCTGTCGGACCTGGAGCGGGTCGAGATCAACGAGGCGTTCGCCGCAGTGCCGCTCGCGGTCTGCGACGAACTGGGCCTGCCCGAGGACGTGGTGAACGTCGAAGGGGGCGCCATCGCCCACGGACACCCGATCGGGGCGACGGGCGCGATCCTGCTGACGCGGCTGATCCACGGCATGGCCCGCGCGGGCCAGCGCCGCGGGCTGGTCACGCTGTGCATCGGCGGCGGCATGGGCATCGCCGTCGCGGTCGAGCGGCCCTGACCGCCCCGGGCGGGCCCCGGGCGGTCCTCGCCTGCACCAGACCTCGGCGCGACCGTCCTCCCCGGTCCCGCCGTTCCGGACGCGGCCTGCCACCGCGTCCGACGCCGGGCGCGGCGCGGGGGGACGCCGCGCCCGGCCTGTCTCATCCCTCGTCGGAGCTCCCGTTCCATGTCGATCCACTCGTTCCGTCGCGCCGCCGCCCGCCCCCGGCCGGACGCCGATCCGCGCTTCGCGGGGCCTGAACTGGCCCGCGTGGCGACCTCGCGCACGGCCTCGCCTGCCGAGGAGGGGGGAGACGGCGGCGGGCAGGGACCGTCCGGCCTCGCCCCCGCCGCGATCATGGCGCTGGGGACCTTCGCCATCGGCGCCGAGGGCTTCATGATCGCCCCGCTGCTGCCGCGGATGGCCGAGGATTTCGGGATGAGCGTGCCGGCCACCGCCTCGCTGGTGGTGGTGTTCACCCTCGCGCTGGCGGTTTCGTCGCCGCTGTCCACGGCGTTGACCGGGTCGCTGAACCGGCGCTCGGTGCTGCTGCTGGCGATGGGCGTCTTCACCGCCGCCAACCTTGCCGCCGCGCTCAGCCCGGGCTTCTGGGGCCTGATGGCGGCGCGGGTGTTCATGGCGGCCTGCTCGGGCCTCTATGTCCCGGCGGCGAACGCGCTGGCGGGGGCGCTGGCGGGGCCCGCGCGCCGGGGGCGGGCGCTGGGCATCGTCAGCGGGGGCATGACGCTCGCTATCGCGCTGGGCCTGCCGCTCGGGGCGGCGGTGGGCCATGCCTTCGGCTGGCGCGCGACCTTCCTGGGCGTCGCCGTTCTGGGCGCCGCGGCCTTCGCCGGCATTTTCCTGGGCATCCGCCCCGCCGCCGGTCGCGGCTTGCCGTCCGCCGGGCTGGCCGAGCGGCTGGGCGTGGTGCGCCAGGCCCCGGTGCGGCGGTTGCTGGCCGTCACCCTGTTCTGGTCGATCGGCGCCTACGAAACCTATCCCTACATCGCCGCCTGGCTGACGGCCGTGCTCGGCTTCGGCTCCTCGGAGATCGGCTGGACCGTCTCCATGTGGGGCGCCTTCGCGGCCGCCGGCGTGCTGTCGGGCGGCGCGTTGAATGACCGCTTCGGCTCGAACCGCGTGGCCCGCGTCTCCCTCGCGCTGCTGGCGCTGGCCTATCTCGCGCTCGCCGCCGCGACCGTGACCGCGCAGCCGGAGGCGACGCCGCTGGCGCTGGGCGCCATCGCCCTGTGGGGGTTCGCGGTCTGGTCCTTCTTCCCCGCCCAGATGGCGCGGCTGGTGGCGGCGGGACCGGCGGAGCAGGCGCCGGTCGCGCTCGCCCTCAACACCTCGACCATGTATTTCGGCTTCTCGCTCGGCAGCGCGATCGGGGCGGCGGCGCTGGGGGTCCAGGCGCTGTGGGCGATCGGCCTGATCGCTGCGGCGGCGGAGGTCGTGGCGCTGGCGCTCGACGGGCGGCTGGCGCGCCGCCGTCGATGACCGGAATCGACGCGCATTCGTCCGTTCCGAAAAGGCATCCTGCCTGTTAGCATCGTGCAACATTTCAGGGAGCGGACGGTGCGGGCCGGGTGGACCATTGAGAGCTTGCGCGTCGCCGGCACGTCGGCCGCCGCGGCGGTGGCATGCCTTGTCTTCGCCGCCGACGCGCTGCTGCCGATCCATGCCGCGGTCTCGGTTCTTTATGTGCTGGCGCCCACGCTGGGATCGGTCGGCCGCGGGGAGCGGGCGGTGCTGGGCTGGACCGCGGCCTCGGCGGGGCTCGCGATCCTGTCCTTCCTGCTGACGCATCTGCCGGACCCCGACGCGTCCAGCACCCTGCGCCTGATGTTCGCGCTGATGGCGCTGGGCCTGACGGCCGCGCTGCTGCTGCAGAGGCAGCGGCTGAACGCCGCGCGCTGCGCGGTGGAGGAGGCGGAGGCCGCCCTGCGCCGCTTCACCGACACCGTGCCGCAATTCCTGTTCCGCACCGACGCGGACAACCGCGTGGTCTGGATCAACGGCTGGTTCGAGACCTTCACCGGCCGCGACCCCGCGCGCGTGGTCGCCGAGCGGACCTGGACCGAGGTCCTGCATCCGGAGGATCTCGCCCGGCTGCAGACGCGGCTCGCCGCCCGACGCCCGGAGGACGACCTCCCCCGCCTGATGCTGCGGGTGCGCCGGCGCGACGGCGCCTGGCGCTGGATGGCCTTCGACCGTCACCCCGAGCGCGATCCCGAGACCGGCGAGGTGATCGGCTGGCACGGCGCTGCGATGGACGTGCACGACGAGACCGAGGCGCGCGAGGAGATCTCGCGCCTGAACGCCGAGCTGGCGCAACTGGTCAAGGACCGGGAGGCGGCGCTGTCGCTCGCCGAGGCGCGCTACGGGGCCCTGCTGCAGGACCTCAACGTGGCCCATGTCGAGCTCGACTGGTCCGAGGCCGTCCGCATCGTCGAGGCGGCGATGGCCGGCGGCTGGACCGACTACGACGCCTGGGCGCAGGCGCATCCCGAGCTGGTGGAACGCTGCATCGCCGGCGTCCGGACCGTCAGCGTCAACGACGCCGTGGCCCATATGCTGGGCTACGAGGACGCGGCGGAGCTGGTCGCCAAGCCGTCCCGGGACAACTCGGCCGAGCCGCGGCGGGTGTTCGAGCGCCAGCTGCGCGCTTTCTTCGAGAGGCAGAGGCACTTCAAGGGCGACAGCACCCTGCTGGCGCGCGACGGCACGCGGGTGCCGACCCTGTTCGGCGCCAACCTGATGCCGGACGGCGTGCGCACCATCACCACCTTCTTCGACCTGACCGAACAGCACGCCGCCCAGGCCCGCGTGCTGGAGGCGCAGGACGAACTCGCGCGCGCCAACCGCGCGGTGACGCTGGGCGCGCTCTCGGCCTCGATCGCCCACGAATTGAACCAGCCGATCCTGGGCATGACCGTCGACGTGCAGACCGTGCGCCGCTGGCTCGGTCAGGAGCCGCCGGCGGTCGAGGACGCGCTGCGCGCGATCGACCGGCTTGGGACCAACGCCGCCCGGGTCTCGGCCATCGTGCGGCGCACGCGCGAACAGCTCGGCAAGGGGCGGCGGGAGCCCGATACGGTCGATCTGGGCCAGCTGCTCGATGAGACCGCGCGCCTGCTCGCGCGCGACCTCGAGCTTCGGGGCGCCTCGCTGGAGACGACCTGCGAGCTCGGCGACCCGCGGGTGCTGGCGGATCGCATCGAGCTCCAGCAGGTGTTCGTGAACCTGATCGTCAACGCGGCGGAGGCGATTCACGCCGCCGGCGTCGGCGGCCGGATCACGGCGCGGGTGGTCGCCGGCGAGGACGGAATGCTCGAAATCGCAATCGAGGACGACGGCCCCGGCATCGCGCCCGACCTGCGCGAGCGGCTGTTCGAGACGTTCGTGACCACGAAGGAGGGCGGCATGGGCCTGGGCCTGCGCATCTGCCGGACCCTCGCCCAGTCGGCCGGCGGCGACATCACCGTCGGCGCCTCGCCGGACGGCGGAGCGCGCTTCGTGGTCCGTTTGCCTGCGGCGGATCAGGACGCGCCGCTCCGGCATGCGGCGCCGGCGGAGGCGGCGCCGCGGCTCGAGGCGCAGGGCTGAGCATCGGCCCACTCCCCCCGGGGCGCAGCCTGCGGGGGGCCGATCAGTCTTCCGAGAGCGTGGCGCGAAGGAACCAGGCGCGCTCTTCCGCCTCGTCGGTCCAGTCGTCCACCCGCGAGGCGGTCGCCTCGTCGCCTTCCGTTTCCGCGGCGCGCCGCGCCGCGGCCAGTCGGGCGAGCAGCGCGACGTGATCCTCGAGCAGCCGGCGGACCATCTCTTGGGAGGTCAGGTCGGTGCGCGCCTCCTCGACCACGCCGCTGCGCGCCGCGACCTCTCCGATCCCCATCAAGGCCATCGCGCTCCGTTTGCGCAGACGCTCCGCCACCGGGTCGATGGCGGCGAGAACCTCGCTTGCCTGCTCGTCGAACAGAAGATGCATGTCGCGGAACGATGGCCCCGAGACGTGCCAGTGGAAGCTTTTTGTCTTGAACCACAGCGCAGTCAGATCAGCGAGCAGGCCGGCCAACGCTTCATCGAGCGGACGGTTCGTCTGCTGCGCCGGCCCGCTTCGAGCCGCTCGGCCGCTCGTCGCGACGGACAGCGCAACCGGGTCGGAGGCGGGGAAGGAGGCGGCCAGCGCCTCGTCGAGCAGGGCGTCGGCATGGCGGGCGTCGGCCGCATCGGTCGAGGGGGGGAGGGGCAGGGACATGGGGGCTCCGGGTGAGGATGGGCGGCGCAGGCCACCGACAAGCGAGGGGTAGACCCTCTTGATGTCGTGCGCGCCGGCCCCGCGATCTTGAACGCGCCGACGGTGGAGGCGCGAAATCCACCCCGCTGAGCACGCGGCGCGACGGATGGCTCATACCCGGGGATGGTTGCGGACCCACCTTGGCGCCCGTCGGGCAGCCATGCGTGCGATGGCCGCGAGGGCCGCCCGACGCCTAGCGTCGAGCCATGTCCAGGCTTCCAGAACGGAGCGACCCGATGGCCCTCGACGCCGCCTCTCCCCCCGAAATGGCCACGCCTCCCGCGCTGGCCTTCGCGCTGCTCGACGGCATCCGGGCCGCCCTCGTCCACGATCCGCGCCGGGCGCGGGAGGAGCTCGGCCGCCTCGACCGTCTACTCGCCGATACGGCGCGTTTCGGCGTCGCAAGCGGCGGCCTCGCCCCCTGGCAGGAGCGCCGCGTGCGCCGCCTGGTCGAGGCCGCCATCGACGGTCCGCTGCCGGTCGAACGCCTCGCGGCCGAGGCGTCGCTGGGGGCCAGCCAGTTCAGCCGCGCCTTCAAGGAAAGCTTCGGCGTCGCGCCGCACGCCTGGGTCCTCGCGCGGCGCCTCGACCTTGCCTGCCGGCTGATGACCGAGACGGACGACACGCTAGCGCGCATCGCCCTGCGCTGCGGTCTCGCCGACCAGGCGCACCTCACCCGCCTGTTCCGCAGCCGGCTGGGGACGACGCCCGGAGCGTGGCGGCGGCTGGCGCGCGAACGCCCGAGCCGCGAGCCCGCCCGCCGCTGACGCCGACGTCGGGCCGGGGGCGTCGGGCAGGGGGGCGTCGCGAACCCACGCCTCAAGGCTCCGCAGCCTCGACGGTCACGGACGCCGTCATCCCGGCCACCAGCGCCACGCCCGGCGGCGGCGGATCGAGCGCGATGCGCACCGGGGTCCGGCGGGCGAGGCGCACCCATTCGAAGCTCGCCTCCGGCGCAGCCAGCCCCGATGGCGCGTCGGGATTGGTCACATCCGCGATCGCCGGGGCCAGACCCTGCACATGGCCCGTCAGGACCGGGCCGCCGCTCATCAGGCGGATGCGAGCGCGGGCGCCGGGGCGGATGGCGGGCAGCTTCGTCTCCAGGAAATAGGCCTGCACGCGGAACGTCCCCGTCTCGACCATCGCCAGCAGCGTCGCGCCGGGCGTCGCATAGTCGCCGGGACGAAGCCGCAGGTTGGCGACGACGCCGTCGGCGGGCGCGCGGATGCGGGTGCGCTCCAGCGCCAGGCGGGCCTCCTCCAGCGCCGCCTCCGCGCCCGCCGCCTCGGCCGTGGCTGCGGCGAGGGCTGCGTCGGCGCGCTCGCGCTCCGCCTCGCTGACCGCGGCGGAGCCCTGTGCGGCCAGGCGGTCGAAGCGCTCCGCATCGACGCGCAACCGCGTCACCGCGGCGTGGGCCGCGGCCAGCGAGGCCTCCGCGCGGGCCACCGCCAGGGCCCAGGAGCGAGGATCGATCTCGACCAGCACCTCGCCCGCTTTGACGGCGCCGTTCTCGATCGCATGAACGGCGACCACGCGGCCGGCGGTCTCCGCCGCGATGGAGATCACGTCGGCCTGGATCCGCCCGTCGCGGGTCCAGGCGTCTCGCGACCAGACCTGCCAGATCTGGGCCGTGCCCAGGATCGCGAGCGCGACAAGCGTCGAGGTCAGCGCAAGACGGAGGTAGAGCATCGGGCGTCCCCTCAGAAGTCCGGCGCCATCAGCGCGACCGCCGCGACGAGCGCGGCCAGCAACGCCAGCCGCGCGAGCGGGGGGCGCCAGAACCAGCGCCACAAGTCGGCCCCGGTCAGCGCCCGGTCGATCAGCGTCCACAGGATCAGCCCGGTCGCCATGCACAGCAGCAGCGAGGGCGCCAGCAGTCCCTGGATAGCCAGTTCGTGTCTCATTGAACGAGTTCCCGTGGCGGCGTGGCCCGACGAGGCTCGCAGAGGCGATCCTCGGCCAGGGTCTCGCGAAGATGCAGCGCGATCATCAGGGCCTCCTGCGTCGCGGGCGAGGGCGCTTGGGCGAGGTGGGCGCGCAGCGCCTCGACCGCCGCCTCGGCCTGGAGAAGGTCGTGGGGCGTCGCGCCCAGCGTCGGGCGCAGCGCCAGGGTCGCCATCGCGCCGCGCAGATGCGCGAGCTGTCGGGCGAGGAACGGCGGCGCCTCGGGACCGGTCGCGTAGCGGTTCAGCTCGACCAGCTCCGCGCCCAGCACGATCGCCGCCGAAACGCGCGCCAGCCGCCGGCGATCGGCCGGGTCTGCGAAGTCCAGCGCTCCGGCATGGTCCCCCAGCAGGTCGAAGGCGGTGGCGGCGAAATCGGCGGGCCGCGGCGGCGGCCGGCGTGCCGCGTCGGCCAGCAGGCGGCGCATGCCCCGGTCGAGCAGCCGTCGAGACCGCTCCGACGTCTCCGGCAGGACAAGGGTCAGCGCCAGGTGCTGGATCGCGGCGGCAGCCAACAGGACCAGCACGGTGTTGGCCAGTTGCAGAGGCGGCGCGAAGCCCGCGTTCGCCGGCTCCAGCCCGAAGCCGAACAGGAAGATCGCGCCGACGCCGGTCAGCCTGCGGGTGCGCGGCGCGCCGATCAGGCTGAACGCGAACAGGAAGGGCGTGCAGACGAGGGCGAAGGCGACGAACCCCTCCAGGCCCGGCGCGACGGCCTGCAGCGCGGCGAGCGGCGCGGCCGCCGCCAGGGTCCCGAGGGCGACCTGACGCCCCGCTCCCGCATGGGCCGCACGCGGCAGCACGATGGAGACGATCGTCGTCATGCCCCCCGCCAGCGCCGCGGCGAGCCCGCCCGACGCCCATCCCGAATACCTCCAGGCCAGCAGCGCCAGGAGATAGGCCAGCCCCACTCTGAGCCCGTGCGCGGCAGCGAGGCCCCGGTCCCGCCGCGCCAGCGCGCGCCGGGTCTCGGCCGCCGCCGCGCGCGGCAGGGCGACCGGGGCGCGCGGCTCCAGCGCCGTCGCCTCGGCCCGCAGGACGCCGGCCAGCCGCAGCAGCGACCGCCGCGCGCGCCAGCGCGCGAGGGCTGGGCCGATCCGCGCACCCGTGGCGCCGGCGAGCGCGTCGAGCGGGAAGGCGGCGCGGGCCGCGGCCTCCAACCGGTCCGCCGCCGCCCTGGCGCCGCCGGGCGCCAGGTCCTCGCCCGCTTCCCGCCAGGCCATGCGGATCTCGGGCGCCAGCGTCTCGTCCGCGCCGCACCGGCGCAGGCGGTGGGCCAGCGCGTCGAGCTCGACGAAGGCCAGCACAAGCTGGGAGGAAAGCGCCCGCGCCGCCCGCGCCCGCCCCAGACCGACCGCGCCCTCGTGGGTCAGCGCCTCGATCTCGACGTCCATCGCCGCCAGTCTCTGCGCCGCCTGGCGACGTTCGGCCGGGCCGAATTCAGGCGCCGCCGCGCCCCGTGGAGCGAGGACGGTGCGGACATGGGCCGTCAGGTCGGCGCGAACGGCTGCGGCGAGGCCTGCCGCAACCGGGCCCGAGGGGCGCGGAAACAGCGCTGCGCCGACGACCAGGTTGGCGAGCACCCCGATGGTCGTCTCCGCCCCGCGGGCGATGGCGATGTGGATCGCCGGCAGGTCCGGGCGCGCGGCTGCGCCCAGCACCACCAGCGCCGTGGTCAGGGCGGCCACAGCGCAGGCATAGGCGTCGGGGATCGCGTGATCGCGAGCCAGAAAGGCGCAGGCGCCGCCCCATGCCGCGAGCGCCAGCGTCATCGCCGCGCCGTCCTGCGCGAAGCAGGACAGGAAGGCGAGCCCGGCGCCGATGCCTGCCAGCGTCCCGCCGACCCGGGTCAGGCCACGCCAGAAGGCCTGGCCGTCGGTGTCCTGCACCATCAGGAACGCCGTCACCGCCGCCCAGTCCGGCCGATCCAGCCCCATCGCGAACGCTACGAACAAGGACGACAGCATCGCCAGCGTCGCCTGCGCGGCGAAGGCAAGATCGCTTGCGGTCGCCTGCAGGGCCCACGCGTCGAGCCGAGCCGCGGCAGGGCGGAGCCGATCTGCGAGCCCGCTCATCCCCGCGGCCTCTCGCGCCGCGGCCTCGATCCGCTTCGGTCGTCTTGCTGCATTCGCCCGCTCCCGCCCGCTCCTCGCCTATGCGAGGCGCCGCCACCCTGAGGCATCGGCGGCCGCCGGGATTGCAGGGGACGGTCGGGTTTTGCCGGATTCCGTCGAAGCGAGGGGGCGTCAGGATCTCAGCGCGCCAGGACCGGCGCGCCCGCCATCTGGGCGGCGATGCGGGCGGCGAGCCAGCGGCTGTCCTCCTCGATGCCGAGGAAGCGGCCGGAGCCCCAGGTGTTCAGCCAGCCCAGACCGAGGAAGTGGAGGCCCCGCTCGGCCGTCTCGCCGCGGTGGTGCAGGGGCCGGCCGCGGGGGTCGAAGACCGGCGCCTCGATCCAGGACCAGTCGGGGCGGAAGCCGATGGCCCAGAGGACGGAGGTCACGCCGGCGGCCTCGAGGTCCAGCTCGGTGCGCTCCGCCTCCGGCGTCCAGAGCTTCTCGAAGGGGGGCTCGGTCGGCGCCTCGATCCCCTCGCGGGCGATGAAGGCGTCGATCTGGGCGCGGATGCCGAGATAGGAGGCGTCGGCGTCGTCCAGGTTCTTCGCCAGGTCCGGCAGGAAGGCGGCGCGCGTCCCCTCCATGCCGGCGAGGGAGCCGTAGAGCTCCACGCCGTGGTCGAGATGCCAGCGGCGCAGGTCGATCTCCTTCCCGCCGTCGCGGCCGGACATGTAGTGGTTGGTCTGGGTCTGGGCCTTCACCGGGTCGGGGTGGCGGTCGATGGTCATGGCGTAGTGGCCGGCGTCGTGCAGCCAGTCGGTGGCGTCGCGGCCGCGGTACTTCCGCGGGCTGCGCGGCGCGGGGCCGACGGCGAGATGCACCGGGCGGCCGGCGCGCACGAAATCCTCCATCAGCTGCACGCCGGACTGGCCGGTGCCCACGATCAGCACGCCGCCTTCAGGGAACTGCGCGGGCCGGCGATAGTCGACGGAGTGCATCTGGAAGATCGCGGGCGACAGGGCCTTCGCATAGTCCGGCTCGATCGGCGTGTCGTAGCCGCCGGTGCAGATCGCGACCTGGCCGCAGGTCCAGGTCCCGGCCGAGGTCTCGACCCGCCAGCCCTCTCCGTCCCGCGCGACGCGCGTCACCTCCACGCCCTCGCGCAGGTCGGGGGCGGTGCGGGCGGCGAAGGCGTCGAGATAGGCGACGATCTCGTCCTTGAGCATGAAGCCGTCGGGGTCGCTCCCGCCATGGTCGGCATAGGAATAGCCCGGCAGGCGGCACTGCCAGTTCGGCGTCACCAGGCAGAAGCTGTCCCAGCGGTTCTCCCGCCAGGAGTGGAAGGCGCGATGCCGCTCGAAGACGAGGCTCTCGATCCCCTCCTCGCGCAGGCAATGGGCGAGCGACAGGCCCGCCTGGCCGCCGCCGACGATGACGACGGGGACGTGGGGCGTCCCGGAGGGCGCTTCGGGGGCGAGGTCTTTCATGGGCGCGGTCCTCATCGGGAGATCTCCAGACAGGCGACTTCGGCGGCCTCCCGGTCGGCGAAACGGGCGGCGGTCGCCTCGATGGCGTCGAGCTGGCCCAGGGCCAGCCGGCAGGGGCGCCCGTGGATGCGGCGCACGCGGTCCGAGGCGCGCTCCATGGCGATGCGCGCGCGGAACAGGAACTCGGGCAGGGGATAGGCGCGGCCGGGCTCGAAGAGCTCGGCGACGACGGAGGAGGGGGAGTAGAGCCGCTCCTGCGTCCCGTCGGGCCAGCGGACGGTCCAGAAGGTCTCAGGCATGATCGCCCCGCAAGTCCAGGTAGGGGGCGGCGGCGTGGTCCCAGAAGACGGCGCGGCCGGAGGCGTCGTTCAGGGCGACCTGCGATCCCGCGACGACCCGCCCGATCTCGGCGGCGGCCAGGTTCTGGGAGGCGAAGCGGTCGATCACCCCGGGCGCCAGGTCGGGCGCGACCGAGAGCAGGAAGCCGTAGCTCGGGAAGGTCCGCAGCCAGCGCTCCGGAGCGACGCCCGGCGGAGGCGTCACGGAGGGGAGGTCGATCTCGATCCCCACGCCCGAACATTCGGCGAGCATCAGCGCGGTGCCCACGATCCCGCCCTGGCTGACGTCCTTGCCGGCGCGCAGCAGCCCGGCCTCGGCCAGCTCCGGCAGGATCTCGAGATCGGCGCGGAGCCGCTCGTGGGGGGCGTCGAGAGCGGCGCAGAAGTTGTCGAAGTTGCGATAGGCGCCGCGGGGATCGTGGACGGCCAGCAGCCGGTCGCCGGGACGGGCGTCGAAGCTGGAGACGATGGCGCGCGCCCGCCCCAGCACCGAGACGGCGAGCGTCAGGGAGGGGGCGGCGAAGTTGGTGTGCCCGCCCACCAGCGGCACGCCATAGGCGGCGGAGGCGTCGCGCATCCCCGCCAGCAGGGGGGCCGCGGCCTCGGCGTCGGGCGCCCAGACCTGGTCGACCAGCGCGGTGGCGCGCCCGCCCATGGCGGCGATGTCCGAGAGGTTCACCATCACCGCGCACCAGCCCGCGAACCACGGGTCGTCGGCCACGAAGGCGGGGATGAAGCCCTCGCCCGCCAGCAGGTCGAAGCCGCCGTCCTGGGGGAGGATCGCTGCGTCGTCGCCGGGCCGACCCGGGGCCGAGGCGCTCAGCCCCAGCGCCCCGGTCGCCCCCGCGATGGCGAGCTTGGAGCGGATCGAGGGGTGCGCCCGCAGCCGCGCGGCCAGCGCGCCGAGCGTGTCCTCGGCTAGGTCCTGGCGCGCGCTCATCGGGCGGCCTCCCTGCCTCGGGCCCGCAGATACCAGCCGGCTTCGGGATCGGCGCAGGGGGAGTAGGCGGCGAGGTCCGCCTCCATGCGCATGTGGGGCGCGCCGTGGAAGGCGACCGCCTCCAGCGGCCGCCAGCGCAGGCGCTCGAACAGGGGGACGTTCTGCATCTGGACATGGGCGAGGAACCGCCCGCAGCCCCGCGCGTTGGCGGTGGAGACGGCGAGGCGGATCAGTTCCACCCCCAGCCCGCCCACGTTCCGGAACCCCCGGTCGACGGCGAGGCGGGAGCCCCACCACAGGCCCGGCGCCTCCTCGTGGATGCGCACGGTTCCGACCACCTGGTCGGCCTCGTGGGCGTAGGTCGAGAGCGCCACGAGATGGGTGGCGATCAGGTCGATCTCGTCGCGGTCGTGGCCCTGGAAGATGCGCTGCTCGTCCACGAAGACGCGGGCGCGCAGCGCCTCGGCCCCCTGCGCCTCGAACCGGGTCGAGGCGGCGCGGACGTGGTAGCCGGGGCAGCGGAAGGCGCGGGGCTCGATCTCGATCATGCCGGGACCCCGAGCTTCTCGTAGGTGGAAAGGGCCGAGCACGCCCCGCACTTGCCGCAGCCCGCCTTCATGTCGGCGGAGCGGATGCCGGCCTCGGCGATCATCCGCCCCAGCGGCGCGAGGATCGAAGCCATGAACGCCCCGCTCGGGGCCGGGTGGCTTTCCAAGGGCGTGCCCGAGATCGGGACGAAGGGCACCACGAACGGATAGACCCCCATGGCGCAGAGCCGCTCGCCCATCGCCAGGATCGCCTCGGCCGAGTCGCCGAGGCCCGCGAGGATGTAGGTCGACACCTGCCCGCGGCCGAAGACGCGCACGGCGGCCTCGAAGCTGGAGAAATACTTCTCCAGCGGCACCGAGGCCTTGCCGGGCATGATCCGGGCGCGGACCTCGGGCGTCACGGCCTCGAGATGCATGCCCAGCGTGTCGATGCCGGCGTCGAACATGCGCTGGTGCCAGGCGTCGTCCTCGGGCGGTTCGCACTGGCCCTGCAGGGGGAGGTCGACGGCGGCCTTGATGGCGGCGGCGCTCTCGGCGAGCACGGCGGCGCCGCGGTCCTTGCCGGGCGGGGTGCCGGTGGTCAGGACCATGTGCCTGACGCCGTCGAGCTCGACGGCGGCCTTCGCCACCTCGGCCAGCTGGGCGGGCGTCTTGCGCGCGACCGTGCGCCCGGCCGCGAGGCTCTGGCCGATGGCGCAGAACTGGCAGGTCTTCTTCCGGCTCTCGTAGCGGATGCAGGTCTGCAGGACCGTGGTGGCCAGCACGTCGCGCGAATGCAGCGTCGCGATGTGGGAATAGGGCACGCCGTCCGCGGTCGTCAGGTCGTAGAAGCGGGGGCGGGCGGGGAAGCGCAGCACCCCCACCTCCCGCCCGTCGCGGGTGAGGCGCGAGCGCCCGGCGGCGTCGGGCGCCTCGGCCAGGAACGGGCTCTCGAAGCTGGGCGCGGTGTGGACGGGGACCATCACCGTGGTCTCCCCGATCGTCACCGCCTTGTGGTCCGAGGGGCCGGCGCCGCCGCGGCGGCTCTCGTGCCCCGCGCGGGGATCGACCAGGCGCAGGCCGTGGGTCTGCAAGGCGTTGATGAGGGACGAGTGCTCAGACATCCTGCGGCTCCGCTTCAAGCGCTTCGGGGAGGGGGGCGGCCCGCTCGTGCCGGGTCGCGGTCGGGCGGGCGTCGTGGTTGAGGCTCAGCAGCTCCGGGCGCGCGTAGTGGCCGACGCTGTCCATCATCCGCTTGCGCTTGGCGATCAGCCGCATGTCGAGGTCGGCCACCACCATGCCCTCGCCCTCGGTCAGCGGCTCCGCCAGGTGCCGGCCCTCGGGCGAGACGATGCAGGTCATGCAGCCGTCGCGGATGCCCTTCTGCAGCGCCGGGTCGGGGTGGATCGAGGCGATCTGCGCCTCGCTCAGCCAGCCGGTGGCGTTGACCACGAAGCAGCCGGCTTCCAGCGCGTGGTGGCGCATGGTGACCTCGATCTGCTCGCCGAAGATCGGGCCGACGAGGGAGCCGGGGAAGTGGCTGGCGTGGATCTCCTCGTGCTGGGTCATCAGCGCGTAGCGGGCGAGCGGGTTGTAGTGCTCCCAGCAGGCCAGCGCGCCGAGGCGTCCGACGGCGGTCTCGACCACCTTCAGCCCGGCGCCGTCACCCTGACCCCAGACCATGCGCTCATGATAGGTCGGCGTGATCTTGCGGCGCTTGAGGGCGAGCGTCCCGTCGGCGTCGAAGACCAGCTGGGCGTTGTAGAGCGAGCCGTGGTCGCGCTCGTTCACCCCCAGCACCACCACGCAGCCGTGGCGGCGGGCGGCGGCGGCGACGGCCTCGGTCTCGGGCGAGGGGACGACGACCGCCTCCTCGGTCAGCTTCAGGTGGGGGGCGCCCTGCTGCACGGGGGGCAGTATGAAGCTGAAATAGGGGTAATACGGGACGAAGGTCTCGGGGAAGACGACGAGCTGCGCGCCGCGGCCGGCGGCCTCCTCGATGGCGTTCAGGACCCGCTGGATCGTGCCGGCGCGGCCCGAAAGATCGGGCGCGATCTGCACGGCGGCGGCGCGTATCGTGTCGGTTCGCATCGGACTTCGCCTCGGTGAAGGTGGGGCCGCCGGGCCGGACGCCCGGCGGCGGGGGGCGGACGGTTCCCGAGCGGCGGGGGCCGCTCAGACCGTCCCCGAGCGGCGGAGGCCGCTCAGACGGTCCACGTATCGAGGATCACCGCGTTCGCCTTCTTGTGCAGAAGGATGCAGTCGAGCACGTCCTGCGGCGCGATCGGCGTGATGCCCGGCAGCAGCGACGGCTCGCCATGGCCGTAGAGGGCCTGGAGGGCGAAGCGGCAGGCGAAGACCTTGCCGCCCTCGCCCATGAACTTCCTGAGGTTCACCGCGAAGTTCTGGTGGCCGGGGAAGGCCTCGTCGCCCAGCGTCGGGAAGCCGCGCTGGATGCCCAGCGTGACGCCCGGGCCGTAGAGCAGGATCGAGGTCTCGTAGCCTTTCCGATTGAGGCGGATTGCATTGAGAATGTTGACCAGCCCGATGGAGCCCTCGAAGGCCACCGTATGGAAGGTGACGAGCGCCTTCTCGCCCGCCTCGGCCTTCACGTCCTCGAAGGCCTTCTCCTCGTAGTCGACGAAGAAATCCCCGTCCTTGTGCGCGTCCTGCGTGACCGCCGGCATCTCGAGCCCTCCTTGCATTCGGTTGGCGTTGGGTCCGGGGACAGGAGGGCCGTGTTGATTGTATGGATCAAGTTGCAGTTCATTAGACATACAATAAAGTTGGCGGCGGCTATCGAGCTGCCTAATCCGTAGGCGTGATCAAGGGCGGAAAGACCGCGCGGAAGGCGCCGGAGCCCCGTCGAGGCCGGGAATCGGGTCCCGGCGCCGCAGGCGGGGCGATTCGACGCCGATCCATACATTCGGGCTTCAATCGCCCTTCGCGGCGTCGTAGACCCATGCCCGGACGGGGGAGAGACCGATGACCGAATGGACCCTGCAGGGGCTGGACGACGGCAAGCCGCGCTATCTCGCGATCGCCGACGCCATCGCCCGCGACATCGCCGCGGGGCGGCTCGCCGACGGGGCCCGCCTGCCGCCGCAGCGCCGGCTGGCGGCGAGCCTGGGCATCGACTTCACCACCGTCTCCCGCGCCTATGCCGAGGCGCAGGCCCGCGGCCATGTCGAGAGCCATGTCGGCCGCGGCACCTTCGTGAAGGGCGCCGTCGCCCAGGCCGAGCCCGACCGCGCCCGCGCCCGCGACGAAGACCTGTCGATGAACATGCCGCCCGAGCCGACCGACCCGGAGCTGCTGCGCCGGATGAAGGCGGGGCTCGGCTACGTCTCGGCGAACCTCCTCGACCTCCTGCGCTACCAGTCGCCCGTGGGGTCCGAGCGCGACCGCACCGCCGCCTCGATGTGGCTCTCGATGCGCGGCCTCGCGCCGGCGATGGAGCGCGTCGCCGTCACCCCCGGGGCGCATGCCACCATGGCCGCGATCCTGTCGCTGATCGCGAAGCCCGGCGACGCGATCCTGTGCGAGGCGATCACCTATCCCGGCCTGCGCAACATCGCCGCCCGCCTGCGCCTGCGCCTGGTGGGGGTCGAGATGGACGCCGAGGGCGTGATCCCCGAGGCGCTGGCCGATGCCGTCGAGACCCATGCCCCCAAAGCCCTCTACCTCAACCCCACGCTGCAGAACCCCACCACGCTGACGGTCCCCGAAGCCCGCCGCCTGGCGCTGGCGCAGGTGCTGCTGGACCGCGAGCTGACGCTGATCGAGGACGACGCCTACGGCTTCATCCCCGCCCGCGCGCCCGCGCCGCTGGCCGCCCATGCGCCGGAGCTGACCTGGCACATCGGGGGGTTGGCGAAGTGCATCGGGGCGGGGCTCAGGCTCGCCTACACCATCGCGCCGACGCCGCGCTGCGCGCTGCATCTGGCGCAGGCGGTGAAGGCGCTGTCGGTGATGCCCTCGCCCCTCTCGATGGCGCTGACCACCCAGTGGATCGAGGACGGCACCGCCGACGCCATCCGCCGCTTCATCCGCGCCGAGACCGCCGCCCGCCAGCAGATCGCCGCCGAGGCGCTGGCCGGCTTCGACTTCGCCGCCGCCCCCCACGCCTTCAACCTGTGGCTGACCCTGCCCGAGGGCGTCACCCGCGCCGACGTCGCCATCCGCATGGCCCGCCGCCCCCTGGGCCTGATGCCCGCCGACGCCTTCACCGTGCTGGGCGCGCCGGAGGAGAAGATGCGCGTCTGCCTCGGCGGCTCCCTCCCGCGCGAGCGCCTGCCCGAGACCCTGCGCCACCTCTCCAACGCCCTTTCCACCCAGATGTTCATGGGCTGAGAGGGCGCCGGCGGCGGCCGAGCCTCCGCCCTGCGCGCGGCCGCGCCGCGATCCCGCAGGTCGCGCCCGCGCCCGCGCCCGGCCGAGGCGGCGGGCGGGCATCGCGGGGCGGCCGCGGGGCGGATGGCTCCACGATGAACGTTGCATCGCCAGCCGGGCTGGGCTTCAGTGCGCCAAATGCGCAATTCATTGATCCTGTTCCTCGCCTTCGCCTTCGCCCTTGCCTCGGGACCGGGGCAGGTCCTTGCCCAAAGCCCGGAGGCGACGCGGCTGGACCTCTCCGACAGCGGGCGGAGCTATCTCGAGGCGGTGGGGCGCCGCGTGAACGCCGACGTGGGGTATTACAGCCCGGACGGGGCGGCGCCGGAGCTCGCCACGCAGGAACAGCTCCAGCCGCAGGCGCGCGCCTGGGACGGCGAGCTCGACGCCGACGCCGTGGAGATCCTGCTGGCCGTCGCCGCGGCGCTGGTGCTGGCGGCGGCGCTCTACCAGGCTTGGCGCTTCGGCGCGCCGGCCTCGGTCTCGCTCCGGTCGCGCCCGCGCAACGCCGCCGCGGCGGCGAGAGGCGGGGCCGCGTCCGCCGAGACGGCGGAGACCGCGCCCCCGACGCTCGCCGACGTCATGGCCCGCGACGACTGGAACGCCGCGCTGGTGGAGCTGGCGCGCGCCGCGCTCGCGCGCACGGCGGCGCGCCACGACCTGCGCTGGCGCACGAGCTGGACCGCGCGCGAGCTGCTCGGACGCCTGCCGCGGGAGGAGGCCGAGCGGCTGCGCCCGCTGGTCGCCGCCGCGGAGCATGTGCAGTTCGGCGGCCGCCAGGCGAGCGAGGCCGAGGTCGCCCGCTTCGCGCCCCTGCTCGGGGGGGAGGCCGCGTGAGGCCCGCCGACCCGGCCCGCCCGGCCGGCGGGCGCGGCGCCGCGCTGCCGGCGGATTCGCTCGCCATCGGCCTCGCGCTCGCCCTCGCGCTGGGCGCGATGGCCTTCTTCGCCGCCGGTCCGGGCCAGGAGCTGCGTCGCGCGCCCTCGGGCTTCGACGGGCTGGCGATCTGGCTGGCGGAGGGCGGGCTCGACGCCCGGTCCTTCCGGGGCGGCTGGACGATCCCGGCCGAGGAGGTGGGGCTGACCGTCCTGCCGATCTACGACGCCGCGCTCGACGCGCCCCGCGTCGCGCCGCGCACCGAGACCGAGCTGCTCCTGCAGCGGGACGAGCTCGACATGGACCCCGAGGTGCTGCGCGAGAAGGCGCGCCTGGCGCCGACGCTGCTGATCCTGCCCAAGTGGCGCAGCGGCATGCGCCTGGCGGGGGTCGCGCATCCCTCGCTGCTGATCGACCCGGCCGACGCCTCGACGGTGCTGGGCCAGGTCCGCGGGCGCGCGCGCGACCTGGCGGGGGTCGTGCGCCACGTGCCGAAACCCTTCTCCGAGTTCGACTACCGCGCCTCCGACGGCCGGTCCCTGCGGGCGCAGCTCTACCTGGCGCAGACCTTCGACGGCGCCGGCTGCCGGCCGGAGATCGGGCGGCCGGGCGCGATGATCCTGGGCCTCTGCCCGCTGGACGTGGAGGGCGAGCGCTGGGTGCATGTGCTCTCGGACCCCGACCTGATGGACAACCACGGCCTGCGCCTGGGCGACAACGCCGAGATCGCCCGCGACCTCGTCGGGCGGCTGGCGGACGGCGGACGGGTGATCGTCGACTACAGCGACGAGGTCTGGCTGGTCGAGGCGCGCGGCTACGACCACCCCGAGCGGACCTGGGCCGACCTCGCGCGGTTCTTCGCCTTCCCCTTCAGCCTGCTGTGGCTCGCCGCCGGGGCGACGCTGGCGCTGTTCCTCTGGCGGGGCGGGGTGCGGGCCGGGCCGGTGATCGAGGGGCGCACGGCGCTCGCCGCCTCGGGGGCGGTGCGGCTCGGGGCGCGGGCGCGGCTGATGCGCCTGACCGGGCAGGACGGCGCGCTGCTGCGGGCCTACGCCCAGGCCCGGCTCGGCGCGGCCGCCCATGGCCTGGTCGGCCCCCGCAGCCAGGAGCCGGCGGAGACGACGGTGCTGCGCATCGCGGGGCGTCGCGACGCCGACCTGGCCCGGCGGCTGGGCGCGCTTCTCGACCGGATCCGGGCCGTGGCCCCCGACCTGCCGCCCGAGGCGGCCATCGCCCATGTGGACGAACTGGAGACCCTCTTGACGCGACTGACCGATGACGCTTGAGACGCTGCGCCGGCGGGCCGACGCCCTGCGCGCCGAGATCGGCAAGCGGGTGCAGGGCCAGGAGGAGGTCGTGGACCTGCTGCTGACCGCCCTTTTCGCCCGCGGCCACGTGCTGCTGGAGGGGCCGCCGGGAACCGCCAAGACGCTGCTGGCGCGCAGCTTCTCGGCGGCGCTGGCGCTGCGCTTCGGGCGCATCCAGTTCACGCCGGACCTGATGCCGGGCGACATCCTGGGCGCCTCGATCTTCAACTTCCAGACCAACGCCTTCACCCTGACCAAGGGGCCGATCTTCAGCCAGGTGCTGCTGGCCGACGAGATCAACCGCGCCCCCCCGAAGACCCAGGCCGCGCTGCTGCAGGCGATGAGCGAGACCGTCGTCAGCATCGACGGGACCGACCATGCCCTGGGCGACGAGTTCCTGGTGATCGCCACCCAGAACCCGATCGAGCAGCAGGGCACCTACCCGCTGCCCGAGGCGCAGCTCGACCGCTTCCTGTTCAAGCTGGAGATCGACTTCCCGCCCGAGAGCGTCGAGTTCTCGATCCTGCGCCGCCACGCCGACGGCCCCCTGGCCCTGGGCGCGGAGACCGAGGCGCTGGCCCCGGTGCTGGACGCGCAGGCGCTGGCCGACAGCCGGCGGCTGATCGACGGGGTGATCCTGGAGGACGAGATCCTGGCCTACATCCTGCGCCTGGTGCGGGCGACGCGCGAGACGGCCGAGATCGCCCACGGCGCCTCGACCCGCGCGGCGGACGCGCTGGCCCGCGCGGCCCGGGCGGCCGCGGCGCTGGACGGGCGGGACTACGCCATCCCCGACGACGTCAAGCGCCTCTACCTGCCGGCGATGCGCCACCGGATCGTGCTGGGCCCGACCGCCGAGATCGAGGGGCGCGACGCGGCGACGGTGCTCGACAACATCCTCAACCAGATCGAGACGCCGCACTGATCCGTCCCGCACGCAGATCGCTGAGGCTGGGGCTCGCCGCCCTGGCGCTGACGCTGGCCGCGGCGCTGCTGGCGCCGGGCGTCGCCGTGCTGCCCTGGGCCTGCCTCGCCCTGGCCGCGGCGGCCGACGCCCTGATCTCCGCCCGCCGCGGACCGCGGATCGAGGCGAGCGTCCCCGAGGAGGTCTACGTGGGCGAGACGGCGGAGCTGCATCTCGTCGTGGAGGGGGCGCGCCCGGGCCTGCGCGGGGCGCTGGCCTGGCCCGAGGGGCTCTCGGGCGCGCCCGACTTCGCCTTCCAGCCCGCCTCCGGGCGCCTGGTCGCGAGGGCGCCGATGCGCGCCGTGCGCCGGGGCCGCTGGCGGCTGGAGACGCTGTGGCTCAGCTGGCCCTCCCGCCTGGGGCTGTTCGAGCTCGTCGCCCGCCGCAGCCTGGGCGCCGAGATCGCCGTGGTCCCCAACATCCGCCCCGTGCAGTCGGGCGCCATCGCCACCCTGGCCGTCTCGGCCCTGCACGGCATCAAGGAGAACCGCGCCATCGGGGACGGGGCCGAGTTCCACCAGCTTCGCGAATTCGCCCATGGCATGGACGTGCGGGCGATCGACTGGAAGCGCTCCGCCCGCCGCCGGACGCTGCTGTCCAAGGAGCTGCGGGCCGAGCGCAACCACCACGTGATCCTCGCCCTCGACACCGGCCACCTGATGCGCGAGGAGGCGGCGGGCCTGCCCCGGATCGACCACGCGATCAACGCGGCCCTCGCCACCGCCTGGGCGGCGGCGGTCGGGGGCGACCTGGTCGGCTATTTCTCCTACGACGCCCGGCCCGGCGCCTTCGCGGCGCCCACGCCCGGCCGGCTCGCCTTCGCGCGGATGCGGCGCTGGTCGGCGGGGCTCGACTATGTCTCGCGCGCGACCAACCACGTGCTGGGGCTCAGCACGCTGAAGGCCCGCACGCCCAAGCGCAGCCTGGTGATCGTGTTCACCGATTTCGTCGACGCCGCCTCGGCCGAGCTGGTGGTCGAGAGCATCGGGCTTCTCTCCGGCCGGCACCTGGTGATCTTCGTCGCGATCCGCGACCCCGAGCTCGACCGCATCGTCGAGACGCCGCCCGCCAGCCTCGACGACGCCGCGGCCCTGGTGGCCGCGAGCCAGCTCGTCCAGGACCGCCGGCTGGTGTTCGAGCGGCTGTCGCGCCTCGGGGCGACGGTGCTCGACGTGCGCCCCGGCGAGGCGACGGCGCGGCTGGTCTCGACCTATCTCGAGATCAAGGCACGGAAGATGATCTGATGCAGGAGACCGCCGAGCTCATCCGCTCCAGCCGCTTCCGCGCCGAGCGCGAGGCCGACTGGCGCCGGCTCGAGGCGCTGGTCGCCCGGGCCGAACGCGGCGGCGTGCACGGCATGGACTTCGCCGACGCGCGCGACCTGGCCGAGCTCTACCGCCAGGCCGCCACCTCGCTGGCGGTGGCGCGCGAGATCTCGCTGGACAGGGCGCTGCTCGACTATCTCGAGGCGCTGACCGCGCGCGCCTACCTGTCGGTCTACGCCCCGCAGGAGCGGATCGGGGGGCTGTTGCGCCGCTTCCTCGCCGTCTCCGCCCCCGCCGCCATGCGCCGGGCCTGGCCGTTCCTGCTGGCCGGCTTCCTGACCATGACGCTCGGCGCGCTGGCGGGCTGGGCGCTCTATGGCGAGGATCCGTCGTGGTATTCCGTGTTCGTGCCCACCGGGCTGGCGGACGGCCGCGGGCCGGGCTCCTCGGCGGCCGAGCTGCGCGCGGCGCTCTACGCGCCGGGGGAGGGCGGCGGGCTGGCGGCCTTCGCGACCTACCTCTTCTCGCACAACACGCGCATCGCGATCTTCGTCTTCGGGCTGGGCGTCTTCGCCTGCGCGCCGGCCCTGGCGCTGACCTTCTACAACGGCCTGGTGCTGGGGGCCTTCGTGGCGCTGCACGTCGACCGGGGCCTGGGCTGGGACGTGTTCGGCTGGCTCTCGGTCCACGGGGTGACCGAGCTCTCGGCGATCTGCATCGCCTGCGCGGGCGGGCTGCAGCTGGGGGCGGCGGTGCTGTTCCCGGGCGCCCGTTCGCGGGCCGAGGCGCTGCGCCTCGCCGGGCGGGACGCGGCCAAGCTGGCGCTGGTCGCGGCGCTGATGCTGGTCGTCGCGGCGCTGCTGGAGGGGTTCGCGCGCCAGCTGGTGCAGGACCTGGGCCTGCGCCTCGCGGTGGGCTGGGGGGCCGGGGCGCTGTGGCTCGCCTGGATCCTCGCGGCGGGGCGGAGGGCGGCGTGAGCGGCGATCCCGACATCCTGATGCCGCCCGAGGGCGTGCCGCTGCGCTTTCCGGTGGCCGGCGTCGGGGTCCGGATCGGCGCCCAGATCGCCGACATCCTGATCACCGGCTTCGCGGCGCTGGCGGCGATCCTGCTGCTGGCGGCGACCGACGCGGTCGACGGCCGCTGGCTCGGGGGCATCGCCGCCGCCCTGTTCCTGTTCGTGCGCGTGCCCTACTACGTCCTCGGCGAGCTGGCCTGGAACGGCCAGACGCTGGGCAAGAAGATGATGAAGATCAAGGTCGTGGCCCATGACGGCGGGCCCCTGACCACGCATGCGCTGGTGCTGCGCAACCTGATGAAGGAGGCCGAGGTCTTCCTGCCGGCGACCCTGGTCCTGACCCTGGACGCCGACCATCTGCTCAGCTCGCTGGCGGCGCTGGCCTGGACGGTGGGGGCGGTGCTGGTCGTGGTCATGAACAAGCGTCGCCGGCGGCTCGGCGACCTGATGGCGGGCACCTATGTGATCCACCTGCCGGACCCGCTGCTGGCGAGCGACCTCTCCGCCCGCGCGGCGCCGAGGCCGGGGGGCGCCCAGGGCTTCGGCTTCCTCTCCCACCAGCTCGAGCACTACGGCGCCTTTGAGCTGCAGACGCTGGAGCGGGTCCTGCGCGTCGAGGAGCAGCCGGCCCGGGACGCCGCCGAGCGCGCCCGCCGCGATGAGGTGCTCGCGGCCATCGTCGAGCGGATCCGCGCCCGGATCGATCACGCCGACCCGATCCCGCAGGCCGCGCATCTCGCCTTCCTGCGGGCCTTCTACACCGCCCAGCGCGCCCATCTCGAGCAGAAGCGGATGCTGGGCGAGACCCGGGCCGACAAGTTCCACCGCGGGCCCGGGACCTGATCGCCGCGCCCGGGGCCTGGCCGCTGCGCCGGGCGCTGGACTTCGGGCCTCGCCCCTGAGCAGATGGCCCGCTCACGCAGGAATGATTTCAAGAGGATCGCCCCCCCATGACCTACCAGGACGCCGCCGCCGCGCGGCCCTCGTTCGGCGCCGGACGCATCATCGGCGAAAGCTTTTCGGTGTTCTTCCGCACGTTCTGGAAGATCCTCCTCATCGCGGCCGTGCCCACCGTCGCGGCGATGCTGATCGCGATCGTCATCCGGGGGGCCGGCCCGACGCTCGGCCTCGAGGAGCCGGAGGCCGGCGAGGGCCTCGCCAGTCTGGCGGTTCTGCTGGTCGACGTCCCGCTGCTCAGCCTGATGACCGGGCTGCTGGTGCTGCTGGCCTACGACGTGAAGCAGGGGCGCCTGCGCCCCGTCGGCCGCTATTTCTCGATCGTGCTGCCCAACCTTGTCGCGCTGGTGGCGCTGTCGCTCGTGGTCGGCATCCTGTTCGTGCTGGGCCTGGCGCTGCTGATCGTGCCGGGCCTGTGGGTCTACGCGGTCTACGCGGTCGCCTGTCCGGCGGTGGTGATCGAGGGGGCGGGCTTCCGCGGCATGCGGCGCAGCGCCTCGCTGACCAAGGGCTACCGCTGGCCGATCGTCGGCGTGCTGGTGGTGATCGGCGTCGCGAGCTACGCGCTCAGCTTCGCCGCGGCCTTCGGCGGGGCGGCGCTGCTCCGAACCGGGGTCGACGGGATGATCGTCGTCGCCGCGATCGTCAACGCCCTGGCCGCCGCGATGATGTACGGCCTCAGCGGCGTCGCCCTCGCCCTGATCTACGCCCGCCTGCGCGAGATCAAGGAGGGCGTCAGCGTCAGCGACCTCGCCGCCGTCTTCGACTGACGCCCGCGCCCGGCGCCGGCCGGGCGCCGGACCTCCGCCCTCGCCGGCCGGCCCGCCTCGCGGACCTTGCCGGGGAACCGGATGCGGGCGGAGCGCCGGAGCGCGCCGCCCGCCTCGCCTGCGCCGGGCAGGGCCCCGCCGCCCTCTCCCCGCCGCGCGCCGCCGCCGGATCCGCCCCGAGGGGCGGCGTCCGGCGGGGTCGCCCGCCTCAGGCGCCGATGGCGATCTCGAACAGGGTCTCGTAGTCCGCGGCAGAGGGGGTGCGGGGGTTCGAGAGGTTGCAGACGTCCTTCGCGGCATGGGCGGCGAGGGCGGGTATCATCTCGCGGGTGATGCCCATCTCGCCCAGCGTGGCGGGCATGCCGATCTCGACGTTGAAGCGGCGGAAGAACTCGGCCGGGTCGCTGTCGGCGGGCTGGCCCATCGCGCGGTTCAGGCGGGCGTACTTGTCCCCCACATGATCGCGGTTGTAGTCCAGCACCGTGGGCAGCAGCACCGCGTTCAGCGTGCCGTGGTGCAGCCGCAGGGTCTGGTCGGCGCCGCAGGCGTGGCTCATGGAATGCACCTCGCCCCCTCGGTCGAGGCCATCATCATGTTCCAGCGCGCATTCTTGTCGGACCCGTCCTTGTAAGCCCGCAGCAAGGCGCCGTCGCGGATCGAGCGCTCCAGCCCGTCGCAGGCCACCGCCTCGGCCGGCGGGTTCACGCGGGGCGAGAGCAGCGCCTCGACGCAGTGGGAGACGGCGTCCATCCCGGTCGCAGCCGTCAGGCGGGGCGGCAGGCCCAGGGTCAGGTCCGGATCGCAGATCGAGGTGCGCGAGGTCAGGTGCGGGTGGCGGAAGATCAGCTTCGCGCCGTTGTCCATGATGATCACCGCGCCGGCCGAGACCTCGGAGCCGGTGCCCGAGGTCGTGGGCACCACCACCAGCGGCGCCACGGGGCCGATCCGCCCCGCCTTCGCGCCGGTCGCGGTGTAGTCCATCAGCGCGCCCTCATGCGTCACCGCCAGCGCCGCGGTCTTGGCAAGGTCGATGGAGGAGCCGCCGCCGAAGGCGATGATGCCGTCGCAGCCGGCCTCGCGATACCTCTCGGCGGCCTTCAGGACGGCGGCCTCGGTCGGGTTCTCCGGCGTCTCGTCGAAGACCGTGACGGCGATCTCGTTGCCCAGCGTGGCGCGCAGGTCGGCGACCATGCCGAGGTCGGTCAGGCCGCGGTCGGTGCAGATCAGCGGGCGGGCGATGCCCTGCTGGCGCAGCACCTCGCCCAGCTGGCTGATCGCTCCGTGATCGAAGATCGTCTGGGTCAGGAATGTCAGGATGGCCAAGTCTTCCTCCTCGGGTCGCTGTTCTGGTCGGCGGTCGGCTCGCCCCGCGACCTGGGCGGGCGTGGTTGTTATGATGTAACATATCAGGCCCATGCAAGCCGCCCCCCGGCGCAGGGCCGGAGAGGCGAGACCCGCACGGCGGGCAGGAGACCCCTTCGGCGACCCCCGGGCAAGAGCTCTCGGCGTCGGGCGCCGGCCGGCGCCGCTCGATGGGATCGGCGCTGGCCCGACGGCGGCGGAGCGGCTAAGAGCTTCCGGGAACGGGACTTCCAGGGGCCGCCCCGCCCCGCCGAGAGGAGACGAGATGCAGCGGATCCAGCTGCCGCCCCGGCCCGACTGGCGGGAAAAGGCCGAGTCGCTCGGCTTCAGCTTCCACACCATGCACGGGCAGGCCTACTGGGACGAGAGCAGCGCCTACGCCTTCACGCTCCGCCAGATCGAGGACGACATCGAGGACCCCGCCGCCGCCCTGCACGCGATGTGCCTGGAGGCGGTGGAGCATGTCGTCGCCTCGCAGGAACTGATGGAGCGGCTCGGCATCCCCGACCTGCACCGCGACCTGGTGGCCGAGAGCTGGCGCGCGCGGGAGCCCTCGCTCTACGGCCGCTTCGACCTGGCCTATGACGGGACCGGGCCGGCGAAGCTGCTGGAATACAACGCCGACACCCCGACCTCGGTCTACGAGGCGGGCTCCTTCCAGTGGCTGTGGCTGGAGGACATGCTCGCCGCCGGCGCCCTGCCGGGGGCGGAGCCGGACCAGTTCAACCTCCTGCACGAGAGCCTCGTCGCCCGCTTCCGCGAGATCGCGCCCGAGGGGACCCCGATCCACTTCACCTCCTTCCGCGGGCATGAGGAGGACTTCGCCACCGTCGAATACCTCGCCTGGATCGCGAAGGAGGCGGGGATGGTCGCGCATTACGTCCCCCTCGACGGCATCGGCGTCACCCCCTCGGGCCAGTTCGCGGACGACGAGGCCAGGGTCATCGGGACCCTGTTCAAGCTCTACCCGTGGGAGGACATCCTGCTGGACGACTTCGCCCAGCATCTCTCCGGCGCGCACTGCCGCTTCATCGAGCCGGCGTGGAAGGCGCTCCTGTCCAACAAGGGCATCCTGCCGGTGCTGTGGCGGCTGTTCGAGGGGCACCCCAACCTGCTCCCCGCCTTCTTCGCCGACGAGATGCAGGCCGGGAACCCCCTCTTCGAGCGCGCCCGCGAGGACATCGAGCGCGCCCATGTCATCAAGCCGATCTTCTCGCGCGAGGGCGCGAGCATCGAGATCGTCGAGCGTGGCCGCACCACCGAGCGCTCGGCCAACCGCGACTACGACCGCCATCCCGCCATCGTGCAGGCCTATCAGCCCCTGCCGGTCTTCGACGGCGCCCGCCCGGTGCTGGGCGCCTGGATCGTGGGCGAGGCCTGCGTGGGCCTGGGCCTGCGCGAGGACGACGCCCGCATCACCCAGGACCTCAGCCGCTTCAAGCCGCATTTCATCACGGACTGACCGGACGCCGCGGCCTTTCCTTCGGGCCGCCCGATCCCGATATCTCCGCCATGACCAGGACCCGCCCATGACCCCGACCCGCAAGCGTTCCCGCTCCGCCCGCGCCGCCCTGATGGGCGGCTCCGGCGCCTTCGTCCTCGTCCTCGCCGGCTGCGAGCAGGAGCAGGACCTGACCTTCTTCGAGACGAAGGAGCAGTGCTACCGCGGCGCCGCCGTCTCCGGCCAGCTGAGCGAGGCGGACTGCGACGAGGCCTTCTCCGAGGCGCTGGCAGAGCATGCCGTGGCCGCCCCCCGCTACGAGAGCCTGGAGCTGTGCCAGGAGGAGCATGGCGAGGGCGTCTGCGGCACGCCCCAGCAGACCGGCGGCGAGACCGATCCCCAGCACGGCGGCTCGGTCTTCATGCCGCTGATGATGGGTTACATGATGGGCTCGATGCTCAGCGGCGGGCAGAGCCACGCGGCCGGCCGGCCGCTTTACCGCGATGCGAAGTCGGGCGGCTGGTTCACCTCGAACGGCACCCGCACCGGCTTCTCCGGCCGTCCGGGCGGGGTGACGAAGGGCTACGCCTCGACCCTCAACGCCCCGCGCACCACCGCCATCGCCGCCCCGATGAGCCGCGCGACCGTGTCCCAGGCCGGCGGCTTCGGCGCCGCCCGCTCCGCCGCCACCTCCCGCGGCTTCAGCTTCGGCGGCTGACGCGCCCCCCGGCGGCCACCCGCCGCCGGACCCTTGCTCACGGACGCCCCGGGTCTGCCCCGAGGCCTCTCGCGAACGCCTCCGGCGTCGGAGAGGCGTCCCGCCCGAAAGACGCGAACCGGCCGCCATCTGCCCCGGGCCTTCGCCCGGGGATAGGGGCGCATCAACCTCATAGCTGGACGTCAGGTCGCTCCGCCGGGACGTTCACGCAGCCACGAGAGGTTCGATGGCGTCCCTTGCATCGCCTGCCACGTCCCTGGCCGCTTCCAGCTCATACCGCTTCTGCAGGTTCATCCAGAACTCCGGCGGGGTCCCGAAGGTCCGCGCCAGGCGCAATACGGTGTCGCCGGTGAGGCCACGGGTCCCGCTCACGATGGCGGTCACGCTGACCCCGCGCGTCCGCGGAGACTGTCTCTCGATGTCCGATCTCTGGGGAAGGGGGCTTGGTAGCGGAGGAGGGACTTGAACCCCCGACACGCGGATTATGATTCCGCTGCTCTAACCAACTGAGCTACTCCGCCGAGCCGCGGGCCTGATAGCCAAGCCTGAGGGGGGCGTCAAGCGGGGAGGGGCAGGAAAAACATCCCGCCCCTCCCGGCCGGGTCAGCGGCGCCGGGCCAGAAGCTCCGCCGCGCCGCGCAGCAGCAGCGTCACGTCCGAACCCACCGCCACCATGTCCGCGCCCATGCCCAGATATTTCTCCACCGTCGCGTCGTCGAAACCCAGCGTGCAGGCGGGTTTGCCGCAGGCGTGGATGCGCGCGATCGAGCTGCGGATCACCTCGTCCACCTCCGGCGCGCCGGGCCGTCCGGTGAAGCCCATCGAGGCCGAGAGATCCGAGGGGCCGATGAAGATCGCGTCCACCCCCTCCACCGCGCAGATCGCCTCGATGTTCTCCACCGCGGTCAGGGTCTCGACCTGGGGGACCACGCAGATCTCGGCGTTGGCCTTGGTGAGATACCCCGGGATCCGGCCGTAGCGGGCGGCGCGCACCACGCCGGCGGCGCCGCGGATGCCCTGGGGCGGGTAGAGGCAGGCCTGCACCGCGGCCTCGGCCTGCTCGGCGGTGTCGACCATCGGGATGATGAAGCTCTGCGCGCCGGCGTCGGCGAGCTGCTTGAGGATCCAGGCCTCGTTCACCGGCGGGCGCACCACCACCGAGGAGGCGCCCCGTTCCGCCGCCGCGATCTGGCGACGCATCAGGTCGATGTCGAGGGGCGAATGCTCGCCGTCGATCAGCACGTAGTCGAAGCCCGCGTCGGCCAGGAGCTCGGTCGAGGCGTCGGCCCCCAGCATCAGCCACAGGCCCAGCACGGGGTCCTTGCGCGCGGCGAGCTTGGCCTTGAAGGCGTTCCGGGGGAGGGCGAATTCGGTCATCAGGCGGCTCCTTCCGCGATGGCGGGAGCCAGAGGATTAACCGGGCGGCCGGTCGCGGGGAAGGGCGCTCTGCACCGGGCGGGAGCGCGGCGGGCACCCGGACCGCGCGCCGCTCCCCCCCGCAACGGGCGCCCCGGGGCTCACCCGAGGCCTCCCGGCGGCGGCCGCCCGCGCCGCCGCCGTCGTCTTCGCGAGGCCCCGGGCCGAACCCGGGGCGCCTGGCCCGGCGAGCGCTCTTGCCCCGGGAGGCGCGACAGGGGAGCCTGCGTCGAGGGGGCCGTCAGGCCGGCGCCCGCCGTCACCGTTCCGTCGTCCAAACTTCGCGCCCCCGCGACGCGGGCGTCACCGAGCGCGGCGAGCTTCGCGCCGCATCCCGCGTTCCCGCTTCTCCGGAGCCCCCCATGCCCCAGCTTCGCCTCTCCCGGCGCCAGGTCCTCGCCGCCGGAACCGCCGCGGCGTCCGGCCTGTTCCTGCCCGCCTATTCCCGCGCCAACCAGCGCCCCGTGCTGACCCACGGGGTCCAGTCGGGCGACGTCTCGGCCGACGGGGCGGTGATCTGGGCGCGGGCGGACCGGCCCTCGCGGATGATGGTCGAGGTCTCGACCACCGAGTCCTTCCGCGATCCGATGCGCCTGCCGGGGCTGGGGCTGACCTCGGCCACCGACCTGATGGGCAAGATGGAGCTGGCGGGCCTGCCCTCGGACCAGGAGATCTTCTACCGGGTGACGATGCTGGACCTCGCCGACGTCCACGCGGCCTCCGAGCCGGTCGTCGGCCGCTTCCGCACCGCGCCCACGGCGGTGCGCGACATCACCTTCACCTGGTCGGGCGACACCGCCGGCCAGGGCTGGGGCATCGACGAGAGCCGCGGCGGCATGACCATCTACGCGACCATGCTGAAGCACGAGCCCGACTTCTTCCTCCACTCCGGCGACACGATCTACGCCGACGGCCCGCTGAAGCCGGAGGTGGAGCTGAAGGACGGCACGGTCTGGAAGAACCTGGTGACGGAGGAGAAATCCAAGGTCGCCGAGACCCTGCAGGAGTTCCGGGGGAACTTCCTCTACAACCTGCTCGACGCCAACGTGCGGGAGATGGCGGCGCGCGTCCCGATGCTCGCCCAGTGGGACGACCACGAGACGGTGAACAACTGGTATCCGTCCGAGCGGCTGGAGGACGACCGCTACACCGAGAAATCGGTCGCCCTGCTCTCGGCCCGCGCCAACCGGGCGTTCCGCGAGACGATGCCCCTGCGCGAGAGCTCGGTCGAGCCGGGGCGGATCTACCGCAAGGTGGCCTATGGGCCGCTGCTGGACGTGTTCTTCCTCGACATGCGCAGCTACCGCGGGGACAACAGCTCCAACGACCAGATGGAGCCGGGGCCGCAGACCGACTTCCTGGGCGCCGCGCAGATGCGCTGGCTGAAGGCGGAGCTGGCGGCCTCGACGGCGACCTGGAAGGTGATCGCGGCCGACATGCCGATCGGGATGATCGTGCGCGACGGTCCCTCGGCCTTCGAGAACGGGGCGAACGGCAACGGCCCGGTGAAGGGGCGGGAGTTCGACATCGCCGAGGTGCTGAGCTTCATCAAGCACGCCCGCGTGAAGAACACCGTCTGGCTGACCGCGGACGTGCACTACACCGCCGCCCACCACTACAGCCCCGACCGGGCGTCCTTCCAGGATTTCGAGCCGTTCTGGGAGTTCGTCTCGGGCCCGCTGCATGCCGGCACCTTCGGCCCCGCGGACTACGACGACACCTTCGGCCCGAAGGTGGAGTTCGCCAAGGCGCCGACGCCGGAGCAGGGCCAGAACCTGCCCCCCTCCGAGGGTCTGCAGTTCTTCGGCAAGGTCGACATCGAGGGCGCCACGGGCCGGATGACCGTGCGCCTGATGGACGCCGCCGACGCCGAGCTGTGGTCCACCACCCTCGACCCCGAGCGGGCCTGACCCCCGCCGCCGCCCGCAGGATGCTCCGGGCCTGACCCGGGGCCTCCGCCCCCTGCACTGCGCCTCGCCCGTCCGGGGCGCCGCCCGCACCAAGGGGCGCCCCGGGCTCGACCCGGGGCCTCCGCCGGCCCGCCCCCCGGCGCTGCGCCTCGCCCGTCCGGGGCGCCGCCCGCCCCAAGGGGTGTCCCGGGCTCGACCCGGGGTCTGCGGCCGTCCGCCTCCCGGCGCTGCGCCTGGCCTGCCCGGAGCGCCGTCCGCCCACGGCGCTCCCCGGCCTCTTTCTCCCCTCCGTCGGCGCAGGGCCGCTTGCGCCGGGGCCGTCTGGCGCCGCCGGGCGGAACGGTCTAGAGGGAGGGCATGAAACTGCTTTTCCTCGGCGACGTGATGGGACGGGCCGGCCGCACCGCGGTCATCGAGCGGCTGCCGAAGCTGCGCGAGGCCTGGAAGCTCGACTTCGTGGTGGTCAACGCCGAGAACTCGGCCTCCGGCATGGGGCTCACCGGCGCCATCGCCGCCGAGATCTTCGCCGCGGGCGCCGACTGCATCACGCTCGGCGACCATGCCTTCGACCAGAAGGACATGATCGCCTACATCGGCTCGGACCCCCGGATCCTGCGGCCGCTGAACTTCTCCAAGGCCGCGCCGGGGCAGGGGGCGCGCGTGTTCGAGGCGACCCGCGGCCGCCGCGTGCAGGTGGTGCAGGCGCTGGGGCGGGTGTTCATGTCGCGCCCCTACGACGACCCGGTGCCGATGGTCGAGGCCGCCTTCAAGACCGCGCCGCTCGGCGGCGCCGTGCAGGCCACGATCCTCGATTTCCACGCCGAGGCGACGTCGGAGAAGATGGCCATGGGCCGGATCGTCGACGGCCGCGCCAGCCTGGTGGTGGGCACCCACACCCATGTGCCGACCTCGGACGCGATGATCCTCAACCGCGGCACGGCGTATCTGTCGGACGCGGGCATGTGCGGCGACTACGATTCGGTGATCGGCATGCAGGCCGAGGAGCCGATCCGCCGCTTCGTCACCGGCATGGCCAAGGGCCGCTTCCAGCCCGCCCTCGGCCCCGCCACGATCTGCGGCGTGCATGTCGAGACCGACGACCGCACCGGCCTCGCCCGCACGGTGACGCCGGTGCGCCTGGGCGGACGCCTGCAGCCCTCCGCGCCCGAGGGGCTGCCGATCCCCGACTGAGCCCTCCGGTTGCAGCGTTGACAGCTGTCAACTCCTGGCCGCGACCTCAGGCGAGCAGGCCGGTCTCCGTCGCCAGGGCGTCGAGGGGGCGGTCGGTGGGCTCCTCCGGCAGGCTCTCGGCCTGCTGGGCGGCGTAGGCGAAGCCCATCGCCCAGGCGCCGGGGGCGCCCTCGGCCTGCAGGGCGGCGAGGGTGCGGTCGTAGAAGCCGCCCCCGTAGCCCAGCCGCCGCCGCGCCCGGTCGAAGGCCACCAGCGGCACGATCAGCGCCCCGGGGGTCAGCCAGTCGCCCCGGGCGGGCACGAAGGCGCCGAAAGGGCCGTCGACCATCTCGACCTGCGGCGTCCACTCGCGGAAGCGCAGCGGGCGGTCCGGCGCCTCGATCACCGGCACGCAGAGGCGCCGGCCGGCGGCATGCAGGCGGGTCATCAGGGGGCGGGGGTCGATCTCGGTGCGGATCGGGATGTAGCCGGCGACCACCGGCTCGGGCCGCGCCTCCAGCGCCCGCAGCGCGGCCTCGGTCGCGGCCTCCGGCGCAGGACCCAGCGCCAGCCGCGCCTCCCGCCGCCGCGCGAAGGCGTCCCGTCGGGCCTGGGCCTTGGCCTCGGCGATGTCCATCAGAGCCTCCCCCTGTCGCGCCGCGCGGGCGTCGTCGCGGCGGGCGGCCGGCCCGGGCCGACGGCGGGATCTGTTCCTCACCCGCCCGCCGCGGTCAAGGGCGGGAGGCGCCCCCGGAACGCGGAAGGGGCCGCGCAGCGCGCGGCCCCTCGGCAGGCAGGCTCGTCGGCGGGGCTCAGGCGGCGCGGCGACGCAGCCCGAGGCCGCCCAGCGCGGCGAGGCCGGCGATCGACAGCAGGATCGGCGCCGGCAGCGGCACCGCCGCGTCGGGGCCGGTGACGGCGACGTAGTCGTAGCGGCTGTCCCAGCCCTCCTGCGCCACGGCGGTCGCGTCGATCTCCATCTGGATCGCGCCGACGTTGCCGAGGATCGAGGTCAGGGTCGCGCCGGTTCCGAACACGGAGAAATCGGCCATCGTGAAGTTGCGGGTCAGCAGCAGGCTGGACCCCGCGGGGACGGATCCCGGCACCGTGAAGGTGGTCCGGGCGTAGGTCTGGCCGGTCAGGTCCGAGGCGTCCCAGAAGGTGAAGTTGATCGGGCCGCCCACGTCGCTGAACGTGACCATGAGGTCCAGCGTCGTGTAGATGAGGAAGTCGAGGCCGCCGAGCCCGGCGTAGTCGACCGTGGCCGCGTCGCCGTCGTCGCCGTCCCAGGTCACCCGGGTGCGGCCGTTGGCGTCGTCGATGGTCTGGCGGAGCAGGGTCTCGCCGTTCGGGTTCACGCGGGTGCGCACGCGCTCGCCCTCGCCGCCGGCGGTCTTCTGCACCCAGATGTCGCGCTCGCCGCCGATGGCGAAGGGCGCGGTCGTGGTGCTGCCCGCGGTCGCGGGAACGGCGCTGGTGACGACCTCCGCCGCCTGCGGGGTGTTGAACGGATCGATGAAGCTGGTCAGCGCGCTGGCGGGCGCGGCTGCGCCGAGCCCGAGGGCTGCGGCGAGGAGTGCAAGGCGGTGCATGTCGGTCTTCTTCCCCGGTGGCCGGCGCAGACGGGCGTCAGCGCAGCCCGCCCTCCGCCAAAACGGCGTCAGGCAGGCCTCTTCCCCAATGACTCGTCGCTTAACGGTTTCCGGGGAAAGTGTCCAAGGGAATCGCGGAGCGCGCGCGGTTTTTCTTGAGGACGAAGCGCTCCGGAAGTTCCGTTTCGGGACGAATAAGGCGCGGCGGGGGAAAGCGACGGGAGGGCGTCGGTTTCATTACTTCCGTCCTGCGGCAGCGGGCGCCGTCGGTCGGCGCCGCGCGCGACGACGCAGCACGACCGCTCCGGCGGCGGAGCGGTCTGCTCCGCCGCCGGAGCGGTGGTCGATGTCGCGGCGCCTTTGGAAGGGCCCGCAGCCGAGGTGAATTGGCATCCCCTAGGGGAATCGAACCCCTGTTTCCACCGTGAGAGGGTGGCGTCCTAACCGCTAGACGAAGGGGACAGGATGCCTCGGCTGCGGTGAGCGGGGAGATATTCGGGCGGCGGAGGGGAGTCAAGGGCGCCTCCCGCAGCCCTCCGAAAATTTCCTGCGACCGAATGGCAGGGGCCGGGGGCGCCCCGACGGCGGGCCCGCCGGAGAGGCGTTCCCGGGGCGCCGCGGACCTCGGGACCGGGAGGGCGCGGCGGCGGGCCGGGGGGTCAGTCCCGGCGGATCGGGGTCTGCGAGAGCAGCGCGCCGTCGGCGCGGCGGAAGGTCAGCAGGGCCTCGGCGCCGTCGGGCAGGCGCACGGTGGCGAGGATCTCGACGGGCGAGGCGCCCAGACCGGTGATCTCGGCGCCCTCGGGCAGGGCGAGGGCCGCGGCCTCGACCGCCCGGGCGGCGGGCGTCGGCGCCCACAGGCGCACCGCCACCGTGCCCGCGATCACCACCACGCCCAGCATCATCGTGACCATCAGCCCCATCACCATCCAGCGCAGCAGCTTCAGGCGCGGGGGCTCGGGAAACTCGTCCTCGTCCTCGTCGTGCGCAGGGGATAGGTTGCGGGGCATGAGCGATGACCTGACCGAAGACCAAGACGACGCCGACCTGGCGGACGACGGGGACGATTTCTCCGGCGCCGCGCCGGGTCCGGCCGCGTCCGGCCCCCTCCTGTTCGAGATCCCCCAGGCGCTGGAGGGGGAGCGCCTGGACAAGGCCCTGGCGACGCTGGCGCCGGCGGGGCTGAGCCGCTCGCGCCTGCGCGCGCTGGTGGAGGGCGGCGCCGCGGAGCGGGACGGAGCGGTGGTGCGCGACGCGCGCGCCAAGGTCAAGGCCGGCGAGGCCTGGACCGTGACCCTCCCCGCCCCGGCCCCCGCCCGCCCGCAGCCCGAGTCGATCCCCCTGGACGTGGTCTTCGAGGACGCGCATCTGATCGTGGTGAACAAGCCCGCGGGCATGGTCGTGCACCCCGCCCCGGGCGCCATGACCGGCACCCTGGTCAACGCCCTGCTGGCGCATTGCGCGGGCTCGCTCTCGGGCGTCGGCGGCGAGGCGCGGCCGGGGATCGTGCACCGGATCGACAAGGACACCTCCGGCCTGCTGGTGGTGGCGAAGTCCGACGCCGCCCACCACGGCCTGTCGGAGCGTTTCGCGGCCCACGACCTGGAGCGCGCCTACCAGGCCTTCGCCTGGTCCGCGCCGCTGACCTCCGACCCCCGCGCGCTGGGCCTGCCCGGGGTCGAGGACGAGGGCGGCGGCTGGCTCAGGGTCGAGACCCGCATCGACCGCCACCGCTCGGACCGCAAGCGCATGGCGGTGGCGAAGGCGGGGGGACGGATCGCGGTCTCGCATCTGCGCACGCTCTCCCATGCCGGCCCGGCCACCCGCCCCTCGGTCAGCCGCGTGGAGTGCCGGCTGGAGACCGGGCGCACCCACCAGATCCGGGTGCACATGAGCTGGCTGGGCTGCCCGCTGGTCGGCGACGCGACCTATGGCGGCCGCTCGCGCAAGGCGCCCGGAGAGCTGGGCGAGGCGGCGGGCGAGGCGCTGGCCGCCTTCCCCCGCCAGGCCCTGCACGCCGCCACGCTCGGCTTCGACCACCCCGTCACCGGCGAGGCGCTGCGCTTCGAGGCGCCGCTGCCCGCGGACCTGCAGGCGCTGGCCGACGCGCTCGGATTGTGAGGGATTGCGACGGGGCCGGCGCTGGGCGAGGGGCGGATTCCCCTCTCCCGTCAGCTCACGAACAGGAAACCGCCCCAAACGTTGTCTTAACGTTCTCCCATCACCATATGGCTTTTCCGGAGGACGCCCGGCGTCCCCCGAAGGCCGACTGCGCCCTTTCGATCCGCGACCGCGCGGATGGGGCGCGTTGGACAGGAGGGATGCATGACCACTTACGCCAAGCTCCCGGCGCCGTCGCCGGAACAGGGCCTCTCCCGCTACCTGCAGGAGATCCGCAAGTTCCCGATGCTGGAGCCGGAAGAGGAGTACATGCTCGCCAAGGCCTGGGCCGACCACGAGGACAAGGAGGCGGCGCACAAGATGGTGACGTCGCACCTGCGTCTCGCGGCCAAGATCGCCATGGGCTACCGCGGCTACGGCCTGCCGACGGCCGAGGTGATCTCGGAGGCGAACGTGGGCCTGATGCAGGCCGTGAAGCGCTTCGACCCGGAGAAGGGGTTCCGCCTGGCCACCTACGCGATGTGGTGGATCCGCGCCGCGATCCAGGAATACATCCTGCGCAGCTGGTCTCTGGTGAAGATGGGCACCACCGCGGCCCAGAAGAAGCTGTTCTTCAACCTGCGCAAGGCCAAGAACCGCATCGGCGCGCTCGAGGAGGGCGACCTGCGCCCCGAGAACGTCGAGACCATCGCGAAGAACCTGGGCGTCACCCATGACGAGGTGATCGCGATGAACCGGCGCCTCTCGGGCGGCGACGCCTCGCTGAACGCGCCGCTGAAGGCGGATGGCGAGGGCTCGGCCGAGTGGCAGGACTGGCTGGCCGACGACGACGCCGACCAGGCCGCCGAATACGCCGAGCGCAACGAGCTCGAGAGCCGCCGCGAGCTGCTGATGGCCGCGATGGAGAGCCTCAACGAGCGCGAGCGCCACATCCTGACCGAGCGTCGCCTTAAGGACGACCCGGTGACGCTGGAGGATCTCTCCAAGGTCTACGACGTCTCCCGCGAGCGCGTCCGCCAGATCGAGGTCCGCGCCTTCGAGAAGCTGCAGAAGAAGATGCGCGAGCTCGCCGCCGAGAAGGGCCTGATCCGCGAGATCGCCTGACCCCACCCGGCCCGTTCGACCCTGAAACGCCCGCGCCCCGCCGCGGGCGTTTCCGCATCCGCCCTCCCGCCTGCCGTCTCCAGGCGCCCCTGCGCGCGGCCTGCGGCCCTCGCCGAGCGCCTGTTCTCCGGAGCCGTCTCTCGCTGATGCCGATCAGAGCGACTCGGCCCCCGGGGTCAAGGATCGCGCAGCGACCGCGCGAAGCGCGGCTTGTCCTTGACCCCGGGGGCCGAGTCGCTCAGGCATCGGAAGCGAGAGACGGATCCGGAGAACAGGCGCGGGCCCTGTTCATGGGTGAGTCAGGAGCCCGCCGGAGGCTCCCGCCCTCGCCGATCCCGCGCCCCCCTCCAGACCGGCGCGACGCAGCCAAGCCCGCCCGCAGGGCGCCTGTAGCCTGTAGACCGCTCGCCTGCGGAGCGGCCCCCACGGAACCCTCTTTCCTTCTCCCCCGATCCGGTGCATAAGCCGGCCCTTCCGCGAAGGACCGCGCTGGACGACATCCCGGCGTGCGCCCCGACCGGAGCGGAGGGCCCCTGGCCCCCGCCGACAAACCCCAAGCCCGAGGAGGCCCCCGATGTCGATCACCGTCGAGCGCAAGGAAGCGCTGATCAAGGAATATGCGACGAAGGACGGCGACACCGGCTCGCCCGAGGTTCAGGTCGCGATCCTCACCGAGCGGATCACCAACCTGACCGAGCACTTCAAGTCGCACAAGAAGGACAACCACTCCCGTCGTGGCCTTCTGAAGATGGTGGCCCAGCGCCGGAAGCTGCTGGACTACGTGAAGGGCAAGGACGAGGATCGCTACAAGACGATCATCACCCGCCTCGGCATCCGTCGCTGAGCGGCCAAGGCGCGCCCCCGGGCGCGCCTTTCGCCATCTGATGGCGCCTGCAAGGGGACGGCGACGCGCGGCGCGCCCTCCCGGCATCCGCCGCCCTCCGGGGCGGCAGCCGCGATCCGCGAGGGCGCCTCTCCGGGAGGGGAGACCGGCCCTGCGACACCGTCCGTTCGTTTCCGCCCCAGGCCCCGGGGTCGAAGCGTCTGCGATACGAAACCAGGGGCCCGCGCCCGCACCGGCCCGGCCGGGGGCGCGCAACGCGACGCAGCGCAGGGGCGCGGCGTCGCCGAAGGGAAACGAGAATGTTCCAGATCCACAAGAAATCCATGGAGTGGGGCGGCGAGACGCTGACCCTCGAGACCGGGCGCGTGGCGCGCCAGGCCGACGGCTCGGTGCTGGCCACCCTGGGCGAGACCACGGTCCACGCCGCCGTCACCTTCGACAAGAAGCCGAAGGAAGGTCTCGATTTCTTCCCGCTGACCGTCCACTATCAGGAGAAGTTCTACGCCGCGGGCAAGATCCCCGGCGGCTTCTTCAAGCGCGAGGCGCGCCCCTCCGAGAAGGAGACGCTGACCTCCCGTCTGATCGACCGGCCGATCCGTCCCCTGTTCGTCCCGGGCTTCAAGCACGAGACGCAGGTGGTCTGCACGGTGCTGTCGCATGACCTGGTCAACGACCCCGACGTGGTGGCGATGATCGCGGCCTCCGCCGCGCTGACCCTCTCGGGCGTGCCCTTCATGGGCCCGATCGGCGCCGCCCGCGTCGGCTTCTGCGACGGCAAGTACGTCCTGAACCCCGACGTCCAGGACATGCAGAAGCTGTCG
>Ga0310345_10000736_pt1 | contig 43488 bp, 34 predicted proteins | sample HC15DNA20500_MG_FD_204667 | JGI IMG/M metagenome (GOLD analysis project Ga0310345, IMG submission 204667) | Marine microbial communities from station ALOHA, North Pacific Subtropical Gyre - HC15-DNA-20-500_MG | ecosystem: Environmental > Aquatic > Marine > Oceanic | place: Pacific Ocean: North... | reverse complement strand
GCGGTGTCGCGATTTCGAACCCCTTGCGGGGTTTTCTCTCCGTACCACCGGCCCCAATGGGGGAGCGATGTCCAACCACGAGGCCGTGTGCGGAAGTTGAGCATCCCCGCGAAACGCCATCCCCCTCCCCTCAGGGGAGGGTCGGGGTGGGGTTCTTTACATTGAAATCAGAGCGCTAGCCTGCTTCCAGCACGTGGGTTTCGCCCCACGCCTTCAGTGCCAGCAGGATGGTCCTGACGGGAAGCCTGATGCGGCGACGCATCATGAGCGCACCGTCCTCTGACACGCTCAGGACCAGCGGGGAGGGGGCGACAAGCTGACATGACCGCAGCAGAAGCGCTCGTCCGAATTCTGTCAGGATGAGCGCTTCTGCTGGGTCAACGGGTGGCCACAAGGTTTGACGTCGATCACCCCATGGGCATGATGATACGTTCGAAGCGGCGCGCTTAGGCGGAGCGGCGCTGGGCCTCGGGCTGGATCTGCGGCTCGACCATCTCCTGCACGTGCCTGTGCAGCGTGCGAGTCATGATGGGCTTGCAGAGGATGGTCACGCCCTTGAAACGGTCCGCCATGGCTCCGATGCGCGAGCCGGTGAGGAACAGGAAGGGGATGTTCTGATCGGCCAGCGCCTGCGCAATGGACAGAGACCACTCATTATAGAGTTTGAGATCGAGCACGGCGGCATCGATGTCTTCGTCCCGAATGGCGGACAGCCCGCCCTCCACAGAGCTCACAGGGCCGATCACACGAAAGCCAGCCGCTTCCAGATCGACCTTGATATGCAGGCCGATCATGAGTTCGTCTTCCACGACGAGGATGTTTTTCTTCTCAGACACTGTTCTCTTATCCGGTTTCTGACGCAAAGCGCGGACCATGTGAGGCAAATTTCTACTTCAAGCTGTCAGAGCCCAAAATTAAGTCTCTAAAAGTTCGGGGCAGATCATGCAGCTTGGTGTCGGTTCTGTTGTAAGTACGGGCGATGTAATTGCAGTTGGTGCTGCATCCTGTGAGCCAGGGCTCAGTAAATCACCGTCATGACCAGTTCGTCGGAATAGTCGCCAGCGTTCACAAGCTGGCTTTCCGGGATGCGGCCATAGACCGTATGAACGCGTGAGGTGGCCACCAGTTGCAAGAACAGCGAGCCGGAGATGGCGCTGCCCTGGACACCGTCGCCCCAGACCATGGTTCGCGAAGAATTGCTGTAGATCTGGTAGGATAGCGCGTCGTCGCCGCCCTCCTCGCCGAGTGTGCGGGCGGCAATCGAGCCTGATCCGCCTGGCCCGAGCCGGATCTCGTAGGAGACCAGGAGGTTGACCAGTCCGCTGCAGGTCACGGTCACTGTGGTGGCTGACTCTCCCGGCAGGCCGCTGAAGGGGGCATAGGGCGCAAACTGCATCGGCACGGCAGACACAGAACACGAGATCCCGGTGCCAAGCTGAGCCTTGGCGGGCAGGGCGGCGGCGGCGAGGGCCGTAGCCAGAAGCAGGGCCCGGGTCACGGCCTTACCCCCGCCATTTCTACTCCCGGATTATGCAAGAGGTGGATTTCGCCCGCCCGGCGCAAGGGGCCGACCCGGCGCGTCCAGATCTGTCCCTGCCAGTCGATCTCGACCATGTCGTCATCGTCGGCACTGTCGCAATAGACGCGGCCGTCAAACCCGACGAGGCAGGCATCCTGCGAGCCGGTGAGGCGGACGAGACTGCCGGTCTCGAGTGGATTGCCGTCCGGCGTGTAGACAGTGAAGGCGAGCGCCTGGCGTTGCTCAATCTTGAAGGCGACCTCGACCAGACCGCGGCGCGGAATGAAATCGGCCCGGTAGAGCCTGGCAACCTGGTCGAGAGGCAGCTCGTCAGGGTTGATGGTGAGCGTGTTGGTCTCGAAGGCGCGAAGGTTTGCGACCAGCGCGCTGCCATCATCACCCGTCGTGCCGACCTTTCGATTAGACTGGTAAATGGGTGTGCCGGCGAGCGAACCGGTCCGCACGAGGGCGGCTGATGTGCCGGTCTGGCGAGCGAAGCGCGCGTCGCTGCCGGTGAGCACGACGCCGCCGCGAATGCCTGCGGAGAGCTGGGCTGCATCGCCGAAACGCCCGGCATTGAGGAAGACATCCATCGGCGCGGTGGATGTGATGAGGATGGCCTGAACCGTCTCGACGCTGTCGCCCTGGCTCGCCTGCATGGACCATTGCGTGCCGAACTCGTCCTGGCGCGCGCGGGAGACCTGGAGGGAGAGCAGATCGTGTGACAGGGTACGGGTTGCGGCGGTGCGCGCGGAATAGTCGCCAAAGGTGGCGCGGAGGCCGAGGGAAAGGCCGGACTCTTCGCGTTCGATATCATGATAAGCCGACGCGAAGGCAGAGTAGCGGTTGCGCGCAAAGGCCCTGGTCCATGATACCGAGGCGAAGCGACGGTCGGTGAGCTGTGCGTCCGACTCTTCGGTATAGGTTGCGCGGAAGGTGCCGGCGTCGGTGAACTGGCCGATGCTGGCGCGGATCGAGACATCGGGGAAGGCGACGCCGCGAGCGGTGAGGCTGTCAGTGAAGTCATCGCTGGCGAGGCGGGCCTGAAGGTCGAAGCTGGTCTTGGCGGTCGTGCGATCGAGCCGCGCGCTGAGCATCTGGCCGGAACGGTTATCGCTGGAATGGCTGAGGGCACCTGACAGGTCGATGGTGCCGAGCGGGCCTGCAATGAATTGGGCGCCGCCACCGCCCATGACGCTGCCCGGTCCCATCTCAAGGAAAGCCTCGCAGGTGATTGTGTCGGTGAGCCCACGGCGCAGAAAGGCGTTGGCGAGCACCTCGTTTTCATAGGCAGCGCGCGGGCTGTTCAGGCGGCGCGGCACGCCGACGCTGACTGAATAGTCGGTCACGCCGGCAGCGAGTGCCCGGGGCGAGGAGAAGAAGCTGTAATCTTCCACGCGGGTCAGGCCATTGGCGTCGCGAATGGTGACCTCGATCTCGTTGAGGCCGGCCTCTGGCCGCAGGTCAAACGCGCTGAGGCCGGGATCAATGCTGGTGCGCTCGCGAACGATGCCATTGACGCGGATGTCGACGTCGGAGCGTTCCCTCAGCAGGGTCTTCAGCGTGTGAAAAGGCAGGTAGGACTGGTCGGGGTCCATGGAAAGATCGGTGCCGACCTGCAGGCCTGCGAAAGACGAGACCCGTCCCCAGACCGGCGCGCGGGTGAAGCTGTCGCCGATACTGAGCTGGGTGAGGCTGTCGATGAAGTCGTACTGATAGACTGTGCGGAAGCGTTCGACGCGCGTGCGGTCATCCGCGGAGATGAAAACGAGGTCATTCTGGAGCCGACCATGCGGTGTGTGGAGCTTGGCGGCAAGATCTCCGAAGGCCGACAGGCTCATCGCGTCGCCGGTGTCGAAGTGCTGGAGCGAGAGGCCGTAATCGGCGGTGAGGCCGGTGATCGGGCGGGCAAAGGCGGCGGGATGTGGCTTCGGAGTGTGCCTGCGGGCGGGCAGCCGGTCTGAATAGAGGTCGAGACGGGCCGATACGGGGTCGATGTCGACCGCCACGCCGGCGAGCGCCTGCAGGCAGATAGCGGTCCCGGCGCCTGCATAGAGGCCGGCTTCGATGAGCGGTCCGGCCTCTGCGCGGTCGCAGCTGCCTGAGACCTGCTCAACCTCAATCAGCTGGTCGCGGTCCTCGCCATTGATGAAGAGGGCGAGGAGCAAGGGCGGGGCGGTGTCAGGCAGGCTGGCGGGGAGGGCCTGGATGGGCCCTGCAAGAGCAGGCGCGCCGAGCACCGCCGCCGAGGCTGTGACCGCTGTCAGCCGCGAGAGGGCGGCGCTCACTGCCGGCCGCCGAGCTCAGCGGCATAGGGCGTCTGTCCGATGGCGTAACGCAGGGCGTGGATGTCGGGCCTGTCTGCCGGGAGGGGGAGGATGAGGCTGGACCAGGGCAGGACATAGGCGATGGACTGGCTGGCAGGGGCAATTTCGCCATCGGACGTCTCGAAGGCCAGCGCGTGCAGCCGCAGGTATCCGTCACCATCATTGACCAGCGCGACGGTGCCCGCTTCGGCGTCGATGCGCAGGTCCGCCTCAGAGCCCACATCGCCCGCAAACATGCCAAGGATATATTGCAGGCGGATATTCAGCCGGGCGGCGGTTGCGGAAGTTGGCGCTTCAGATTTTTGCGGCAGTTCATCAATGACGATGCGCCAGGCGCCTTTTCCGCCGGTGTCCGGCACAAGCATGCGCACGATCTGTGTCGCGCCCGGCTCAAGGCGAAAGATCTCCGGCGCGAAACGCACCGCCCGCGCGGGAGTGTAACGGTCAGCGCCGCCATCCTGGTCCCAGCCGAAAACACGAACCTGCATGGTGACCGTGCGCTCCAGCGTGGAGCCGATGGAGATTGAAGTTGCGCCGCCCTCAGCGGGGGCGTCGACCAGGATGGGAGAGACGGTCAGCTGCTGAGACAAGGCGGGCAAGGCTAGAACGGCGCTCGAAAGTGCTGTCAGGAGTGCCCGCATCTTCAGACTTCCCTAGAAGGTGACTGTCACCTGGACGCTGTCGCTATAGGTTCCGGCGACCTGGGGCGTCCCGGTGGTCTGGCCGTAGACGATGAGTGTGTCGGAGGGGCCGGTGCCAGCATTGGTGGAGCCGGTCGTGCCATCGCCCCAGACCGTCGTGAACCCGGCATCGGTGTAGAGCTGGTAGGTGAAGCTCGCGGTTTCTGTGTCGTGTGAGAGCGTGCGCGCGGAAATGTCGGCCGCATCGCCGCCATCGAGGGCGACCGTGAAGCCGTCGCTATTGGTGCAGGTGACCGTGACCGAGCCATTTGCGGTGGTTGTCTCGAGGCCGACATTCACAAATGAAACCGGCGATGTCGTAACCGCGCAGGTATTGAGCACCGTGGCGGTGACGTTCAGGGTTCCGGAGGCTTCGTCGGCGGCAGCGAGGGGAGCTGCCAGGGCGCACAGTGCTGTCAGTGCGATAATATCTTTCCTCATCAGCCAATACTCCCATGGTCTGGTTGAGAATAATCTACCCAGGAGTTATTAACAAAATCCTCGAACTCTCGATGAGGGGTGGCGGTCATGGGTTTTAAGTCATTGAAAAAACGGTGATTTCTATATTTTATATAGTATAGGAAATAGAGTATCACCTTCAATTCCAATCCCCCCGGAATATAAATCATAAGGTGTGGCGCTGGTGCGAAGGCCTTCGACGCTGCAGTCATTCACGATCAGGGATGATGCGAGTCCCTGCGCTGGATTGCAGGTGCCACCGCTTAGGGAGTTTCACTGCCTCGGGCATAAATGTAAGATTGCATATAATCTGACGCATGATAGAAAACGTTTGGCGTGTCCCGTGTAGCGGCTGCAATAATTTCAGCGCTGAATCGCCCGTCACTATTAACCCTCCGAGATTCTAACAGATTTGTCAGAATATTTTTTGGAATAGGGCTGCGCGTGGCCCGTCACTCCCCTGTCATGTCAACGACAAGGAGTGAAACATGATTACCTCGAAGACTTCCATGACCGCACTTGCCGCGCTCTTCGCGCTGGGCGTTGCGGCCCCCGCCTCGGCCCAGATTTCCGCTGACATCGCTGCGGACGTTGCCGTCAATGCATCTGCCAATGCTTCTTCTGAAGACGGCGTCGACGCCAGTGCAGACGCTGACACGTCGGCTGATGCAAGCGCAAATGCCGAAACGCCGGAAGGCAGCTCGGCGAGCGCCGAAGCAGATGGCGAAGCCCGCGGCAGCGCCATGACTTCGCTGACATCGTCCGCCGATACGGGCGCGGCCACAGGCACGCTCGAAGAGAAGGGCGAGATGACCGCGACCGCCGCGACCGGACTGGTTGGCGATGCATCGAGCCGTCTCGATGCGACCGGCCGGACAGTTCGTGCCCGCGGTGAAGCAGCGGCCGACGGTGCCGCTTCGGCTGGACAGCGCGCCGCTGCCAATGGCCAGGCCCGCGGCGAAGCAGCGGCCAACGGTGCCGCTTCGACCGGACAGCGCGCGGCAGCCAATGGCCAGGCCCGCGCTGAAGGTGCGGCCCGCACGACGGGCAATGTTGCGACCAGTGGCGCTGCTCGTGCTCAGGGTGCCGCTCGCACGACCGGCAATGTCGCCGCCAATGGCGCAGGCCGCGTCGAAGCGCTGGCCGAAGCCGGAACCAGCAAGGCAGGCGCGCTGACCGGCACGGCAACCGATGTGTCCGGCGATACCCTCGCCAGCGCAACCGGGTCACTGGGCGAGACCACAGGTTCGCTGGACGTCACCGGTGACGTCGCATCGAATGTGACCAGCACGGTTGGCGATACGGTCAGCGCAGACCTTGCGGCAGATCTTGCCGCTGAAGTGACCAGCCAGGTCAACACGGACATCAATGACGCAGTGGATGAAGCGATCGTTGATGATGTGATCGGGTCGCTTGGCCTGTAAGCGTCCGATCACGGACAAGAAGCCGGCAGGGCTCCCTCGACCCCCTCACCAGCCTGCCGGCTTCTTTATTCCCTGTGTGCATTAGCCAAGTCTCGCAATGCATTGATTTGTAAAGGGTTTAATTTTTTCGTGATCCGTAACCGGAATAAAATCCGGGCCGGTTCGTCAGTGCAGCATCGTGTGAATGGTGAAGGAGACAGACATGATCAGGACGACATCCATGACAGCATTGGCGGCTATACTGGCAGCAGGTTTCGCAAGCGCGGCGCCGGCTTATTCCTCAGATGAGCCAGCCGGATTCAGAACAGCGATGGACGGTTCTGGCCGATCATCAGGACATGCGGCAATGGCAGACGATGAGGAAGGGTCTGAAGGGGATGAGGCTCCGGCTTCTGTCTCTGAAACATCAGCCGCGTCACAGCCTCTTCACCCGGTTGATGGAGGCCTGCCTCATACGGATGTTTCCTCGCAGGTTCCGGTCGTGCTCGCTCTTCTGGATGGATCGCTGGCCGGTGCAGGTGTCGATGCAGACATTCTCGCCGCCATCGATCTCAATGTCAGCCTGCTGGACTTCACCGATGGCGGTGTGCCGGCACAGGGTGCGTTCAGTGGCCTCGATATCGTCAATGGCGTGCTGGAAGCAAAGGTTCCGCGAATTTCCGACACGGTCGCGGAGACCAAACATGTCGCTGGCCGCACGGTCAAACGCTCGGTCGGCAACACGGTGCACCACCTGCCCGGCGCGCTGGACACGCTGTCCGGTGCGAGTGGCGAAGCGCCGACCCCAATCGATGGCGGCGATCTCGATCTCGACGTGACAGCTGACGTCCTCGCGGACGTGACTGCAACAGTCGACGACATCGTGACCGCCGACATTCTCGCCGATCTCGTCGCGGACGTCTCCGCCGAGATCACATCAGAAATTAACGATGTCGTCGATACAAGCATCGTTGACGAGGTGACCGGTTCGCTCGGCCTGTAAGCGGACTTGTCATAGAAGCCGGCGGGACCCCCCACCCTTGCTAAGCCCCGCCGGCTTCGCCCTCCAGAACAGGCACGGAAGGCAAGAAAATGAAGGTTTCAAAACTCAGACTGCAAGCAGGTTTCGTCACCCTGTCGGCGCTGGCCCTGTCACAGACAGCTGTTGCCGAGGATACGGTGAAATTCACCTTTGAGGGCGGCGTTGGCGCCGTTGCGGACAGCAATGTCGGCATTCCCGATCTTGATCAGAATACGGATAATAGCGATGTCGCCGTGGAGCTGCGCGGACGGCTGCAGATGGATTACAAGCCGACCAAGGAAGCGGTGCTGCGGGCTGGCTATGAGATCACTGACACGAGCTATCAGGATTTCGGCGAGTTTGACCTGCAGACCCATCGCGGCTTTGCCGAGGCGGAGTATGACTTCAAGGTCGTGAAGGCTGGCGTGCTGGCCAATTATGTTCACGCCCGGCTCGATGATGAGGGCTATCTCGACTATACGCAGATACAGCCCAATGTGTCGCGACTATTCGGCGACAAGGTATTCCTGCGCGGCGCGTATGTGAAGACCTATAAGGATTTCAAGACCCAGGATGGGCGTGATGCGGAGGGCGATGCCGCCCGCGTCGATGCGTTCTTCTTCCTTGATGGCAACAAGCAGTACATCTCCGTAGGCGGACAGTATGGCGAGGAAGACGCCGAGCTGGACCAGTTCGACTTCCAGGGCGGCACTGCTCGTGCCCGCTATACCCAGCGCTTCGATGTTTTCGGCAAGCAGACGGTGATGCGCTTCGGGGCGGAATATGAGAACCGCGACTATCAGGCCATCGACCCCGCCATCGGCGAGGAGCGCAAGGACGAGATCGTGTCTGCCGAGAGCGATCTGGAATTCGAGATTGCCGGGCCGCTATCCATGGACCTTGGCTACAAGTATCGCGACCGCCAGTCGAACCTCGACAGCGCCGACTATGACGAACATGTCGGCAAGGTCGGCCTGAAGGTGGAGTTCTAGCCCCACCCCGACCCTCCCCGCGAGCGGGGAGGGTGACGGCCTGGCAGCAGCTGCTTCGCGAGCGGCCTAATGGTTCGACTTCGCTCACCATGTCGGCCTGCGTTACGTCAGAAATAGCCCGACAAGGTGATCGTCCTTCGACTTCGCTCAGGATGAAGGCGTTGGGGCGGTGGCTTTAATTGTCAGGCGAAAGGATGCCGTAGCCATAGGTGTCGTCGCGCCCGCCCTTGGGCCTGGAGCGGACGGAGGCGCGGATCAGGCTGTCGGTTGAGCCAGGCTCGAGGCGTCTCGCCCTGGTCCAGCCGCCAAGAAAGGCCGAGACGATGGGCGCAGCAAAGCTTGTCCCGGAGTCGCGGGTGACGGTGCCGCCGGGTTTGGCGACGGGAACATCGACACCGAGCGATGCGACGTCGACAAAAGCGCCGCGATTGGCCCAGCGATAGATCTTGCCGCCGGTATCGACGGCGGTGACGCCGACCACGCCCTCATAGGCCGCCGGGTAGAGCGGGCCGGAGGCGGGGCCTTCATTGCCGACAGCGGCGACGAAGATCGTGCCTGCCTTCTGGCGGGACTGGATGATCGCTTCCAGTGCGCGATTGGGCGGGCCGGTCAGGCTGATATTGATCACGGCGGCACCATTTGCCTGCAGCCAGTCGATCGCTTCGATCAGGCTGGCCGAGGTTGCGCCTGTGGTGCCATCGCTCGAGAGAAAGAAGGCCGAGGCGGCGAGAAGTTCGCGGTCGGACCTGTTTTTTGCCGTGTCATGCGCAGCCAGGATAGAGGCGACGGCGGTGCCATGCGTCTGGGGGCGAAACTCCCCCATGGCCACAAAGTCGGCTTCGTAGAGCTTGATATGCTGTAGGGCCGGATGGGTTTCATCGACATCGGTATCCACGAGACCGATGCGCAGCGTGCCCGGTTTCGGGGCGTCGATTGTCGTGGTCGCGCTCATCCGCTTTGCGATATCGGTTGCAAGGTCTGCCGGTTCGGCGGCGCCCCTGAAGACGTGGTTGCGGTCGGATGGGGCAGCGCCGAGCGCGGCCAGCTTTGCCTCGATCGCCTCGGCGGTGGGGGTGTCCGATGTCAGGCTGACGATGAAGAGCGTTTCGCGCGCGCCTGTGAGTTCAGTGCGTTCGACAATGTTGACACCGAGGGCTTCGACTTCGCCGGCGCGGTCTGCCGGGACGAGGACGACCCATTCATTGCGCACCACAGGCCAGCCATCATCGACGTCCAGCTCAATCGGGCGGGCCCCGCGAACATTGACGGGAAGGCGGGAAATGCCGGGAATGGCCGCGGTGATGCCTTCGATCAGGCCCAATGTCTGGTCCAGCGTCCGGTCGAGCGCGACGAGTTCGATTGTGTCACCGAGCGTGTTGCCGACGTCTGTCGAGGTGACGATCTCGCCGACGCCGTCGAGGGCGGGCAGACCTTCGAACAGGGTGCCGACCGTATCCAGCGTATCGTCCAGCGTGCTGCCGACCTGGCTGATCACCTGGTCTTCAACCGTGCGTTCGACGTCGCGCACCGTGTCGCCCAGCCTGTCGCCGAGACCGGGCAGCAACTGTGCGTGCGCGGCCGGAATCATGGCAAGCAGGGTTCCGGCGCAAACAGCGCCAAGTCGCGAAAGAGAAGGGCGTAACGCCATGTCCGGCTCCAGATCTATAAAGTCATTATAGTAGGGACGGATCATTTCGGAAAAAATTTCATGCAGCCGGGAATAAAACTGCAGCTGGAACGTGAATGAGGTGAAATGACTAACAGGCCTGGTCTTAACAACGAGATTGTCGAAGCGATGCCGCATGTGCGGCGCTTCGCCTACTCGCTGACGCGGAACGCCGCGGATGCTGACGATCTCGTTCAGACTGTAATTGAGCGCGTCCTCGACCGGGGTGTCCCGGACGATGTCGAATTGAAGAAGTGGATGTTCAGAGTGTGCCGGAACCTATGGATCGATGGCCTTCGCGCGGCAAAGACGCGAATGGACGCTGTTCCTGAACTGAAGGACCAGCCCGCTGACACCTTGTCGAGCGAAAAGGTCGCCGCAGACCAGATGATGATGGCGAAGACACGCCAGGCCATCGACGAGCTGCCAGACGCCTATCGCGAAGTGATGACGGTCGTCGGGCTTGGCGGGGCTTCCTACAAGGAAGCTGCGGCGATGCTGGACACCCCGATTGGAACGATCATGAGCCGGCTCGGCAGGGCGCGGGCCATGGTTGCAGAAAGGACAGGCTATCATGACTGATGCCCTGAAAGATCTCGATATCCGTCTCAGCGCCTATCTCGACGGCGAACTTTCGCCTGAGGACATGGCCGCGACCGAGGCGATGATCGCCGAAGACGAGGCTGTTGCAGCCCGTCTGGAAGCGCTCGCGGCTGCGCAGGCAGACTTCGATGCCGCAGCGAGTGAGATTGACGATGTTCCGATGAGCGCTGGCCTCAGCGCCCTGATCGATGATCTCGAAATCGGCGCTGTCGGCAATGACGCACCCTCCAATGTGGTCGCGTTCCCGTTCTGGAAGCGGGCCGGTGCCTTCGTCGAAAAACACCGCGCGATTGCGGCGGGTGTCGTCGTCGCTGCCGGGACCATGACGCTGACAACGGCGATCCCGGCCCAGGTGGCCAGCGTCGATACACTCAGCGGAACCTATTACGCCGATAGCGGCCTCGGGCAGGTGCTCGAAGTCGCCGCGAGCGGCACACAGAATGACATCGGCAATGGGGCCACGGTAACGCCCCGATTCACTTTCGCGAGTGATGACGGATTTTGCCGTGTTGCCGATGTCAGCTCGTCCAGAACGGACGGCAGGCTGGTGGCTTGTCGGGCAGAAAACGCCTGGCGCATAGCCATCGCCACTTTCGGTGAGGCTCCATCCACCTCCCGTGGGGCATACCGAACAGCTTCTGCCGCGGGATCGCAAAGCGTCGAGGCGTTCCTCGATGCTGCGATGAGCGATGCCCCGCTCGACCTCGCGGCGGAAGCTGATCTCATTTCGTCCGACTGGACAAAACAACAGGCAGAAACGGAGTAAGCAATGGGTGCTCTCAGACTTAAAATCGCTGTCCTTGCAGGCAGCCTCGCCCTTACCGCCGCATGCGCAAGCACGCCGACCTATCGCGAGGCGGCGAGCAGCCGGTCATCCGGCTATACGGATACGCAGATCGAGACCAATCGCTATCAGGTCGGCTACCGGCTGAATGATGATGATGTCGCGAAAGCCCAGTCGCTGGCGCTTCGCCGGGCGGCGGAGCTCACCCTGCAGAAAGGGTTCGATACGTTCGAGATCGTTTCGCAGTCTGCCAATCGCGACACAGAGCGCGAGCGCACGCATCATATGCCGGGGCGCGGCGACACTGTGGTGCAGCGCAATTGCGGTCTGCTCGGATGCTCGACAACCGTGTCGCGCTTCCCGGACGACCCGTTCTACCATGATATCGAGACCGAGCGGAACACGACTGTCGTGATGCTCGAGATCATCCTCTCCGACAAGGATGCGAGCGTCAGCCCGTCGCTTTATGACGCGTCCGAAGTCTTCGCAAACCTGGCGGACTGAACATCCTCCGGCGAATAGCCATCGCCCGTCTTATCGGGCGATGGCGATCTCGCGGAAATTCTCCCCAATATTGGCGAAGGCGGCCTGCAGCTTCAAGGCGTCCGAAGCGTCGAAATAATTGGCGGTGCTGGAGGCGCACTCCCTCAGCATATCCTTGGTCGTCGTATCGGTGATCTCGAAGGCGATGGTGTAGAGCTCTATGCCATTCGCCTTGATCTCGTTGCACGCCGCCCTGGTGATCTTGTTGGCGGCCGCTTCGTCATTCCTGGTGTGCATGCCGTTCCCGCTCGGCGCCTTTGTGTTGGCACCGTCGGACATCAGCACGATGGCCTTGCGCCCGCCGCTCGCCGCGAAGCTCGCTGCCTCGGTGCCTTCGGTGAAGGGCTCGTGGCTGGACAGCGTGCGCATGCCCCAGCTGAGGCCGGTCGGGATATAGGTCTCGTTCTTGATGGCCAGCTTTGCCACGGCGGACTTGAGCGCCTTGGCGTCATTGGTCAGCGGGACAATTGGCGATGGGCATGGCCAGCTGCTGCCCGTCACAAACCCTTCGACGCGTTTGGTCGCATAGCTCTTGTCCTGGATGTTGAGCGGGTCGGAGCGCGACTTCACGCAGCCATGCCACGTCTTTTTCGATGAGGCCGGTTTGCAGACCTTTGGCGGGGTCTTGCCGCCGCACTCCCAGCGTCCGCAGGTCGAGGCAATGCCATCCCTGGAGCACTTGTAGGTAGACCAGGTGCAGTTCTTCTTGTGCCAGCCGGATGGCGCGCTGCAGCTGGTCCAGCGATCGGTGCGGTCGGGTTCAACATCGAGCCAGGATTCGCCCTTGTGGCTGGTACCGACATTCACATAGTCGGCGAAGGGCACAATGGAGGCTCTCACAGCGTCCGATTTCGGGTCGATCAGCATGTCGATGAAGTCATTCGCGGCCTTTGTCAGGGCAAGATGGCGCGTGCCGGTCATGGAATAGGATGTGTCGAGCACAAGCGCTATTTCGGCCCTGGACGGATCGCCGAAGGCGGCCACGGACACGGCATGAACCGGCAACGTCTTGCGGCCGATGATCGACATGATGCCGGTCGGCATCGACCCTTGCACGCTGAGGCTGACTTCATCGCCTTCGCGTTTGGCGTTGACGGCATCGAGCTGCATGACGCCGGTCAGGTCGAGTTCGCTGTCGAAGAAGTCCTGGGCCAGGGCCTGGATTTCCGCGTCGCTGCGCTTGTTCACGAGGCTCTCGCGTGCGACGGCGAGGGCGGCAAAGTCGAGGGCGTGCTGCACCTTGTTCTGCCGGTTCGAATGGCGGCTATTGTCGATGGCAAAGCCAGCGAGGCACAGCAGTGGCAGCAGAACCAGCGCAAACATCATGGCCGTCGTGCCGCGCATGTTGCGTCGCCAGTGGCCGATCACGTTAAATGCTGAACGTGTTGTCATGAACGGTAACCTGTAGGTCTGATTACAGTACCATTTGTCACAGAAGTGTCAGGTTTTGGTTCGCGCAATAGAATAAATTTGATCGAATGGGCGCGTTGCAAAAGTCGATCCGGTGGCTGTCCGGGCTGGAAATTCCGGCATGGGGCAGTACCAGACCGGAACGGTCCAGATTAACCGGAGACGATATGATGAGCGAATGGGTAATGCCGGAAGGGCGGCGGGTTGAAGGCTCGCTGGACAAGCTGGTGGGGATCGCCGATGGCGGGGCCGGCTGGCTGGTCTTCAACAATCCGGACCGCCGCAATGCGGTCTCGAAGGAGATGTGGGAGGCCATTCCGGTCATCCTGCAGGCTTTCGAGGACGATCCGGACGTGAAGATCGTGATCCTCACTGGCGCGGGCGGCAAGGCCTTCGTGTCGGGCGCGGACATTTCCGAATTCGAGGCCCGGCTGGAGAAGGCGAGTAATGACGGCGCTTTTCGCAAGGATGCCGAGCTTGCCTATGAGGCGATCGCAAATTGCAGGCTGCCGACCCTCGCCATGATCCAGGGCGCATGCGTCGGTGGCGGCATGGCGACGGCGCTGTGCTGTGACCTGCGCATTGCGAGCGAAGGATCGAAATTCGGAATCCCGGCAGCGAAGCTCGGTATCGGCTATCCCTATGGCGGGGTGGAGATGCTGGTTGCCATTGTCGGGCCGGCGCGGGCCAAGCAGATCCTCTACACGGCGAGTATATTCGGGACGGATGAGGCGCTGGCCTGGGGCGTCATCCATGAGGCGGTGCCCGCCGGACAGGTTGAGGCGCGCGTGGCAGAGCTGGCGGCCACGATCACGGCAAATGCGCCGCTTTCAGTTTCTGCCGCCAAGCTGTCGGTCAATCATGCCGCAGGCAAGGCCGCCGACATGGATTTCGGACGGGTTGAAGCGGCGATTGCGAAGGCGACAAGCAGCGAAGACCTCGTTGAGGGGCACCGCGCCTTCCTCGAAAAGCGCAGGGCCGTCTTCAAGGGGCGCTAGGCCGGTTCGACAGCTCCCGACCTTGCCATCGCGCGGGCGACATCCTTGCGATAGTCGAAGCCGGCGAGGAACAGGCAGACAATGCTGGCTGCGTTGAAGCCGAGGATGACCTTGAGGGCGTCAGCGAGCGGGGCTTCATGACCGGCGGCGAGGAAATAGTCGCTGATCGTGCCAGCAATGAGCGGGCCGCCGCCAATGCCGATCAGGGTGAGGCTGAACAGGGTGAAGGCGGCGCCGACCGAGCGCATGCGCACCTTCACCAGCTCCTGCGTCGCGGTGTAGGCGATGGAAGCGTAGATGAGGCCGACAAAGCTCGGCACGATATTCCAGACATAGGCCATCTCCACGCTGCTGGCGCTCAGCAGCATCCAGGCGAAGGGCAGGGCGACGGCGCTGGTGACGGCGATCATCCAGGGGCGCCAGCGCAGGTCCTTTGAGGAGAGCCGGTCACAGACCGCGCCGAGGATCATAGCGCCGGCACCGCCGACACCGCCAATCAGAAGGCCAAGCGGGAGGGAGACGTCCTGCGGCTGCAGGTCAAAGGTGCGCTGCAGGTAGCTGGAGGTGAAGGCAACAAATGCGTTGGCCGAGATGCAGATGAGCAGACAGCCGAGCAGGATGAGCATGTAGCTGCGCTGGCCGAACATGAATTTCATGGTCTCGAGAAAGCCCGGCGCGTCTTCGTCCGGCTGGCTGGCGTCGGAATGGCCGCGAATGGGTTCCTTCACGGTGAAGCGGACGAGGAGGGCGAGGATCAGGCCTGGTATGCCGGCTGCGAAGAAGGCGGCGCGCCAGCCGAAATGGGCGTAGACATAGGCGCCGAGAATGTAGCCGATCATGATGCCGAAGCCGATGCCGCAGGTGTAGACGCCGAGCGCAAAAGCGCGCTGCTGAGGCGGGTAGAGATCAGCGATCATGCTTGTGGCGGGCGGGGTGCCGCCGGACTCGCCGATGCCGACGCCCATGCGTGCCAGGAAGAGGTGCCAGAAATTCTGCGCAAAGCCGGTGAGCGCCGTCATGCCGGACCAGATGGTGAGGGCAAGGGTGATGATGTTGCGGCGATTGCCCCGGTCGGCCCACATGGCGACAGGAATGCCAAGCGTTGCGTACAGCGCAGCAAAGGCGAGGCCCGTGAGCCAGCCTATCTGGCCATCCGACAGACCGAACTCCGCCTTGATCGGCTCGATCACCGTGATCAGGATCTGCCGGTCGACATGGTTGAATGTGTAGACGAGGGTAAGGATGATGAGGACCCAGGCGCGGCCGGGAATGGCGGCGGGTTTCGTCGCTGTGACTGTTGTCATGACTGGGCCTCGATCTTGTTCAGGAAGTCGGAAATGGCGCTGACGGCCACTGGCTCGTCGAGCATCGGCGCGTGGCCGCGGCCGGGAATGGTGACGAGTTTTGCATCCGGATGACGCCTGATCATCCGCTTTGCGGTTTTCGGAGACAGCACGTCAGACGTCTCGCCGCGTGTGATGAGGAGCGGATAGGGTTTCAGCGAATTGAACAGGCGCCACATGGCGAGGCGGACAAGCAGGCCTGGCTTCGACTCGCCGAGGGACTGGGTGATCTGCGGGTCGTAATCGAGTTCAAGCTGGCCATTGGCGGTTTCGCGCCAGGTGCGGCGGGCGAAGGCGAGCCAGTCCCTGTCCTCATAGTCGGGAAAGGCGATGGACTGGCTGGCGGCAGTTTTTGCGGCGGCGGTGGTCCAGTCGCCGACCGGTTCGGGCGTGCTGGCATAGGCTGCGATGCGCGCCAGTCCGGTGGGTTCGACGACCGGGCCGATATCATTCAGCACGATGCCGCGGATCCGCTCAGGCACAGCTTTCGCCATCAGCATGGCCATGAGGCCGCCCATGGAGGTGCCGATCAGGGCAACCTTGCCGAGATTGAGGTGATTGAGCAGGCCGATCATGTCACCGGCATAGCGAACCGGTGTGTAGGTGCTCGCGTCGCCAGAACGATCCGACTGGCCGCGTCCACGCACATCGACGGCAATAAAGCGGTACTGGCTGCCCAGCGCCGCGATCATCGGCTCGAAATCCTTGTGGTTGCGCGTCAGTCCATGCATGCACAGCACGGTGAGCGGCGCCGTGTCCGGTCCGTAAGCCCTGGCATAAAGGGACAGGCCGTCGTCGGATTTATGATGGATGTCGGTCATGGATAATGGGTGTCCTGCCGGCTGGGATGTGGACGGTCGATGCATCTCTCGTCCACATCCGCCGGGAGGTAAACGCAGGCTAGAATTTGTAGTCGATGCCTGCGGTTACAGTGCGCGGATCGCCATAGAAGGCGGTCAGCGTTCCTTCGAGGCCAAGCGTCGGCGTGACGGTGCCGTTATTGTTGACCGTTACGAAGTTATAGCCCGCAACGATGTATTCTTCATCGGTGAGGTTCTTGCCGGTGAGCTGGAAGCCCCAACGGCCATCGGCAGTCTCCCAGCGCACGCTCGCGTCACAGAGCGTGAAGGCTTCCTGGTCGAGATACGCATTCGGCACCTCGAACTGGCTGGAATCGCCGCGATAGGAGAGCTGCGTGTTGAGCAGCAGGTTACCGCCGGCAAATGGCGTGTCGTATGAAACACGGCCGTTCGCCGTCCAGTCTGGCGTGTTCTGGATTACGCGCTGGTCGGAGACATCATTGCCGAAGGCGTCGATGAACTCATCATACTGGGCATCGAGATAGCCCACCGACCAGCCGAGGTTGAGAAGGTCACCCGGTTTCGCGAGGTCTTCTGCGACGGTCGCGGTACCTTCGAATTCGACGCCCCAGATCGTGGCCGCACCGGCATTGGTGGTGACACCGCTGAAGGAGTCGCTGACGCCGTCACCATCGGTGTCGACGCCGATCGAGCCGGGCACCTGCACGTCCTTATAGTCGGAATAGAAGGCTGCGAGGCTGTAATTGACCGCACCGCCGAGCTGGCTCGCCTTGTAACCGATTTCATAGGAGTCGACCTCTTCCGGGTCGAACTGCATGAAGGTGAAAATCTCGTCGTCGGAGATCGAGCCGTCCTGGTTGATGTCAGGCGCAGCCGTGGTCTGTCCGCGCGGGTCAAAGGAGCCGCCTTTGAAGCCCTGCGAATAGGTCGCGTAGATATTGGTGTCCGGCGTCGGCTTGTAGGAAACCGAAACGCGTGGGCTGAAATCGTCGAAGTCAGCCTCGCCATTGAAATCCGAGGTGGTTGCGATGAGGAGCGGGTTTCCGCCGAAGAACTCAGAGAAGCCGCCAATATAGGTGCGGCGAAGGACCTGCGACTTGCGGGTGTCTTCGGTATAGCGTGCACCGAGCGAGACGGACCACTGATCGGTGAGGTCATAGGTGAAGTCGCCGAACAGTGACCAGGTATTGGTGTTCACGTCACCGAAAGTCTGCGCATTGAGGCCCGAAAGGTTGAGCAGGTCGCCGGTGGTGAACAGGGCGACGTCGAACACGGTCGAGGCATTGGCGTCGAGATAGTAGAAACCGACAAGACCGTTCAGGCGGTCACCGGAATAGAGGAATTGAAGTTCCTCGGAGAACTGGTCGTTCTCGTAGATGGCCGGCACGTCGAGGTCGGCTTCCGGTAGGGAGTCGAAGTCGATCGGCGAGGTGCTCTCGTCCTCGCGATAGGCCAGGATGTTCTTGACCGTCCAGTTCGGGTTGAGCTCAAGCTCTGCGACGAGGGAGCCGCCATAGGCTTCGACGCGCTGCGGGATCACGTCGAGACCGGCGCGGGTATCGAAGACGTTGCCAAGGACCGGATAGTCAAAGGACGGGTACTGGTCCGGAATCAGGCGATGGCCCTGGCGGGCATTCGACTTGTCGAGCGAATAATCAGCGGCGGCGCGAAGCTGGAACGTGTCCGAGACATCGAGTTCCGCCGAGACGCGGGCGCCGAAAAGCTTCTTGTTGTAATTGTCTTCGCCGGTGAACAGGTTCTCGCCGAAGCCGTCGCGATTGAGGCTGGCAACCGCCGCGCCGACGCGGAAGCTGTCGTTCACTGGGAGCGAGGTCGTCACGATACCGTCGAGCTGCCCGTAGCTGCCCGCGCGCAGGTTCACCTCATAGGTCGGCTCATCGGAGAGGCCGCGCGTGATGTATTTGACCGCGCCGCCAATCGTGTTGCGGCCGTAAAGCGTGCCCTGCGGGCCGCGCAGGACTTCGACGCGCTCGACATCATAGACATCGAGGACACCGCCCTGCGGGCGGTTGAGGTAGACATCATCGACATAGATGCCGACACCGGACTCAAAGCCGGCAACCGGGTCCTGCTGGCCAACGCCGCGAATGAAGGCAGACAGCGTCGTGTTCGTGCCGCGCGAGACTTCGAGGGTCACGTTCGGCGAGATCTTTGCGATTTCGGTGAGGTCTGCAACGCCAAGGTCGGCGAGCAAATCGCCATCAAAGGCGGAGACGGAGACCGGGACATCGACGAGGTTTTCCTCGCGGCGCTGCGCGGTGACGGTGACCGTGTTGAAGCGGCGCTGGTCGTCGGCCTGTTCGGTGGTGGACGTATCCTGCGCGTGGACGGCGAGACCGGCGGTCAGGGCCGTTGCGGATACGAGAGCGAGACGCACGGCGTGCGGCGTGTAAAGTTTCATGAGGTCCTCCCAATATGCGACTTTTGCGCAATGGGGAGACCTTCACTGATTTCTGACAAGTCGATATGACCGATCGCGTCAGCGCGAGTGAACACTTTCGCTCAAGGGTGTCCGCTATGACTGGAAAGCCTGAGCAAAAGCTGCCGGGGTGAGGCCTTTCCAGCGCTTGAAGGCGCGGTTGAAGGCACGGATGTCGGAATAGCTGAGCTCTTCGGTGGTATGAGCGACCGAGCAGCCGCGCTTCAGCATCGCTTCGGCGCGGCGCAGCTTGGTTTCCAGTAGCAGGTTGCGGAAATGGCTACCTTCTTCAGACAGGCGGCGGCGATGGGTGGCGACGCTCATTCCAAGCTTGCGCGCGACATCATTCTGCAGGGTGAGACCGCCATCAATGAGGTCCAGTGTGCGCGCGGTGACGCTTTTATGGTCTTCCTGGGCGGCATGGTCTTCGAGGTAGGAAATGACGCGCGCAAAGAGGCCATCGGTGCTGAGGTCGACGGCGTCGCGGATGCGCAGCGGCTGGCAGGCGAGGTCGAAATCGTAGACCAGCTCATAGGTCGGCGTGCCATAGTCGACCGGGACGGACCAGAAGCGGTTCTGGCTCTCGATGACGGTGCCGCGCCGGCGCAGAAGGCGCACGCGCTGCAGCGCTTCGTCGGCTCTGCCATTGGACAGGCTGTCGAGCAGGCAGTGCGTCTTGATGAGCAGGCAGTCGCCGATAAGTTCGACAAGGTCCTGATTGCCGCGAAACCGGTAGGGAAACGAACTGTCATCAACAACGAGTGAAACGCGATTGCCGGAAAAGCGCAGCGAGTTGTAGGCGTCGCCATGCATCATGTTGAAATGCTCGACCAGGCTTTCCATTGCCGCGAGGAGCGACTTGGCCTGTTGCAGCTGCGACACGACGAAATGGCCGGTCTTGTAGGTGAGCTTGCGGGACGAGAAGCGGGCGGTGAGATCATCTGAAGCGCGGGCGATATCGCGCTGGAGGCGGAAATAGTCTGCGATGGGAATGTCGGCTGGCAGGGCGTCATCGCGCATGGGGGCGCCAGGCCTGACTGGCTTTTGCACCAGAGAGGCGATGTCGATACCGCTCGTCTCGGCCAGTTCGAGAATTGGCCTTATCTGCTCAAGAAGGATCGTTGCCTGTGCCATGCCGGTTCATGTTTCGCTGAACGTCATTGTCAGCGAAAAACGTAAATATTGTCCAGAGCGAACCTTTGAGACTTCAAGGAACCGTGACTACGGCTAGTCGCTCCGCAGCGGTGCCATGTCGGCATCGCCGGTGCCGTGGGCGGTGCGGGTGCCGGGGACGCGGATGTCCTCGACGAGGTCCTGCACATCCTGCGGCGGGGCCTTGGTAGCGAGCGCCACGCCGATGCCGACAGCGGCCGCGAGCCACATGAAGACAAAGCCGATGCCTTCCGGTGAGACGCCGAACAGCCAGTTGGCGGAGGCTGTGTCGACGAATTTGAACCAGTAGATATAGCCGAAAGTCGTCACCAGGCCCGTCAACATGGCGGCGATGGCGCCTTCCTTGTTCATCCGCTTCCAGAAAATGCCGAGGAAGATGACCGGGAAGAGCGAGGCCGCTGCGAGGCCGAAGGCAAAGGCGACGACCTGCGCGACGAAGCCGAGATCATTGGAGAATATGCCGAGCAGGCCTGCGGCAAGCACCGCCCCGGCGGCGGCCCCTCTGGCGACGCGAAGCTCTGTCTTGTCATTCATGGATTTGAACAGGGTTCGCCTGCAAAGATCATGGCTGACGGCAGAGCTGATCACCATGAGCAGGCCAGCGGCCGTCGAGAGCGCGGCGGCGAGACCACCGGCCACGACGAGGCCGATCACCCAGCCCGGCAGGTTCGCGATCTGCGGATTGGCGAGGACGAAGATGTCATTGTTCGGCGAGACTTCATTCTCGACGCCGTCCGGCGCGTTGGGGCCGCGATACTGCATGACGCCGTCGCCATTCTTGTCCTCGTAATCGAGCAGGCCGGTGGATTCCCAGTCCTTGTACCAGGTGGGCACGGGCTTGCCGCCATCTGCCGTGATCTCGGCGGCGCGGGCGTCATAATCCTCATCGTCGGCGATGTAAGTGGACTCGTTGACCGTATCGATGAAGTTGATCCGCGCAAACGCGCCGACCGCCGGGGCGGTGGTGTAGAGAAGCGCGATGAAGACGAGCGCCCAGCCTGCAGACACGCGTGCAGCGCCGGCCGACTTCACCGTGAAGAAGCGGATGATGACGTGCGGCAGGCCAGCCGTGCCGAACATCAAGGCGGCGGTGATGCAGAAGACGTCGAACGTGGTCTTGTTGGTCTGGGTGTATTCGAGGAAGCCGAGGTCTGTGACGACCTGGTTCAGCTTGGCGAGCATGGAGATGCCTTCGCCTTTCGCCTCACCGATAAAGCCGAGTTGCGGGACGGGGTTGCCGGTGATGATGATCGACATGAAGATGGCGGGGACCGTGTAGGCGAAGATCAGCACGCAATACTGGGCGACCTGGGTGTAGGTGACGCCCTTCATGCCGCCGAGCACGGCATAGAAGAAGACGATCACCATGCCGATGATGATGCCCCATTCGAAGGGCACGCCGAGGAAGCCTGAAAAGGCGACACCGACGCCTTTCATCTGGCCCGCAATATAGGTGAAGGACACGAAGAGGGCGCAGATGACGGCAATGACGCGGGCGGTGGTGGAGTAATACCGGTCGCCGACAAAGTCCGGCACGGTGAACTTGCCGAATTCTCGAAGGAATGGTGCGAGCAGGAGGGCGAGGAGGACGTAGCCGCCTGTCCAGCCCATGAGGTAGACCGAGCCGCCATATCCCATGAAGGCGATGAGACCGGCCATGGAGAGGAAGCTGGCCGCAGACATCCAGTCAGCCGCCGTGGCCATGCCATTGACAGTCGGGTGCACGTCATGTCCGGCGACATAGAAGTCGTCGGTGGAGCCGGCGCGGGCCCAGATGGCGATGCCGATATAGAGGGCGAACGTGGTCGCGACGAAAAAATACGTCCAGAAGGTCTGATCCATGATGCGCTCTCCTAGCCCTTCACGCCGTATTTGCGTTCCAGGCGCGCCATGGCCCAGCAATAGATGAAGATGAGGACCACGAAGACGTAGATGGAGCCTTGCTGGGCGAACCAGAAGCCGAGCGGGGCGCCGCCAATCGAGACCTGGTCGAGAAAGTCCCGAAAGAGGATGCCGGCGCCATAGGAGACGATGAACCAGATGGAGAGCAGGCCAAGCGTCAGACGCACGGTTGCCTTCCAGTATGCCTTGCTGTTTTCCGCGCTCGGCTTGTCGTCCATCGCTCTTGCCTCCTATTGATATTGTTTCGGTTTGTATATCCCGATTGCACGCGATGTCACGAATGCGCGCGCCAGCTTTCCGCCGCGATATCGCTTCTCGGCGCGGCAGAGCGGCGCTAGTCTTCCCGTAAGCGCTGCTGCGCAGATATGAAATCATGGAGGACTGACGATGAAACTCACCCTGGACGACAAGCACATCGAGTTTCGCGACGAGGTCCGCACTTTCCTGAAGGAGAAACTGCCGCCGGAACTCGCCGAGGCGGGGCGGCTGAATTCGAGTTCGTTCAGTGAGCCGCAGCACAACCTGCCCTGGCAGAAAATCCTGCATGAGAAAGGCTGGGCCGCGCCGCACTGGCCGAAGGAGTATGGTGGCACCGGCTGGGACGAAATGCAGCGCTACATCTTCTCTTCCGAATGTGCGCGTGCCGGAACGCCAACCTTGTCACCCATGGGGCTGCAGATGGTTGGCCCCTGCATCATGGGATACGGAACGCAGGAGCAGAAGGACTATTACCTGCCGCGCATCCTCGCCGGAGAAGATTACTGGTGCCAGGGCTATTCAGAGCCCGGCTCCGGTTCGGACCTGGCCAGCCTGCAGATGCGGGCCGTGTCTGACGGCGACGACTACATCCTCAACGGGTCGAAGATATGGACGACGCAGGCCCATCACGCGAACAAGATGTTCTGCCTTGTGCGGACCTCGAATGAGGGCAAGCCGCAGACGGGGATCACCTTCCTGCTGCTCGACATGACGACGCCGGGGATCCGCGTCGAGCCGATCATCACGATTGCTGGCGAGCATGAGGTGAACCAGGTCTTCTTTGACGATGTCCGGGTGCCGAAATCCGGTCGGGTCGGCGAGGAAAATGATGGCTGGACGGTCGCGAAATACCTGCTGGAGTTTGAACGTGGCGGCGGGTCGTCGGCTGGGCTCGAGGCGGCGCTGGAGCGGGTGAAGGCGGTTGCGCATGCTGAGCCTGCCAATGGCAGGCGGCTGGCCGACGACCCGGCCTTCATGCGCAAGTTTGCCGAGACGCAGATTACGCTTGATTCGATTGTCATTACGGAGAAACGCGTCACGGCTGCGCTTGCGGCTGGTGGCAATCCGGGGCCGGCCTCATCCATGCTGAAGACCGCCCGCACTGAGACACTGCAGAAGATAGACGAACTCGCCATTGAGGCAGCAGGGTATTATGGCGGTGTCGAGCAGATGGCGGCGCGCCAGCCGGGATCGAATGTTGATGCGATCGGACCGGCGCATCACATGACGGCGATGCCGAAATACCTCAATAATCGCGCTGCCTCGATCTATGGTGGGTCGAATGAGGTCCAGCGCAATGTGATGGCAAAGCTGATACTCGGACTGTAGAGCCTGTCCTTTTTTTTGATAGAATTCTGTGAAAAGACAGTGGCTTAAAGCTTTTGCTTGCAGAATTCCAGATGTGCGTCCAACACTTGTGACCTCGCCGGACAGGTGGGCGAAGTGCAGGGGCTGGCGGCATGTCGGTGGATGACTGGTTCATGAATGAGATCCTGCCGCTGGAGGGGGCGCTGATCCGCTTCCTGCGGGCAAACTGGCGCAATGGCGGGGATGTGGAGGACTTCCGGCAGGAAGTGTATGCGCGGGTCTATGCGGCGGCGAGCCGGCAGCTTCCCGATTATCCCAAGGCGCTGCTTTTCACGACGGCGCGCAACCTGCTGATCGACCAGGTACGGCGTTCGAAGATTGTTTCGATTGAAACCGTGATGGATTTGGACACGCTGAACGTCTCTAGAGATGAGGCCAGCATGCAGCAGGTCATCACAGCGCGCGAAGAGATCAGGATGCTTGAAGCAGAGCTGGAGAAATTGCCACGCCGCACGCGGGAGATATTCCTCCTGCGCAAGGTGGACGGGCTGTCCCAGCGCGAAACTGCAAAACGCCTGCGGGTTTCCGAGCCGACAGTGGAAAGACATTTGAGGAAGGGCATCCTTCACCTGGCAAATGCCCTGAACCGGACGACGTCGCGGCGCGATGAGGCGGTTCAGCGGACAGCAGGTGAGATGAAGCGGTTTGAAGACGAAAACTGACCTGTCTCATACAGCGCCTGCTGCGGATGTGGACCGCGAGGCGGCTGGCTGGCTGACCCGGTTTGACCGGGCGGGCTGTCTTGCCGTGGGCACTTCTGTTGAGGATCTCTGCCGGGAAGACGCGGCCTTCGCGACATGGATTGGCGAGTCTTTCGCGCACCGCACCGCGTTTCTCCGCGTGCTGGCGGCCTGGCAGCGGGCGGATCGCCTGTCTGCCTTCACCGATATCAGGCCAGCACCCCGGCAGGTCATTCCGGGTGTTGCGAAACTGGCTGCAGCGGTAGCGCTGTTTGCCGTGGCCGGGCTGTCCGTCCTTGCAGTGATGAACCGGACCGGCGAGGAGATGGCGGGCAGCGCGCTGGTGGCGCAGACCTTCGAGACAGAGCTCGGCGGGCAGGAGACGGTCACGCTGCCCGATGGCTCGGTCATCGAGCTGAATACGGACACGGTGATCCTGGCGGATGTCACCAATGAGCACCGGCATGTCGAACTGCTGCGCGGTGAGGCCTATTTCGAGATTGCGCACGATCCATCGCGTCCCTTCACCATTGCGGTGGGCGACGAGACGGTCACCGTGCTCGGCACGAAATTCTCGGTACAGAAACTGGAGACCGGTATCGAGGTGATGGTCACTGAAGGCCGCGTCCAGATCGAGGAACGCGCGGCAGAGGTGCCGCTGACCTATGTGGCGGGCGGACAGCGGGCGCTGACCTCTGCCGGCTCGGTGCTGGTCGAGAAGCAGGATGTGGCAGAGACACAGCGCGAAATGAGCTGGCGCACGGGGCGGCTCGACTTTGCCGACACGCCGCTCTCAAAGGTGGCCGCCGAATTCAACCGTTACAATGAGACCAAGCTTGTCATTGCTGATGATGCTGCCGCGCAGATTGCGATTGGCGGGTCTTTCAAGTCGAACAATGTCGATGCGTTTGCGCGCCTTTTGCGCGATGGTCTTGGCATGGAAGTGGTCTGGCACGCGGAGGAAATTCGCGTGCATTCCTCACCGCAATAGTCCGCCCGCGAACTTTTTTGATGGCTATTGGGAGCCGGCTCGTCTGATCCCTTAACCGGGCAGATCCGGATGCTCCAGATCGGGCGGCACTCAATGAAGCAGAGGGACTTGATAGACGTGACCAGCAATCTCAAACCCAGCGTAAGCCTCCTTGCCATGTGTATTGCAGCCGGGACGGCTGTTGCGCAGGGCGATGCGGTCCAGTTCGATATTCCGGAAGGCGAGATGAAGGCGGCGCTGACGGCCTATATCAACCAGTCGGGCAGCGATCTCATCTATCGCACGGACCAGATCGACGGCGTGGAAGCGCCGGGTGTTGCGGGCACCTATTCCAAGGAAGAAGCGCTGGAGCGGCTTCTCGCCGGGACCGATTTTGTCAGCAAGCGTGACGCCAGCGGAGCCTATATGGTGGTGGCGGCCAATTCGCCGAAAGCGGCAACGCGCGCCTCCAGCACCCGCCCGGCGCAGGCCCAGCGCGCGGCCCGAAACCAGACGGTGCGGGTCCAGGCGACGCCAGCTGAGCCTGAGACGACCTCCACGCCGGAGCCCGAGCCCGTACAGGACAGCCAGTTAAGGCAGGACAAGGTCATTGTTGTCGGCTCGCAAATTGTCGGGCTCGATTCCGGTGGTGCGCTGCCGGTGTCGGTCGTCGACTCGACAGATATTGATGCGATCGCCTCGGTGTCCGGCGATGACCTGTTCCGGTCGATCCCGCAAATGGGCGATGTGGCCTTTAACAGTACCGAAAACGTGTCCGGCGGCATCAATTCGGCACGCGGCGACGTGGCCTCGATCAATCTCCGGGCGCTCGGCACGGGCAATACGCTGGCGCTGCTGAATGGCCGGCGCATGGTGAACCATCCGGGCACCCAGTCTGAAAACCTTGTGCCAGTGGTTTCGCCGAACGTGAATGCGATCCCTGTGATGGGTGTCAGCCGGGTCGAAGTCCTGCTTGATGGCGCATCGGCGCTTTACGGGACGGACGCTGTGGCGGGTGTGGTGAATACAGTGCTTGCCGATGACTTTTCTGGCTTCGAAGCCGAGCTTCGCGCAGGCGGTGAAGAGGGCACGGATTCGATGGAGTACAATTTCTCCTTCCGGGCCGGTGAGTCGTACAATAATGGCAACACCCATGTGTCGCTGTTCGGCTCCTATACCGACCGCGACCCGGTCTTTGCCTCAGAGAAAGCGTTCAGCGCGAATGCAGACCTTCGAGGATTGCTGCCGGAGAGCTGGACGGGGGACAGCCAGTTCAACGGCACCTCGTCAAACTCTGCCTGGGGTGCCTTTACCGCACTTGATCCGGTCACCGGGGCGGCGGTGTCGGTGCCCGGCTTTACCAATGGCTCAGGCGGTTTCCATGTGCAGCCGGATACCGAAGCAGGCTGCCTCGCGCCGGCAGGCGACGGGATCTGTTATGATGACGGCAATGCGACCAGCAACGTCGCCGCCTATTACAATGTCAACGACCTGCGCACGATCAGCAATGGTGTCGAGCGGTTGAACCTCTTCGCGACGCTGACCAACGAGTTTGCGAACGGCGTCGAATTCTTCGGAGAGGCCGGGTTCTATGGCGCGAGCTCCGAAGCCCAGCGGGAAGCCTCCTCCCAGCTGACCGCTGAGCGCCACATCATCCCGGCCTCAAACTATTACAACCCGCTGGGGGCCGTGGGCTCGCCCAACCGTTTGCCGGGGCTCAACATTCCGGCTGGCGGTCTCGACATTGACCTTCGTCGCTATCGTCCGGTCGATACCGGACCGCGGATGATCAATGTCGATAATCGCACCTACCGCCTGCTCGGCGGGTTCCGCGGCGAAGCGGGCGGGTATGACTGGGAAACGGCTGCGCTGATTTCCGCGGCGCGCACGGAAGACGTCACCAACAGGCTGTCGAACACGCTGTTCCAGAGGGCGCTCGGCCTGTCGACGCCGGATGCCTACAACCCGTTCAATGGCGGCGGGTTGCCGCTGTCTGAGAATGGCGACGGCACGCCAAGCGAGGCGTCGACCTTCGATGATTTCACCGTGGATGTTTACCGCATCTCCACGACCAGCCTTGCCATGATCGACTTCAAGGTGTCGCGGCCCGACCTCTTCACGCTGCCGGGCGGCGATGTTGGCATGGCGCTCGGCACCGAAGCGCGACTGGAGGAATTCACCGATGAGCGCGACCCGCGTCTCAACGGCACGATCCAGTTCCTCGGGCCGAATTCGGGCGAGCTGACCAGCGATGTCATGGGCTCCAGCCCAACGCTGGACTCGTCAGGTGACCGGGAAGTGTTTTCTGCCTTTGCCGAATTTGCCCTCCCGCTGGTCTCTGAGGAGATGGAGATTCCGTTTGTGCAATCGCTCGACCTGCAGATTGCTGGCCGCTATGAGCATTACAATCTGTTCGGCAGCGTTGCGAAGCCGAAAGTCGCGCTGGCCTGGCGGCCTGCGGACTTCCTTCTGGTGCGGTCGGCCTGGTCAGAAGGCTTCAAGGCGCCGAACCTGCAACAGCAATTCCAGGAGGATCTGGAGCGGGTCAACAACCGGCAGGATTTCATCCAGTGTGAGGCGGATGTGCGGGCCGGGCGGATTGCGGACTTCAATGCCTGCGCACGCACGCAGGCTGTGTCCAGCCAGCGAGCAGGCAATACCGATCTTGGCCCCGAAGAGTCCGAAAACTTCACCGCTGGCCTGGTGTTCGATGCGACGTTCATGCCGGCCGAATATGGCAGCCTGACGCTGACGGCTGATTACTGGTCGATCGAGCAGGAAGACGTGGTCGGCATCTTTGGCGACGACAATCACATCGTGCTCGACTATCTGCTGCGCACGCGCGGCAGCTTCAATCCGGCCGTGGTTCGCGCCGCGCCAACGGCGCAGAATATTGCTGACTTTGCCGGCACCGGTCTCGAGCCGGCGGGCGAGATCCTCTATGTCGAGGACAATTACTACAACTTCCTGCCGCGCGACGTCGAAGGCATCGACTATGCGATCTATTACGATATCGATGACACGCCGGCCGGCGATTTCAGCGTGAAGCTGAATGCGGCGCAGCTGCTCACTTTCAATCAGGATATCTCGTCGGTCGAAGCGGGTATCCTGGCCGCGCAGGCGGCCGGTGAGATCAGCGATGTAGCCAACCTTTCCGGCGTCGGTGACCTGATCAAGCAGAACGGGCGCCCTGAATGGCGCTTCTCCGGCTCCCTGACCTGGCGCATGGGGCCGTGGGGCGCTGGCTGGTTCACCACCTATGTCGATGAAGTGTTCGACACGTCCGCGACGAATGATGACACGGGCGAGTTCTGGACAGTCGACTCCGACATCCGTCACAATGCCTATGTGCAGTACACGCTCGGCGAAGACGGCGACAAGCCGCTCCGCCTGCGGGTCGGTGCGCGCAATGTGTTCGATGAGGAGCCGCCCCTTGCAGAAGAATCCTTTGGCTATCTCGGCACGCTGCACAGCCCGCAGGGCCGCTTCGTCTATGCCAGCGTCCGCAAGACGTTCTAGGCTTGCGATGCCCGGCAAGCTGAAATGCGGCGTGCCGGGCGCTCTCCTTGCTTCGGCCTGGCTTGCGGCCTGCGTCACCGCGCCTGCGAACGATTTCCGGTATGGCGAGGTGCTGTGCGAGAGCGGGGGGCTGGCGATATCGGCTGACTTTCCGTCAGGCGGGCAGCATGGCTGCACGGTCGGCGAGGATGGCGCGATTACGCTTTCGGTGATGGCGGAGACTTCGACCTCGGGTCCGATCAATCCGAGCCCGTGGTATGCCTTTGCCGTTGATGCCGCGCGGTCTGGGCCAGCTTCAGTAACGCTCGACTATAAGGATTATGAGCACCGCTATTCGCCCTGGCTGAGGGATGGGGACGGGACCTGGTCGAAGCTTGATGGTGCGGCGACGCAAGTCAGCGAAGACGAGCACCGGGCGGTCATCTCTTTCGACGCGGCGCGGGGCACGACTGTGGTGGCCGGCCATCCTTTGCTGACAGTGCAGGCGGCGCTGTCCTCGATGCGTGCCCTGGCCGTGGAGCATGGTTTTGATGAGGCCGTGTATGGCCGGTCGATGGAGGGGCGCGAGCTTTCTGCGTTCACCAAGGGCGCAAGCAATGCGGGAACGGTCATCATCGCGCTGACGCGCCAGCATCCGCCGGAGGTTACCGGTGCCAAGGGTTATCAGGCTTTCGTCGAGCACCTGCTGGAGACGGCGCCTGCCGGCTTCTGGGGCGATCATCTCCTGATCACGGTTCCGGTCGCCAATCCGGACGGGGTCGAGCATGGGCATTGGCGGCTGAATATGGGTGGGGTTGATCTCAACCGCGACTGGTACACGCAGGCCCAGCCGGAGATCGCGGCGCTGACAGCGTATCTGGAGCGAGAAGCGGGGGGCAGGCGGGTGCTGGCCTTCCTCGATTTTCATTCGACCTGGCGCACGCTGATCTATTCGCCGCCCTTCGAGAATGCGTCGCCGGATGCAGCGCTTCTGCCATTCCTGCAGGGGACGCTGGATGACCCGTCCTGCACGCAGCCGGAATGGATCTTCGGACATAATGAGACGAGCGGGACGTCGAAATCCTGGGCCCTGGCGACGCTTGGCGCGCCGGGGATCACGGTGGAGTTTGGTGATGACGAGGCCGAGGCGAACATCGCCTGTACGGCCGAGCAGATTGCAGAGTCACTCATCGAGTTTGCCCTGACGGACGCGAGCGCCGCGGACTGACAATCCTGAAATCGCAAGTAAAAAGCCGCGGCGGCAGCGCTGGCGGCCTTTGGCGATTCTGGCCGAGATTTACTTCGCATGTGCAATATTTTGCACGTCTGCATCCGGGTTTTCAGGCTTTTGCAATCACAAAAAATCACGTAAAAATAAAGCTATAATGGGTTTGTGGTAATTTTCCTTTCGAAAAGGGTTTGCCTCATTTGCGCAAATTTGCGATAGAGGGGCATGCGACGTTGATAAGCTCGCTGTCAGGGAGGAAATTATGGGTATTTCGAATTCGGTTCGAGGCCGCCTGCTCATGGGCGCTGCCACGGGTGTACTATTCTTCGCGAGCGCGCCCGCCATGGCGCAGGATGCTGACGATCCGGTCACGGTCGATCAGTCAGGTGATGAAGACGATACCGCGCGGATGGGTACCGTGACGGTCAAAGGCATCAAGGGCTCGATCCAGAACTCTCTGAACACCAAGAAGAATGAGACCTCCATTGTCGAGGCGATTTCCGCCGAAGACATTGGCAAGCTGCCGGACCTTTCGATTGCCGACTCGCTGGCGCGCCTTCCGGGCGTGACGGCGCAGCGTGTGCGCGGCCGCTCGCAGCAGATTTCCATTCGCGGTCTTGGGCCGGACTTCTCCCTCGCGCTCTGGAATGGCCGCGAAGTGGTGTCCGCCGGCAATAATCGCGGCGTCGAGTTCGACCAGTTCCCGTCCGAACTTGTCGCGCAGGGCGTCGTCTACAAGACGCCGGATGCGCGGCTCGCGGCGACGGGTATTGCAGGCGCAGTGGACCTGCGCACCGTTCGCCCGCTGGACTATACCGAACGCAAGCTGAACTTCTCCGCCAAGTACAGCGTCAACGATAATGGCCAGCTCAATCCCGATGTGGATGATGATGGCTACCGGTTCTTCGGGTCGTATATCGACCAGAATGAAGCCGGCACGATTGGCTGGTCGCTGGCTGCCACGGTGCAGTCCAACCCGACGCAGTTCTTCTCCCGCGAGCTGAAGACCAATTCGGGGCAGACTTCCATCGACCCGGCGACGGGCCTTGTCTATCCGAGCGACAACCCGCGCACCGGTGTGGTTTCGCGCGATTTCGAGCGCACCTCGGTCGCTGGCGCGCTGGAATTCGAACCGAATAGCCGCTGGCACACGGCGATCGATGCCTTCTACACCGACACCGAAGATTCCGGCATCTTCCGCGGTGTCGAGACGCCGATTGCATCCTGGTCGACGGCGGACTTTGTCGGCACGGGCGGAAATTCAGGCTTTGCCGATGCGGCGGCCTATGAGGATGTCACGACCTTCCTGCGCACCGATACTGAAGGCAATACGGCCGAGATCTGGGCGTTCGGCCTCAACTCGTCCTATGAGCTTACGGACCGGCTGACCCTGATTGGCGACTATTCGCGCTCGACGCTGGAGCGCAATGACATCGATTACGAGTCCTATGCAGGCACTGGCTTTGCCGGAGCGGGGCCGACCGATACGCTGATCTTCGGCTTCCCGAATGATGGCGCGTACAACATCATCCATGGTCTCGACTATACCGATCCGGGCACAGTGCTGCTGACCGATCCGGGCGGCTGGGGCCAGGTTGGTTTCATCAAGCAGCCGAAGATCGATGATGAGCTCGACCAGCTGCGCCTCGAAGCCGAATATGATCTCGACAACAGCTTCATTTCCGGCCTGACGGGCGGTGTGTTGCTGACCAGTCGCGAAAAGAATTTCGACTCCAATGAGTCCTTCCTTCGTGCTGGCGATACATGGGTCAATGGCTCGCTCACCATCCCCGGCAACAAGATTGTCGGCAAGACGGATACAGGCGATATCGGGTTCGATATCATCGCCTATGACCCGGCGAGCTTCCTGCGCGACGGCACCTATAATGTGGAGAAGGCGACCTTCGACACAGAATGGCGCGTCGAGGAAGAGATCACCACGATCTATGCGATGGCCAATATCAACTCGGCGCTGGGCGACGTCCCGGTCCGCGGTAATGTCGGCCTGCAATATGTCGAGACGACGCAGAAATCGAACGGCACGCTGAACTTCGGTGCGAACCAGTTCCTGCAGACGGTCGAGTACAGCTATGAGAACTGGCTGCCGAGCCTCAACCTCTCCTTTGAGGTGAAGCCGGACACCTTCATCCGGGCGGCGGCTGCGCAGACCGTAACGCGTCCGCGTCTCGACCAGATGGCGGCGAACCAGCAGCTCTCGACCAATCCGCAGGTCTGTATCGACACCGATTCCGACCAGCTGCCGGACACGGTCATCGCGCCGGTGACGCCAGCCAATACCTGCTTCGCGCTGGGCGGCGGCAACCCGTTCCTGGAGCCCTACAAGTCGACCAGTTTCGACCTTGCCTTCGAGAAGTATTTCGACGCCACGACGGCGATCTCGATTGCCCTGTTCCACAAGGAACTTGAAGACTGGGTGGTGGATAATCCGTCGCTGATCGATGGCACGCAGATCATCCGGTCTGGCGGTCTTGGTGATTTCCTCGATGCCAATCCGGACGTGGCGCTGACGCGTCTCAACGGCGTGGACAATTTCTCCGATGGCTCGATCACCGGTATCGAGGCGACGCTTCGCATGAACCTCGACAATTACCTGCCCGAAGACCTGGCCGGTTTTGGCTTCAATGCGAGCTACACCTATGCCGATGCCAGCATCGACGATGCGTCGGGCAGCGCGATCGACATTCCGGGCTATTCCGACACGGTCTGGTCAGGCGATGTCTATTACGAGAATCATGGCTTCCGCGCCCGGGTGAGCGCGCGCCACCGGTCCGGCTTCCTGTCGGAAGTGCCGCTGTTCGATGGGTCGCTCACCGGTGCGCAGGCGCAGGACGAGACGATTGTCGACCTGCAGGTTGGGTATGAGTGGGAGCAGGGAGCGCTTGAAGGCTTCGGCGTGAATTTCGAGATCTTCAATCTCACCGACGAACCCTTCGTGACCGAGAACCAGACGGTCGACTCGAGTGTGACCTTCCCGAGCCGTCATGAACTCTACGGCACGACCTATAACATCACGGTGTCGAAGTCCTTTTAGACATCGATGATGTTTCCTCCCGGACTGGGCCTGTTCTCCTCAGGGAGGGCAGGCTCTTTCTGTTTGGGGGGAGCAGGCGTAGTCTGGTGAGGCGCAAGGCGAGTATAGGGTGAGCGGTGTGAAGGCTCAGCAGATCAGCAAGGTGGTGATTGTCGGCGGCGGGACCGCAGGCTGGATCACGGCGGCGGCGATGGCGCGGCTGCTGCCGTCTGCCATCGAAATCGTGCTGGTGGAATCCGACGCAATCGGAACGGTCGGGGTTGGCGAGGCGACCATTCCGCAGATCCGGCGGCTGAACGGCGTACTCGGCCTTGATGAGGATGATTTCGTGCGCAAGACGCGCGCGACCTTCAAGCTGGGTATCGAGTTCAACAATTGGGGACGGCGCGGCGACAGCTATCTGCATACGTTCGGCGACCCAGGCATCAATCTCGCGAGCCTGTCGTTTCACCAGTACTGGCTGAAAGCGCGCGCAGAGGGCAGCGATGCCAGCCTCTGGGATTATTCGCTTCACCATAAAGTGGCGTATGCGAACAAGTTCGGGCGGATGGAGCGGGTCGGCAATACGTCGATGACGGGGCTTGCCTATGCCTTCCATTTCGATGCCGGGCTCTATGCGGCCTATTTGCGCCACTATGCCGAGAAGGAAGGCGTCAAGCGCATCGAAGGCAAGATCAATGATGTCTCGCTCGATGGGGAAAGCGGCTTCATCAAGTCGGTCGGTCTGGAGAGCGGGCAGCAGGTATCGGGAGATCTTTTCATTGACTGTTCGGGCTTTCGCGGGCTGCTGATCAATGGCTCGCTGGGCGTCGGGTATCAGGACTGGTCGAAATGGCTGCCTTGTAACAGGGCGGTCGCCGTGGGCAGCCAGCGCAAGAACCCGCTTGTTCCGTATACGAAGGCAACCGCGCATGGTGCGGGCTGGCAGTGGCGTATCCCGCTGCAGCATCGCACGGGCAATGGGCATGTGTTCTGCGACAGCTTTATCAGTGTCGATGAGGCGAGCGACATCCTGCTCGCAAACCTCGACGCTGAAGCAATTGGCGAGCCGCGTCCGCTCGGCTTCACGACGGGGCGGCGGGAGAAGTTCTGGAAGAAGAATTGCGTGTCCATCGGCCTGTCGAGCGGTTTCCTCGAGCCGCTGGAATCGACATCGATCCATCTCATCCAGTCGAACGTGTCGCGCCTGATCGAACTCTTCCCGTCAGCCGGGTTCGAGCCGGCCATCATTGAGGAATACAACCGTCAGGTCGCGCATGAATATGAGCTGGTGCGGGACTTCCTGATCCTGCATTACCACCTCACCGCACGCGACGATACCGAGTTCTGGCGCTATTGCGCGAACATGGATGTGCCCGACAGTTTGCGGGCCAAAATGGCGCTGTTCGAAGCGGGCGGGCGGCTCTGGAAGGATGCCGAGGATTTGTTCCGCGAGGCGAGCTGGGTGCAGGTCATGATCGGGCAGGGGCTGATGCCGAAGGGCTATCATGCCATGGCGGATCGACTGTCTTCCGACCAGCTTCAGCGCATGATGCGAGACCTCAAGGCGATCATCGCCAAGGCGGAAGGCTCACTTCCGTCGCATGCGGACTTTATTGCCGCTCATTGCAATGCCGACTTGCAATAGGTCTCGATGAATTCGCAGTGCTCCGGCATGGCGGCGACGGCATCATTCATGGCTTTGCGAACCTGCTGCATGCGTTGCTCGACCGGAACGGACGGGCGAAGGCCGGACAGGGCGGGTGCGCGCTCAGGGTGGACGCCCTGGCCGATATAGACGGCGATCCAGCTTGGATTGTGGAACAGCTCGCGCTCATCCGAGACGATCATGCCGTGGGTGCGGAAATGGTCGATCTTGTATTGCAGGCGGTCGGGGATATTCATGTCCGCGCAATAGCGCCAGAAGGCGTCGTCACGCCGCTCGGTCGCCTTGTAATGCAGGATCAGGAAGTCGCGGATGCGCTCATATTCGGCGGCGGTGAGGGCGTTGTATTCATCGCGCAGCAGGGGCGACATGTCCTTTGCCGGGAACATGGCGAGCAGACGCATGATGGCATACTGGATGAGGTGGAGGCTGGTCGATTCCAGCGGTTCCATGAAGCCAGCCGATAGCCCGATGGCGACGACATTCGCGTTCCAGAACTGCTTGCGCCGGCCAGTCTGGAAGCGGAGGTGTCGCGGGTCCGCGAGCGGCTCACCTTCGATGGAGGAGAGGAGTTCGGTTTCCGCCTCTTCGGCTGAGAGGTGGTCGCTGCAATAGACATAGCCATTGCCGATACGGTGCTGCAGCGGGATGCGCCACTGCCAGCCGGCTTTCTTTGCCGTAGACTTCGTGTACGGATCAATCGTGCCGCCCGGTTTGCATGGCACAGCGACGGCGCGGTTGCAGGGCAGCCAGTGCGACCAGTCCTCGAAGCCGGTTTTCAGTGTCTTTTCAATGAGGAGGCCGAAAAAGCCCGTGCAGTCGATAAAGAGGTCGCCACTTATTGTCTCGCCCGTCTCCATGCTGACGGACTGGATAAAGCCGGTTTCGCTGTCCTGCGCGGCGCCCGTCACCCGGCCTTCGATGCGGCGCACGCCGCGCGCCTCGGCATATTTGCGCAGGTAGCGGGCGTAGAGCGTCGCGTCGAAATGATAGGCATAGTCGAAGGTCGACTGGATGAGGCGTTTCTCGCGGGCCGGGTGCTGGAATTTTCCGGCGGCAGAGGCGGCCCAGGCCATGGAGTAATTGTCGAGGTCGCGCGTGCGCCCAGCGACAAATTCGCGGATCCAGTACTGGTAGAAGGGGACGTCATCGAACTCTGCGCCATACTGGCCGAAGGGGTGGAAATAGGCCTCGCCCTTGCGGTGCCAGTTGATGAACTGGATGCCGAGTTTGAAGGTGCCGCTGGTCTCTTTCAGGAAGGTCGCCTCGTCGATGCCGAGGCGGGAATTGAAGTATTTGACGGGCGGGATCGTCGCTTCGCCGACCCCGACCGTGCCGATCTCCTCGGACTCGATGAGGGTGATGTTGCAGGCGCCCTGCGTCGCATTGGCGAGCGCTGCGGCGGCCATCCAGCCCGCCGAGCCGCCGCCGACGATGACGATGTCCTTTACCGGGTCCGGAGTCATGGGAAAGTCCTGCATGTTGAATGGGTGTGCGGGCCTGCCTGGCCTGCTATAGATCGCAGTGAATCGGCCAGCATCGAGGGCGTATGAGCGGCAAGATCACTCTTGAAGAGGGGCTGAAAAGCGGCGTTGTCCGGCTCGACAGACCGGGGGCCGAAGGCGAGCCGGTCGTGGTGATCGATGATTTTTCGCTGAACCCGGACGCCCTGCTGAGGCGCGGGCGCGAGGCGAGCTATGGCGAGGGCGGCAAGCACTATCCCGGCCAGCGCGCGCCAGCCCCGTCGGCCTACCTTCGCGAGCGGATGAACCTGCTGCAGGCTGTGCTGACGGAGGTGTTCGGGATGGATGGCGGGGCGAACCTTGTCGAGTGCAATTTCTCTATCGTGACGACGCCGCCGGACCGCCTGACCCCGATCCAGCGCCTGCCGCATTTTGACAGCACCGATCCCGGCTATCTCGCCCTGCTGCATTATCTTGGCGGGCCGGAAGAGGGCGGCACGAGCTTCTATCGCCACCGCGCAAGCCAGTTCGAGACGATCGACGCGTCGCGGCTTGATACCTATACCGGCATGCTGCAGGAAGAGGTGCGAGAATACGGGCTCCCCAAAAGACAGTACTTTTCTGGAACTGACCAGCAGTTCGAGAAGATTGGCGGCGTAGAGGCGCGGTTCAATCGCATGGTGATCTATCGCGGCTACAGGCTGCATTCGGGCGACATCGCGCAGCCTGAGCGCATCGGCGCACCGGATGCAGCGCCGAGGCTGACAATCAACACCTTCCTCGCGGCGAAAGCCTAGGACAACACCAGGGCGGGTCATCGGTCGGTTGCGTCCCGTGCGGCCTGCTGGGCGAGCAGGAGCGCGCCGCTGATCCCGGCATCATCGCCGAGAGCAGGCGGGACGATGTATTCCGAAAGGTCGCCCGAGAGATCACCGCGCGTGACATAGCCGGCAAGGCGGTCTGCGGTCTGTTCGCGGATGGCGTCGATCAGGCCCGGCGTTTTCATCACGCCGCCGCCAAAGATGATGCGGCCCGGCATGTGGGTGAGGATGAGCGTCAGAGCGAGTTGCGAGAGATAGCCAGCTTCCAGCGCGATTTCGCCTTCTCCCATCTCTGAGAGTGGTCCGCCCCAACGCGCATCGATGGCCGGGCCGGAAGCGAGGCCTTCAAGGCAGTCGGCATGGAAGGGGCAGTGGCCGCCATATTTGTCATACGGGTCGCGGCGGACAGGAATGTGGCCCATCTCGTAATGGCCTGTGCCGGTGCGAACGCGGCCTTCATGCACGATGCCTGCGCCTATGCCGGTGCCAACCGTGACATAGGCGAGCGTTTTCTGGTGCCTGCCCGCGCCATAGATGTATTCGGCGAGGCAGGCGCCGGAGACGTCGCTCTCGATGGCGAAGGGTGTCGTATAGGCCGCCATGGCCCTCACCCATGACGCGCCGGACCAGCCGGGCTTAGGCGTGTTGAGCACGTCGCCATAGGTCTTCGAGCGCCGGTCCGTGTCGACCGGGCCGAAGGCGGCGATGCCGATGGAGCGGATGTTTTTCTGATCGGCGAAGAAGTCCTGAATGTGAGCGAAGGTCTCCTCCGGGCTGGTCGTCGGGATTTCGATCCGCTCACGGATGTGGGCCGGGTGTTCTGCGACGGCGCAGACCATCTTGGTTCCGCCTGCCTCAATCCCTGCCAGCATCAGCCCTCCAGTCGCACAAACACCCTGTAGCTCCAGGCCGGCAGGGAAAGCTCGGTCGAGTCACTGATCGTCAGCGCCTCGCCGGTAAAGTGCTCCCTATAGCTGCCAGCATACGGCCCGTCGGTAAAGCGCGGGGTCTGGGCGGTGGGCGAGAGGTTCATGACGACGAAGACGCCGCCATTCGCGTCGAGGCGGGTGAAGCTGAGCACATCTTCGGGGCTGGTGTTCACGACCGGGACCATGCGCGCGCCGGCCGCGCCATTGTGCAGGGCGGTGGTGGCAGTCTTGAGGTCGATCAGGGATTTGAACAGGTCCTCGATGGGGTGGTCCTGCCAGGCGATCGGGTCTTTCTCGAAGAATTCGAGCTGCTTGGTGTTGTAGGCCTCCTGGCCATTGTAGATGAGCGGCAGGCCCTCGCCGACAAAGGAGAGGACGATGGCGCTCTCATAGGCGGGGCCGTAGAAGTCGGGGGCGGCGGCGTCCCAGGAATTCTGGTCGTGATTGGAGGTGTAGGTCATGCGATAGGCATCGTGCGGCCAGACGCTCTCATTGGTGGAGTAGTATCCGAACAGGGCGTTTGCGCGCGCTTCGCCCTTTCCGATGGCGTGCATTGTGTTCTTCCATTCCCAGGCATAGGAGGCGTCAAAGGCGCGGGCGTGGATGTCGCGCTGATCGAATTCCCCCAGCATGAAAACCGGCTTGATGGCTTCAAGGTCGGCGCGAACCTCTTCCCAGAAATCGAGCGGGATGTAGCCCGCGACATCGGCGCGGTAGCCATCGACGCCGACCTCCTCAACCCAGTAGCGCAGGGCCGCCGCCATGTAGGCGCGAAGCTCGGGATTGGAATAGTCGAGGTCGATGATGTCGGACCAGTCCCACCAGCGGGTCGGCATGAAGTCGCCGTCCCAGTCGCGCTCATACCAGCCGGGGTGCTCCATCACGAGCGGATTGTCCCAGGCGGTGTGGTTGGCGACCCAGTCGAGGATGACGTGCATGCCCCGGGCATGGGCGGCGTCAATGAAGGATTTGAGATCGTCCAGCGTGCCGAATTCCGGGTTCACGCCGTAATAGTCTTTCACCGAATAGGGGCTGCCGAGACTGCCTTTCCGGTGCTTTTCACCGATGGGGTGGATGGGCATCAGCCAGATGATGTCGACGCCGAGGTCAGCGAGGCGGTCCAGTTGGAGTTCAGCCGCGGCGAAGGTGCCTTCGGCTGTGAACTGGCGGGTGTTGAGCTGGTAGAGGACGGCGTCTCTGGCCCAGTCGGGATGGTCGAGCTGGACATAGGGTTCGGGTTGCCAGCGGTCTGTTGTTGGCGTTGCGGGGTCGGTGGCGCAGGCGGCGAGGGCGAGGGCCGCAAAGGTGGCGGCGAGGCGGATCATGCATCTGCTCCGAGCGGTTCGAGGGAGGCGTCTTCGGGTGCGTCGGAAACGAAGAGGACGGCAATGGCTGCGCAGGTAAAAGAAGCGGCTGCGATGGCAAAGGCCCAGATCGGCTCATTGCCGAAGAAGGTGCGGAGCAGGAAGCCGAGAAGTGTTGCGGCGACGAGCTGCGGCACCACGATGAAAATGTTGAAGATGCCCATATAGACGCCCATTTTTTTCGCCGGGACGGAGCCTGCGAGAATGGCGTAAGGCACCGAGACGATGGCCGCCCAGGCGATGCCGACACCGATCATCGGGAGCGATAGCGGGGCCGGGTCCCTGATCAGGATCATGCCGGCAAAGCCGAGCGCGCCGAGCAGGAGGCAGACGGCGTGGAGACGGCGCCGGTCAACCTGCGCGGCGAGCCAGATGATGGCGAGCGCAGCGGCGGCAGCGACACCGTTGCGGACAGCCCCAAGCAGGGCCCACCAGTTACCCGCTTCCTGATAGAGCGCGGTGGACGGATCGGTCGCGCCATAGTGATGGTCGGCGACGGCAGGCGTGCCATAGATCCACATCGCGAACAGGCCGAACCAGGAGAAGAACTGCACCACGGCGAGCTGGCGCATGGTGAGCGGCATGCGGAAGAGGTCTCCGACGACTTCCATGAAGCCGTTCTGGTCCTTGCCGGATGAGCGCAACAGGCCAGCGATGATCTGCACAAGGCCGAAGCCTGCAATGAGGGCGGCGAAGACGTAGAGGTCCTGCTTGAACTCGACATTGCCGAGCCATGCGAGCCAGTCCGGGCGCGGGTCGAGTCGGCCGAAATGGAAGAAGGCGGCAAGCGTCAGTCCGACGACGAGCCAGATCAGGCCGCCAGCAAAGAAGGCGCCTGAGCTGCGCGGCGGGGCAGTGTCGCCAGCGTCTTCGCCAAGGCCGAGCGCTTCGCGGCGGGCCGCTTCGAACTGTTCCATCTGTTCGGGCGAGTATTCGGGTGTGGTGAGCACCGTCACGAGGATGGCAAGGAACAGGGCCGCGCCACCGACATAGAAGGCGATGTGCACCGTCATCGGGATTTCGCCTTCGGGCGCGGTGTTGGCGACGCCGAACTCTGTCAGCAGCCAAGGGAGGGCGCCCGCCAGCACAGCGCCGACGCCGATGAAGAAGCTCTGCATCGCATAGCCTGTGGTACGCTGCTCATCCGGCAGCATGTCGCCGACAAAGGCGCGCGTCGGCTCCATGGTGATGTTGAGCGAGGCGTCGAGGATCCAGAGCATGCCGGCGGCCATCCAGAGCGTCGGTGAGTTCGGCATGATGAAGAGCGCAAGGCTGGCGAGGATGGCACCTGCGAGGAAATAGGGACGGCGGCGTCCGAAACGGCTCCAGGTCTTGTCGGAGAAGAAGCCGATAATGGGCTGGACGATGAGGCCAGTGAGCGGCGCGGCGATCCACAGGATGGCGAGCGAATCCATCTCCGCGCCGAGCGTCTGGAAGATACGGCTCATATTGCCGTTCTGTAGGTCAAAGCCGATCTGGATGCCGAGGAATCCGAAACACATGTTCCAGATCTGGCCGAAACTCAGCCTGGGTTTCTGCATGATCATTCCTCCCCGGGCGGCTGCTTTCTTTTTGTGAAGGTCAGCCGGTGATCGTTTCTATCGTTTGCTGGGCATTTTCCCTAGCCGTGGTGCGGCGAAGGCAGATTGCCGAGATACGGTTTGTGACATCAGTTCGAGCCGCTCTCGGCGACGAAGCGAACGGCTGCGCCGCCGCCACGGGCAAGCGGCAGGATCAGTTCGTCCTCTGCGGTGACGGCGCGGGTCTCGATGGTGACGGGATAGGGGTTTGTTTCCCAATCGGCATCGTCGCCGTCGCGGTAGATCTCGGCACGGTAGGTGGTGCCTGCGTCAAGAAAGCCGAGCGGCACGGCAAGGGTGCGTGCGTCCTCATCCGTTACGGCGCCGATATACCAGTCGCGGCTGCCGCGTTCCTGGCGGGCCTGGACGAGATAGTCACCCACCTCGCCCATCAGCGCGATGGAGTTTTCCCAGTCGGCGGGCACGTCGCGGATAAACTGGAAGGGCTCGGGATTGGCTTCGTAATTTTCGGGAAGGTCGGCAGCCATCTGCAGCGGGCTGTACAGCGTCACATAGAGCGCGAGCTGCTTGGCGAGCGTGGTCTGGACGCGGTTCTCATTGTCAGGGCCGTTCGGCATCAGGTTGAAGATGCCGGGCGTATAGTCGGCCGGGCCGGACAGCATGCGTGTGAAGGGGATGATGGCCTGATGCTCGACCGGGTTGGGCGGGCTGCCCCAGGCATTGAACTCCATGCCGCGCACGCCTTCGCGGCTGACGGCGTTGGGATAGGTGCGGCGCAGGCCGGTATCCTTGATGGGTTCATGCGCGTTGACCGCAATGCCATAGACGTGCGCACGCTCAAGCACCTTGATGTCGTGCACGACACGCTCCTGTCCGTCATGCCAGGCATAACGGCGGATGCCATCCGCATCGTGGATGACGAGGTCGCTGGCATCGGCGACATAACCCGTCTTCACGGCTTTCACGCCCATATCCTTATAGAGCTGGAAGGCGTCTTCGAGCTGGGCTTCATAGTTTGCGATATTGGCCGAGGTCTCATGGTGGCCGATCAGCTGGACGCCGATTTCGCGGCCATAATCGGTGATCGCCTTGATGTCGAAGTCGGGATAGGGCTCGGCAAAGCGGAAGAGTTCGCCATTGTTGAACCAGTCGCCGTCCCAGCCAATGTTCCAGCCTTCGACGAGGACGCCGTCAAAGCCGTTCTCGGCGGCGAAATCCATGTAGCGCTTCGTGTTTTCGGTGGTCGCGCCATGTTTCGGGCCGGATCCCCAGGTCATGGTGTTGATGTGCATGCCCCACCAGATGCCGATATATTTGCCCGGCTTGAAATAGGAGGTGTCGCCCAGCTTGTTCGGCTCATTGAGGTTGAGATAGATGTCTGACCCGTTGATGAGGCCAGCGGCGGTATCGGCGATCTGGATCACGCGCCACGGCGTGTTGAAGGCGCCCTCGACGTGGACTTTGCTGCCATCATGGCGCGGGGCGAGTTCTGCTTCGAGAACGCCGGCGCGGCGCTGATCGAGCCACATGCCGGCATAGTTGACGAGTGCGGCTTCATGGATCGCGATATAGGGGCCATCGGCCTTGTCCAGCTTCACCGTATAGGGTGTGTGGACGCGGTAGATGTCGCGCACAGGCGTCGTCTCATAGATGTATTCATAGCGGTTGAATTCCCCTGCGGGGGTCCACCAGGACATGCCGTCCGGGGTGATGGAGAATTCGGTGATTTCGTCGATCAGGATGCGCGGGCCGGTGTCCGGCACTTCATAGCGGAAACCGACGCCGGTATCGAAGACGCGGGCGCGGAGCGTGTAAGTGCGGCCCGAGTCATCATCAGCGGTGAAGGTGGCGGCAATTTCCTTGTGATGGTCGCGCACGAAGCGCTTCTCGCCCCAGGGCTGTTCCCAGGTCTCGTCCTTGCGGGTTTCTGTGCTGCGCGTGAGGCTCAGGCCCCGGTCGAGATCAAGCCCCCTGGCGAAGCGCAGGCCGAGTTTTGAGCGGGCGACGATATCCTCGCCGTCGCGCGAGATGGCGTAGAAAGGCTGGCCGCCATCAGAGCCGAGAGTCAGCTCAATGCGTCCGTCCGGCGATGTCGTTTTCACCATGGACGTGTTGGCGTTCTGTGACGCTTGGGCGGCGGCCTGCTGTTGTAGTGGCGTGTCGCTGATCTGCGTGCAGGCAGCCATGATGAGGGCGGCGAGCCCGGCTGGAATCAGGCGGGTGAAAAAGTCGGGCTTCATGGTCGCATCTTCCCTGATGGTTTTTTGTCAGAGTGCGCTGCAAACTTTTGCAAGTCAATTCCAAAATTAGCGAAAGACCTGACCGGCAGTTTTGTGCGCCGCAATAAGTGGCGAGCCTGAAAATGCCAATAGTAACAATAGAAATGCGGTAATTGGAGAAATGTGTTTTCATGCAAATCTCTTCGTGATAGCTATGCAAAAAATTGCGGAACGTAAGATTCCGTGGCACAAGGCAGCGAGGGAGGAAAGGATGACGAGGATGCGGGTATCACCCCTGAGACCAGGCATGGTTGCCGCAGGCCTGCTGATGGCGGCCTGCGCGACACAGACCCAGGCGCAGCCTGCTT
>Ga0310345_10000734_pt1 | contig 43566 bp, 40 predicted proteins | sample HC15DNA20500_MG_FD_204667 | JGI IMG/M metagenome (GOLD analysis project Ga0310345, IMG submission 204667) | Marine microbial communities from station ALOHA, North Pacific Subtropical Gyre - HC15-DNA-20-500_MG | ecosystem: Environmental > Aquatic > Marine > Oceanic | place: Pacific Ocean: North... | reverse complement strand
ACACCACGGGAAATCGATAAGCTGATGATTTTTACGGCCGGAGAGGTCGCACGCAAGCGCCGTGCCCGTGGGCTGAAACTCAACTACCCGGAAGCGGTAGCGCTGATTACATCTGAAATTTTGGAGGAGATCCGCAATGGCAAGACGGTCGCCGAGCTGATGAAGTTCGGTCGCATGATCCTAACGTCCGACGACGTGATGGAAGGCGTAGGCGAAATGATTCCCGAGATTCAGGTCGAAGGAACCTTCCCAGACGGCACGAAACTGGTCACGATTCACGCCCCGATCACCTGAGGGCATTCCCGATGATTCCAGGCGCATATCAGCTCAGACACGACCCGATCGAGATGAATATGGGTCGGGATACCGTCCGGTTGGATGTGTCTAACCTCGGTGACCGGCCTATCCAGGTTGGCTCCCATTGCCATTTCTTCGAAACCAACCGGTGGCTCGCGTTCGATCGTGAGAAAGCCTACGGGATGCGCTTGAACATCCCAGCCGGAACGGCGGTTCGCTTCGAGCCGGGCGACACATGCGAGGTGCAACTGGTAGCACTAGCCGGCAACCGCATTGTGCACGGAATCAACGGGCTTGTGAACGGTAACCTGGACGATGCTGACGTGAGGAGGCGAGCCCTCGAATCGATCGCTTCATTCGAAAGGAAACCGGAATGAAGATCGACAGGTCCAGTTACGCGGAACATTTCGGACCGACTACCGGCGATGGGGTGCGACTCGGGGATACTGACCTGTTCATTGAGGTTGAATCGGACCGCACCCGTTACGGCGACGAGGTCAAGTTCGGCGGAGGCAAGGTCATCCGCGACGGCATGGGCCAGTCCGCGTCGGCGTCTCACGAAAATGGTGCTCCGGATCTGGTGATTACCAATGCTCTTGTACTAGACCACACGGGTATCTTCAAAGCTGACATCGCCGTCCGCGAAGGTAGGATCTCCGCAATCGGCAAGGCCGGAAATCCCGACATTATGGATGGCGTGACGGAAGGAATGGCTATCAGTGCTTCCACCGAGATTCTGGCGGGTGAGGGACGCATCATCACAGCCGGTGGCATTGACGCCCACATCCATTTTATTTCGCCCAATCAGATTCCTGAAGCATTCTATTCAGGTATCACGACCTTGATCGGCGGTGGTACGGGACCCGCGACAGGCACGAACGCGACGACCTGTACGCCTGGTCCATGGAACATCCGGCGCATGTATGAGTCCTCCGAAGCGTTCCCGCTGAATTTTGGGTTTCTTGGAAAGGGAAACTCGTCGCTGCCTGGAGCTCTCGAAGAACAGGTCAAAGCTGGTGCGCTCGGTCTAAAGCTCCACGAAGACTGGGGAACGACGCCCGCAGCGATCGACCAATGTCTTGCCGTCGCGGACAGTTTCGACGTCCAGGTCGCGATCCATACCGACACATTGAACGAAGCTGGGTTTGTCGAGGATACGATCGCGGCGATCAAAGGTAGGACGATTCACACCTATCACACCGAAGGCGCAGGTGGTGGTCATGCTCCAGACATCATCCGCTTGTGTGGCGAATCGAATGTCTTACCGTCGTCGACGAATCCCACGATGCCCTTCACGCGAAACACGATGGACGAGCACCTGGACATGCTGATGGTGTGCCACCACCTCTCGGCATCCATTCCTGAAGACGTTGCCTTTGCCGACTCAAGGATTCGCCCCGAAACGATCGCCGCCGAAGACATCCTCCACGACATGGGCGCTTTCAGCATGATGGCCTCAGACTCTCAGGCAATGGGTCGGATCGGTGAAGTCATCTGCCGAACGTGGCAGACAGCTGACAAGATGAAGAAACAGCGCGGCCGTGTCGATGAAACTGGCAACAACGACAATATCCGGGCCAAACGCTACATCTCGAAATACACGATCAACCCGGCAATCGCACACGGCATCGCTGGAACAGTTGGATCGGTCGAAGTCGGCAAGATGGCTGATCTGGTTCTGTGGAAACCTGCTTTCTTCGGTGTCAAGCCGGAGATCATCGTGAAGGGTGGGTTCATCGCGGGCGCCACAATGGGGGACGGAAATGCGTCGATCCCAACACCGCAGCCATATATCTACCGGCCGATGTTCGGACATTATGGCCAAGCACTTGATTCGACTTCCGTGCATTTTGTCTCACAGGCCGGTGTGGAGACCGCTGCGCTCCGTGGTCTGCGCCGCGGACTCGATCCGGTCAGCGGTTGTCGTACACTCGGCAAGAAGGATCTCAAGTGGAACAACGCAACACCCAAGATCGAGGTCAACCCCGAGACCTATGAAGTCCGCGCAGACGGAGAACTGCTGACCTGCGACCCTGCCGAAATACTTCCTCTGGCACAGCGTTACTTCCTATTTTGATATGACGGTCGTCGAATACGTGGTACGCGAGGACGCGCTGCAGGGAGATCTGGTCAATTATCGCCGGACAACAATCACTCTCTCGCTCGAAGATCGTCAAAAAACACATGGGCGGCGCCGATCCGACGACGGTCTCAAGTTCGCGATTTCACTTGAACCGGGCCTGACACTCACCAACGGAGACTGCCTGGTCCTGGAGGAAGAGCGGGTCGTGGTTGTCGTACGGGAAGCCGCCGAGGCAGTGTACGTCGTCCGGCCACGCTCCGAACACGAGTGGGCGCGTTGCGCCTACCAAGTCGGTAACCGGCATCAGAAACTCATGATCAGTGACCAGGAACTGGTCTGTTTGCAGGACCCAGCCGTCCGGAGCTTGTTTGACCAGCTGCGCGTGGAGTACGAGGAGGATACTCGTCCGTTCACACCGGTAACCGTGGCCTCGGGACACCATCGGCACTGATCGACATGAACCGCGGAACAGTCAAGGAGTAACGACCTTGGATTCAAATCGAATCCTACAGATCCTTCAGCTGAGTGACGGACTTTTTCCGATCGGGGCATTTGCCTTTTCTGATGGTTTGGAGACAGCTATCCAGAAGAATGACATCGTGGATGCGGACGATGTTCGTGTCTGGCTGGATCACTACGTTGACGCTGTGTTTGGGGATTCTGAAGGGCCAGCACTCGTGCAGACGATGAGTGCTTTTCCCGCCGAGTGGCAACGGATCGAGCTTCTAGATCGCGAGTTAACCGCACTGCGGTCCGCTTCTGAGACGCGTGCGAGCAGCCGCTTGTTGGGGCTACGTCTGTTGAAGACGTGCGTACCACTCTTTCCCGGTCGAGGCCTGGAAGACCTGCTGGCCAGAATCGAGTCCGGCCAGTGCCATGGCAATATTGCGGTCGTTCACGGCGTTCTGTTCCGCGCCCTGTCTATCGGCGAACGGGAGGCGCTCCTTGCGTTCGCCTATTCACGGTTATCGGGCACCGTTTCTGCCGCACTGAGATTAGCACCGGTCGGGCAGCAAGAAATGCAACAGGTGCTCAGGAGGGTGCTGGTGCGTGTTCCAGAAGTAGTCGACGACATCCTCGAAAGGCCCGTACAACGTCTTACATCGTTTGTCCCCACGCTGGATGTTTGTCAGATGGAGCACCGGCACCTCTACAGCCGGTTGTTCCGATCCTAAGAATCCGATAATAGGTATTGGAATGCGAAAGCCTGTACGCATTGGAATTGGGGGCCCTGTTGGATCGGGCAAGACGGCCCTGGTGGATCGTCTCTGCAAGCAGATGCGCGATGATTACCACCTAGGAGTAATCACGAACGATATCTTCACCCGTGAGGACATGGAGTTCCTCACTCGCAGCAAAGCCTTGACACCCGATCGGTTAATGGCGGTCGAGACCGGCGGATGCCCGCACACGGCAATCCGCGAGGACGCATCGTCGAACTTCGAAGCAATCGAAAAGATGGTCGCACGATTTCCAGACCTTGAGATTCTTTTCCTGGAGAGCGGTGGCGATAACCTTGCGGCAAGTTTCTCACCAGAGCTGGTCGACGCGTCTATCTACGTTATTGACGTGTCGGGTGGCGACAAGGTGCCCAGAAAAGGTGGCCCGGGCGTTACACGCTCCGATCTCCTCGTCATCAACAAGATCGACCTCGCACCTTATGTCAATGCGGATCTTGGTGTCATGGATAAGGACTCCCGTAAGATGCGCGGAGAGCGCCCGTTCGTTTTTACGTGCTTGAAAACGCAGGAAGGAGTAGGCAGCGTCGTATCCTGGATCCGGCGCGAACTCCTTTTCGCCGATGTCGAACTTTCTCCTACCATCTCCAGAACATAAGGGTGGTATCACCCCACTGCCGATCCGGGACATCGGACGGTCAGGCCGTCTCGACATCCGCTTTAGCGCCAGGCTTGGTCGTACCATCCTTGACCGCCAATATCACGAGACCCCGTTCAAAGTATCCCCGGCGCATTATTCACCCGCGTCCTCTCTAGCTCGAGTGATCGTCATGCACTCCACAGCCGGCCTGTTCGGAGGAGACCGGTTGGAGGCACGGATTCACGTCGAGGCTGGAGCTCGAGCAATGGTAACCTCGCAGTCTGCGACGAAGATCCATCCTTCCGGTGCCGCACCCGCATGCCAGTCACTTCAACTCGTAGTTGAGACAGGCGGCGAGCTGCACTACTACGTCGACCCCGTCATCCCGTTTACCGACAGCCGTCTGTACCAAGAGACTCGGATCGAATTGACCTCCGGTGCCCGTTTCTACTATTGGGATGGCCTGATGGCCGGCCGCGTCCGTAGAGGGGAGAACTGGCGCTTCAACGAACTCCAATCGGAGACTTCAGTTTTTGTAGACGCCGAGCTCGCCTATCTGGACCGGTTTGAACTTCGTCCGTCTGACCGGTCGCCAACGAGACGCTGGGCGATGGATCGACACCGGTACATGGCGACCTCGATTGCCTACGATCCATCCATGGACGAAGAAGACCTCCGAGCCATCCACTCCGACATCACCTCATTAGATGGAACTATCGCATCTGGCCTTGATGTGCCGTTTGCTCAACTCATGATCGGCCGTTTCGTCGCACAAAATGGAGCCAGTTTCCGGAAAGCTCGCGAAAGCTACCAGAGGACTATCGTGAAGCACCTGGTGGGCCCAATCTGAATCTGGTGACTTTAGCCTGCAGGAACCTACCTGATTACCGGACCACCAAATAAACATAAATGTAGGACATGGCTTCATCATCGACAAATTTGAAGATCTTTTTTTAACCTCCGGGTGAGGTGCATCCTGATCTAACTCAACATTTTATAGGGTTGCACGTCCCCTTCCCCGAGGGACTCAACCTCACCAACGCTCTACATCGGTGCCCCGTCTGATCAACCTGCTCGCACAACCCAGGCACCAGGCCAGAAAAGTGTTAATCAGTGGTCGTGCGGGACACCCGGCACCAGGAAGACAATGAGTTGGTGAGAGGAGTTCTATCGAAACGAGCCATCCTGTGAGCTGTTCGTAACAAGCCCGGCCCCAGGCACTACGCCGGTGTATGGACAAGCCAGCCGCACTAGATGACAGGTGCGGACTCAGAGTGGGCTAGGCAATCCACATCACACTGAGTGTGACCGACGAGTTCAATGATTCCCTCACGTGCAACGTTGAACTGAAGACTGAGTATGAAGCGTCACGCATCGAACACCAAAGTAGTTGGACGCCATCTTGAGGTCCAGACCCAGCAAATACTGTAACGTGTACTTAGGTCAGCCTCTACCACTATCGGATCGGACAAGTTCTAGACTCGACTCGTATCCTCCCCCCCAATCACCTCTCCGACCATGACAACATCATCATGTCCCTGTCCGGACACCTTAGAGGAGTCTCCACGCACTCCGTCAGTCTGAAACCTGGCTTAACTCGTCTCAGTGAACCAAATAGACACTTGCAAATATGACAAAAATGTCGGCGCAAGACGTCATAACGCCATTACTGTCTGTGCCTCAATCCTTGTCCAAACACGGCTCCTTCAAAACCCGTAATGCTTGGTCCATGCAAGTAATTGATTCAATGCAACTTATATCAGACGAAATTACCATCGGTCACGCGGCAAGTTTGGCACGGGATGTGCGATAGGTATAGGTGAGGATCACACATTGTCGGTTGTCGGCCACAGTACACGACTGATGCGCCGGCGACATCACAGGGAGCTAAGGCATTGCGCTATGCGCTGCGGAAAGGATTGGTTGTGCTTACTCAATGGGTCCGCGAGGACACTATACCTTGTACAGGACGTGGGAGTTGGACGCTAGCACTGTTGGCAGCGTTTCTTATATGGGGGGGGGGAGTGGCACCGCTGCACGCCCAAGAAGATGAGACCCCGGCGGTCACATTGGGCGCGGGAATGCAGACAAGCTTTCTGCACCACCAGCCGTCTAAAGGGGATTCGGTAGACAACTTCAGGCTCAATAGCCTGCGCTTCTACGTGAACGGTCAGGCATCCGACAACATCGGCTTCATGATCAATACCGACATCAATTATGGGGGCACGCTGTTCGTCTGTCCCGAAGGTGGCTCTTGTACGGCCGGCTACGGGAACCAGGGAAACAAAGTGCAGGTACTCGATGCAGTGGCTCAAATCGGAGTGTCGGACAAGTTTAATATCTGGTTCGGCCGGTTCTTACCACCGAGCGACCGTGCGAACCTCTATGGTCCATACTATTCCCATCACTGGGCCGTATACAGTGACAGTTTGCAGGACGGCTATCCGTTCATCTTCCAGGGGCGCCAAAACGGGGCAGCTTATTGGGGTCAGTTCGGTAAGGTTAAGTTGTCTGCGGGCGCGTTCGACGGCTCGTCGACGGAAATTGGTAACAGCAGCAGTTCATTAATCGGCGCAGGGCGCGTGCAAGTAGATTTCTGGGACCCGGAGCCGGGGTACTACCTGAACGGGACCTATTACGGTCAGCGGAATCTCCTGGCCATCGGCCTCGCCGCGCAGACACAAGGTGGGGATCCGGTAGCATCGGTCATCGGCACGGACGGGAGACCAATCGACAAGTTGACGACAAAATCTTCATCCAGCTTCGACTTTCTACTTGAGCGCATGACCGGCGGTGGCAGCGCGGTGTCGATCGAAGCCGAAGTGGTGCGCTACGACGGACTGGGCGGTTACCCGAGCGTTCCCGGCGCGACTTTCCAGACTCTGACCGGCGGATACTTACTGGCCGCCTATCTGTTCCCGGAAATGGGGGGACCTGGCCAGTTCGAGATTCTCGGCAAATACGGTATCGCGACCTTTAGTCAAGACAGGTCCGCGGTATATCCCGATTTCGATCAGAAGACGACCGAGGTGGACTTCAACTACATCCTTAACCAGTTCAACGCACGGCTGATGATCTTTTTCAAGAACACGGACTACACCGCTGTTCGTCTCGACGACGTCCAAATCGGTGTTGGCTTGCAAATTCAGATGTAACCACCTAACTCTTTATTTCACACAGGAGCAAACTAATGACACTTAAGCACACTTGCCTCATTGCCTGTATCTCTCTAGTCATCGGACTAGGGCTACCGGTAGCTGCTGGGGCGCAGGACACCATCAAGGTCGGTGTCCTACACTCACTCTCAGGTACGATGGCCATCAGTGAGACGACGTTGAAAGACACAATCCTCCTGATGATCGACGAGCAGAACAAGAAGGGAGGCCTACTCGGAAGACAACTCGAAGCAGTCGTTGTCGATCCGGCATCGGACTGGCCACTCTTTGCCGAAAGGGCGCGCGAATTGCTTGAGTCGGAAGGAGTCGATGTCGTCTTCGGGTGCTGGACGTCTGTATCAAGGAAATCGGTGCTCCCGGTGTTCGAAGAGAATAACGGTCTCCTCTTTTATCCAGTCCAGTACGAAGGAGAAGAATCATCGAAGAACGTCATCTACACCGGTGCGGCCCCGAATCAGCAGGCGATTCCAGCAATCGACTACCTAATGAATGAAGTGGGTATCGAGCGGTGGGTGCTCGAAGGCACCGATTACGTGTACCCCCGTACTACGAATCGGATCCTCGAAGCATACCTGCAGCAGCAGGGCGTGGCGGACGAGGACATCTCCATTAACTACACTCCGTTCGGCCACTCGGACTGGCAGACGCGTGTGTCCACCATCCGACGCTTTGGGTCTGCTGGCAAAGCGACGGCCGTCGTGTCCACGATCAACGGGGACGCAAACGTCCCGTTCTACCTGGAACTCGCCAACCAAGAAGTCTCGGCCGAGGACATTCCAGTCATCGCGTTCTCCGTTGGTGAGGAAGAACTGTCTGGTCTCGACACAACACCACTCGTTGGGCACTTAGCGGCATGGAACTATTTCCAGAGTATTAGTTCTCCTGCCAACTCCGCATTCATTAGTCAGTGGAAGGATTTCGTCGGCAGTCAAGATCGGACGACGAACGACCCGATGGAAGCACACTTCATTGGTTTCAACCTCTGGGCTAAGGCAGTAGAGCAGGCGGGGACAACCGACGTGGATGCGGTTCTTGAAGCGCTTCCCGGCACCGAAACACCCAACCTGACCGGTGGAATTGCACGAGTACTCCCGAATCATCACATCACAAAACCCGTCTACATTGGAGAAGTACGAGCAAACGGCCAGTTCGACGTGGTCTGGCAAACCGACGGCACAGTGCCAGGAGACGCGTGGTCTGACTTTCTACCGGTCAGCGAAGACACGGAAGCTGACTGGGTAAACCGTAACTGCGGAAACTACAACACGCAGACCAACGTGTGTTCAGGAACCGCTTACCAATAAACGCAACGAACTCCGGCGAGTGTATTTCTAGTGAGAGTAGTGACATACGGCGAGTGGCAGCCCTTATGGCTGCTGCTCGCCGTATGCTTTCTTTTGCTCCCTGTCGCAGCTAACGCCCAAACAGCCGACGACGATTTTCGGGCTGTCGTGGCGGAGTTTGGTGACGCCAACTTCCGCGAGAAGGAGTCGGTCGCCGAACGACTGCTTGAGACCGGGCACGCTAGCGCCAGAGCTGTACTCACAGCCTTGCTTGAAGACCGGTTTTTCTTTCGCCAGCAGGACCAGCAGCCGTTCATCGTTGAGTCATCGGACGAAAACTTGTCGTCGTTTGCACTCATCGACCCAGCGTCACTCGAGGCCGCCGGCACGTCTGAACCAGACCAATTAGACAGAGTAATCACCAACAACCGGTTGCGGAGATTCCTGCGAATCACTATTGCGAGATTCGCGCTATCCAGTCCTGACGCCGATGTTCGGGTCGATGCGGTAAAGCAAATGCTTCGTTCGCTCGACGCCGCGTCGATCGAGCTCCTCCGTGAGCGTGCTATCGAAGAAACCAATTCCAGCGTCTCGTACGAAATTGACACTGCGCTCGCGCTCGCTGCACTCGACGAAGATGAGGGAAGTGCTCGAGTTGCTGCAATTAACACGCTGGCAGATCGGTTGAGTCCAGAAGTCTACAATCGACTGTCGCTGTTGCTTGAGCGTGACGAAGACGGCAACTTCATCGAAGGTAATGAGGACGCGCGGCTTGCCGCCACCGAGGCCATACGTCGTATTGATGCAGCCCGCAATGTCTATTCAATCATCGAGACAGCATTCTTCGGACTCAGCCTGGGGTCCGTGCTTGCTCTAGCTGCGATCGGCTTGACCATCACGTTCGGTGTCAGCGGCGTCATTAATCTGGCCCACGGTGAGTTGTTGATGCTCGGAGCCTACACGACCTACGTCGTACAGCTCGCGATGCCGAATCATATCGATGTCTCGATTCTGGTGGCTATTCCCGCAGCGTTCCTTGTCACCGGCGCGGTGGGTGTGCTCATCGAGCGATCCATCATCCGGTTTCTTTATGGCCGCCCGCTCGAGACGCTACTTGCAACGTTCGGGGTTAGCCTGTTGCTGCAACAGTTCGTGCGGTCCGTGTTCACAGCGAATAATCGCCCGGTAGTGACGCCAAGTTGGATGAGTGGCACACTGCAGTTCAACGAAGCCTTCTCGCTCACTTACAACCGGATGTCCATCGTTCTGTTCACACTGATTGTGTTCGCCATCTTGTTGTTGGTCCTAAAGCGCACTCGAGTAGGCCTTGAAATGCGAGCCGTCTCGCAGAATCGATTGATGGCCCGAGCCTTGGGCGTCCGGAGTGAGTGGGTCGACGCCATGACGTTCGGGTTGGGAGCGGGCATCGCCGGTGTCGCCGGTGTCGCCCTCAGCCAGCTCACCAACGTTGGTCCAAACCTCGGTCAGGCGTACATCGTCGACTCGTTCCTAGTAGTGGTATTCGGCGGCGTCGGAAATATCTGGGGCACGCTTATTGGTGGCATGTCATTGGGTATCGTTAACAAGGTGCTTGAGCCTTTTGCCGGGGCGGTCCTCGGAAAAATCTTTGTGCTTGTGGCAGTGATCTTATTTATCCAACGCCGGCCACGCGGACTGTTTCCGCAAACCGGCCGTGCCGCAGAAAGCTCGTGAAAATCGGAAGGCAAGCCCTGCCCCTGTTGTTCAAGGATCGTGCCAGCTGCGGCTTTCTCGCGCTTCTGACCGGTGTGGCGCTCGTTGTACCCATCCTCAACGTAGCAGTTCCAGAGTCCTCACCACTGCATCTATCAAGCTACGTAGTTGGACTCATTGGAAAGTACCTGTGCTATGCGATTCTGGCGACCGCCGTAGATCTTATCTGGGGATTCTGCGGAATCCTTAGTCTTTGCCACGCTGCGTTTTTCGCCCTTGGCGGCTACGCGATAGGCATGTACCTCATGCGCCAGATTGGCACGAGAGGCGTCTATGGCCACCCGGTGCTTCCGGACTTCATGGTGTTCCTCAATTGGGACGCCTTACCGTGGTTTTGGTACGGGTTCGATCGCTTCTGGTTCGCACTCGCCATGGTAGCCCTCGTGCCAGCCGCCCTCGCCTTTGTGTTCGGTTGGCTGGCGTTTCGCTCCCGGGTCACTGGCGTGTATTTCTCCATCATGTCGCAGGCGCTAAGCTACGCTTTGTTGCTTGCGTTCTTCCGAAACGACATGGGTTTCGGTGGTAACAATGGCTTCACGGACTTTAAGGATCTCCTTGGCTTCGACCTTCAGAGTGATGGCACACGTTCGGCGCTGCTGGTGGTGACAGCCGCAACGCTGGCGGCCAGCTACGGCGCCTGCCGGATGATTGTCGGGTCACGTGCTGGGCGGGTGATCCGTTCGATCCGTGATGCGGAGAGCCGAACACGATTTCTGGGCTATAGCGTTGAGTCCTACAAGCTGTGGCTTTTCGTGTTTTCGGCGGTCATGGCCGGTGTGGCTGGCGCACTGTACGTTCCTCAGGTGGGCATCATTAACCCGAGTGAGTTCGAACCCATTAAATCAATCGAGGTAGTCATCTGGGTAGCGGTGGGGGGACGCGGCACCCTGTTCGGAGCAGCTGCCGGCGCAATACTTGTCAACTATCTTAAGACTTACTTGACCGCGGCATTCCCTGAACTCTGGCTGTACGCACTCGGTGCGATCTTTATCGGCGTTACGATTTTTCTCCCACGTGGGCTGGCTGGTCTTTGGCGATCTCCGAGTCAAGTCGAATGACTCCCCTTCTTCCTCGGACACGTGGTGCCCAGGCGACCCAAACTTCGTGGCGGGAGATGCGCGAAGCGGCGGCACGCCGGAAGCCGTCGGTTCTACTTGGGAAGGTCCTTCACCTCGACAAGCTCACTGTTAGCTTCGACCAGTTTAAGGCGCTCGATCGGCTCACGCTCTACGTGGACCCTGGGGAGTTGCTCTGTATCATCGGACCGAACGGTGCTGGTAAGACTACGATGATGGATGTCATTACCGGTAGGACGCGTCCGGATGAAGGATCAGCGTGGTTCGGTAAGACTGTCAATCTGTTGGCTCTCACCGAAGCGGAGATCGCACAGGCTGGCATCGGTCGTAAGTTCCAAAAGCCAACCGTTTTCGAGTTCCTGAGTGTCTTCGAAAACCTAGAGCTTGCCCTAGCTGACAATAAATCCATCTGGCACACTATGGTAGCGCGCTTAACACCCATCCAACGCGAGCGAATTGACGAAGTGCTCCAAATTATCAGCCTTGGAGCAAAGCGCACGGCCAGGGCGGGTGCGCTATCGCACGGGCAGAAGCAATGGCTCGAAATCGGCATGCTCCTGATGCAGGAACCCGCACTGTTGCTAGTGGACGAACCAGTGGCCGGCATGACACCCCAGGAAACCGAGCGCACAGGAGAGCTACTGCTCTCGCTCGCCGGAAAGCACTCTCTGATCGTCGTGGAGCACGACATGGACTTCGTACGATCGATCGCTAAACGGGTCACGGTCCTATGTGAAGGTCGAGTGCTCGCGGAAGGAGACATGGACAGCGTTCAGAACGACCCACGAGTCATCGAGGTTTATCTCGGAGCATGAGCCTACTTTCAATCAAGGGCCTCAACCAATCATACGGGGGTAGCCACACACTCTGGGACATCGACCTCGATGTGGAGGCAGGCTCACGCATATGCCTCATGGGCCGTAACGGCATGGGCAAGACGACCCTGCTCAAGTGCGTCATGGGACTAATCCCGGTGATGTCTGGTGAAATCACATTCGCCGGAACTGATCTGTGTGCTAGCCCGGCAGAAGCGCGCGCGCGCCTAGCCATCGGGTACGCACCACAGGGACGAGAGATCTTCCCGCAACTGACAGTCGAGGAAAATCTCAAGGTGGGACTCGTGGCGCATCGGGACAGACGACGGACGATCCCGTCGCAGGTTTTCAACCTTTTCCCTGTCTTGAAGCAGATGTTATCGCGTCGCGGCGGCGACCTCTCGGGTGGCCAGCAGCAGCAGCTAGCCATCGGGCGGGCACTCGTTATCGAACCCAAGCTGCTTATCTTGGATGAACCCACCGAAGGTCTTCAGCCCAGCATCGTTCACGAGATTGGTGACATCATCATCAAGCTAAATCAAGAGGTTGGCGTAACCGTGATGCTGGTCGAGCAGAAACTACCATTTGCCCGGCGCGTAGCCAGCGAGTTTCGGATCCTCGATAAGGGTCGCTGCGTGGCCGGAGGTGCTATCGACGAATTAAGTGATGATGATGTGCGCGAACATCTTTCCGTGTGATCCAGTGATGGCACGTCGAGCGTCTCAAGGCTAACTATTTGCCCTCCGAGATCAATGCGCTGATCCTGAAGAGTCGACGCACACCGAGATCGGGGCTGCCGCCTTCTTGCTCATAGCAGTCAGTGCTGGAATCATGCTGTCAAGCAACGGCAACACAACCGATGCTCCTAGACCCCGCAACACGGATCGGTGCGGCAGGCGGATCTTGCGACAGACTCCGAGCGGCCCGCGTTCGGAACCGACCGAGAATGGGGTACAGCAACCACCGACGGTGCGGGTGGGAATGTCTTTGCCCTGTCGAGCCTCATGAATCTGGGTTTTAGAACTCAAAACGTAGCCACATAACTACTGACTAACTGCACATTCACCGTAGTACTGCTCTGGCCTCGATGTGAACCCCACTAAACGAGTGTCCGTATACTCATGTCGCGTGTGTACGGCCATGAATTTTCCGTCGCGAGTTTCCCTGTTGATGATGGTCGTCGTGTAGAGTGGTCCCACAGAGAACATCTGCACAAAATGTAGGTAATCACCAGTACGCCGCGTGATAATGTGGGATTGTCCGTACCGACCGACGATCTCAGCAGTTGCTCCGTCCGTGTCAATTGACTCGAACTGCAACGAGAGCGTTGAAGCATCCAGTTCTGCTTCCGCGTCCCCTTCGGTCCACGTGCCGATTGCTATCACACTGAACGTACATTGCACACTTGTCGCAGCGGTCAATCGATCCTGCGCGGCGGTATTCGTGGCAAACGCCGGCGACATGATGAAAACAAGCAAGGCCGTGACGTGCCTGTCGAGCGACATGTGACCTCCTGAGTGTTCCGATGGACGGTTTGATATTCTATACGTTCGGCGATGCTCGCAGGTGCGGCACGTCCGAGACAGGCTCCCGTACCGAGGCTCCAGCTTTGACCACACCAGCGCCCCACGGGATAATTAGTACCCTGAAGTGAGTCACTCGATGAGAATACCAGCTGGCGCGCTCCTCCTCACCACCATGGTTGTCGTCGGGGCCCAACCATCCCTCGACCCAAACCTGCAAGTTCAGCTCGAACAACTGTTTCCCGAAGCAACCGCGTTCTCGCCGAAGACAGGCACTCCACCTCACTTCAAGGCCTACGTGGATGCTCCAGGGGCCGGACAGCAGACGCTCACCGGGTACGCGTTTTGGACCACCGAACTCGAGCCGCTTGAGCGGGGTTACGACGGTCCCATCCAGGTCCTCGTCGGCGTCAATCTGAACGGCGTCCTCACCGGCATCATCGTTGTCGCACATAATGAGCCGTACGGGCATTTTTCTGTCGATACTCCGGAATTTGCTGCCCAGTTCACGCGCAAGAACATCCGCGACCGCTTTCGGGTGGGCGCGGACGTTGACGCTGTCTCATCAGCGACAATGACCGTCACGAGTACAACCCGCGCAGTGAGAAACGGGGCTCGGCGTATCGCACGGCAGTTCCTCGTTCCAGACGCTTCGAAATGATGCAATCCGTAATTGTGGTCCGTCCCCTCGTCACCCTTCTGATCGCGTTACTACTTGCCTCGATCCACGTGTACGCGCAGCCTGACACTCTCGAGCCAGTTCCAGCTGGAGCAGCTCCGGTGAATGACCAGGAGGCGGCGCCTGACCTGTGGCAATTTGAGGAGGATGAGGACGTCGAGACGTGGGGCATGTTACTCCGTGATCAGTCCCTCGACCTCACGCTGATGGGTGCCTTTGTGATACTCGCTCTGGTGAGCTTCTTCCGGAAGAGCACGAGTCTCAAGTACGTGACACTCGCGGTAGCGGTCGTGTACCTCGGGTTCACCAAGAGCCAGCTGATTTCGGTAGTCAACATCTATGGCCTCGTCACTGGCAACCTACCAATCTTCAAGTACAGCCTAGCGTGGTATCTCTTTGCTGGCTTCACCGTGGTCTCGACCATTCTATGGGGCCGACTCTACTGCGGTCGGATCTGTGCCTATGGAGCTCTTACGCAATTACTGGATCAAGTCGTCCCCGAGCGGCTGCGCGTCAACGTGCCTACGTGGCTGGAACAACGCGCTGCCAAGATTAAATATGGGCTTCTTGCCGCAACGATTCTCTATTTCCTCGTGACGGCCGACATAGTGGCCTACCGGTACGTTGAGCCTTTCTGGATGTTCACCCGCCGCGGAACGACCGGCCTGTGGATCGGCCTAACGGTTCTGCTCGTGGCCACCGTCTTCGTCCGAAACCTCTATTGCCGATTCTTGTGCCCCGTGGGTGCCGCACTCGGTGTGCTGTCGAAGCTAACCGTCTTTCGTATCAAGCGCTGGTCGGAGTGCAACACTTGCAAGCTCTGCGAGAAGACATGCGAATGGGGTGCGATCCGTGGACCGGAGATCGTGATGACGGAGTGCGTGCGGTGCGACGATTGTGAGCGTCTCTATATGGACACCGCGAAGTGTCCACATTGGCTCCTCATCAGGAAACGTAACAAGGTATCTGCGTCGGGGGTTCGGGTCCAGAGCCTCGCGCCCTGAGGCTGCAGAGTTATTCGCATTTGGACTCCGTCACTGGCGACCATCGGGGAACGCTGCTGTCTCGACCTCGTCCAGGGCGAGCGGGCAGATGTAGAACCGTCTATCACGCGGCGCCAGACGTGGCCGACCCTGATGCAAGCGCCCGAGATAGGCCCCTATTGCAACTTCTGGTATTGCTCGGCAGCAGCTTGGGCTCGCCGGAAGTACCCGCTCGCGTTAAGCCGTGCGCAAACGTCAAAGAACCCGGACTGCGGACCGGTCCAATGCAGCTTGTCTACCGCGTCGAAGACCGGCAGCGTCGTACGCAGGGTAGCTAGGTCACGGAAAAGAAAGGCCAAGTCACGGTTCTCGGCGAGTGTCCGCCCAAGCCTGGCGGCACCACGCACCGTGACATCCCAACTGCCGCCATCGTCTGGGATCTCCTCAAGGTGACGGTATCGCGCTAGCACCGTTGACGCGGACTTACCCCCCCACCCGCGCAGACCTGGAAAGCCGTCGGCTGAATCACCTGTTAGTGCGAGGTAATCAGGAATGGACGCGGGGTCCACACCAAAGCGAGCCCGCACCCCGTCGGCGTCACGGACGGTCCCGGCACGCCGATCGAACTGTACGATGCGGCGCCCGTCAACCATCTGGGCTAGATCCTTATCCGGCGTGCAGACAAACACCTGCTCGACGCGGGTATCGGCTGCGGCGCGGATGGCCGCGGACGCCAGTGCGTCGTCCGCTTCGTATTCCACCGTCTGCCAGACAACGATTCCGAGCGCCTCAAGCGTCGCTTCGAGTGAATGGAACTGGCCCAAGAGTAACGGGTCGATCCCGTCACCGTTTTTATAGTTGGGCCACAGCTCGTTGCGAAACGATTCGATCTCGTGATCGGTTGCCACGCCAATATGGGTCACACCATCCTCGAGCATGGCAAGAACCGATCCGAGGACACCACGCACGGCACCGACTTCGTGGCCCATAGTGTCGGCGACTGACGGGACGGCATAAAAGTGACGGAATAGCTCGTAGGTACCGTCGATGAGAAAAACGTTCACGGGTGCATTCTAGAACCAGGGGTGAAGGAGTTAAGGCCCGGGGTCGGGAACGGGGTCGTCGATAATAATTATGCTATCCCGTGTTCCTCGGTCACCGTCCCGCGCCGGCGCTCGGAGCGGGACGTGCGTCGCGCCTCGACGAACGTACTGAGACGGCGACTCAAAGACGGATCCCGTAGCTTGCGCAAGGCGGCCGCTTCGATCTGGCGGATCCGCTCCCGCGTGAGCGAAAATTTTTCACCTAGCTCAGCGAGGGTCGGTTCGCCCCCGTCAGATAACCCGAAGCGCATGCGGATTACCTCGCGCTCCTTTGGGCTCAACGTTTCAAGGACCGATTCGGTCTGCCGGCGGAGATCGTACGCGACCGTGGCTTCGGCTGGATTAACTGCCTGGGGGTCCTCTATGAAGTCGCCGAACTGACTTTCGTCGCTGTCACCAATCGGTGCATCAAGCGAGACGACGGTCTGAGCAATCTTACGCGCCTTGCGGACCACAGCCATCGGCAAGTCAGCCCGCTTGGCTAACTCACTCGGTGTTGGCTCGCGACCGAGATCGCGCGTTAGCGTCTGCATCGCGCGATTCAGTTTATTAAGTGTCTCAATCATATGGACCGGAATCCTGATCGTTCGGGCCTGATCTGCGATCGCGCGCGTGATCGCCTGCCGGATCCACCACGTGGCGTAGGTCGAGAACTTGAAGCCGCGCCGGTAGTCAAACTTGTCGACCGCCCGCATGAGACCGATGTTGCCCTCTTGAATGAGGTCGAGAAACGCCAATCCGCGGTTCACGTACTTCTTCGCCACAGATACCACAAGTCGCAAATTGGCCTCGGTTAGCTCCTTCCTGGCCTGATCACCTTCGATGGAGCCTCGCCGCATCGCATCTTGGATTTTGGCAAGCAAACTGGCGCTCTCGCCGATCTCCAAACGTCTTTCCGTCAGCTCGCGGCGGGCCTCACGGAGACTTACCGCCGTCGCGTTACGCTGCGCCTTGCGGGCGCGGCCCCTCGACTGACGCGTTAGCTGCTCGACCCGCTGCTCGGCACACTGCATGGTGACCGCCGCTGCTTCGACCTTCTTGATCAGCGCGCGGCGTAACATCGGCGAGAGTTTGAGTTTGCGAACAACCAGTGACACATCGACCCGCGCCCGCAACACCCGCCAGATCGTACGGGTCGACGGGCGGCGACGACTCTTCCGGATCGCTGCGGCGCGGGACTCGCGCCTCGAAAGTTCCTTGAGCGCCTCTTTCACAGCATCAATATTTGAAAGAAAACGCTTGGTGCGGTTGGCCAGCTGCCGATCGGTCAACTCGGCCTCCGGCAACACGACGATGTCGCGCACGCCACGTTCGCCGGACCGGACTTGGTCGGCCAGGTAATCCATGTAGCGTGCGACCATCAAACTGCGTGACAACGCCTTGGTAATGCGCACCTCACCACGCTCGATGCGCTTGGCGATCGCCACCTCGCCCTGACGCGTCAGCAATGGCACCCGGCTCATCTGGCGGAGATACGTACGAACAAGATCTTGACCTTGTTCCTCTTCACGTGCGGGGACCGAAGCATGCACCTCGGAGGCCACCCGATTCGCCCGGTTCGCCACGCGTGGTTTCACATCGGCATTGGTGACAAGCTGCTCGTTCCCCTCCACCTCGACCCCTTGGGCCTCGATCTCCTGCAGCAACGAGCCGAGATCTTCGGCGTCCAGATCGGCCGGCGTGTGCTCAAGAACCTGATCAAGGGTCAGAAAGCCGCGTTCCTTCCCCAAAGTCACCAGCCCCTGCACGATGTCGTGACGCTCGTCTGTCAACAAGAGTCGGTTCTCCTCACCACATTTATGAGTATCGGCAGCTCTCAACCACACCGGTACCCTTGCACAACTAGCCGTCTATATCCTTATAGGACGCCCAAAACGACTAATAGTTTCAGTGAAATCCGCTAATTGTATCAATTATTTACGCAGATTTGGTGATTTTTGGGCTTTAAACCTAGCCCGGGACCACCCCATCTTAAATTTCCGAGTCCCAGAACGAACGCGCCTAACTTTGGTTCTTACGCGCCAGGCGGGCCGCCAGCGTCTGGCGGTCACGAGCGTAGCCGACCGGCCGACGCCGACTCTTGGCGGTCTGCTTGCCCTTCGTCGCTGGTTTGCCGGACTTTCGCTGCGTGGAGCGAGCCTTCGTCCGGGCGGTCGAGACCGCCGGACGCAGAACCTTCTGTATCACGGCGATCTGCCGGTCGACCCGTAGTCGGATCGCACGCAGCTCGGACATCACTCGGCGCAGCACCCTAGTCTCGTCGGTAGTCATTAGCATTCCCTTTGTCCCCCGTTATTACCCAGCTCATACGCCGGCGCGTTCCCGATCCGCACGCCGCGCGGCTGGCCATTCTCGCAACCGCCGCGGCAGTCGCCTCCGCAGCGCCTGGACGACTGTTGCGGCGAGTTGGAGAGAGCGCTCTCGACGGGCGTTCCAGGTGAACCCGTAGGCGCGGCGCACGACATCCGGTAGCAGGCCGACGGTCGTCAGCCGGCCCAGAGCTAGCACAGGCCACACCAAACTCCTGCCCGGTGGAGCAAGCAATACATCCGCCAGGCGCCGAGCCGACTCTGTCACGACGATCCGACCGCTCGTCTGCATCGTGGCCAGGTACGCATCGAGCTCAACGACATTCGATGGAAACCAGCCCTCCGGTACCCCGAGGAGCGGACCAAGTGTGGAAGCCTCGGCGCAATATCGATCCTTTTCATCGGCCGTCAACGGGCCGACGAACAGACCGTAAGTCAGCAACTGACTCTGGATCAAAGTTGCGTGCACCCATGTCAGTAGCTCTGGGTCGCCAGCCGAATAGGTGGTACCTGTCTGATACGGACCAGCGGCCTCCGTGAGCCGCCCGCGCACGCGCGAGTGAATAGTGTTGATCCGGGCGGCGTTGCGGCTGATCTCTTCATGAGTACCAAACGTCAGTGCTAGCATCGCCCCCACAGTCCCTCGCATCCGTCTCACATATTCCAGCGTCCTTCCATGAAAACTACCTTGCCCAGAGACCGCGGCGGCAACGAGTGGGTGCGCGAGCTGTAGGAGAATCGCACGACCCCAGCCCAGTAGAACAACGCCTTCCCGATTCACCTTGCGAGTCACACTGGCTGGACCCCGATATGGGTCGGGCGCACAAGGTCCCACCTTCGTGCTTGATCGCAACATGTCATCGGAAGCAAGCGCACTTCTCGTATCCATCGGCATCAGCGGGTTGGCGCATTCCTTTCGTTAAAGGATACTGTCCAACTACGCGGCGTGGGCCGCTACGGAAGCACGTACATTTGTCTAGTTTGCTTAGGTGTTCGCCGACAAAGCCGCCGAGATAAAGTCATTTGTCTCCAAACACTACCGCAAGCGTCCGGTGGGGTCGGGCCGATTTTCGCTCCCTAGAGCGACCCTCAGAAATACCCGCTAAGGAGTTGCTAAACAGCCCGTCCTGAGTGATCATGGATACGTCCGTGCCGGCAGAAAAGCGGCAAAGGAGACGCCGATGAATAACCACAGTTTTACAGCGCTGGTGATGGTGATCGCGGCTACGTGGCTGGTGCCGGTCCCGATATTTGGGCAAGCCAAGTCCCAGACCAAACCGGACACAGCGCCACCGTGGACACTCCCTCGCACTGCTGACGGCCAGCCGGACTTGGAGGGATACTGGACGACCCAAACCTTCACTCCCCTACAACGACCGGAGCACCTGAGCGGCCAGGAATTCTACACCGAGGAGGAAACGGCTGAGCTCCAGAGCCAGTTGACCGCTGAAGGAGTCGACCCCCTGGCGCGGGGCGCCATCAATCTGGAGGATGCAGGCGAGAGAGCGCAGAGTCTTTATCAAACCAATCGCCCCACCTACGTGCACTACGACAACGAGATCTGGCTGCGCACGCGCGTGCCTAAGGGTCTTTCGAGCCAGCGAACATCACTGATTACAGATCCACCGAATGGACGAATTCCACCCCTGACGCAGGGAGCCGAGCAACGTGCCGCCGTCCTTAGGGATCTGAGGCAAGAACGTCGCGACCAACGCGTAGCTGGTCACGATGGAGGGGCTGCCTTCGACGGCTACGAGGTGCGGCCCTTGTCCGAGCGATGTGTCGAGTGGCCACACAACGGGCCGCCGATGTTACCACCAGCCTACAACGACGTTCATCAAATCTACCAGACGCCTGATTACGTTGTGGTTCACACGGAGCTGAACAACAACCTCCCACGCATCATCCCACTCGATGGGCGGCCGCACATCTCTGACAACATCCGTCTGTTCCCGGGGGACTCCCGTGGCCACTGGGAGGGCGAGACTCTGGTGGTCGAGACCAAAAACTTCACTGACAAGACGCGATTTCAGGGATCAAGCGAGTCTCTGCACGTGGTGGAACGCTTCACACGCGTTGATGCTGACACGATCCGCTACGAGTTCACGGTTGACGATCCCACGTCTTGGACTAGTCCGTGGAGCGCCGAGATTCCGATGGTGAAGACGGACGGCCCGCTTTACGAGTACGCTTGTCACGAAGGCAACTACGACGTCCCCCACATTCTTTCGATCTACCGCAACCTGGAAAAACAGGCGGCTGGCAACGGCTCACGGTAGGACTCGAAGAGTAAGCTCCGGATGTTGCGTGCCGTCGTGGGAATAATAGCGCTCAGCATGGCGTCTTGTGCCAACCCCTTGTCAGCGTCGCACCTGAGGCCGTTGAACCGACCACGTAACCCCACGGCTCAGCTATTTGCAATGATCCTGCTGTCAGAGGACGCGGAGCCCCCCGCTCTGCAACTGTGATCAAGCGAACGGCCTGATGAGCTTTTGCCCGCGGGTAGTGTAGTACATCGGTTGAAAAGTGCGAATTACGACGCAGACCGCTCCAGGTCCCTGGCGACCGATCTCACTGCCTAGAGGGATGCCATGAAGTCGACAAGCTCAAGTGACAGTTGTGCGTTTTGGGCGATGAGCCTCCATCATCAGGGCAGTGCTCGATACCTAGACACCGTTGCGTGATCAGATCTCTCTTAGGATGGACACCGACGGCGCGGTACCAATCGGCGAAGTTCTTGTGTATTGGTCTTCGAGACGCATCCGGCCGGCTTGAGCAGTAATTGCTCAGCCAAGCCGAATAGCTCATCCGCGGAATGAACGCTACAATTCGATTATGGGTAGCGCACAACTTCGTGTCGAGCCAATCTCGCCAGCTATCGGGGCTGAGGTCTCGGGTGTAGACCTCAAGCAGTCGCTCGACAACGCGACGCTCGCCGATCTGCAAGCGGCACTGGCAACGCACCTCGTGCTCTTCTTTCGCGACCAGGATCTGACCCTGGATCAGCACAAGGCGTTCGGTCGCCAGTTCGGCGAACTGCACATCCATCCGGCCGCCCCGGCCGACACCGCACATCCCGAGATCCTCGTCGTGCATGGCGACGACAAAGTGACATTCGTCGCCGGTAGCCTCTGGCATTCGGACGTTTCGTGCGACGCCGAGCCGCCGATGGGCAGTATCCTGCGCGTCGTCAAGATACCCTCTGCGGGCGGCGACACACTATTCGCCAGCATGTATGCCGCGTTCGAGGGTCTGTCCGACCGCCTGCAACAATTACTGGCAGGTCTGACGGCGGTCCACGAAGGCGAGCATTACTACCGGGGCCGCTATGGCGCGACGAACCTTCGTGACGGTAGCTACCCCGTCGCCGAACACCCTCTGGTACGCACGCATCCGGTCACGGGGCGTCAGGCACTTTACGTCAATGAGGGTTTCACGACCCGGATCAAGGATCTCCCGGCTGCGGAGAGTGAAGCGTTACTAGCCTTTCTGTTTAAGCATTGCGCGAAGCCCGACTACCAGTGCCGCTTCCACTGGCAGCCGAACTCCATCGCGTTCTGGGACAACCGATGCACACAGCATCTGGCCATTTGGGACTACTGGCCTGAGACCCGACACGGATACCGCGTCACGATCAAGGGAGACCGCCCGTATTTTGACCCAACCCCCTAACTAGTCCAGCAGACCCACGCCAACGATCGAAAGCGTCACCGCGAACGCGGCGGCCACCGTCATCACCACTCCCACCTTCGCCATGTCACGGATCGAAAAATAGCCGGCCGAGTACGGCAAGACGTTCGTCGGGCTCTCTGTCACCAGGATGAACGCCAGTGACGAAGTGAAGGCGGCCGGTGCGGCGACGCTCCAGATGTCGAGACCGAAATCCTGCGCCAGTGCGATCAAAATCGGCATGATGATGGTACCGGTCACCGTGTTGCTGGAAAACAGGAGATGCAACAACGCCACCGCCATTACGATGACGAACGGCTGCGCGAGCACCGGGACGAGTGTGAGCCGGCCGAGCATGACTTGCGCGAGCCAACGCGCGGCCCCAGTATCAAAGACCATCACACCGAGTGACAACCCTGCGACGATCAACACAACCCCACCCCAGTCGATGTCACCTTGCGCCTCGGTCCAAGAGAGCACCTGAATACCAGGGAGGAACAGCAGTAGCCCCCCGACCAGTGCGACCGCCTGGATCGGTGGATCGACCCGTCCCCCGGTAAGCTCGGACATAAGCGGGGTCACGAGCCAGGTGGCAATAGTCAATGCGAAGATGACGAGCGTTTGGATCTCGACGCGGTTTGCTGGTCCCAGTACCCGGAGTCGACGGGCAATCTCGTCATCGTTGAACGGAAGCCGGTCGATCTCAGGAGGGAAAGCACGTAACAGAATCCACCATCCGACGGGGAGCATCAGTAACACCGCCGGAACGCCGTAAGCCATCCACCGAACGAAGGAGATTTCTATACCGGCCAGCTCACGGAGATAGCCAAGTGCGGCAAGATTAGCTCCGGTGCCCGCTGGTGTCCCGATCCCCCCGATCAGCGGACCGTACGCGCACGCAATCATCAACGCACGTCCGAAGTTGCTCTCCCGAGGCTTGAGACCTGCGTCCCTGAGCACACCGACACCGAGTGGCAAGAGTAATGCCGCCACGGCCATATCTGTGATCCACATTGACAGCAGCGCTCCGACCACCAGGAAACCGAGCAACACGCGATCGGTTCGTGTCCCGACCGTGAGGAGGACCAGGAGAACGAGTCGGGTGCCAAGGCCTGACCGTGTGAACCCCGCGGAGAGAAACAGTACCCCGATGAAGAAGGTAATGAGCGGGTTGCCGAACCCGGCGCGCACGACCGTTTCGTAGTCGGCGATGCCGAGGACCGGGATCAGCACTAAGACGAAGAGCGACGTAACTGCAAAGGGGACCGCCTCGGTAACCCATAAGGTGATGGCAAATACCAGTACCGCGAGACAAGCTTTACCATCGGTCGTGAGGGCGATGATGTCGCCACTCCGCTCGAGCGGTCCAGGACTCGGTAGTCCATGCACCCCCAGCATCAGTACCACCGCGGCGACGACGATCGCCACACCGCGGGCGCCGGAGGACTTAGTCGTGTCGGGTGAAGAGGTCATCAGTAGCAATCCGTGGCAGAACCCGCACGTTGCACGGACCGTCCACCGCTTGAAACTGCCGCCGCCGTCCGTCGAGTCCGGAACCGCAGCACGTCACCGCGCCTAGAAGAGTTCTAGTACCGACCTGAACCGATCTGCACCGCCGGACGAAAACAGCGGCACTCCCACCACGAATTATCTGGATCATTCCTGAACATTATAATTACTGTAAACTATTATATAAATTAACGTTACACGTTAAAAATAACTATTCTTGACCGGTCAACTATATTAATTGGCAGGTGTTTCTGGATTCCGATTACGCAGCCTCCCGGGACCGCTCAAACAGGCGCCCTGGTCCGATGGCAGCTCAACATGGAACCCACTGTCTCGCTAGGTGGGTTCGGCCTTAATACCGGTACACTCATATCCTCGTATTTATCCTTTTCGACACCTTAGTCAAATGGCAGCCAGGACCAGACTAGCGGTCGCCACCCCTCATACTAGCACTCGCCACACTCACCCCCGCCCTAGCGAGCTTTTTGCTCTCGACCATCAGAATTAATCGCACCGGCGGGTGGGGCAGGGGGGCACTAAGACCGAATCTCGCGCAGACTCGGAGTTGAGTATAAGGGAATCGCTGGACTTAATTCTCTACGTCACTCAGCCGAACTTCGTGGCTTATTACAGCGTCAAATCTGATCTGGAAAAAGTACGGCGCCACTAGACAGCAATAACGAGCGTACCGTCAAGGTTTCGGCGGAGGAGAAGATAGCCGCCACAACACCCAGCCCGAGTTTCTTCCCGGATTAATACCGATAGTGGTCCGCCTTGTATGGGCCGTCGACCGGCACACCGAGGTAGTCGGCTTGGTCCTTTGTCAACTCAGTAAGCTTCACGCCAAGAGCGTTGAGGTGCAACCGTGCGACCTTCTCGTCGAGCTTCTTCGGGAGCATGTACACCTCCTTCACGTACTCGCCCGTATTGGCGTGCAGTGCAATCTGCGCGAGCACCTGGTTGGCAAACGAGGCAGACATGACGAAACTCGGATGCCCAGTGGCGCAGCCGAGGTTGAGGAGCCGGCCCTCGGCCAGCACCATCACGCTGTGCCCATCAGGGAAGTGCCATTCGTCATACTGCGGCTTGATGTTGATACGCTGGATCCCAGGCACTTTCGTGAGACCAGCCATGTCGATCTCGTTGTCGAAGTGTCCGATGTTCCCAACGATCGCCTTGTCCTTCATCCGCGCCATCTGGTAGGCAGTAATGATGTCGCGGTTCCCGGTTGAGGTAATGAAGATGTCGGCAGTCTCAAGCATAGTCTCAAGAGTGGTGACCTCGTAGCCCTCCATCGCAGCCTGCAGAGCACAAATTGGGTCGATCTCGGTGATGACAACGCGGCAGCCCTGGCCGCGGAGCGACTGGGCGCAGCCCTTGCCAACCTCACCGTAACCGCAGACTACTGCGACCTTACCACCGAGCATCACGTCGGTAGCCCGCGCCAAACCGTCCGGCAACGAATGACGGCAACCGTAGATGTTGTCAAACTTGCTCTTGGTAACCGAGTCGTTTACGTTGATGGCCGGGAACAACAGCGTGCCGTCACGCATCATCTCGTACAGGCGGTGGACCCCTGTCGTCGTCTCTTCACTCACACCGCGGATCGCAGGACTGAGCCGACGCCAGTGCCCTGGGTCGCTGGCATGAACCTCCCGTAACAGGTCGAGAATCACACCCCACTCATCGGGATCCTCGTCGGGATTGAACGCGGGAATCACGCCGGCCATCTCAAACTCGTAGCCCTTGTGGACTAGCAACGTCGCATCACCACCATCGTCCACGATCAGATCGGGCCCGCTACCATCTGGCCAAACGAGAGCCTCGTTCGTACACCACCAGTACTCGGGCAGCGTCTCACCCTTCCACGCGTACACCGGTACACCACGTGGTTGTTCCGGTGTGCCGGCCACTTCCGAGCGTCCAACAACCACAGCGGCAGCCGCGTGATCCTGGCTCGAAAAGATGTTGCAGGACACCCAACGCACGTCTGCACCCAACGCGACCAACGTCTCGATCAGTACCGCCGTCTGGACCGTCATATGGAGACTCCCCATGATCTTGGAGCCTGCGAGCGGTTGACCAGCCGAGTGCTCACGTCTGATCGCCATCAGGCCGGGCATCTCCTGCTCGGCCAACCGAATCTCGTTGCGACCAAACTCGGCGAGGCCAAGATCGGCAACCTTAAAGGGTTCGCGACCCACCTTCGCGGCCTCGTCGAACGCATGGATCGTTTCAGCAACCGGGCTCGTCATCGACATCTCCTGACGTGTTCAGTGGTGAACGAGTTCAGACCATTCTATCGTGCCCATCCAAGACAGACCCCTCTCACACTTAGGAGTGGTGGCGGTGACCGGGACGTCTCCCTCGGCGCGGGCGGCGACGGGAACTGTCGGACTTCGATGCGGGCTTGGCTACCGGCTGCGACCGTTCCGCAGGTTGGGGCGGCATCGCATGAAGGGTCTGTTGGTAATAGTCGTCGAGCAGCATTGCGATGAGTGCTGACCCGTCTTCATTTTCCCCGAGCCTGCGGGCGAGCGCCACGAAGCGCTGGCTACGCTCAGTCTTCAGCGTATCTCGCTCTCGCAGTCGTGCTTCAAGGAGTGTTGTCACACGTTCGGTGACGACAGCGGCAACATCGGTATCGGTCGGCAACGGCCGCTGCTGGAACTCGACGCCGTCGCGCTTGGCAACCTGGTCGAGGCTGAGCGTCTCGGCTTCACTCACGAGTGAAAGCGCTACCCCCGACGCGCCCGCGCGGCCTGTCCGGCCAGCACGATGGACATAGTCCTCCGGATCCTCCGGCGGCTCGTACTGGATGACGTGCGTCAGTTCCGGAATGTCAAGACCACGGGACGCCACGTCGGTAGCCACGAGAAATCGTAGATTGCCCGCCCGTACTCGTTTCAAGATAGCCTCACGGTCCCTCTGCGTTCGATCGGCGCTCAATTCGTCGGCATCGTATCCGAACCGCTGCAACACCACCGTCACGTAGTGCACGGTCGACTTCGTGTTACAGAAAATGAAGGCGGACGATGGGTTCTCGACCTCGATGGTCCGCACCAGCGCCCGATCTTTCTCCATCGCCGGCACGACACAAAAAATGTGCTCGGTGTCGGTCACGTGCACGTGGTCGCGGCTAAGCGTCAAGAACTCCGGCTCGTGAATGAACTCGCGTGCCGTGCGCATGACCGAGAGAGGGAATGTGGCTGAGAACATGCTGGTGTGGATCGGGCGGTCCGGAAGGTAACTCTGTACTTCCTTCATGTCGGGGTAGAAGCCCATCGATAGCATGCGGTCGGCTTCGTCGAAGACGAGCATCGACAGGTGCTTGAGCGAGAACGTGCGGCGTAATAAATGGTCGAGCAAACGACCTGGCGTGCCGACTACAAGGTGGGCTCCCTTGTGCAGGGCGTCGACCTGCGGACCATACCCGACACCGCCGTACACCGCGGTCGTTCGGAACCCGGTATCACCCCACAAGGTCTCGGCATCATGTTGCACCTGGCGGGCGAGCTCCCGCGTCGGCACCATCACTAGTGCCTGGCACTGCGACTGGGCCTGATCCAGGCGGTGGAGGATCGGTAGCAGAAACGCCGCGGTCTTGCCACTCCCGGTACGAGCCTGGATGACCAGGTCGCGACCGAGCAGGAGATACGGGATAGCTCGGGCCTGGACCGGCATCAGCGACTGCCAGCCAGGTCGCGCCACGGCGGCCCGCAGGCGTTGCGGGAGTGTCTCGACCGTCACTTCGGGCAGCGGATCGTGAGGTTCGTCGATAGTCGGCTTTAAAGAGGTCAGCGTTTGTTCGGTCAACTGGCGTCCTAAGTAGCGTAACGTTTCCGTCATTCTACACATCCGTTGGTGCGATGCGAACATGGGGATTCCGCACATGCTCTCGTCACCCGATGTTTACCGCTGCCGCAGTGGCGCAGGAACCCCGCGCAGAGCAAATCGTTTGCCATCGCAACGGCGATCTTCAACGGTGTCATCACAATCGGCCCAACCGGAAGTGAGAACGGCTTCAGTGGGTTTGCACGTGGTTCTTACCTCGACGATGGCACGTCCGTCTTGAAGTTCAACACCGTAGCTGAGCTGGACGAGCCGCGCGCCGACACGCAGACCGAACCAGGCGACAAAGCAGTTGGATGCGGTGCCCTCTGGTCGCTTTTCGGATTGGAATCAGACAACGCTCACCTGTAGGTGTCGGATTCGAATGCCGTGCCAGATTTCTGGAAAGAGGGCCGAAAAGGAGACAGCCTCTATAGACCGATCGTCGCACTCGACTCACTCACCGGCGCGCTGCAGTGCCATTACCAAGCAATGCCGCACGACATCCACGATTGGAAATAGACGCAGGCCACTTCACCCTACACTTCGATCAGTGGTAACCCGCGTTCATCGATCACCCTATAGAGATCGACCTCTTTCAAGCGCTGTTCCGACACGTCCCGCTTATCCACCATTGGCCGAAATCCTTGTGCTGGCGTGAGACCGGGCACCTCTGGAGCCAAGTCGTTGCGTAGGAAGAAGGCGTTAACACCAGCATCTTCGCACAGGACGAGCCGGTAGTTCTTACGGCGCGCAAGCTTCTCAAGCGCCGCGAGCGATGCTCCAGAGTACCCTTTCGGCGCGTCGGCCGGTAACGATCCATTGGGTACGGTGACCATACGTTCTGGTCCGAAGTGCGCGTTGTACTCTGTAACCAACACGCGTGGAGAGCAGACAGCGAGCGCGTCGAGCAGCCAGTAATCGACGCTGTCAATATCGATCGACAGGAAATCGATCTCGCCGGTCATCCCATAGTGGCTCAGGAGCTCGTTCAGCGTGTCCGGAGCCACCCTGGCTCGAACCGCCACCACACCGGGATTGGCCCTGAATGTCTTCTGCAATGATGCGATCGCTTTGCGGCTTGCATCAACCATCAGACCGCTCCACCCGAGTTCGTGAGCGAGCATGGCGGAATTGCCACCACTTCGGCCACACCCGATCTCTACGAACCGTCGTCCGACAACCCCAGCGGCCTGCAGCAAGACTAGAATGATGCCGTCTTCCTCATTCTGAGAGCGAAGGCGAAAGCGGTGAGCAGCGAGGGCATTCGGTGCCGGAATGTCGCTACCGGAAATGTAGAGATGGCGAATCACGGCATTCAGCTGACGTCGGAAGATTATCCGCCACTTCTCGTCCTGCTTTTGATTCGCAAGCACCCTCTCGACGAGGCGTGTGAGATGACCGATCCGTTTCTGCTGCTCAGATCGACTGAACCGAAGGAAGAGTGCGCGTGCAATTTGCCGGACACGACTGATCTGTGCGGGAGACTGTCCGGACACCACAGGAGTTTTTTGCGACACTGTAACGATGGCGGAACACCTGCTAAGTTTAATTTGAGGGGTGCCGACGCCCATCGCGTGCGGCCTGTTTCTCCGGCGAACACTCACATGGCGTCGCGGGCAACATCTCACCCTGGCTGCACGCCACCGTCCACAGGATCCACCTCGTCTTCGTAGTCCCCTCCGAGGTGCGTTCGTCCGACATTCATGCTACCCCAAAAAGATCCCTAGGCGGCTCACGCTTGGTCGCAGTATCCTGGAGCCCCCCAACAACGGAGGATCCTGTATGGCAGTGGCTCGTATCTATTTCGTTGTCATGGCAACGGTAGTTTGTCTTATTGGCACCACATCCCCTGCGGCGGCACAGGAGGAAGGCACCTCGAACGGCGAATGGCCAGCCTATGGCGGCGACGTGGCCAACACACGCTATTCACCGCTCGATCAAATCACCGCTGAGAACTTCAACCAACTTGAACTCGCATGGCGCTTTAACACCGACAACTTCGGTCCAGTACGGGAGCGCGCTTTCCAATCGACGCCGCTGATGGTAGATGGGATCGTATACACGACAGCTGGGTCACGTCGCGCGGCCGTCGCGCTCGATGCCAAAACCGGGGAGATCCTCTGGCTGCATCGTCTCGACGAGGGGGAACGCGGCGCCGGCGCACCGCGGCGCCTCTCCGGCCGCGGGCTCGCATATCGCGACGACGGCGGGAACGGACAGATCTTCTACGTGACGCCTGGCTATCGTCTCATCGGCCTCGACGCCTCCACGGGCAACCGCTTGGTGGGGTTCGGAACCGACGGTATCGTCGACTTGAAACTTGAACTCGACCAGGAGATTGATTTGGTCACCGGTGAGATCGGTTTGCATGCCACGCCGATCGTTGTAGGTAACACGATCGTTGTCGGCGCAGCACATCTGCCGGGAGGAACCCCGAAGTCGATGGAAAACGTCAAGGGCTTCGTTCGTGGCTTCGACGTGCGCACCGGTGCGCGGAAGTGGATCTTCCACACGATCCCTCAGTCCGACGAGTTCGGTAACGACACATGGCTCGGGGACTCGTGGCGCTATACAGGCAATACGGGTGTGTGGGGCCAAATCAGTATCGATGCTGATCTCGGAATGGCGTATCTCCCAGTCGAGATGCCGACAAACGACTACTACGGCGGGCACCGCCACGGCGACAACCTCTTCTCCGACAGTCTAGTCGCGGTCGATCTTGAGACAGGCGAACGGGCGTGGCACTTCCAGATTACACACCACGATGTCTGGGATTGGGATCTGCCCGCAGCACCGATCCTCGCCGACATCACGATCGACGGACGCCCCATCAAGGCGGTTGCGCTGCCGACAAAACAGTCATGGGTCTTCGTTTTCAATCGCGAGACAGGTGAGCCAATCTGGCCGATCGAAGAGCAGCCCGTGGATCCGTCTGACATCCCGGGTGAAGTGCTTGCCCCGACACAGCCGATTCCGACGAAGCCACCTGCCTTCGACCAGCAAGGGATCGGCCCGGACGATCTAGTCGACTTCACGCCCGAGCTACGAGAGCGCGCACTGGAAATCCTCAACCGGTACCGCTACGGTCGCTCGCTTTACACACCCCCGTCGGTTGCCACGGCAGACGGTACGTTCGGCACGCTACAGGTGCCAGCATCCACCGGTGGGGCAAACTGGCCGGGCGGGTCGCTCGATCCGGAGACCGGTATCTACTACCAGTACTCGAAGACCGAGGTGACCGCGCTCGGTCTGATCAACGACCCTGAACGTTCTGACATGAACTTCATCCGTGGACGCCCTCGAGAAATCGACGCGGAACAAGCAGCGCTGAACATCGAGGGTATCCCGATCATCAAGCCACCCTGGGGACGAATCACAGCGATCGACCTTAACGAGGGCGAGATCCTCTGGCAGGTTCCCCACGGGGAAACTCCTGACAACATTCGGAACCATCCGCTGCTCAAAGGCGTCGAGGTTCCGCGCACGGGGCAGGCTGGGCGCGTCGGTACACTCGTGACGAAAACACTCGTCATCGCAGGTGACGGCGGGACGTTCACGAATGACGAGGGACAAGAGGGTGCGATGATCCGCGCCTACGACAAGATGAGTGGCGCAGAGGCCGGTGCGGTTTTCATGCCAACGCGGCAGTCTGGCACACCGATGACGTACATGATCGACAACAAGCAGTATATCGTCGTCGCCATCAGCGGCGGCGGCCACCCGAGCGAGCTACTCGCATTTCGGTTGCCATGATCGTCGGAGTTCCCAAAGAAACGTTCCCGGGCGAGCGGCGCGTCGCACTGGTACCAACCCTGGTCCCACTCCTGTCGAAGGCATCGCTCGACGTGCTCGTCGAATCGTCGGCAGGCACCGCGGCTGGCTTCCCCGATAGCGTCTACGCCGACAAGGGAGCACGCGTGGTCGAGACACGAGGGCAGGTCTTTTCCGATGCCGATGTCGTGCTGCAGGTTCGCACGCCGGGGGCTGCGGGCGAGAGCGGGTGCAACGATCTCGCTTTGCTCCAGCAGAGCCAGACCCTCATCGGCTTCTCCGAGCCACTGGCCGAGCCGGCGACGGCACGGGCAGTGGCCAAGCGCGGCGTGACAGCATTCTCGATGGAGCTGATTCCGCGGATAACACGAGCCCAAAGTATGGATGCGCTCTCGTCGATGGCTACCATCGCCGGTTATAAAGCGGTGCTCCTCGCGGCAGAAACACTGCCGCGCATGTTTCCGATGATGATGACGGCGGCCGGCACGATCACTCCAGCACGGGTGTTCGTAGTCGGCGCCGGTGTCGCAGGACTCCAAGCGATCGCGTCGGCGCGACGGCTTGGGGCACGAGTTGAAGCCTATGACGTGCGACCAGCGGTCAAGGAGCAGGTCGAAAGCCTAGGTGCAAAATTCGTCGAGCTCCCGCTCGAAACGAGCGTGTCGGAAGATGCGGAAGGCTATGCCGTGGCGCAGGACGAAAGCTTCTACCGGCGCCAGCGGGAGATGATGGCACGGGTTGTTGCAGGGAGTGACGTTATCATCACCACTGCACTGATTCCAGGCAGGCCAGCACCAGTACTGGTTACGGCCGAGATGGTCGCCGGCATGGAACCGGGCGCCGTGGTGGTTGACCTAGCCGCTGAGCGGGGCGGAAACTGCGAGCTAACCCAGGCCGACAAAACGATCGTGCAGCAAGGTGTAACGATCCTCGGTCCAACCAACTTGCCGGCAACAGTGCCCTATCACGCTAGTCAGATGTACGCGAAGAACATAACCACGCTGCTGCTACATTTGATTACGGACGGTATGGTGGCGATCGATCTGGACGACGAGATTACACGAGGCACATTGATCTCACATGATGGCAACGTAGTCCACCCGCGAGTACAAGAGCTGCTGCAGGCCGCCGAGAGCTCTCGGTGAGCTCGATCACGCAACAGGACACCCGCCCCGGGTCATAACTCGGGGCGGTGACGAAGGGAGCGACGGCAAACAAAATGGAAGGCTTCATTCCACTGCTGACCATCTTCATGCTGGCGGTCTTTGTCGGCTTCGAGATCATCACCAAGGTGCCACCGTTACTGCACACACCGCTCATGTCCGGGAGCAACGCGATTTCGGGCATTACGGTCATCGGTGCGCTCCTATCTGTCGCGTCGCTGAACCGCCTCACGATGATCCTCGGCTTCCTCGCCTTGGTCATTGCCACAATCAACGTGGTCGGTGGGTTCCTGGTCACCCACCGCATGCTTCACATGTTTAAGAAGAAGGACGAATAGGCCGTGGTGGATGGTGTTTTGATTGACGTCAGTTATCTCGTTGCCTCGGTGCTCTTTATCCTAGGTATTCGCGGGCTGACACACCCGAGGACCGCGGTGCGTGGCAACCTGTTGGGAGCAACCGGCATGCTGGTGGCAATCGTCGCCACGCTGCTCAACGAGCAGATCTTCGGAACAGGGCTTGAAGCGTACGGTGTTCTCCTGGCCGGACTGGTGCTGGGGGCCACCATTGGTGCCACCCTTGCACTAAAGATCCAGCTGACGGCGATGCCAGAAATGGTGGCACTGTTGAACGCATTCGGTGGCGGTGCCTCGGCACTTGTGGCGGGGGCGGTGCTCGTGGGCACGTCGAACCCCTCGGCGCAAACGACGGTGGCCGTCGTCGGCTCCGGCATCATCGGGTCAGTGACCTTCTGGGGAAGCCTCGTGGCATTCGACAAGCTACGAGGACTGTTCCTACCAGACGCACCAGTGGTGTTCCCCGGCCAGCAAGTGCTGAACGCCATACTCGCTCTTGCGGCACTCGGGTTCGGCGTCTGGGTTGTGAACGATCCAGCGACAACAACGGCCTACGTCGGGGTCGTCGCCATCGCGTCTCTCCTCGGGATCCTGCTTACCATCCCGATCGGCGGCGCTGACATGCCGGTGGCGATCGCTCTCCTCAATTCTTACTCGGGCCTGGCCGCAGCATCCACAGGCTTTGTATTGAACAACAATGTCCTCATCATTACCGGGTCTCTAGTCGGCGCGTCCGGCATTATTCTCACCCGCATCATGTGCAAAGCGATGAACCGATCTCTAGTGAACGTACTAGTCGGTGCCATCGCCACCAACGAGAGTACGACAGCAGATGCCGACGATGTTTACGTGGGCAGGGTGAAGCGCACAGCAGCCGAAGAGGTCGCCATGCTCTTTGACGGGGCACGACGAGTAGTGATCGTGCCGGGCTACGGCCTGGCTGTTTCGCAGGCGCAACACCAGGTGAGAGACCTGGCAACCCTACTCGAATCGCGGAAGATCGATGTGGAATACGCGATTCACCCTGTAGCGGGACGGATGCCTGGACACATGAACGTGTTGATGGCCGAGGCCGATGTCGATTACGACAAGCTGAAGTCGATGGATGAGATCAACCCGTCGTTCGAACAGACTGACGTGAGCTTGGTAATCGGGGCCAACGACATTGTCAATCCGATGGCGCGCACCGACCCGTCAAGTCCGATCGCCGGCATGCCGATTCTTAACGTCGACCGGTCACGAACGGTCGTTGTGATTAAGCGTAGCCTTTCACCCGGGTTCGCGGGTATTCCGAATCCGCTCTTCGCTGCCGACAACACGCTGATGCTTTTCGGAGACGGCAAACAAGCAGTTCTCGATCTGATCGCCGCTGTCAAGGAAACCACTTAGCATCCACCTTTTGCCGTGGCGTATTATTTCAACCCTGGGCCACAGGGTAGAAAGAGCCACTATCTTTCACAGTGAAAGGTCCTCGAAGATGCCGGTCGCGGAAGTGTAAACAATGACGGCGTTTGACCGCTAACGCGAAAACAGCTGGACACCGCCCGCCACGTACAATCCGACGATCGGCAGCTCACCCAGCGCTACGCCCACCAGAAACTTGCCGACGTTCATCCGAAGCGTACCGGCCACATAGCAGATCAGATCGGTCGGGACAAACGGAAATGCAGACCAGCCAACCACGATCCAGAATCCTTTCGTACGTACCTGGTGTTCAAGCCAGCGTGCGCGACTCGTATGCTTGCTTTCGAACAACGTGGCGAGGCCAAGGAAATCGAAGAAGTAGTAAATCAGCGCAGCCGATCCCACGATACCGGCGAGCGAGCTGGCAAAAACGAACCAGTACCTATCGGGGAACAGCAGCGTGCCGACGATGATTAGCACCGAACTCGGAATAAGAGTGATGGGACGAACGACGCTGAGGCCCACGTAACCCAGCGCGATGTACTGGCCAGACTGCCGCAGCGCGTTGACGAGTGTCTCGGGCTCGAGCAGAGCCGGGTTCGACGCGTAGAACCCCAATAGGCTAAACGTGAGAAACAGCCAAAACCCAAGGGCGATTCGGCGTATGCCAAACATCCTCAACGCGGAAACACCTCGTCAGGTGTTAATCTATGCGTCTCCGCGCAGTTGCCGAATACCCACGCCATGCTGATACTGCGGCCATCGAGCCGGATTCTTTGGGCCATCATCAGCAACTGTCCGTTCGGATCAATCATCGGGACAACGATCGCCGTAACGATGAATACTCCAAGCACGGCGTGTGGCGCGTATCGGAACAGGACGAGAGACGTGCTCAAGCCAACCCACGCCAGCAAAAGCACCGGCGTCGGCGCGGGTTGAGCTGCAGAAAACACAGCTCTCATTCGCGCATCTTACCCCGAGCAGTACAAGACCTCCTCTTGCGCGTCCGGACTGAGCGTGCTAAAGCAAGAAAAATAGTGCCGCAACATCCAGCCTGATGGTTCAAGACCGTAGCGCTGGAACATCGTCGCCTGCCGGTACGAAACACAGCGCCACGCCGTTGTTGCAGTAGCGCTGGCCGGTCGGGGATGGGCCATCCTTAAAGACATGCCCCTGATGCCCACCGCATCTGGCACAGTGGTACTCGGTCCGTGGGAGGATCATCTTGAAATCGGTCGTAGTGCCAAGGTGACCAGGGATCGCGTCAAAGAAGCTCGGCCAGCCGGTGCCACTTTCATACTTCATGGACCAATCGAACAACGGCATGTAGCACGCCGCGCAGATGAATGTGCCCTCGCGCTTTTCGCCGTTCAGCACACTACTGCCTGGTGGTTCCGTGGCGCTCTCGAACAGCACCCCATATGCCTCAGGCGACACTAGATGGCGCCACTCCTCAACCGGCTTGTTGAGCTTCTCGGTCGCGTCACTCACTATGGCCTCCTACTTAGTTCAGCCAGCGCAGAAACCCTGCGCCACAATTGTGTGCCTCTCCGGTCGCTGCCCTCATTTTGCGAGGATCTGAGAGAATCCTGCAACTTCGTGAAGATCGTCAGGTCCGTGAGCAGCTGAGTGTCTCCGCGGCCGGTGCTAGATGCACGTGCCGGCCTGACCCGGCGACCACCGTGAGGTACAGTCTGGGGCCAGCCCGCAACAGGAATCGACTCAAACAGTGATGGGAGCGATACCGAACCCGGCGAGAGGTTCCTGTCTCGCCGCCGTCTGTGTAATTCTTACACATGGTGTAACAACAGCTAGCGTCTCGGAGGAAAACCGTAATGTTCTACAAGGTTCACGGCCGATTACGCCACCATGCCGCCGGCGCCTTTCGGCGTGCGCTCCTCGACGGCACTATCGCGCTACAAGAACCGGACGGGCCGGAGATCATCATGTCGATGAAACGCGCGGTCCTACTCGAGACCGGCGAGGTTGAGTGGAGCGAGGTGTGCTATTGCCAGATTCCGCTCCACCACGAACGGGCGACCGTCTACGATCTCTACTTCGACAACCTCACCACGGAGGTGGTCAAGGGGTACGAGGAGCATGAGGGACAGCCGTTCATGGACTACCTTCAGCGGCTCCCCGCACCGAAGATCGAGTAAGCTTTCTTCCCGATGAGGATAGTGTGGTGCTGTGCACTCCTGTTTGCCACGGCAAGCGGCGCGGCGCTTTCGGCCCAAAGCCCAAACTTCTCCGGCTTCTGGACGCTGGACCGGGACGCCAGCCAATTCACGCCACCCGCGTTCAGCGGTGGCCGCGGAGGCGCAAACATCGACCGCCTCTTCATCACGCATGGGACCAACGGCACGCTCGTAATCGGAAGTGAAACGAACGGACTGAAAGCCTGGGCCTACACGCCGGGTCGAGAGGGCACGATCCCTGTGGGTCGTGATACCACGATGGACGTCGTGTCTCGGTGGGATGGCACACGGATTGTCGCTGAGGGGCGGCAAGGCGACATGCAGATGCATGAGGTGCTGGCACTGAGTTCGGACGAGCAGACCCTCCTGATTACGGTGACCACCACGACGCCCGACGGCGACATCGTCAACACTCTCGTGTACACGAAGGGCCAGCCGGTAGGGCCATGCGCGGGCTGGGCGACTCCTTGTAAGGACTTTTCGGATCAGCAGCGCTAACGTCAGCGTGCGGCGAGATTGAGAGCGACGATCTTCTCTCGGTCGCGAGCGTAGAGCGTGGTCCCGACCAGCGTCGGGGCGGTCCACGACCTCGTATTGAAGAGCGGTACCTTCGCGAGCGTAATCATCCCGCTCGGCGCCAATCGGGCCAGGGACAGATCGCCGTCCTCTTCCAGGATCAGCGCTTTCTCGTCCGCATAGATCATGGTGGCACGACTGAATCCGCGCTCACGCCATGCTGTCTCACCAGTAGCGATGTGGGTCGCTGTCATGATCGCGGTGGCGCTCTGGCCACTCGTGCCGTACACGAAGTCGCCCACGCGGATCGGATTAAGGAAGGTGAACCGCAGCCGTGGATCGTACCAGAGCTCCTCGACCTCGGTCCTTTCGCCATTGAGGGCGAGTCGAATGGCCCGGCTGCCACCGATATAGCCCGACGACATGAACATAATGTTGTCATCGCCCCACAGCGGCACCTGGAAGTTGAAGTCGTTACCGGCGTCGTGCGGGTGTGCCCAGAGGACCGCACCGGTGTCAGGATCGAGGCCATGCACCGCCTGCCCGGCAAAGATGATAAGTTGCGGGGCGCCATCCACCGTGATCAACCGTGGCGGTGACTCAGACACCAAAAAGCTGCCGCTCTTCCAAACGACACGGCCATCACTCTGTCGAAGCGCCATGACCGCCTGTCCCGGTCCCCCGACCTGGCAGATGATGGTGTCCTTGTAGGCGAGCGGACTGCTGCCATAACCCGATTTGATCATCGATCGGATCAGCAACGGTGGTGCGTTGAAATCGGTGACGAAGTTCCGAGCCCAGAGCAACTCACCGGTCGTGGCATCGAACACATGTAACTCCTTGTTCGTGCCGATCGTAAAGAGCCGATCCCCGACGAGGAGAGGCGTCGAGTGCGGACCAGCACCCTGACCGAAATCCTGAACCTGCGAGGCATAGCTGTACTCCCAGATCGTCTCGCCAGTTGCCGCGTCCATTGCGATGACCATCTCGTCACGGCCCCAGGGTCCGCTACCCCCTTCGCCGTACGCCACGCGATAGAGCGTGAAGACCCGTCCGTCACCGACAAGGAGCGCCGAGTGGCCAGCACCGAGTGGTCGGCTCCAAACCACCGGCGGCCCTCCTGCAGACCAACTGTCGGCAAGCCCGGTGGCGTCCACGGTGAAATCCCCATATGGGCCACCCCACTGTCGCCATTCATCCACAGGGTCGTCCTGTGCGGCGAGGCGAACACCGACAACACTGGCGACAAGTACCGTAACGATGGTAGCGAGCACAATCGGGAGTATCGGGTTTCGCATCAAGAGTTCGTGCATCTTACCACCGAGCCGTACTGGCTTAGTGCCCGCGTTGGTAACAAACTTGGCATTCGACCACCAATTCATCCTCCGCAAGACAGCGCTTGACGTCGTTTCATAGGGTCCAATACCCACTCCTGCTGCGCTACCGAGACCCAGGTGTCGCAGCTGAAAGGAGCGCGGGCGTCTCGATGAGACGCTGGATCTCCGCGAGAAACTCGGCACCGATAACACCGTCGATAGTACGGTGGTCGGCCGACAACGTGCAGGTGAGACTGGTTCCAACCATAACCTCACCGTCACGCACAACCGGCCGCTGTCTCGCCGCACCCACGCCTAGAATGGCACTCTGCGGTGGGTTGACGATCGCGTAAAGGCTTTCGACGCCAAACATACCGAGGTTCGACACCGTGAACGTACCGCCGGTGTACTCCTCGGGTTGGAGCTTTCCGTCACGCGCACGCACCGTCAGCTCCCTAAGTTCTAACGAGATGACATCGAGACTCTTCCGGTCGACCTGGCGGACAATCGGTGCAATAAGTCCTGCGGGGGTATTGACGGCTACGGCGATATCGATCGCCCGGTAGACACGTACAGCGTTCTCTGTCCACGAAGCGTTCGCCTGCGGAAACTTGCGCAGTGCCAACCCAGCGGCGCGCACAATGAGGTCGGTGAGAGTCAAAGCTCGATCCGACCGCTCGGCATTCAGGCGTGCGCGCAGGTCCACCAGCGCATCGGCCACACACTCCACACGCAGGTAGAAGTGCGGAACCGTCCGTTTCGCGTCCGCCATACGGACGGCCGTAACGCGCCGCATAGCAGAAAGCGACTGATCTTCATACGCCTCTTCGGCTTCAACTCGTGCACCGCGTACGCGATCTACGTCACCCTTGCGAATCCTTCCTCCCGGCCCCGTCCCCTCGATCTCGGCAAGGTTGAGTCCTGTGACGGCCGCCATACGCCGGGCAAGTGGCGTGGCGGAAACAGTCTCCGCCCCGGTGGGCGAAGGGACCTCGACCTGGGTGGTGTCGAGGGTAACGGTGTCGGCATCATCGTCCTCTGACGCCGGTTCCATAACGGAAGACGAAACGACCGGACCAGACGACATTCCGGCATCGCTCTCATCGACAAGGGCAAGCACCCCTCCGGGTTCGAGAGCTTCAGTCCCTTCCACGACACAAATCTTCTGGAGCACGCCAGATACCGGAGCCTCGAGCTCGACAGTCGTCTTCTCGGTTTCGATCTCCGCAATCGGTTCACCGGCCACAACAGTATCCCCCTCCTGCTTGAGCCAAGCCGCCAACTTGGCATCGGTCACCGTTTCAGCGAACTCAGGAAGATGAACTTCAACTGCCATGGTCTCTCAAAAAATTAGACGGGATGCGCGACACACAACCGTGCAGCGGCGTCGACGATGGCATCCGTGTCGATTCGGTAGGCGCTATACAGGTCGGGCACGTCACCTGATTGGCCAAAACCGCTGACGCCGAGCGGGAACACGCGCTGACCGCGCACCGCCCCCAACCAGGAGAGTGCTGCGGGATGCCCGTCGAGCACGGTTACCAGGCCAGCGCTCCTTGCCAGCGGTTCCAGTAGGCACTCGATATGTGCCGGGCCCCTCACGCCGTGTTCACGCCGGCCAAACTGCTGGCCCATCCAGTCACGCTGGAGCCGTGCCGGCGATGTCACGATCAGCAGGCCGATGCCGGGAATGTCTTCGCTAATTTGCTGGTGTGCCTCAATTGCCTCCACCACCACCGGCCCGCAGCAGACGATCGCCAGCGAAGCCTCTGGCTCCGGCGGAATCATCCAGTACGCCCCGTTGATGACCTCGGCCCGTGCTTCGACGCTCCGCGCACGGTTCGGTTGCGAGATCGGCCGCGTCGAGAGCCGGAGATAGACTGCTTCGCCGTCCTCCGCCTGGATGTGAGCAAGGCTCCAGCGAAGAATCTCTGCGAGGTCGTCGACATACGCCGGCTCAAAGGAGATGAGTCCAGGCTGGCCCAACCCGATGAGCGGGGTAATGACCGACTGGTGCGCGCCACCTTCCGGAGCGAGGCTGATCCCCGCCGGCGTGCCGGCGACAATGAAGCGGGCATCTTGATAGCACGCGTAATTGAGCGCGTCGAGGCCTCGACAAATGAACGGATCATAAAGCGTCCCAATCGGCAACAGTCGCGCACCGAACAACGAGGCCGACAGCCCGAGCGCCGCCAGGAAAATGAACAAGTTGTTCTCAGCGATGCCGAGCTCGACGTGCTGACCGTCCTGTGACATCGTCCAGTCCTGTGCCGACAGCGCACGCCCCTCGTGGAAGACGTCTGTCCGCTCGGAATTCGCGAAAACGCCGCGTCGGTTCACCCACGCCCCAAGATTGGTAGACACGGTGACGTCGGGTGAGGTCGTCACTATGCGATCAGCGAGCGAGGCATGTTGGCGCGCGATGTGCGCGAGCAGACGACCGAACCCCGCCTGGGTCGACATCCGTTCAGCAATTTGGAGCTGGAACGTGTCCGGTACACTGAGACGTGGCGTGCGGTGGCGTCGTTGCTGGGGTTGATTGAAAGGTACCGCATCCAGGAATGCACTGAGCTCGTCGGCGGGCACGTCGAGACCCGCAAAGCGGTCCCACTCAGCGCCGTCGGGGATCCGCATCGCCCGCTTGAAGGTCTGCATCTGCTCCGGCGTCATGAGACCCGCATGGTTGTCCTTGTGCCCGGCGAACGGTAACCGGTAGCCCTTGATCGTGTAGGCGATGAAACAAGTCGGCCGGTCATCGTTAATCCCGTGGAATGCCTCAAGGACCGACTCCAGGTCGTGACCACCGAGATTGGTCATTAACCGCTGCAGCTCGTCGTCATCGTGGTCGTCGAGCAACTCGCGCATGCCAGAAGTGTCGCCGAGATCGTCGAGCAGCTGCTGCCGCCAGGCAGCGCCGCCCCGGTACGCGAGAGCTGAGTAGGACGGGTTGGGGCATTCGTCGATCCACCGCCTGAGCGAATCCCCACCCCGGTGCTCGAACGCCCGCTCGAGTAGCTTCCCGTACTTCAGCGTGACGACCCGCCATTCCAGGTCGCGGAAGATGGTACCCAAACGAAGATGGAACCGGTCCTCAACGATCGCATCGAGACTCTGCCGGTTGTAGTCAATGATCCACCACAGGTTTGTCACCTTGTGCTTCCACGACTCAAGCAGTGCCTCAAAGATGTTCCCCTCGTCGAACTCCGCGTCACCGGCCAGCGCGATCATGCGCCCACGCAGCATCCCATCATCGGCGAAGTCCCTGAGCCGCACGTAGTCCTGGACTAGGGCGGCAAAGCTAGTCATCGCAACACCGAGCCCCACGGAACCGGTCGAAAAGTCGACGTCGTCACCGTCTTTTGTACGAGACGGATACGCCTGCGCGCCGCCAAAGCCCCGAAACCGCTCAAGTTTGTCGCGTGTCTGCTGACCGAGAAGGTACTGGATTGCGTGAAAGACCGGGCTGGCGTGCGGCTTGACGGCGACGCGGTCCCACGGTCGGAGCACGTCGAAGTAGAGTGCCGCCATCAGTGTCGTGATCGAGGAACACGATGCCTGGTGGCCTCCTACCTTCAGCCCGTCGCGCGCCGGACGGATGTGATTCGCATAGTGAATCATCCAGACCGAGAGCCAGAGCACTTTGTCCTCAAGTGCTCTTAAGCTTTCGATCGAACGACGAACTGCGGTTGGGGTCATCTGTGAGGTCGTCACAACTGCACACCTCAATGGTGGCTCAACAACCCGTGGTAGAAGGCCCACTGCATGCGCCTCGCGATACGCCCCACTCGGGTCATCGCTGGACCTCACATCAGCAAGGCCCCGTACTGCCGGTATTCTCCCTCGCCCGCTCTGTACGATGGGCGGCTGGGCCACCCACGCAGCACATGCTACCCGAAAACAGGGCACTGGGATCTTGTTATTAAGGTTACTTAATACGTAATATGAGCAATATTATTGCTTTTATAGTCCTATTTAAGATTTATTATGCCAATTAGATCACTTGATGAGATCGATCGCCAGATACTCAAGTATCTACAGGAAGACGCCCGGATCCCAAACGCGCGCCTCGCGGAGTTGGTGGGCCTCTCACCCGCACCGTGTCTGCGTCGGCTACGTGCGCTCAAGGAAGCAGGTGTCATCCGGAAGTACGTGACTCTCGTCGATCCACGCACCGTCGGCCACGGCGTGACTGTGTTCGTCGCGATACGTCTCGATCTACAGGCAGAGGGACGGCTGGAAATTCTCGAGAGCGCAGTCCGCAAGTGGCCGGAAGTACTCGAGTGCTACCTGATGACCGGCGATGCCGACTACCTCTTACGAGTGGTGGTGGCCGACGTTGAAGCCTACGAAAACTTCCTGCGAACCAAGCTCACGCGCCTCGAGAGCGTGGCCAGCATCCGGTCGAGTTTCGCACTGAAAGAAGTGATGTACTCGACCGCGATGCCGATCACGTAAATAACCATCCTCACCCTTCCGGTCAGACACTCTGAAACCGGGGTGAGACGGAACCACAGATGCCAAGAGCACATTCATGACTCAATACGCAATCACGTAGCAGTCGCGACGTGGGTCGGCCGCCGCGAACCGGTTGCCGGATCGATCATGACCACCGGCGCGCAGCCCGACCTGGCCATGCACTATGGCTTGATCTCGGTATAATATCGGCCTTCGTTTACAAGGAATACGTCTAAATGATCACCGAGAGTGCACTCATCGCCATCGCCGGGTTAGTTGCCGTGGTGGCCCTCCTCTTCCTCTTGATCATCCGATTCAACTGGCACGTCTTTATCGCGCTGCTCCTCCCGATCGTCTTATTCGCACTGGTTCCCGGCATCGACCGCCAGATGTTCATCGATGCATTCGAGCAAGGGTTCGGTCGCACGATCCAGAGCATCGCAGTCGTGATAGTGCTCGGCTCTATCCTCGCCGAGGC
>Ga0310345_10000733_pt1 | contig 43584 bp, 41 predicted proteins | sample HC15DNA20500_MG_FD_204667 | JGI IMG/M metagenome (GOLD analysis project Ga0310345, IMG submission 204667) | Marine microbial communities from station ALOHA, North Pacific Subtropical Gyre - HC15-DNA-20-500_MG | ecosystem: Environmental > Aquatic > Marine > Oceanic | place: Pacific Ocean: North... | reverse complement strand
GCCAGCGACATCGCTGCGCGACAACGCCTCTTGATCCAGGCCAACCTCGTGTGACACTATCCCCAACGTCACCGCTGACACATCACCATCAATGTCGCTGACCAGTCACCGACGATGTCGCGCTACACGAGGCTGCGATTGAGCAGTTCTTGCCGAGCTGGTCACTGGCGCCAGTTGTTCGAGCACTCCAGGCATTGCGCGGGGTGGATCTCATCGTCGCCGTTACGTTCGCTACGGAAATCGGGGATGTGCGCCGCTTCGATAGCCCCCGCCAGCTGATGGGCTATCTTGGTCTGGTGCCGAGCGAGCGCTCAACCGGTGATTCCGTGCGACGTGGCGGCATCACCAAGGCCGGCAATAGCCGTGTACGCCACATGTTGGTCGAGAGCGCCTGGACCTACCGCCACCCACCTCGTGTGGGCGCGAAGAAGCTCTACCGGCTCGAGCAAACCACTCCGAAGGTGCGCGAGATCGCGTGGAAGGCCCAGAGCAGGCTGACGGCTCGGTACATGACGCTCAGCGCGAAGGGGAAGAAAACGACCGTCGTATGTGCCGCCATCGCCCGCGAGCTTACCGGCTTCATGTGGGCAGTCGCTCGGGAGGTGCAGCCCGCCTGAGGCTAACGCTCACTCCCGCGCACAGGCGGGGGTGGGGCCACGGCAGGGGAACATCCGTCACCCGCTTTGTGGCCGGCATCGCCGACGCCCGCTGTAAGATCGGATCAGCCCCGGACGCATAATCGGGAATGCGGTATCCAACCCGCGTATCAGAGCTTGATCACCGACGTCTCTCAGGCCCCACTTCCACCTGTGCGCGGTTACAAACCCCCCGCTTGCTCAAACGGAATGATTCCGCATGTCTGGAGTGTTGACAGCGGACATCAGAGCGGTGTTTCGGCTCCACCTTGCCTGCCCTGAGGTCTGTGATTGAAGTGCGGGGATGGACGAGACCCGCCTTGCGACTGCTTTGGACACCCACATTGGAGTGCCTCTGAAGCGTGCTGGGCGCGTCGAGGTCCTTGGCCGACTAGCAGGCCGACGCCGCGCCTGGACGCTGGAGCAGAAGCTTGCGTTGGTTTCGGAGATGGAGCGCTGCGATAACATTGCGGCGTTTGCTCGTGAGCGAGAGATCAGCACGGCGCTACTCTACACGTGGCGCAGGGAGCTGCGTTACGCCATGGAGGCCGCCAAGCTCCCCCCGCGAGACGAGCCTATGTTTGTGCCGGTCGTGGGAGGCTCGCCGCCGAGTTCGAGCGATAGCATTGAGGTCGAAGTTGGTGGTGCCGTGCTTCGGATCGGACAGGCTGCCAGAACCGATCTGGCCGTGGCGATCATTCAAGCTCTGCAGGCTGGGGCCGGCTGATGATAGGGATCGGCCCAGGCGCGCGCGTGATGGTGGCGACGCGCCCGGTGGACTTCCGCAAGGGACCGGACGCGCTGGCCGCCCTGGTCGGCGCCGAGTACGGCGGCGATCCCTATTCCGGCGTGATCTACGTGTTCCGGGCCAAGCGCAGTGACCGGATCAAGCTTGTCTGGTGGGATGGCACGGGACTGTGCCTGATGGCCAAGAGGCTGGAGTCCGGCGGGTTTAAGTGGCCGGCGATCCAGGACGGCGTTATGCGTCTGACGGCGGCGCAGTTGGGTGCCTTGCTGGAGGGTCTGGATTGGCGCCGGGTGCACGGCGGACGCCGCCCGGTCGCCCCGCAGATTGCAGGTTGACGGGGGGGCTGCGGCTGATTCACTCCTCCCATGCTCATGGAAGCGGACCTTCCCAGCGACGTCGAAGCGCTCCGTGCGCTTGTCCTCGAGCAGGCCCGCGAGCTTGATGCGCTGAAGGTTTTCCAGGCAGAGGTCGAACGCCTCAAGGCGATCATCGAGGCCCTGCAGCGGCACCGGTTCGGCCGCCGATCCGAGCAACTCGATCCCGATCAGTTCGAGCTTGCCCTGGAGGAGGTCGAGACAGCCTTGGCCGAGGCGCAGCACGCTGTGGCCAAGGCAGGCAAGGGATCTGCGGATCGCCCGCGCAAGGCCAACCGCGGCTCGCTGCCTGCTCACCTGGAGCGGATCGAACAGGTTGCCGATGTCGAGGATAAGACCTGCCCCTGCTGTGGCGGCGCCCTCCACCAGATCGGCGAGGACGTGGCTGAGCGTCTCGATGTCGTGCCGACCACCTTCCGCGTGCTGGTCACGCGCCGCCCGCGCTATGGCTGCCGCTCGTGCGAGGGCGCGATTGTCCAGGCACCGGCCCCGGCACGGATCGTTGAGGGCGGCATCCCCACCGAGGCGCTGATCGCACAGGTCCTGGTCGCCAAGTACGCCGATCACCTGCCGCTATACCGCCAGGCCCAGATCTACGCGCGCCAAGGTATCCAGCTCGACCGCTCGTCCCTGGCGGACTGGGTTGGTCGGGCAGCCTGGTACCTGCGCCCCTTGCGCGATCACATCCTTGAGCGATTGCGACGATCGGAACGGCTGTTTGCGGACGAGACCACCGCGCCAGTGCTCGATCCCGGGCGAGGCCGGACCAAGACAGGCAAGCTCTGGGCCTATGCCCGCGACGATCGACCATGGGGCGGCGAAGATCCGCCGATGGTGGCCTATGTTTACGCCGCCGACCGCAAGGGCGAGTGGGCCGAAGCCCATCTCGGTGACTTCGCCGGCATCCTGCAGGTCGATGGCTATGGCGGCTATGCCCCCTTGGCCAGGCGCCGCCAGCAGGTGAGCCTCGCCTTCTGCTGGTCGCACGTGAGGCGCAAGTTCTATGAGCTGGCGGACAGCTCGCCGGTCGCGACCGAGGTGTTACGCCGGATCGCCATGCTCTACGCGATCGAGGAGCAGGTTCGCGGCACCTCAGCGGAGCAGCGCCGCGCCGCGCGTGCCGAACAGGCCCGCGTCATCGTCGATGACCTGCATATCTATCTCGAGGCACGGCGGCGGCAGGTCAGTGCCAAGAGCAAGCTCGCCGATGCGATCCGCTACGCGCTGACCCGCTGGGGCGGGCTGTCGCTGTTCCTCGATGACGGCCGCGTCGAGATGGACTCCAACACCGTCGAGCGGTCGATCCGGCCGCTGGCCCTCAATCGCAAGAACGCCCTGTTCGCCGGCTCTGACGAGGGCGACGACACCTTCGCAGAGGTCACTTCTCAGCCCATCCTGATGCCCGTGAGTTGGATACCCACCTCCACATTCAACGGACGGGTCTACCCTGACATCGAGATTCAGGTCATTGGGACTCCGACAACGGCCTACATCTTTCAGGACAGTTTTGACGGCGTCGCCTTCAACGACTGCAACGCCTGGGACCGCAATGGCTCGCCGCTGGGCTCAATCACTGCTGCAGGCCGCTATCGCCTGCCGGGCAGCTGCTATCTCAAGGCACGCCAAGGTGCCGGTGCGACCATCATCATCCGGGCTGGGAGCTGAAACCATGGGCTTCGATGCTTTCGCGCGGCTCGCTTCCGCCAAAATCGCCGATCTGGCATCCTCGGCTCCCGGCAAGGGCGCGAGTCTTGTCTGGCTGCCAAACGGCGGCACGCTGGGTGACCTTGGCAACGGTTACCGTGATGCAGTTTTCGCAACAGCTCAGGGGGGGGAACTGGCCTGTACCCAGGCCCTCGCAGCCGGCAAATCCCGAGTCATCGTCAATGGGATGGCTTGGGTCGCAAACGGCACGATCACCACCCTTCCCGTTGCAATCGAGTTCATGGGAGGGTCGTCGCTTTCGGCGAACGGCTTTACCCTCAATTTCTCGAAGGGCTTTCGCGCCAGTGACACGGATGCGATTTTCAGTCCGACCGACAGCAAGTTCCTTGTCTTTCCGCAATGGCAGCGCCTCACCCCTCACCATTTTGGCGCCAAGGGCGATTATGTATCCGCTGCCGCGCCCGGCACTGATGACGGTGACGCGCTGATTGCATGGGCAAGCACGCTTTGTGCGCGTGTGATGCCATCCGGGAGATTCGGCACGACCAAGACAGTGCCGTGGAACGGAGATGTAACCGGTGCGACCTCCAGCTACGGGATCCGTGCCGAAGGCGACGCGGAGATAATCCAGCGCACCGACAACATTCCTGTCATGACGTTCTATGGTTCGCGCGGAGAATGGCGCTTTCCGAAGCTGTCCTTCATGAACGATCAGCCGACGACCAACTATGGCGCGATCTGCCTACTCTGCGCCACTTATCCGGGGCGCGGCAATGGCTTCTACATGTCATCCGTACCCTATCTGCACACATATCAGGGCTCGTGCGGCGTCTACTTTCCTGCGGCGATCAACAGCACCGCGGCGCTGGCCGCTGCCGTGGGTTCGACGACAATCAAGGTCGCGAATGCACAGACTGACCTCAGTGGAAGCTTTCCTTGGGTACCGGGCATGTTTGTTCAGATCGAACTTGATACCGCAATCAGCGGCAAACTCTATTTCACGACCAAGATCACCAAGGTCGTAACCGATGTTCTGACGCTGCGTGATTCTCTGCCGGGTGCCGTGAGCGTGGGTAAGCGTGTGGCGGTGGCACCGAATGTGCTGACAACCAGCGGGCAGCTTGGCACAAACCCGGCACGCTTTTCGAATACCTGGACTCGTGTGCTGATCGAGAACCCCACGCGATGGGGCTGGATCGATCGCGGGTTTGGCACTCAGGATGTTTTCGTCAATCGCTATGTCACCACTTCAGTGAACAGCGCCGACATAACCTCTCCGCTTACCACACTCGTTTCAGCGATCCACGAGACGTTCCGAAACCAGGACAAGCACGGCATCACCAATATCGAGCACTTCAAGTTTACCGGCAACGGGTGGGACTATACCAGTGACCCCGTAAACATGGGCTCGATCCACTTCGAAAATTGCCGCCTCACCGGTGATAACACGGCGTTGATCGGTGCGGGATGCAACGGTCTGCGGATCCAGAATCTCCAAGTAGTCTACTGCACGATGCTGGGTGTCGGCGCTGGGGGAGAAATCGCCACAAGTTGCAGGCTCATCGCGGCGAAGAACACCGCGAATACACCTGCAGTTGTTTCCAGCAACAAGGGTACATTCCGCATTGAAAATCTCCACACGCAAAAGAACATCATCGATCGCTCGGTCGCGTTCCTTGTTCGCGATGGAAGTGGCAACCTCGTCAAGGTCGACATCGACAATTGGCAACCCGATCGTGACGGCGGCTTCTACCCCTACGGACAGCTCAGCTATCCGGTGAACACGAGCGCATTGACACGCATAGGCAACCTGATGCCGGATGGCGCAGTGGCATATCGCTTCGATGCGGACCTCACGACCACCAATTCACAGGACATGTATCCCAGCAACAAGGGACAGTTCCGCATCACCAAGATTGCCTATGCCAAGCCGACCAAGGCGATCACGACGGCGACGGCCGGTGTGTGGAACGAAGCTGCCGCGACCAATCTGGTTTCCGCATCGGGCGTGACTGCACTTACGCCGCTGTCCGCAAAAGCGACCATTGTCGAGCCAGGGGTACACACAAACGAGGCCAACAAGCTGCGGGCGGCGGGGACGCGAATCTACTTCCGATGCGGCACCGCGGAAGTGGCGCCGGCTGCGATCGCGGGCAAATCGAGCTATCTGACCGGGCGCAATGCCGGGGCCACTGGCACCAACCTGGGGGTCATCAACTGCACCGCCCATGGCCGCGCCATTGGCGAAGTCGTGGATATCGCGGGCTCGGTGAACACGGCGCTGAACGGCACGTTCAAAGTGGTAGAAGTGCCCAGTTCAGACCAGCTTGTGGTCTATTGCGACAGCGCGACTACCGTCGGCTCGGCGGGCGCCCCGATCGCCGATGCAGCGATCACGGTTCGGTTGAGGGACCGTGTTCGTCGTGGCTTTCGGCGATGATTACGGCGTCTGATCCGGCCAACGAAAGCTGGGAAGGATAGCTCTAGCGTGACCTTGCCCCGCAACCAGACCGGTCGCGGGGCAAGGCACGTTTGCGGGCAGCGGGGCCGGAGAATGATGCCAGACCGCTTGGAGCAGGGCGAATTCAAATGCCCTGCGGGTTCCCGGTTGCCTGTACTGCGGGCATATGCTTCAACCGTGGTCGGGACCACACTTCCAGTACGGCAACCAAGGCGTGGAACCAATCTGATGAGCGAATTTCCAACAGCGAGCGATTGCGAGGCGGCCAGGCAGCTTCGAGCCAGGACCAGACGCGTTGTGCGGATCATGGGCCTTGGCCTTCTGGCTGGCATGATGGTCGCTTGTACGGCCATGCTATCGCCGCAGGAGCAGGCGGAGCTTGGCGTCGACGGCACGGCGCTGGCCAAGGTGCCGAGCCGGAATGCCTCTGCCAAAGGCTTGCCGATCGGCGCCTGCATCAATCTGGGCAACTTTCTCGAAGGCCGGAGCGGCGGCGAGTATCCGGGCAAGCGGCTGGACGAGAGCGATCTCGACAACGTTCGGGCCGCCGGCTTCAATACCGTCAGGCTTCCCGTCAACTTCATGCGGCAGAGCGATCCCAATCCGCCGCACCGGATCGACCCACAATGGCTTGTGCGCGTCACGGGGCTTGTCGACGCGGCGCGAGCGCGGGGGCTGAAGGTCATCCTGGACAACCACAACTTCTTTGCTGACGTAACCGCCGACAGCCTCGACGCAAGGAAGGAATGGCTTGCCTCGGTCTGGAAGCAGCTTGCGATCCATTTTGCGGACAGGCCCACCAGCCAACTCTGGTTCGAGCTCAGCAACGAGCCGGGCGAACCGATCAACAACCGGAACTTGATGGACATTCTCGGCCCCTCACTGGCTGAGATCAGAAAGGTATCCCGCACGCGCCCCGTGATCATCGGGGGGGAGCGCTCGAGCCGCGTGGAGTCGCTCGAAACCCTGCAGCTTCCGGACGACCCCAACGTCTGGCCGACCTTCCACTACTACGAGCCCTTTATGTTCACACACCAGGGTGCAACGTGGATGAAGATCAAGCCGCCGCCGATCGGGCGTCCCTACGGCGTGACCGGCGATGCTGACCGGCTGTCTTCGGATATTGCGCGAGTTCAGGCCTATATCGACCGCACTGGCAAGATCCCCTTCATTGGCGAGACCGGCGCACTCGATACGGCACCGCTTCCGCAGCGTGTGACCTATGTCCGCACTATCCACCGCCGATTTTCAGCACTTCGGGTACCCCAATGCTATTGGACTTACGCGAAGAACTTTACGTTCTACGACTATCGATCGCGCATGTGGCTCCCCGGCATGCTCGAGGCGATCGGCTTGCGTAACCCCGGCCCGCGCCCGGCGCCGGTTCAGCAGCCGGCGCCTACCTCGGGCCCCTGAGCCATCAGGCTATGACCCGAAGCGGCGCTGCCACCATGTGCGCATGACAATCATCAGGAACTTGGGGTCATCGACGAGGTAACGCCGCCACAAGCGCTTCGGTTCCGAAAGGAGACGAAAGAGCCACTCCAGCGCGAGGCGCTGCATCCAGCGCGGCGCCCGCCGCTGGTTCCCGGTCAGAAAGTCGATCGAAGCGCCAACGCATAGCGCTACGCCAGAGCCGGCCCGCTGGGATGCAAGGTCTGCGGCAAACGCCACTTCCTTGGGCGTTCCCAGGCACACCAGCAGAATGTCCCATTCCGCTGCTGCCGCCGCTGCCACGCAGGCGTTCCACGCTTCGTCTCCAGGCCTGAAGCGCGGGGGGGTAGGCAGCACGGTCAGATCCCGCTGGGGAAAGCTCGTGCGCAGGACCGGAAGCACGGTCACGTCAGGCCCGACGAGGCAATAGCGCAAGCCATTTGCGGGTTGCGCCATGAGATGCGCGACAAGATCGGAGCCAGTCTGACAGACGAGCTCTTCACCAAGGATCGACGCCGCGAGACGCAGCACGCGGCTGTCGCATATCTGCATGGCTGCCCCGTCGAACAAGGCCCGGGTGGCCGCCGATGCATCGGCCTGAACGACGAAATCGACATTGGGCGTGATGACATAGGCATAGGGTTCGTGCGCCATGGCCACGACGCGCGCGATGATCATCTCACTCGTTGCGTGCACGAAGTGGAAACCGAACAGGGAGGTAACACCCAATTGCGGGGCCAATTGCTTATCCATCATGGGATCCAATTTCAGTGCGATACGTAAAAGGGTAAAGCGTGGCGCAGACCAATTCGATGAAGTTATAGATTGATTGCTGGCCTATCACGATCGCGCCGGGGCAGGTGTTGGAACACTCACGGTTGCTGTATGAGAATTGAGGTGGAACGCTTTGTCAGGTTGCGATCCGGGAAGTATTGAGCAACTGCGAGGCGGCTGCCCGCTTCCGAGAAATGACCAAAGTCCTGATACAGCCAGGTCTGACCCAGGCGATAAGGACAAGGCCCTCGGGGACATAGGATTGCCAACGGATCGATGAATCTTGCACCGCTTGCCTGGGCTGCAAGTAGCTTGTTGACCTCACGATCGAAGCTGACATCCCACTCACCGACTTCGTGGCCACGCTGTCCCGACATCCAGTCAATACGGTCCGGTGACGCTGAAAACTCAGGAGACTGGCCAATCACAACGACAGTCGCACCAAGCGCACGGATGCTGTCGACTGTTTCGTGCAACCGTGCCAATATTCTGGGATCGACCTTGGTCCAACGCGCAGCGAGGATCACTTCATCGATCCGTTGGGAACGAATGAGCGCAAGTGCGCGAGAATTGGACTCCTGGCAGGCAAATCGAGCAAGGCTCGTATCGGCGAGGATCGGGGGGCAGCCAGCCGAGGTATACTGCAACAACTCAACATTGATCCCGGACTCAGGATCGACGATGCCAGGCCCATAATGGGCAGCGTAGGAATCACCCCAAAGCAAGACCCGCCGAGTTCCACCGTGAACGCGGGTACAGCGCACTGGGTCCCAGTTGATCGAAGCCGTGTGATTTTCATTAAAACAGCTCGGCCCACCCCAAAGACCGTAAGTTTTTGGAATAGACCGGTATTCGGGCGAGCGCTCTGGAAATCCCTGCTTAAGCCAGACGTATCCACTGGTAGCCAAAACCAAGCTTGCGCCCAGACCCATGAGTCCAACGAAAGTGCTGGTCCGAACCCTCTTGCGGTCGCGCATCGGCCTCTCGATGCCAAAATGCAGAACAGTTGCGATGAGCAGACTGACTATGAACAGTCCAACGCCTTCCGAGAGGGAGGGTCCTCGAACAGTCCGGTACGTAAAGAATGCAGCCAGTGGCCAGTGCACAAGGTACAGCGAATAGGAAATCGTGCCGATGAACCGAAAAGGGCTCCAGCCGAGCAATCGACTTGAGAGCGGCTGATATTGGGCCGATTGATTACCAGCCCATATTACCAGCCCGGTGCCAACGCAGGGCAGCAATGCATTCCACGCCGGGTAGGGTACCGCCTCGTCAAGCACGACAAATGAGGACAGAATGAGGGCAAGGCCTGTTAAGCCGAGAACTTCTCGCAGCACCCGCGCAGCCTTAGCTCCTGGTGACCGGATCGCGAGGACAGCAAGGAGTGACCCAGACGCAAGCTCCCATGCCCTTGCCGGGAGAAGGAAAAAGCCTGACGACGGGGCAATAAATGCCGATAGAACGGAAATGGCAAAGCTAGCAGCGCATAGAGAAGCGAGGAACGCGACCCATCGCCCCCTACAGATTTTGAAAGCCCCGATCATTGCGAGGGGCATCAGGAGATAAAACTGCTCCTCAACCCCCAACGACCAGCAATGCAGCAGCGGTTGGCTCTGCGATTCAGGAGCAAAGTAGCCACTCTGTCGCCAAAAATAGAAGTTCGAGATCGAAAGGATAGTCGCAATTAGACTTTGGGCAAACAAAACCAGATCGGGGGGCAAAAGTAGAAAATATGCCGTTAATCCCGCCACCAAGCACGTGAATAACAACAACGGCGCAATACGCCTGATTCGACGTGCGTAAAAATCTTTCAGCGAAAATGTCGATCTCTCGATCCCATCGATCAAGCCTAAGCTTATTACAAAACCTGATATCACAAAGAAAACATCGACTCCAGCAAATCCACCCGGCACCGATGAAAAGCCAAAGTGAAAAAGCAGAACCGGTACAACGGCCAAAGCTCGTAACCCTTGAACATCTGCGCGGAAGGTCATAACTTCTATCTCATCTTTTCCGGACAGAATCCAAGGCCGCATTGCTGATTACGGTTTGACTGCGTTGAAACATCAATATTGAAAAAATTAGCGCCGTAGGAACAAGAGAAATAGTAGAATTATAGCCAGAGCTGAAAAAATTTATAATGAAGAATGCAACGACAAGCTCCAATCCAAATACACCAATCCAGAAATAGGCCAACAGGCAAAAAATGACGATCCCTATCAATCCCATTCCGGCGATGACATTGATACTGGCTGCAATTGCCGTACGATCTTCATAGCTCTTCTGGAATCTATAGATCGCGCGCGTTCGTGAAATTGCATAATCATTCAAATCGTCCTGCGGTGTTGGACCAAGACCACCTACGACTGACCGGCCCTCATCGTACAAGAAGCCAATCGGCACCAAGATGCGCTCGTTAAGGCTTGTATCGCCACTGACTGCGGCGCTGGCGCTCGGGCCACCAGAAAGCGCCGCGGATATTCGCGCGGATTGCGTGTAAGCTATGCCCGCAGCAATCAATCCGACCGCAATCATTATTGCCACAATCCGACCCAAAGGTTGCCGTTTGCGCGATGCACGCTGCGCCGGCCCTCGCGCGGAAACCACCCGCCTCGCCTCATAAATCAGCGCCGGCAATGCAACAAAGTACGAAACAGACCGCACACCCAACATTGCCAGCCCAAAGGACCATCGCGAACCAACGGAAATGAATGTTGAAGCAAGGTAAGCAGTCATCATTATGCCAATGTACCGAGCAAAATTCGATGGCTCAGAAAAGAGAAAGGCCGGCCTAGTGCCGTAGAGACGCGCCTCTCTTTCAATGTTTGTCTCGAGATAGAAACCACCCGAATCGTACAGATAACCCCTGAAACCACTGAAAATCTTCGGTGCCAATAATTCTATTAATATTGCAAGCAGAAAGAAAATAGCTAAATATTGGAAATGACGCACTCTAGTCTTCATCGGAGCATAAAAGAGCCACGAGTAGAAGTACGTGGCCGCAACGCACAACGTGACCAAGCCTAATGATCCCTGCAAAAATGACACCCATTTGATATCATCCTTATAGTAAGCACCAATTGCCGCAGGCACAAAGGCCAAGAAATAGGCAAAACCAAACCGCACCATTACCGGATTGATCTTGCTCCTGCTCGCTAAAAACATATAAATCGTGAATGGGATTGACAACAATGTCATTCGAGGAACGCCATATAGCAGCACAGAAGTTGTCGAAATGGTTACAATCGACAACAACGTCACAACTATAATCGTAAATCGATCTGGCCTTGAATTTCCGTAGGTCAAAAGACGAATGTTTTTTCTTGCCTGCGCCTTGAGATTGTCTTTTTGCCTAGTAGCTGCCATTTTTGCTGCAATATTTGGCATACTCAATCCACTTCCGATACCTAGGCGTACTTCGCAGTCATAGGCAGTGACGGAAATCGCTTTCTGGCGCACTTTCAGTTTTTCTTTGCGATCGCCTCCACAGCGTCTTCCACCGTGCCCAGCTCGAACGCCGTCAGGGCGGTCTTGCGCGAGATGTTGATCACCTCGACCCCGCGCTTGTCCGCCAGCTGGCGCACATAGTGATAGCCGCGCTCCATGCCGTCAATCGGCGCGGTGTTCACCACTTCGCCGGGCTTGCGGTAGTTCGGGTCGAAATGATCCGCGCCGCCGGCGTGGGTCGAGCGCTTGCCGGTCACCACATTCTCGCTCTTGTAGGAATGGTCCACCCCGATGACATAGACCCGACGGGCGCCAGCCCAGATCGCCAGCTGGATGTTGGAACAGGTGATGGTGTGCCCGGCGAAGAAGCCGTTGGTGGGGGCCAGCGTCTCGCTGCCGCTCACGTACTTGCGCTCCCCTTCCGGATCGGAAATGAAGCGCCAGGTCAGCTTGCTGCGCGCGCGGCACATGAATGTGTAGACATCGGGCAGGAGCACTTCGCCGACATCGTCGTAATGTTCGGCGGGAAGTTTGTGCATCAGCAGGGAATCGCCGATCGTGTAGAGACGCGGCCGCCAGCTGGTGCGCGAAAAGAGAAGATTGATCTTGTTCGAGGCAACGGCCGGAATGGCGGACAGCGCCTCGAGATCCTCGATCCTGAGCGATGGCCCGTTGCCCACCACCAGCCAGCTGTCATGCCCCGCCAGCGATTGGCGCAGCGTCTCCCAGCGGGCAGCCCGGGCGCGCTGGAACCCCGAGTTCAGCCGCGCGTTCAGCGGGCCGGCGATCTTCATCATCGGCACCGCCTTGGCATAGAAACTCGCCATCAGGCGCATCTGCTCGAAATTCATGCGTTGCTCCAACCCATCTGGTCATGAAGGCAAAAAGTCAGGTCCCACCGCCTAGCCAAGGCTGCAAGACGAAATCCGCCTGGCATCTCCGACACGTTGCCTGCCGTTGATCGCAGCGCGACAAACCGAACCTGCATCGCAAAGCGAGGCCACAGCAGACTCATGATCGCGGTCCCTTGGGCTGGTGGCGCAGTTCAACGACCAGATTGGGATCGAGGTGGCTGGGGATGTCCACGACCGCGCTGATCGTTCGGTAAAGCACTTCGCGAACCACCTCACGGCAGAATTTGCCCAAAGCTTTTGCAAAGCCGCTGCTCCAGACAACGGCCACGGCCGGATTGCGCGCCTCAACCAGTCTTAGCGGGATATCCTTGCTGTCGAGGATCTGCTGGATCTTGCTTGGTGTAAGCGCTTGCCGGTGCGTGATGTCGCCATTCTGATGAATCCGCCCGAACGGCGACATGCCGTTTGGGAACCGAAAAATGGCAACGCCATCGGGCGCGAGATGCTGGGTCGTCTTCATGAAGAGATCCTGCAGTTGTTCGACTTCCAGATGCTCGAGAACGCTCATCGCCGTAATGAGATCGAAGCGCCGGTCAGGATGCAGTTCTTCAAGGCTGCAGGCCTCAAAGCCCTTGGCCCTCGCTGCCGCGACCATCTCTTCGATAACTTCGACGCCAACGATCTGGTACCCCGCCTGCCGAGCCCAAGCCATGATCTTGCCGCTGCCGAAGCCGATTTCGAGAATGGATCCTCCCTTCGGAATGAACCGGCCGAGTTCTTTCGCGAAGTAGTCGCCATCAGCTCTCGAGTAGCTAAAATTGTCATGCCAACCTTTCCACTCGACGTAGCCCTGATAGGCTTCACCCGCGGCGTCTGAAGTATCAGTTGTCATGCTTCCAACCCCATTCCTGAGAGGAGCCTGTCGCTGGTATCGAGCGCCAACATCATGCCCGTCTCGCCAACTTGAGAATTTCTCCCCGTTCCTCCGGCAGCAACGCCGCCAAGAGCACCAAGTAGATCACCAGGCCGAAACCGGCGTGAACTGCGAATGGAAACAGCGGGTAATGACCCGGCGTCGGCACGATTGCCGTGAACCATTGCGTACAAGCCACCGCCACCAACACGGCGCCAAGGATCTTGCCGTTCTTGATCCAATAGGCACTCACGGGCTGCCCGAACTTGCGGCACAGCAGGGTTAACGGTGTCGGTGTGACCAAAGACGTGACAGCCATGGCGACCGCAGCTCCCTTTGCCCCGCCCAGATGGCCACCGATGATGATGCTGACAAAATTGAGCACGATGATCAGAACGTTCCAGATCCATGCGGCAGAAGGCAATCCGAGCGATTTGTAGGCAGCGAATACGCCGCTGCCGACCGAGTAGGCGATCTGCATCATCAGGAACCAGAACAGTATCGGTGCACCGGGCAACCATTTGGTTCCACCGTAAAACTGGATGAACGCTGCAGGATCGAGCGCTATGGCCACGAGCGGCGCGGTGACGCAGAATGTCATGTAGGGAGACATCTTGATGTAGAGCGCGACCACACTCGAATTGCTGCGAAAGGCAGACGCGAAAGTGGGATAGATCACGCTGATAATAATATTGCTGAGCTGCGTCCCGGCCATCTGGGTCACACGCAGGCAATAAGTAAAGAGGCCCAGTTCGGCAGCGGGCACCAGCTTGGCCAATACATACTGCGGAACACTTTGCGAGATCGCGCCGGTCAGCCCACCCAGCGCCATATGTGCACCGAGTGCGAATACATCCTTCAGATCCTGCCAGCCAAAACGGCTGAAAGTGTGGGGAACTCCCACCACCCGACAGATAAGGAAGGCATAAACGCCAACGCCGCCCTGAATCAGGAAAAGCGCCAGGACGTTCAGCTTCAGAAGTGCGCAACCAATTGCGGTCGCAGATGCCAAAGCAGTCGAGGTGAGTTGAACGATGGTCAGCATCTTGAAGTTCATCTCGCGCTGCAGGATCGCGAGATCGACCGACGGCAAACACATCAACGGCACAAAAAGTGCGCCAAGTATGAGCGCCTCGCGCAAATGCGGAACCGCGTAGAACCGCGCGACCGGTCCAGAAACCGCGAGGGTCAACAATACGAGGAGCAGCGAGAAGGCAATCATCATGAAATTGGCTGCAGCGTAATGCCGCCGCGTGACATCGGGCAGCGAGATCAGTGCCTGCCCCGAACCTTCCTGGGCGATGCTCTGCCCGAGCATGGAGATCGACCAGCCGAGTCCGAAGATCGCCATATCAGCCGGCTCGACCACATGACCCAGCACCGCAAGGGTAGTGCCTGCGATGCCGAATTTGCCAACGCCGGCTATCCCGGACCAGCTCATGTTTCTGACCAGTTGCTGCTTCATGCGGGCAGTCCGGATCCGCGCGCGCGCTTCCTGAGGCGCTTTGCGCTCGTCATAGCAAGGCCCGAGGCGCGCAAAGCCAGCCATGCGGCATTGCGCCGGAGCAGCAAGCCGGCGCCCTCTGACGTTTTCCGCCCCCCCCCTGCCCCGATCTGCTCTATCAGCCCTTTGAGCCGATCCGCATAAGCCTCGAACGAAACAGCGCTACCGGCACGGCGCAGCGCGGTCATGAAGTCGGGATCCGCTCCGCTCTGCAACGCCCGCTGCAGTATCGCTCCGGTGTCATCTCCGTCGTTCCAGCGATGCGCGCCCTCACCCAATGTTTCCGGATAGACGGGCAACGGCTTCACGATGCAGGGCACACCGCAATACGCCGCTTCGAGCGGCGGCAGCCCGAGGCCTTCGAAATCCGACGGGAACAGCATTAGCCGGGATGACTTGATCAGCCTGAACTTGGCGATGTCATCCAGATTGAACGCATTGACCACCGTGATGGCGAACGGCGCCGCCTCCTCGCGCAGCTGATTAAGGTAGGCTTCATCCACCCTCCCCAGAAGGACGAGGTCATACCCGCGGAGTTCTTCGCGGAGGAAGCTGCGGATCGCATTCAGGCCCTTGTGCGGGCTGGTCTTGGTGATGCGCGCGATGCAGATCACCTGGGCCTTCGGTTCGCCTTGCGCCTGATCGGCAGCGATGCTGTTGATTGACGGAATGCACGAGACAAACCGCCGCCCGGCACTGCCAACCTTGTAGTATGCGGCCGCCTTGTCCGAGCCATAGCGCGTAAACGAAAGGATGGAATCGCAAACCCCGGCCATGAGGCGCCATGAGAGCGTCTGCGCGGCGGTGCGCTTCACCGCGTTGTTCTCGTTATACCACTGCGGGGATTCGAAATCGATGAACATCAAGTGGGTGCGCCATGCCGCCTTCGCCTCGATGGCGCGCGCGTAGATCGTCCAGTCGAGGCTCAGGCTCGGCACACAGATCACAAGGTCATGCGGTTCGTGCGGCAGAGCGAGATCGCCATGTTGGCGGATCTCGACCTTGCCATGCGCCGGAAATGCAGCGAAATCGTTCTCGAAGAACGGCCGCTCGCGGGTCAGCACCGTCACTTTCTGGCAGAAGGTCGCCAAGGCCTCTGCCATCGTCCACGCGAAATAGCGCCCACCTGAATAGCCCTTCGAGGAATGCTCGCAGAGCATCAGGACGTTCATTACTCGCTCCCGCCGAGGATCAAGTCCAAATTCGCCAGCGTGTTGGCATGCACATGCTCGACCGCCGACTGCAGGTTGTTGGCGTTGTGGCTGCCCAGCACCACGTTCGGCAGAAACCGCAGCGGGCTCGTCATCGGCAGCGGCTCTTCCTCGAACACGTCGAGCCCGGCCCCGGCAATCCGTCCGGCCTGAAGGGCAGCGATCAGCGCGGCCTCGTCAACCAGCGGTCCGCGACCGACGTTGACCACGATGGCTTCCGGCTTCATCAGCGCCAGCCGCGCAGTGCTGACGATATGGCGGTTCACCGCGGTCAGGTTGCAGGCCAGCGCCACGACATCGGCCTCAGCCATCAACGCGTCGACGTCCATGAAGGTGACGCCCTCCATGTCGGGCTGCGCAGCCGCGAGCGGCGGATCGTGAGCGATGATCGTCATGCCGCAGCCCCGCGCGCGGCGGGCGATACCCTGGCCGATCGCGCCATAGCCGATGAGGCCGAGCGTGCGGCCGAACAGACCCAGACCGCGCGGCTTGGGCCATTCGCCGGCGCGCACGCCCTGGTCGATTGCCAGCAGCGAGCGGGTGAGCATCAGCATGTAGCCGATCGCCACCTCGGCGACGGCTTCGGAAAACGCCGCCGGACTGTTCTTGACCGGGATGCCGAGTTCGGCGGCCGCAGCAAGATCGATGCTGTCGAGTCCGGTGCCCCACTTGGCGATACCCTTGAGCCGCGGCAGATGTGCCTCGAGCACGGCCCGGGTGATGCGGTCGTCACCGGCGAGCCAGCCGTCGAACTGGCCCGCAAAGCCGAGGCAGGCTTCCTCGCCGAGGAACTGGTCGACGTCGGGAAACACCGGCTCCCAGCCGCGCGCGCGGATCTCCGCCTCGAAGCGGGGACGCTCGTTGAGCATCATGATGTTGGAGACGAGAATGCGCTTGGTCATCGGCCTGGCCTTACCCTTGCGCCGCAGCGAGGAGCGCTTCGGCTACATCGAGATCAGTCTGGGTCTTGATCACGTGGCCCGAGATGGCGCTGACCGCGAAGTAGCCCACCGAACCTGCATAAGTCGCGGTCTGGCCCGCGGCCTTGGCGGCGAGGAACGTCTCGCGGGTCCACCCGGTGATCGACCAGGTGATGCGCTGGACCGGCGTCAGGTCCTGGCTGTTAGTCTTCTCGGCAAAGGTGAAGTTGACCGGCACGCCCTGGAAGGCGACTTCGATCTGGTCCTCGATGCACGAGAGCATCACGTCGTGTGTGCTGTCCTGCCATCTGGCCACGAAATCGCGGACTTCGGCGGCGGTCAGCAGCGGTGCGATCGAGTGCACCTGCACCAGCCGCTCGCAATCGTGCACGTTGAAGAACTCGGTGACGAAGTCCTCTGAGGTGGCATTGTTGTTGCCAAGTTCTTCTGGCCGCTGGTGGAACCGGGCGTTCTCCGCCTCTGCGATGGGGCCGAATTCGGCGTTTTCCGAATTGACCCAGATCTCGTCGAAGCAGCCGGCCTCGTGGCACTTGCGGATCGCCCGCACAATGAGCGGTACGCCCTGCAGTTCGCGCAAGTTCTTCTTGGCGAGCCGCTGCGAGCCCATGCGGGCGGGGATCATGGCGATAGTCTTGCTCATAGGCGGTCAACTCCGGCTGGATCTGAGGAAAGGCGTGAGGATCGCGACTGCTTCGTCCGCGATGGCGGGATGCACGGTAAGGCAGCGCTGCTTTGCAGCTGGACGCGCGGCATCGGCGGCGTGCACCATGGCGCGGTAGATCGCCCCCGCTTCGGCAGCAATCAGCCGGCCGGCGGCATCATCCCACAGGCGCGCCTCGATCGACGCGTTGAGCGCGAGTGCGCCTTGCGCCACCGCGCAGAGCTGCAAGGCCTGCGATCCGAAATTGCGCAGCTTGCCGAAACAGCGGACCGCCCGAAAGCCGTCGGTCCCATCGAGCACATCGAGCAGCCCGGTGGAGAGCCCCATCAGCGATTGCGGCGGCGTCCCCGCCAGTGCGAGCTGCTCTCCGTCGCGCCAGGCGCCCTGTCCGGCTTCGGCGGCATAGACGGTGCCTGAGCCGATGGCGACGACGGCCCCGAGCAGGCTCTTGCCATTCTCGATATAGGCGACCGACACGGCTGCGAATGGCAGACCAGCGATCCAGTTGCTGGTGCCGTCGAGCGGATCGACCACCACCGCGCGCGGGGGCAGGATCTCATCCTCGGCAATGCTTTCCTCGCCCAGCACGGGGACGCCGAACAATGGCTCGAGCACGCCGCGCAGGTGATCCTCGAGCCGCCGGTCCATGTCCGTCACGAAGTCGTGCAAGCTTTTCTGCTCGATAGCCTGCGGCCGTGCATCCGAAGCCATGGCTGCGGCTTCCGCGACATGCGCGGTCAGACGAGCGAGCGTCGCGTTCATGCCGTGGCAATCGACTCGGGCGGCGCCGGGAGAAGATCCAGCGTGAATACCGCTTCGCCCGCGAAGGAAAGGCCGATCGGTGTACCGTCACTCGGCAAGTCGATGCAGGGCGTGATGCCTCCAGTCGAGATCCATTGCCCGCGCGCAAGTGCGACGTCCTGACGGCCGGCCTCGATGATGAACCCGCGCGCCGCCTCGATCGGGCTCATCAGCAGCGCCTTCGGAGCAGTCGCCACTGCCGCCACTGCTCCGTCAATCAGGATCGCAATCTCGCCGTCGATGGCGCTGTCGCGCACATCGTGGCGCGGCGTGCCCAGAAACAGTGCACCTGCGGCACAGCGATCAGACAGCAGCGCGGTCAGCCCTGCTTCCGGGATATTGATGATGCACGAATAAGGAGCCTCCAGCGCGGGCGTCCACGCATCGAACAGCACCGCGGACGGCGTATTGGCTGCGAGATGGACGGCATCGGCAGCGGCAATGTCGATGGCAAGGCGAAAGGCTATCTCCGCCTCGGCCCGGAACACCGGCGGGGGCATGTGCGCCGGGCTCTCCCCCGCAACCCAGACTTCATCGCGGTGCAGCGCGCCGAAATAGATCGTCTCGGTCGCGAAAGTGGCGCGCGTGCCCGCTGTCGTGGCGCCGAGCTTCCAGGCAGCGACAGACTTGCCTGCCTGCCGGACTGTCTCGGCTGCCAGCGCATAGGCAGCATCCGGATCAGCCGGCAGATCGACGGGCGCGAGCACGCGGCGTGCGTGCCCGGACCGCAAGGCAAGGAGATCCCCAGGCGTCACGCGCGCGGTGTTTCCGGTCATTCTCTTGGATCAGAGTTCGTAAGCGCGCGTTTCGTAGACCGGGCTTCCGATCATCAGGTCGATCGTCGCCGTGATCCAGATGCAATGCACGCACTCGACCAGGTTGTAGGCATCGCTCGGCACGTGGAACGCGAGGTCCGAAAGCTGTTTGAGCGGGTTGTTGGGGTCACGGCCCGTGAAGCTCACCACCGGCAGGCCGGCGTCGCGCGCAAAGCGGGCGGCGTTGACGACCGAAGGCGAGGTGCCGGAGACCGAGATCAGGACGACCGCATCTTCCGGCTTGCAATGATGCTCGATCGCCTTGGCCATCCAGTGGTCATAGCCGAAGTCGTTGGCGAAGCAGGTGATCAGGTTCGGGTCGTGGAAAGTGATCGAACGGACCTTGCCCTGCTTGGTGAAGTCGACAGCTCCGTGTTCGGCAGCCGAGGCGCTCGCACCGTTGCCCGCGAACATCTGCTTGCCGCCCGCATCGCGCACGCGCGCCGCCAGATCGCGGTATTGTTCGATCAGCGGATAGACGTCAGCCGGGAAGGCAAGCCGCCGATAGTCCTCAAAATAAGCGTCAAGGAACTCTTTGCTCATGGTGGTCACTCCTTCCGGTATTTGGCTCCGCGCGGCAAAGCCGCAAATCAGGCCAGCTTGGCGTTCAGGTCGGTGTAGAGCAGCTCGGAATCCAGGCGCTCGTTCTCGTAGATGCGGTCGATCAGTTCCATCACCTCGAGCGCGTGGGCGGAACTGCCGGCCGTGATCGGCAGGCCCTTCTCCACCGCATCGAAGAAGATGCGAATTTCCTCATCCCACGAGGTATCGATTTCGTACGTAAAGCGCTCCTCGTCCTCCCAGTGTGCCGCGGGAGCCTTCGAGCGGTTCGTCGCGATGACAAGCTGCTCCTGACCATAGGAGTTGCTCGAGGTCTTAAGCCCGTTGAGCACCATGTAACCCCGCTCCATGAACACTTCGAGACTGAAAAGGTGGCGCCACTGGGTCATAGTCGAATGCAGCGATGCGACAAGGCCGGTCTTCTTGTTGCGCATCTGCGCGAAAACGTTGTCCTCGATGCCGGGCTGATGCCAGTAGACGCTGGAAACCATCGCCTGAACCTCGTCGAACCCGCCGCCGAGGTGGAGGAACAGGTCGAGCATGTGGATGCCTTGGTCGATCAGGATACCCCCGCCCGAGAGCCCCTTGTCCGCCCGCCATCCCTTCAGAAAGTCGGCATCGACCGACTTGCCGTAGCGCCCACGCATCCATAGGATGCGACCGTACTGCCCGCTGTCGACCAGTCCGCGCATATGCTTCACCGCACCGTGGTGGCGGTGGTTGAAGCCATACATCAGCTTGGCCTTGGTCTGGCGCTCGACCTCACGGATGTCGCGAACGTCCTGCCCGGTCAGCGCCGGAGGCTTTTCGCAGAACACGGCCTTGCCGGCACGCATTGCTGCGATGGTGACCGGCTTGTTGTAGACATTGGCCGTAGCGATGAAGATGACGTCGATCTCGGGGTCAGCGACAAGCTCTTCCCAATCGTCATAAAGCCTTATGCTGTCCGGCAGATCGGTCGGCTGGGCAAAGGGATCGTGGACGGCAACAACGACACCGCGCCCCGAGGTCTCGATCCGGTCGTGCCGCAGCCGGCCCATCTTGCCGTATCCGATAATTCCAACCTTGGTCATGCGAATCTACTCCGAAAAATCCGGTGCGCGCTCGCTGAGGCATACCGCAGCCAAGGCAATGACAGCGGAAACAGCGTCGCGGTATGTGTCAGAAATTGTTGCGAAATAAAGACGAACGCAAGGACTGCAACCGTTACCGGAGACCCATGATGCCCCTCTGCTCGATGGCCGGGGCGGGCCGGGATGATGCAGCACGTGCGCGAAAGGCGTCACCGATGATTCCCCTCTGCCTGCACAAAGCAACCGCATCCTTGCACCACACCCCTCTTCGGAACGCAGCCGTTCAAGGACACTGTCATGTTACATCCGTAGTGGTACATATTGCATTGCACAATAGAAAGCAAAATGGAACTACCATTCCGCTGCGATCGCGGCGGCAACGTTCCATCTGGAGACGCCTGCGAGCGCTGGTACCGATGGCGCGGATCTTGGCCTGCGTGAACTGCCGAGCCAGTCTGAAGGGCACTTCATCAGCCATGCCGAAGAATCTGCTTTGCCGTAGGAAGCCACGACGCTGACCTGCCACGGCACCGACGAAATGCTCAGGAAATAGGACGAAAGGGCCAGTCGCGAGCCGATCATGCGAAGTCAAGCGAGGGTCAAAGCCGCTCGGAAACGAGTGTGCCCGTGCAACACACGCGAAACAGTTGCGCTGTAATTCCCGCTCCCACGTCACACCTTGAACCGCGACAATGGAGCGACATCGGGTGAGCAGCGCGATGATTCCATCGGCCCCATCCGGCACAGCCGCTCGATGTGGAACTGACGCGTCGCCTTTGATCTAAATTATTGTAAAATAAATAGATAATCGCATAAAATATCGACTGGTTCGTTGACCCGAGAGGGCGTGGACCGATCAAGTTCGAAAACCATTCCGCATGCGGATCGGACACTCGGTCGCAGGTGCCGCGTTCTTCAAGTCCGGCGCGAAATGAAACGATAGACCGGCCAACATCGCCTCTTGCAACGCAGCAAGATTGCCGCCTAACGTCCCAGCCGCGAAGCGGTCTCCTGTTCGACACGATTGGCGCCGATTCGGTCTGAATTGCACAGCAGGGCCAACTTTTGATGGGGAAGACATGTCAAAGTCCGCAATCGTAACCGGGATCAGCGGCCAGGATGGTGCATACTTGGCAGAAAACCTTCTCGGCCGTGGCTACACTGTCTATGGCACGTATCGCCGCACCAGTTCGGTTAATTTCTGGCGAATCGATGAACTCGGGATCGCAAACCATCCGCAGCTGAAACTGGTCGAGTACGATCTGACCGACATGGGTTCGGCGATCCGGCTGATCGAGACCTCGTGCGCGACCGAGATCTACAATCTCGCAGCACAGAGCTTTGTCGGCGTCTCGTTCGACCAGCCGATCACGACGGGCCAGATCACCGGTCTGGGCGCTGCCTACCTGCTTGAAGCCATCCGGACGGTCAATCGCGAGATCCGCTTCTATCAAGCGTCCACCTCCGAAATGTTCGGCAAGGTGCAGGCGATCCCGCAGACTGAAGAAACCCCGTTCTACCCTCGCAGTCCTTACGGCGTAGCCAAGCTCTATGCGCACTGGCTGACCGTGAACTACCGGGAAAGCTTCGGGATTTTCGGTACGAGCGGCATCCTGTTCAACCATGAATCACCGCTGCGTGGACGCGAGTTCGTGACGCGCAAGATTACCGACACGGTGGCGAAGATTGCGCTTGGCAAGGCCGAGGTGCTCGAACTCGGAAATCTCGATGCCAAGCGGGATTGGGGTTATGCCAAGGATTACGTCGAGGGCATGAGGCTCATGCTTCAGCACGATGTTCCAGCTACCTACGTTCTGGCAACCAACCGTACCGAACCGGTTCGGCATTTTGTCGAATTGGCTTTTGCCCATGTTGGAATTGTACTTGATTGGTTGGGCAAGGAAGAGAATGAGACCGGGATCGATCGCAAGACCGGCAAGACGCTCGTGCGTGTCAATCCGGCCTTCTATCGTCCCGCAGAAGTCGACCTGCTGATTGGCGACCCGGCGAAGGCAGAGCGGGAACTGGGCTGGAAACCGTTGGTACAACTGGAAGAGCTCGCAGGCCTGATGATGGACGCCGATATGCGTCGGAATGGTACTGGCTGGTCGTTCTGATGCGGGTTGCGCTGACCGGGGCTGGCGGATTTACCGGTTGCTATCTTTCGGATGCTCTTGAGCAAGCCGGCGCAACACCGGTCGTGCTGGAAGCAGACCTGCGCGACCCGTCTGCGTTGGCAGCGGCGGTCGAGGCGCTGGAATTCGACCGGCTGATCCATCTCGCGGGCCAGGCGTTTGTCGATTCCAGCGACTACCAGGCATTCTATGCGGTCAATCAGCTTGGCACATTCAATCTGCTCGATGCCGTCGCGCGCAGCAGGCCAGGCGCGCGCTGCATTCTCGCATCGACAGCTCAGGTTTATGGCCCGAAAGCTGAAGGTCTGATTTCCGAGGATGCCCCGACCAATCCGGTCAATCACTACGCGATCAGCAAGCATGCCATGGAACAAGGGGCCGGCATCTGGGGTGACCACCTCGATATCGTGGTCACGCGGCCGTTCAACTACACTGGCATAGGCCAGGAAACCAAGTATCTCGTCCCCAAGATCGTCGATCATTTCCGCCGCCGCGCAGATGTCATCGAACTCGGCAATACGTGGGTACGCCGCGATTTCGGTGACGTCCGCTCTGTCGCCGAAGCCTATGTGGGCCTTGCCATGGCGCCGGAAGTGCCGCCCGTCGTCAACATCGCAACCGGCAAGGTCTCGTCGATCAGCGATATTCTGGAGCGGCTCACTGCGCTCAGCGGCCATACCATCGAAGTGCAGGTCAACCCCGCGTTCGTCCGCAAGGGTGACGTCGAGGTTCTGAGCGGCGACGTGACATTGCTCCGCAAGACCGTGCCGGATTGGCAGCCCCGATCCATCGACGAGACGCTTGCGTGGATGCTCGAAGCTGTGAGCGCCGATCAAGCCTGAATGCGAGCCACACACCAAGCCGGCAGAGTCAGGGCTTAACGGCGCCCTGCTGTTCGCCGAACTCCCGAATTCGCCATCAATTCTTGGGAACGATGAAGCTTCCGCTGACCCGGCCACCACTGCGCGCAGGCCCAGCCGCGCCGCCCGGCGCAGCGGGAGACAGCGCACCGCCGGACGAACGGCCATCGATGTTCGAGATGCCCGTGTTGAGATCGATCACCAGCCGTCCGCCATTGAGCGTATCTGTGCCTCGTCGCAGTGCAACATTACCAGCCATCGTAATGATCTTGCGGTCGAAATCATAAACGGCGACATCCCCGGTTGCTCGCTCGTTGCCGCGCGTCACCACAACTCCGCCCATCGCATCGATGCGTTGGATCTGGAGCGAACCGGCATCGGTATAAGCTACCGTTGTGCGCGCCGCGCGCATGGTGAGATCGGCCTGGGTGATGTCGACATTGCCCGAAAGCACGACCCGGTTCTGCTTGTCCTGAAGCTCGATCCGGTCGGCGGCATAGTTCACCGGCGCCTTGCTGTTGTGCGCTGCAATAGCCTGTGCGCCAAGATGCTGCGCGCCGGCAACGAGCGCTGCACTTGCAGCAAAGCCGATCGCAAGCGATCGCAGCGGCCGTCCGGCCTTCAAGGCTTCGATCAAGGTGGTCATGCTGTCGCCATCAGGGCATCTTCAACTTGCCGGGTTCCATCGTCAGGCGAGCGTGGCCTTCCAGCGTGATCGTCCGCGCTTCCAGATCCGCGCTTATCCTGTCGGCGGAGAAAGTGCCAGCCGGAATGCGCCCCTCGGCCCGTCCCCGGCTCACGAGGCGGCGCTTGCCGATGTCGATGTCGGCGCCCCCGGTCACCATGCGATAGCCGTCGGACGTCTCGAAGTTGACCGGTGTCGGCACGTCGATCTTCTGCTTGGCGAAGTCGTAGACACCCGCGCCGGTGGTCAGGCTCGCGGGACCATCGCTGAGCATGACCCGTGCCGTGATGTCGCGCATCTCGACCTCATCGCGCGTTTGCGAATGCTGTACCGCGCTGCCAGCGGTCACGGAGAAGTTCCGTCCCGCATCGTCCTGCCCGCGATACAGCGCGCTAACCACCCGCAGCCGGTCATTGACCATCGCCACCTTGTTCCTGTCGAGCAGAAAGCTGATATCCCCGCGGGGCGAGAACGGAGCGATCACCAGCACGGCAAGCAATGCCCCGATGAGTGAGGGCATGCCCACCGCAACCAACCGCACCATGCGATCGTGCAAGCCGCCCGGCGCGGCAAACTGCTGCCGGCGACCGCGCAAGGTGTCGGCCTTTTGCGTCATTGTGAGAGAAATCCGACGACGGTCACCTGCAAAGCGCTCACTCGTGGCTGAAGATATCGCGCTCGGCCCAGCCGGCGATATCGAGCAGCGCCCGTGTCGGCAGGAAATCGAAGCAGGCCTGCGCCACCTCGGTGCGGCCTTCGCGCGCCAGTCGCTCGATGAAGATCGCGTGCATGGCGTGGAGATAGCGCACATCAGACGCGGCATAGTCCTGCTGCGCCTCGCTAAGTGTCGGTGCACCCCAGTCGCTCGATTGCTGTTGCTTGGAGATTTCCTTGCCGAGCAGTTCGCGCACTAGTTCCTTGAGGCCATGGCGATCGGTGTAAGTGCGCACCAGCTTCGAAGCGATCTTCGTGCAGAACACCGGCGCGGCCATCACCTTCAGGTAATAGTGGATCGCTGCCAGATCGAACCGCGCAAAATGGTACAGCTTGAGGCGTGCCGGATCGGCGAGCACCGCGCGTAGATTGGGCGCGGCATAGTCGCTTCCGGCGGCGAACCGAACGAGATGCTCGTCCCCCCGTCCGTCCGAAATTTGCAGGAGGCAGAGCCGATCACGCGCGGTGACGAGCCCCATCGTCTCGGTATCGACAGCAACAGGCCCGGGCGCGAGCACACCCTCGGGCAAGTCCTCTTCATGCAGGTATACAGCCATGGCTCCGGCTTAGGCTTTCGCTGCAGCGGCGGCAAGCGCGGGAATGACGACCTAGATCCGCCCGACGCTGCTGTAGTGCCATCCGGCGGCTCGCACCTCCTCCGGATTGTAGACGTTGCGCAAGTCGACCAGCACCCGGCTATTCACCAACTGGCCGACTCGTTCGAGATCGATGCCACGGAAGGCGTCCCATTCGGTCACGAGCACCACGGCATCCGCGCCGGTGACCGCTTCGTAAGCGTTTCCGACCATGGTGACTTCGGGCATCAGCGGCGCAGCGGCCTCCATGCCTTCCGGATCATAGGCAACGATGTCCGCACCAGCATCGAGCAGCGCCTGCACGATGGCGATCGATGGCGCGTCACGCATGTCGTCGGTGTTGGGTTTGAACGTCAGCCCCAGCAGCGCGATCCGGCGGCCGCGCGGTTCACCGACCCCGGCTTCTGCCATGGCCTCGATGACCTTGCGACCCATGGCGCGCTTGCGGCTGTCGTTCACCCGTACCACCGCCTCGACGATGCGCACCGGGCTCGCGAAATCCTCGGCCGTCTTGAGGAGCGCCAGCGTATCCTTGGGGAAGCAGCTGCCGCCATAACCGGGACCGGCGTGGAGGAACTTGGAACCGATGCGATTGTCCAATCCGATCCCGCGCGAAACGTCCTGCACGTCAGCACCGACTTTCTCGCAAAGGTCGGCCATCTCGTTGATGAAGGTGATCTTGGTGGCGAGAAACGCGTTAGCAGCGTACTTGATCAGTTCCGAGCTGCGCCGCCCGGTAAAGAGCAGCGGCGCCTTGTTGAGGAAGAGCGGGCGATAGACCTCGCTCATCACCCCGCGCTCCCACTCACCTTCTGCGCCCACGACGATCCGGTCGGGGCGCTTGAAATCGCCGATGGCAGCGCCCTCGCGCAGGAATTCGGGATTTGAAACGACGGCAAACTGCGCGTTCGGTGCGCGTTCCCGTATGATCCGCTCGACTTCATCGCCCGTGCCGACCGGGACGGTCGATTTGGTGACGATCACCGCCGGCTGGATCAGATTGTCGGCAATTTCCTGCGCGACGGCATAGACATACGACAGGTCCGCGTGGCCGTCGCCCCGCCGTGAAGGCGTACCGACCGCAATGAAAATCGCCTGCGCGTCCTTGATCGATATTGGAAGATCGGTCGAAAACGTGAGACGCCCGCCGCGCACGTTGGTGGCGACAAGCTCAGCCAAGCCCGGTTCGTAGATCGGCATGATCCCGGCATGAAGCCGCTCGATCTTGGTCGCATCCTTGTCGATGCAAACGACATCGTGACCGAAATCGGCAAAACATGCTCCCGAGACGAGCCCGACATAGCCCGAACCCACCATTGCGATCTTCATGCGCGTATCCTTGAAACTGGGCCTAGCCCGTTAGCAATCCGCGCAGGGCCCATGCAAACGGTATTCCCGATGGGCCGCTGGAGCGCTAACGCTGCGGCTTTATGACGAGCAGCTCCATCCCGGAAACCTGGCGCCCGGCGCTCGAACCTGTTCTCGACAGCCGTCCGCTGCGCACGCTCGGTGGCTTTCTCAAGGCCGAGGAGGCAGCGGGCAAGACCATCTATCCGCCCGCTGGCACGCGTCTCGCCGCGCTTGCGCTGACACCGCTGCCCGACGTACGGGTCGTCATTCTCGGGCAGGATCCCTATCACGGCCCGGGGCAAGCGCATGGCCTTGCCTTCTCGGTCCGCCCCGGTGTGCCGGTACCGCCCAGCCTGCTCAATATCTTCAAGGAGCAGGAAACCGATCTCGGCCTGCCCCGACCAGGACATGGCTTTCTGGAGAGCTGGGCGAAGCGCGGTGTGCTCCTTCTCAACACCGTGCTCACCGTTCAGGCGGGGCAGGCCGGCTCGCATCAGGGCAAGGGCTGGGAAGTCTTCACCGATGCCGCGATCGGTGCCGTCGCCGAACGCGACGCGCCATGTGCCTATCTTCTCTGGGGCAGCCATGCCCGCAGCAAGGCGCCGCTGATCCGCGAAGCCAGTTCTGGACCGCACTTGATTCTGGAAGCCCCGCACCCGAGCCCGCTATCCGCGCACCGCGGTTTCCTCGGCTGCCGGCATTTCAGCAAGGCCAATGCGTTTCTCGAGGAGCATGGAGCCAGCCCGATCGACTGGCGCCTGCCCGGCTAGAGCCAGCCGATGCGGCGGAACCGCCACAGCAAGCCGCCGCAGATCACGGTGATGAGGCCCCAGACCATCGGATAGCCCCAGCGCCAATGCAGTTCGGGGATATTGTCGAAGTTCATCCCGTAGATGCCGGCAATCGCGGTCGGGACCGCAAGGATCGCCGCCCAGGCCGCGAGCTGACGGGTGATCACGCCCTGGCGGTGCTGCTCGAGCAGGCCTGCGGTCTCGACCGTCGCCGCGAGCGTTTCCTTCAGGCTCTGCATCCGCGCCATCGCCCGGCGCACATGATCGAGCACATCGCGGAACCAGATCCGTGCCGAAGGATCGATCACCGGCAGGTCGGCTTCGGCGAGGCGCTCGGTCAGTTCCTCCATCGGCCCGATGACCCGCTCGAACCGCCTGAGTTCGCGGCGCAGGCGGAAGATGCGGCGGATCGTGGCGGGATCGGGAAACTGGTCTATCGCCGCCTCCTCGATGGCGTGCGCCACTTCTTCGAACTGGTCGGCGATCGGCAGGTACCCATCGACAATAAAGTCGAGCACGGCGTGGAGCACATAGTCCGCACCTTCCGCAAGATGATCGGCGTCCGCCTCCAGCGCGCGACGCAGATCGGCATGCGCGCGGGTCGAGCCGATCCGCACGGTGACGATGAACTGCGCCCCGAGGAATGCCGAGGTCTGCCCGTAGGTGATTGTATCGCCGCCCGGCACCATCATCGCGGTGCGGGCCACGACGAACAGCTGCTGGCCATAGAGATCGACCTTGGGCAGCTGGCGCGGGTTGAGCGCATCCTCGACCGCCAGTGGATGGAGCCCGAACTGGCGCGCCACCAGCGCCATCTCCTCGACCGTTGGATCACAGAGCCCGATCCAGTCGAAGCAACCGCGCGGCAGTGCGGCTTCGGTTACCGGCTCGCCGGTCAGCGCCAGATCAGCGGGGTCCGGCTTCCCCTCGGTATAGCGGCGCGCGGCGATGATCGGCATGGACTTCCTTCTGTCGCGCGGCTCCGGAAAGCGCAATCATCTGCGTTTAATCAACCGGTGAAACAGACTGGCAATCGTTCCTCCGGCTGCTATCATGCATGTCAATAAGTCGGGAGAACATCATGGGTTTCGAAGGCACGCGCCGCAGCGGGCAGCCGGACATCGACGTCGCGATCATCGGCGCGGGGCTTTCGGGCATCGGCATGGCCGCGCACATGCAGATGATCTGCCCGGACCGCAGCTATGCCTTGTTCGAGCGCCGCCCGCAGCTGGGCGGAACGTGGGACCTGTTCCGCTATCCCGGCGTGCGCTCCGACAGCGACATGCACACGCTGGGCTTCATCTTCGAGCCGTGGAAGCACGAGAAGTCGATCGCCGATGGCCCAGCGATCCTCGAATATCTCAACCGCATCGTCGACGAGCGGGCGATCCGCCAGCACATCCGCTTCGAGACCAAGGTCGTCTCGGCCAACTGGGAAAGCGCCAATGCCTGGTGGGTGATCACCACCGAAGCGGCGGACGGCCAGCGTATGCGCACTACGGCACGGTTCCTCTATCTCGGCTCGGGCTACTACGATTACGACACGCCCTATGATCCCGCGATCCCGGGGCGCGAGGACTTTGCCGGCAAGATCATCCACCCGCAGTTCTGGCCGGAGGACTACGACTACACCGGCAAGCGTGTCGTCGTGATCGGCTCGGGCGCGACCGCCGTCACCATCGTGCCGGCGATGGCGCAGAAAGCTGCGCACGTCACGATGCTCCAGCGCACGCCGACATGGTACGCCATCCGCCCCGCGCGCGATGCCATAGCCAACACGCTGCGCAAGTTCCTGCCGGAAAAGCTCGCCTACAAGATCACGCGCTTCAAGAACGTGACCATGCAGAGCATCGTGTTCAAGCGCGCCCGCAACGAGCCGCAGAAGGTCAAGGACTTCCTCACCAAGAAGCTCAAGGAAGCGCTCGGCCCGAAGTACGATCCCGCCACTTTCACGCCGCCGTACAACCCGTGGGAGCAGCGCCTGTGCCTCGTGCCCGATGGCGACCTGTTCACGGCGATGAAGGCGGGCAAGGCGGATATCGTCACCGACCACATCGAGCGGATCGACGCGCAGGGCATCCGGCTCAAGTCCGGCAAGCGGCTCGACTGCGACGTGATCGTCACCGCCACCGGCCTCGCGCTCGCCATGGCGGGCAAGATCGCGCTCGGCATGGATGGCCAGCCGGTGCGGATGAACGAGCGCTGGTACTACAAGGGCTGCATGTATTCGAACCTGCCCAACCTCGCGCAAGTATTTGGCTACCTCAACGCCTCGTGGACGCTGCGCGCGGACATCGACGCCGACTACATCTGCCGCCTGCTCAACCACATGAAGAAGGTGGGTGCGGACAGCGCAACGCCGGTGCTGGAAGACGAGAGCACGCTGACCCCGGACACCCCGCTCGACCTCTCGTCGGGCTATATCCAGCGCGGCCTCGCGATCCAGCCGAAGAACGCCAGGGAGATGCCGTGGCGGCTCAACCAGGACTATGTCTGGGACCGCAAGTACATGAAGGAGAACCCGCTCGACGACGGGATCATGCGCTTCGGCAAGGCGACCGGTGCATTGGCTGAAGCGGCAGGCGAGGTGGTCGAACCGGCCGAGTGAGCGGCCGCGAGGTTGACACAGTTGACACAGTCCAGAGGGAAAACTGGCAATCCCCGCTCTCGGTGTCTAAACCACTGATTTTTAACGAAAATCGCCAAAATCATGTCCAACAGGCTGCAGGAATAACTGACACATGCGTCTGTTATTCCTGCGCCGGATACGCTTCTCCTGCCTCCCGGCCATGATGCCAGCGGGAGGGACAGACGGGGTGCAAAACCACGGTTCAAAGAGCAGGCCGGATCATGCGCCCGAAGGGGGTGTGTAGGAAAGCTGTTTGTGGGCCAAAGCCTATGCCCGCCTGGGGCGCTCTGCTGGCAAGTTCGGCTTGGGCGGAGAGCCACCACCCCCAACCCCCTCCTTTGAAGAGGAGGGGGCTTTGCGTCAGCCGCCATCGTTGCGCGAAAGGCCCATTGCACCCATTCCGGTTTGCGCTATCGCTTTCGGCATGACCGACACTTCCCGCATCTGGACCGCCGCGCTGATTGTCGTGGGCGACGAGATCCTTTCCGGCCGCACGCATGACAAGAACATCGCGCAAGTCGCGACTTGGCTGGGGGTGCAGGGCATCCGCCTCAAGGAAGTGCGCGTGGTGCCGGATGACATGGCGGCGATCATCGAGGCGGTGAACGCGCTGCGCGCGCGCAACGACTACCTGTTCACGACGGGCGGGATCGGGCCGACGCATGATGACATCACGGTCGATGCGGTGGCCGAGGCACTGGGCGTGCCGGTGGTGATCCATCCCGAAGCCGAAGCGATGCTGACACGCTATTACGAGAGCCGCGGGGGGATCAATCCGGCACGGCTGCGCATGGCGCGGGTGCCCGAGGGCGCGGATCTCATCCCCAACCGGCTTTCGGGCGCGCCGGGAATCCAGGTGGGCAACGTGTTCCTGATGGCCGGCGTGCCGGGGATAACCGCGCAGATGCTCGACGGGCTGACGGGCACGCTGGAAGGTGGCGCGCCGCTGCTTTCGACCACGGTTGGCTGCTGGGTGGCGGAAAGCGAAGTGGCGGACCTGCTGCGCGAGACCGAGAAGAACCATGAGGGATGCCAGATCGGCAGCTATCCGTTTTTCCGCGAAGGGCGCGTGGGGGCGAACTTCGTGATCCGCTCGACCGATCAGGCGGTGCTCGATGCGGTTTCGTCCGTGCTGGTCGAGGGCTTGACCGCGCTGGGCCGCGAGGCGGTGCCGGGAGGCATCTGATCCTGCGCACGTTTGCATGCGCGGCGGCGCTGTTGGCACTGGCAGGCTGTGCGCCGACGCTCTCCCGTTTCGAACGCACGCTGGCCGCGAATGACAGCGCCACAGCGGCCTTGCAGCAATGGTGTGCGGCGCGGGGAATTGCCACGCCTGCGACCATCGTGGCGGAGAGTGACCGCAGCGAACAGGAGGATGCTTCTCCCGCCATCCGCGCCGCGCTGGGCGTGGCGGCGGAGGAGCCGCTGGCCTTTCGCCATGTGCGGCTGCGCTGCGGGGATACTGTGCTGTCCGATGCGAAGAACTGGTACGTCCCGGCGCGGCTGACACCGGCGATGAACACCACTCTGGAGACGACGCGCACACCGTTCGGCACGGTGGTGCGGCCGCTGGGGTTCCACCGCGTGCGGCTCGAAAGCAGGCGGGGCCGTGCGGCGGAGTGTCCGCCGGGCACGGTGCTTTCGCACAAGGCGGTGCTGCGGCTGTCCGATGGGCGCGGCATCAGCTTTGTGACGGAATGCTATACGCGGGCGAATCTGGCGAAGGGATCTCACTGATGCGCGTGCTTTTGACTGGCTCCTCCGGCTGGCTAGGCCGGTTCCTGGCCCCGGCACTGCGAGCGGCCGGGCATACGGTCACGGGGCTCGATCTGGCGCCGGGGCCGGAGACGCATGTGCTGGGGAGCGTGGCCGACCGGCGCGTCGTGGACCGGGCCATGGCGCTGGGCATCGATGCGGTGATCCACTCGGCGGCGCTGCACAAGCCCGATATCGCGCGCTATCCGGTGCAGGCGTTTGTCGATGTGAATGTGACGGGCACGCTCAACCTGCTCGAGGCGGCGAAGGCGGCGGGGCATGACCGCTTCGTGATGACCTCGACCACTTCGCTGATGATCAGTGAGGCGATCCGCCGAGAGGATGCGGCGGAAGCGGTTTGGCTCGACGAGCAGACCGGGCCGCTGGCGCCGCGCAACATCTATGGCGTGACCAAGCTGGCGGCGGAGGGGCTGTGCCGGCTCTATACGGCGGAGCACGGACTGCCTTGCATGGTGCTGCGGACTTCGCGGTTCTTTCCCGAGGATGATGATACGCACCGGAAGCCCTCCGGCGAGAACCTGAAGGCAATCGAGCTGCTGCATCGGCGGCTGACCGTGGAGGATGCGGCAGAGGCGCATATTGCGGCGCTGGCGAGGGCGCCGGAGCTGGGTTTCGGGCTGTACATAGCGAGTGCGCCGACGCCATTTGCGCGCGTGGATGCGGCAGCGCTCAAGGCCGATGCGGCGGGGCTGATCCGAGAGCGGTTTCCGGAGGCCGAGGCGCTGTTTGCGGCACGCGGATGGGAACTGCCGAAGAGCCTCGGGCGGGTCTACGATGCGGGATTAGCCGAGCGCGAGCTGGGCTGGCGGGCGCGGACCGACTTTGCGGCGGTGCTGGCGGCGCTGCGCGAGGGCGCACCGCTGCCGTTTGCGCATGATCCGGAGTATACGTCTCCGCTCGTGAAGGGGCGCTAGACGATACGAAAAAGGCCGGGAAGGTTTCCCCTCCCGGCCTTTTTCCTGTTCTGCCTGCCGCACCCCGAACCCGCTCATCCTGAGCTTGTCGAAGGATGCCGGCACAGCGCCTGCCCGAAGGACCCTTCGACAAGCTCAGGGTGAGCGGGTCGAAGGGCCGTGTTCAAAGCTGGCGATCAGCCGTTGTGGACTTCCGCCACGTCGACCTTGAGGCCCGGGCCCATCGACGAGGAGAGGCCGACCTTGCGGACGTACTTGCCCTTGGCGCCGGCGGGCTTCGCCTTGACGATCGCGTCGACGAAGGCGTCGAAGTTGGCGCGCAGCGCTTCGTTCGAGAAGCTCATCTTGCCGATGCCGCCGTGGATGATGCCCGCCTTTTCGACGCGGAATTCGATCTGGCCGGCCTTCGCCGCCTTGACCGCATCCGCGACGTTGGGGGTGACGGTGCCGAGCTTCGGGTTCGGCATCAGGCCCTTGGGGCCGAGCACCTTGCCGAGGCGGCCGACGATGCCCATCATGTCGGGCGTCGCGATCACGCGGCCATAGTCGAGGTTGCCGTTCTGCATGTCCTCGAGCAGATCTTCCGCGCCGACCTTGTCAGCGCCGGCAGCCAGAGCGGCTTCGGCCTTGTCACCGCGCGCGAACACGGCGACCTTGACGTCCTTGCCGGTGCCCGAGGGCAGCGTGACCATGCCGCGGACCATCTGGTCGGCGTGGCGCGGATCGACGCCGAGGTTCAGCGCGACTTCGATCGTCTCGTCGAACTTGGTGCGCTTGAGGTCCTTGAGCAGCTGGATCGCCTCATCGACCTTGTAGAGCTTCTGGTTGTCGCCCAGCTTTTCCGCGAGGGCCTTCTTGTTCTTGGTCGTCTTCATCGGATCAGCCCTCCACCTGCAGGCCCATGGCGCGCGCCGAGCCTTCGATGATCTTGATCGCGGCGTCTTCGTCGTTCGCGTTCAGATCCTTCATCTTGATCGCGGCGACTTCGGCGAGCTGCGCACGGGTGATCTTGCCCGCGGAGACCTTGCCGGGCTCCTTCGAGCCGGACTTGAGGCCGAGCACCTTCTTGATGAGGAAGGTCGCCGGCGGCGTCTTCGTCACGAAGGTGAACGACTTGTCCGAATAGACCGTGATGATCGTGGGCAGCGGAGTGCCCTTTTCGATCTCCTGGGTGGCGGCGTTGAATTCCTTGCAGAAACCCATGATGTTGACACCACGCTGACCGAGCGCGGGCCCGATCGGCGGAGAGGGTTTCGCTTCACCAGCTGCAACCTGCAGCTTGATGTAACCATCAATCTTCTTGGCCACGATGGGCCTCCTTTCGTCCTGTTGGAGCCGAAGCTGCCGCAGAGTGAGCGGTCAGACGGGTGCTGGCACCCTCCCGCACGGAATCAGGCGAGGACGAGCCCCGCCGGAAGTCGGCGCGCATAGCGGGGACGGGCAGGTTTGGCAATGGGGTGCAGCTGCCTTGCTGCGGCCCCCAAATCGGTGCGACCAGTCGTTGCGCTTTGGCGGTGTTCGGTTATCCCTTGACGGTCCAACCCACGATCCGGGGCCTCACTTGCACAAGAAGCTATTCGGCGCAGCCGTTTTTTCCACGCTCGCCAGCACTGCGGCCCATGCCGGAGACAAAGTCCTCGTCGCGCCGGTACCCGCGTGGGTCACCCCCGCCCCGCCCGTGCTCAAGGCCGACAGCGCGGTGCGCTTCGACGAGCAGGTGCAGGTCGATGGCGACACCACGACAGTCTACATCGACACGCTTCGGCAGGCCTCCAGCCCCGAGGCGCTGCAGCAGATGGGCACGCTCACGCTGGGCTGGCAGCCCGATCACGGCGACCTGACGCTGCACAAGCTGGAGATCATCCGCGGGGATCAGGTGATCGATGCGCTCGGCAAGGGCGAGGGGATCACGGTGATCCGGCGCGAGGCAGGGCTGGAGCGGCTGATGGTCGATGGCCAGCTGACCGCGGTGAAGCACATCGAGGACCTGCGCGTGGGCGACGTGCTGCGCATGGTGTTCAGCCTTTCGGAGCGCGACACCGCGCTGGCGGGCCATGTGCAGGACGGGCTGGTGCTGCTGCCCGCGCCGCTCAAGGTCGGCTTCGGGCGGGCGCGGCTCGTGTGGAAGACGGCAAGCCCGCTGACGGTGAAGTCGCTGGCGCCGGGGCTGACGCCGGTGGCCAAGCCGCTCGATGCGACGTGGACCGAGATCGTGGTGCCGCTGCCGATCGCGAAGCTGCCCGATGCGGCGAAGAACGCGCCGAGCCGGTTCACCCCGCTGCCGCTGCTGCAGTTCACCAGCTTTCCGGACTGGGCCTCGGTCGCCAAGGTGATGGCGCCGCTCTATGCCGCGAAGGACAAGATCGCGGCGGGTTCGGACCTCGCCAAGCGGGTCGATGCGATTGCCGCGCGCTCGCCCGATCCGGTGCGGCGCATGGCCGATGCGCTGCGGCTGGTGCAGGACGAAGTGCGCTATGAACTGATCGCGATGGGCAACGGCAACTACGTGCCGCAGGCCCCGGCGGACACCTGGGCCAAGCGCTATGGCGACTGCAAGGCCAAGACCATGCTGCTGCTGGCGGTGCTCGACCGGCTGGGGATCAAGGCCGAGCCGGTGATGGCGAACAGCAAGCGCGGCGATGCGGTGCCCGACATGGTGCCCGCAGCGCTGGCGTTCGACCATGTCTTCGTCCACGCGCGTGTGGGCGAGGAGGACTTCTGGCTCGACGGCACGATGCTGGGATCGCGGCTTGCCGATATCCGCGACGTGCCGCGCTATGGCTGGGTGCTGCCGATGGGCGGGACGATCGAGGGCAGCAAGCCCGCGCTCTTCGCGCTGCCGCTGCGCGCGCATGCCCGGCCCGATATCGACGCGGATCTCGCCTACGACATGACCGCGGGGCCGCACCTGGCGACGCCTTATCACCTGACCTTGCGCTACAACGGGACGTATGGCGCGGCCTACAAGGTCGATCCCGGCCCGAACTACGACGAGAAGCTGACCAGCTTTGCCGAGAAGGCAGCGAGCAACTGGGTCGGCGATACGTTTGTCGGCAAGGCGCGCTCGACGTGGGATGCGGAAAGCGCGGTGTGGACGCTCGATTTCGACGGGATCGCCTATCCCGACTGGAAGTACCGCGACGGGCACTATGCGCTGGCGGTGCCGCCGGGCCTCAAGGTGACCTACGACGCGCCGCGCGACCGGGCGGCGTGGCGGGCGATCCCGGCGCTGATCGCCGATCCGTGGCACGCGAAGCTGCACACCAGCTGGCGCCTGCCCGACGGGGGCAAAGGCGTGTCGCTGACCGGAAGCGACCCGGGGAGCCTCGATCTGCCCGCCGCCAGCTGGCAGCGGACGGTTGCGCTGGCCGGCGGCGAGCTGACGCAGGATATCGTCTCGCGCGAGAGCGGCGCCGAGATTGCGCCCGACAAGGCGAGCAGCACAGCCAAGGCCATTTCCGATGCGATGGACCGCACCGCGCGCCTCTCGCTCGATCCGAACTACCCCAAGTGGTGGGACGATGTGGCCCGGCGCAAGGGCAGCCCCGCACTCGCCAGGGTGCGCGCGATCTTCGACGCGCGCATTGCCGACAAGCCCGACGACGCGACGCGCCTGACCGACCGCGCATGGTTCGAGCGCACCTTGTTCAACTGGGCGGCGGCGGAAGCAGACTATACCCGCGCGATCGCCGTGGACGCTTCGGCGGACCGCTACCTCAAGCGCTCGGCCCTGCGCAGCAAGCTGGGCAACCGCGCAGGTTCGCTGGCGGACGCGCAGGCGGCCTACGACCTTGAGCAGGGCAATGCGGACGCGCGCAGCACGCTGGCGTACGAGCTGATCGAGGCGGGCAAGGTGGACGAGGGGCTCGATCTGGTTCCGACCGACCTCGACATCACGACCGATGACGGGCTTTCGAATTTCCTCGAGAAGGTCGACCGGCTGGAGCAGGCCGACAAGCATGACGAGGCGCTGGGCATGCTCGACGAGGCGCTGGAGAAGCGCGGTTCCTCGGCCAAGCTGCGCAATGCGCGGTGCTGGTACCTCGCCCTGCGCAACACTGCACTCGATACCGCGCTGACCGATTGCAACAAGGCGATCGAGCTGGAAGCGGACCCGGCGATGTACATGGACAGCCGCGCGCTGGTGCACTTCCGCGCCGGGCGCCTGAAGGAAGCCATGGCCGACTACGAAGCGGCGCTGGCGGCAGAACCCGAACAGACTGCCTCGCTGTTCATGGCGTCCATCGTGGCGGACCGCATGGGCGACAAGGCCAAGGCGGCGGCGCTGCTGAAGGCGGCGAAGACGGTGTTCCCGGATGTGGGGCACTTCTACGCGCACTATGGGATCAAGCCGTGAGGGGGGCGTGGGAATTAGGGATTTAGTAAAGTGTCACCGTAATCCCGTCACCGTAATCCCGCCCGGTTATCATCCTGACGCAAAACTTTTCGTCGTTGTGGGACGAGAAGCGAGTGGCTCTTTCCGAGCGCTTCCTCCCGAGGCTGTGAACCTGACTGGCACTACCGAGTATGTTAACACGGAGCGACTGACAGCATCCGGGTTCGTAAAGGCGCACTGAAAATGGTTGGAAGCGATATGGACAGGTCTAAATTGAGCCAAGACATCGGTGTGTTCGTAGGGAGCGTGATTGCTTCTAAGTTTTCAGGCTGTGCCGCGACTGCCGCAATTCTCGATTCTGCACGTGCTGACGTAAAGTCGCCATTTGCGATGGTAGCCATCGACATTCCGGATGGGATTGCGAGCCGTTCTAACATCACGATGGCTACGAAGCTCGTTTTTCAACAGTTCCTAGAATCTGAATATCGTGCCCTTGGCGGCTTGGAACTCATCTTCCGACGAATTTCATCGTCCCGTAGACTAGCGCGAATCTCAGTAACGAGAGATGGCTACGATGATGTCGTCCGATTTAATGACGCGGATTGGGACAATCCCGGCCGTCTTCAAGGCATCGGTAGCTGGTTATATGAATCTACGTTAATGTAGATTCACTCTGTTGCCGCAGAGAGGGGAGCGGTAAATCTCACCGAGCGTGGCACGCTCACAAACCTGTTCCGGGTTACGGGGTTACGGTGACAGTTGGGGGTGACGGTGGGGTTACGGGGTTACGGGGTTACGGGGTTACGGTGACAGGGTTACGGGGTTACGGGTTACGGGGTTACGGTGACAGTTGCAACAATCCCCAAATTCCGGGTTACGGTGACAGTTGCAACAATCCCCAAATTCCGCTAGCGCACCTCCATGGCCCGCCTCCCTCGCGTCGTGATTCCCGGCATCCCGCACCACATCACGCAGCGTGGCAATCGGCGCGAGCGCACGTTTTTCGAAGAGGGCGACTATGCGCTCTACCTTGATCTGCTTGCCGACGCGGCAGGCCGCGCACAGGCGCAGGTGTGGTCCTATTGCCTGATGCCGAACCACGTGCACATCGTGCTCGTGCCATCGGACGAAGACGGCTTGTGGCGGACCTTTCGCCGCCTGCACCGCGACTATACCGGCTTCATCAACGCACGGATGCGCACCACGGGCCACCTCTGGCAGGGCCGCTATGGCTCTGTCGCCATGGACGAGGCGCATTTCGTGACGGCGCTGCGCTATATCGCGCTCAATCCGGTGCGAGCGCGGCTTGTGGCGCGTGCGGAGGACTGGCCGTGGTCGAGCACGCGGGCGCTTCTGGCGGGGCGGGACGATCATGTCGTCACCGTGGCGCCTGCGCTGGAGCGGGTGGGGGACTTTGCGGCGTTCCTTGGCGAACCCTTTGACGAGGCGCTGACCTACGCCGCGCTGCGCAAGGCAGAAAGCGTGGGGCGGCCGGTGGGCTCGCCCGAGTGGCTCGCGGATATGGAGGCGCGGCTCGGTCGTCCGCTCGCGCCGCAGAAACGCGGGCCGAAGCCGGGGCGCGCAGAACGAGGGCCAGCGCCCCCGCCCCTTACTTGACCAATTCGACTTCCTCGAAGCTCAGTTCGACCGGCGTCGCGCGGCCGAAGATCGAGACGGCGACCTTGACGCGCTGCTTCTCGAAATCGAGCTCTTCCACCGTGCCGTTGAACGAGGCGAACGGGCCGGCGTTGACCTTGACCGAGTCGCCGATCTCGTAATCGACCAGCACCTGCTTGCGCGGCTCGGCAGCGGCGGCTTCGCGCGCACCGAAATAGCGGGCGGCTTCCTTGTCGGAAATCGGCTGCGGCTTGTTGTTGTTGCCGAGGAAGCCGGTGACCTTGGGGGTGTTCTTGACGAGGTGGTAGATGTCGTCGTTCATCGAAAGCTTGGCGAGCACGTAGCCCGGCATGAACTTGCGCTCGACCTGGACCTTCTTGCCGCGCTTCACTTCGGTGACGGTCTCGGTGGGCACTTCGACCGCTTCGACCAGCTGCGAGAGGCCGATGCGTTCGGCTTCGGCGAGGATGGCTTCCTTCACCTTGTTCTCGAAGCCGGAATAGGCGTGAATGATGTACCAGCGGGCCATTGGGGCAGTCCTTGAATTGGGTGAGTGTGATCAGGCGCCGAAGATCAGGCCAGCGACAGGAGCGAGCGCACGATCAGGCTGAAGATCGAATCGATGCCGAGGAAGAACACCGCGAGGATGAGCATCATGATGCCGACGAAGATCGCGGTCGAGGTCGTCTCGGCGCGGGTCGGCCAGATCACCTTGCGCGCTTCGGCGCGGACCTGGTTGATGAATTCACCGGGGCTCAGCTTTGCCATCACGTATTCCTGCTCTCGCTCGCGCCGGGGGGCGCCTTCACGGCTTCCGGCTAGGCCTCATCGCCGCCCCGGACAGGTCCGGGAGGGGCAGGCGAGGTTTCCGATGTCGGAAGAAGCACGGCATTTAAGCGCAAGGCCGGAACTTGGCAAGAGCGGCGGGAGTCGTTTGCGGTACGCGCGGAAGAGCGCGTACCGGGCGGCACCAGCCCGCTCCCCCGCCCGGCCACCCACAGCGTACAATTCCGTTGGGTGGCCGGGCGGGGGAGCGGGCTGGTGCCGCCCTGCGCGTGAGCGCAGCAAATCAAAGCGTGCTGTTGTCGATCACGAAGCGGTAGCGCACATCGCTCCTCAGCATGCGCTGGTAGGCGCCTTCGATCTCTTCCATGCGAATCAGTTCGATGTCCGAGACGACGCCGTGCTCGGCGCAGAAATCGAGCATCTCCTGTGTTTCCGCGATGCCGCCGATGAGCGAGCCGGACAGGCTGCGGCGGCGCATCAGGAAGTGGAACAGCGTGGGCATCGGGTGCGGCTTTTCCGGGCCGCCGACCATGACCATCGTGCCTTCCCGCGCCAGAGTCAGCAGATAGGGATCGAGATCGTGGCTGTGCGAGACGGTATTGATGATGAGATCGAGCGTCTCGCGCGCGGCCTTCATTTCGGCCATGTCGGTAGAAACCACGACATGGTGCGCGCCGAGCGCGAGGATCGTGTCGCGCTTGGCGGGATTGGTGGTGAAGGCGGTGACTTCGGCGCCGAGCGCGCGGGCAAGCTTGACGGCCATGTGGCCGAGCCCGCCGATGCCGACCACGCCGACGCGCTTGCCCGGCCCCGCCTGCCAGTGGCGCAGCGGCGACCACGTGGTGATCCCGGCGCAGAGCAGCGGCGCGACGGCGGCGAGCTGTTCCTTCGGGTGGCGGATGGCGAGGACATAGGCCTGATCGACCACGATTCGCTCGGAATAGCCGCCAAGGGTGTGGCCGGGCGCGTCGGGCGTGGGCGAATTATAGGTGCCGGTCATGCCGTTTGCGCAGAACTGCTCGAGCCCTTCCCCGCAGGCCGAACAGGTGCGGCAGCTGTCGACAATGCAGCCGACGCCGACGGTGTCACCCGGCGCGAATCGCGTGACCGCGCTGCCGACCGCGCTGACCGTGCCGACGATCTCGTGCCCCGGAACGCACGGATAGAGCGAGCCGCCCCATTCGCCGCGTACGGTGTGGAGGTCTGAATGGCAGACGCCGCAGAAGGCGATCTCGATCACCACATCGTTCGGACCGGCCTCGCGGCGCTCGATGGCATAGGGGCCGAGCGGCTGATCGGCCGCCTCTGCGGCATAGGCTTTGACGGTCATGGGATGGCTCTCGGAAGGGGGACGCGTTGTGCGCACCATGGCAGCCGCCATGGCGGGGAACAAACTCTCACTTGTGGGAAGCGGCAATGCCTTGTCGAGACGACGTGGCAGGAGTGGAGGGACTCGAACCCCCGGCCCTCGGTTTTGGAGACCGATGCTCTACCAACTGAGCTACACTCCTGTGCCGGAGGTGTGCCCTTAGTGGGTTGACGCGGGGAGCGCAACCAAAGAACAATCCTTTAAAGATGTCCCGTCACGACACCTCGATCATTCCGCCCGAGCTTTTGCTGCAGGCCTATCGCGCCGGCATTTTCCCGATGTCGGACAGCCGCGACGATCCCGAAGTCTATTGGGTCGAGCCGCGGATGCGGGCGATTCTGCCGCTGGACGGGTTCCACCTGTCGCACAGCCTGGCGCGGACGCTGCGGCGGGGGCGGTTCCGGGTGACGTGCAACGAGGCGTTCGATGCGGTGATCGATGCCTGCGCAGCCCCGCGCGCGGAGGCGGAGGACAGCTGGATCAGTCTGCGCATTGCCGAGAGCTACCGCGAGTTGCACCGGCACGGGCAGGCCCATTCGATCGAGACATGGCAGGCGGGACCGGGCGGAACGGAAGTGCTCGTCGGCGGGCTCTATGGCGTCGGGTTCGACCGGGTATTCTGCGGGGAGAGCATGTTCAGCCGGGCCAGCGATGCCTCCAAGGTGGCCCTCGCATGGCTGGTGGCGGCCTTGCGGCGGGCGGGTGCTGAACTGCTCGATTGTCAGTTCACGACGCCGCATCTTGCTTCGCTGGGCGCAGTGGAGATCACGCAGGCGCAGTACCTCGACAGGTTGCAGGCTGCGCTGGAACCTCAGGTCGGGGGCGAATCCTCGGCAGGGGCAGCGTCGGGGGCTTCAGCTGCGGGCACTGGCGGCTTGCCCGCAGGCTTTGCCGCGCTGCTCGTCGACGCGGCGGCGGCGGGGCTGTCTTCCTCGCCGGGGAATTTCATCGCGCAGTCCTTGACCCACACGTCGTAGACGGGGTGCTCGACCACGTTGAGCGCGGGCGCGTTCTTGAACAGCCAGCCCGAAAAGACCTTGTGCCACGCGAGCTTGTCGCGCGTCGTTGCGCGCTCCTCGACGAACAGCTGGACGAAGGCGCCGGTTTCCGGCGGGTCTTCCCAAGGTGCGGTGCGCTCGCAGGTGGCGAGCTTGATGATCGCATTGCCGATGCGGCGCGATTCGCCCGTTTTCAGCTGGACGATTTGCGTGATGTTGTTGCGCTTGTTGAGAAAGCCGAGCGTGGCGACGCGGTCCTTGATCGGCGTGCCGAACTCGCTTTCAACCACGCCCGAGGCATTCGCGGCCGGACCCGCACCTTGGGTCGCCTCGCTCGGCGGCGGGGCTTCGGCGTTCTTGTTGCCGCCGCAGGCCGACAGGGCCAGCAGGCCGGCCGTCAGCAGCAGCGGTGCGATGCAGCGCATCAGCCTTCGGGCGACCAGGCTTCGTAGTCGCCGGTGGCGCGTGCCCGCTTGCCGCCGCGCTCGAGCGCGCCTTGCGGGCGATAGGCGGCGGACGTACCGGTGGCGTTGGGGGTGAAGTCCACTTCCCAGATGCGCGCCGGGGGCAAGTTGCTTTCGGGCGTGCCATCGAAATTGCCGTGGAGCCAGCCGTGCCATTCGGCGGGCACGCGGCTCGCGTCGTTGGCGCCGTTGTAGATCACCCAGCGGCGCTCGCGCCCGGCGAAGGGATGCCCCTTCGGATAGGGCCGCTTCGAGCGATAGTAGGTGTTGCCCTGCGCGTCCTGGCCGACTTTCACGCCATTGCGCGCGCTGTCGAGCATGGTGCCGAAGGTGGCGCCGTCCCACCAGGTGAAGATCTTGCCGAGGATGCTCATGGGAAGCGCGCTTAGCGTCTCACAGGGGGGCCATGCAAGCGCGCGATGCATCGTTCCGGCACGATGGGACCGCATAAGGGATTGCATTGTGGCCTTGTCTTCATAGTTTGCGCGGGAAAGCCACTTGCAACAGGATGATAGCGTGGCGTGGGAGCATATCGAGATTGCCCGGTTCGGCGGGCCGGAAGTCCTCCAGCTGGTCAGCGAGGACACGCTGCCGGTGCCCGGGCCCGGCGAGGTCCGCGTGAAAGTGCTGGCGGCGGGGACCGGCTTTACCGACACCTTCATTCGCATGGGCCGCTACCCCGATTTCAAGGG
>Ga0310345_10000732_pt1 | contig 43628 bp, 34 predicted proteins | sample HC15DNA20500_MG_FD_204667 | JGI IMG/M metagenome (GOLD analysis project Ga0310345, IMG submission 204667) | Marine microbial communities from station ALOHA, North Pacific Subtropical Gyre - HC15-DNA-20-500_MG | ecosystem: Environmental > Aquatic > Marine > Oceanic | place: Pacific Ocean: North... | reverse complement strand
TCACGCTGAACGGTGACGGTACCTACACGTTCGATGCGTCCGATGCAGCTTACCAGTCGCTCGCTCAAGGTGAGACCACAGACGTTGTGGCGACCTACACTGTGACGGATGACCAAGGGGCGACCGATACGGCAACCCTGACCATCACCGTGACTGGCGTGGATGATCCGCTTACTGTTGGGCCGGTATCTGCTGGTGCTGAGAACGAGTTTGTGTTCACAGCGGAAGATGTCGACAACAACATCAGCTTGGTCACCCCGTTCAATGGCAGCACCGCTGTCGATAACGGAACTCCGACCACGTTGACTGCTATCCAGCAGGGCGTCTCGCAGACCACGCTCATCGAAGTCGAGAGTGATGGCCAAGCCGGTACAGAGGTTGTTGGCAACCTCATCCAGGGGACCTCTGGTGCGGATACGGTGAACCCGACTTTGGGTACGGATCCGATGCTGGTGGCAACCTTCGATGGAAATGACACCATCACCACTGGTGATGGAGACGACTTCATCTTTGTCGGCCCAGGGGACAACGAGGTCTCTACTGGCTCTGGCGCTGATACCGTGCTCTTTGACAGCCAAAGTGACATCAGCGGTCAGAATACCATTGATCTTGGTGTTGATGCTGACGCGGATACGCTGGACTACACGGCTCTGGGCTTCAACGATGGTAGCTTTAACCGTGACTTTACGAACATTGACAGTATCTCGAACTTCGATGGTGCTGGTGATGGGGATACTATCGTGTTCAATGCTGGCAACTTCTCCGATCCGGCCGATCCTGGTATTTACGAAGAGAACCTCGTGCCTGAAGCGTCGCTTTCTGACTTGGGAGATTCCGCAGAGATAGCCTTTGCCGGTGGCGCTGAGTACTACTTCGGTGTCTACAACGGAAACGGGTACCTCGTGACCGATGACATTGATGACGGTTGGGGCAAAGTCTTTGAGTTCGAAGGGCTCACTGATTTCGACTCCAGCTACATCGCTATCGCCTAAGAAATCCTAGCGTGGGGCCGGGTCTTCCGGCCCCATATGACCAAGGCTGGAGCCACCTTTCGGGGTGGCTCTTTTCTTAAGAGCTTCTTGCTTTTAAAAGACACGCTTCAAAATACGGAGACAGACATGGCCGAAACCCCCAAGGTAACCATCAACAATGTCGAATATGAGCTGGACAGCCTGTCCGATGATGCCAAGGCCCAGCTTACCAACATTCAGCTGACAGACCGCAAGATCGCGGATCTTCAGCAGGAAATTTCCATGCTGCAGACGGCGCGAAATGCCTACGCCAAGGTTCTGAACGACAACATGCCCAAGACCGAGCAATAAAACTCTCTGGCCTACCGGAATGCGGAAAGCCCCCGGCATCGCCGGGGGCTTTTCTTGTGGTATAAGGATATCCTGGTCGTGCGAGGCTTTCCGAAGCGCAGACTTATTCCGCCCGCATCAGGCCGCTGCAGCCGCCCGCAGGGCGCATCGGCGTTCCTGCTCTGCCACTTCGGCTTCGATGGCCTGCATGCCTCCCATGGCCTCGATGAAGGCACTCATCTCTTTCTCGTATTTGCGGAATTTTTCCCGTGAGCTTTGGTAAACCGGCTGGCGGACCTGCCAGCTGCTGGCCGTATGTTGATGTTGGAAATTCCCTGACGCGCGGGGGATATGCGCGACCTGGAGGCTGAGCCCCAGTTTTTCCCATAGAAGGGTCTGTGCAAACTCCCGGTCCTGAACAAGGTTTTCGTAGCGCAGCTCGAGCAAAGGCAGGGGAAGGATCTCCCGCCACGTGTTCATGATATCCCGGTAGTTCAGATAATGCGCGACAATATCTTTGGGCCTGAACGGGTAGGATAAAGAGATGAACCGCTGGAAGTAGATCGACAGCATGATGTCCAGAGGATGGCGCATGATATGTACGACCTGCGACTCTGGCAGCATCATCGAGATCAGTCCGAGATTAAAGGAATTGTCGGGAAGCTTGTCTACGAAATAATCAAACCAGCCCGTGGCCTTCTTGCGAACAAAATCCAGGTATCCTTGGCCACCTGCATGAATGATTGTCGGTGTCGCGGCCTCGATGAGCCGCGCGTGTCCGCGTAGATCTCCTTCGATTTCGAGGTTTTTTGCCATCTTGCGCGCGAGCGGCCTTACGGCGGTAACCTCGCCGGCACCGAAGACGTGAGGATGATCAGCGATCACGGATTCGAGCAAAGTGGTTCCGGATCTCGGCATTCCCACGATGAAAATAGGCGCGCGGGTGGGATACCCCGATTGCGCGCCCTCTTCCAATCGCGATCTGGTGACCGTTTTCTTTACCCTGTCGACCCCTTGGCGATCGTCTTCGACAGTAGTGGATCCAGCCATGGCGGCATTACCCTTTTCCAGCGCCATCCAAGCGCGGGCGGGATCTCCGATGTCGTCGAGAGCCTTTGCTAGAGCAAAGCCGTAAAAAGAGACATCGACTTTAGAAAGGCCCGGGCTTTGAATGCCAGTCTCCATTTGTTCGATCAGCGGATCACCGGGTTCGAACTTCATGATCTTGGCAAGTGTATGGTAGGCTTCTGCATATGTCGGCTTCGCTGAGACGGCTTTTCTCAGCAGCTCCGTTGCCTCTTCGAACTTCCCCTGACTGATCAGGACTGTCGCGAGATTATGCATGATGTAGGCATCTTCAGGTCGCTTGGAGAGAGCCGCTCTCACCAGTTGTTCGGCCTGAACAGTGTTGCGTCTCTCAACCTCGTAGAGCCCGGCCAAATGCAGGACACGCCCATCGTCGGGGGCTATTTTACGGGCTTGCTCAATACACTTTCTAAGGTCAGTAAGATTTTTTGCCCTGAGGTGTTTTGTGCCTTCATCAAGTGCTGATTTCAGCTTGGCCTCTAATGAAGCAGCAGGAAGCTGGTCTCCTTCAATTTGCATTTCGGTCCCTTTCCGGATCGTCATCCTTGCCCTGTAGCCCAATGGGCCTGCTTGGTCGCTGAGGAGAGGCTATCTTGTAAGCCTCTATCCGGGTCAAGTAGTGAAGCCCAGAGACGTGCGACAGTTCCGGAAGACTGAGACGAGAGACGAGCTTGCTATCGAGATCCAGCAGGCGCTGGTGTTCTACCAACGCTTTGCGGAACATCGTGTAGACCCGATCAAAGAAATGTCCCTTCTCCGAACAGATCGCCTCCGGCCCTTACGGTTCTTCTAATACCCAACACGCGCGATTTAAATCCGGCTCGAGACTTTTGGTCTCCGACTCTCTCTGACTCTCTCCGGCCTTTAGGTGAGTTCAGGTCTATTGGATCAATACTGTCGCCGTTTCTACCGCTTTGATCGAAGCATTGGGGGCAGGTGCAGAGAGATTTCCTAGTGCTGTCACCTATGGGCTGAAAAAATTTCAGACCCCTCCGTGTACCTAAAAAACCTATACCCCCTAGGGGTCTTCAGCCTCGGCAAAAACAGAAATCGACCTGTCACGAGATTGTGCCGCAGCTCGAGTAAGTGCGACACCCACGTTTTTCAAAAAGCTGGACACTCCCCCTGTCCGGCTTTTTGTTTTAACCCGTTCGCGAGGCCGGGCCTTCCCTGCCCACGTGTGCAGTCAGCGACACGCCAACAGCTAATGAGTGTCGGCCAAACTCGCATTGGCGACACCGCGACAATCATGCGTCGTCCAGGTCGTCGTAGTAGACCATCGCCGGAAGATGTCGCCGCTGGTGCAGGATGCGCAAGACGACAGGTTCACCGCCTGCCGCGTCAACGGGTGAAAAGAAAATGATGTGTCGGCCGTAGTTAACCGAGCGCATTCCCTTGCGGAAGAGGTCGCGACTGCGCCCCTCGGGTTGGCTTCGATCTTCTCGAGCGCGGCGACCAGGCCGCGGTAGTAGTCGAACCACTGCGCCCTGCCCCACCGTTCCAGTGTGTAGGAGCGGATGTCTTCGAGATCGTGTCGCGCCAGGTGGGAGAGTTTCACCGTCATAAAGGTTATGACGTGAAGGCGTCGGGCTCGAAGGCTTTCGGATCGAAGTCAGCAAACTCGCCCGCCTCGGCCTCGGCGGCGGCATCCTCGAGGTCGGCCTTCAGCGCGTAGAACTGCCGCGCGCCATCCTTCTCCATCAGAAGACGAATACCGGCCCGCACCACTTCACTGGTGTTGGCGTAGGCACCAGACTTGATCTGCCCCTGCACGTATTCCCGCATGGGGTCAGTCAGATGAACGTTGGGCATGAGGCTGTCCTCCAAATGCTCGATCATAGCAGAATCTGACATATAAGGTCAAAGCGCTTGCGCGCCATGCCTAGGCATCAGCAAATGGTGTTGTCGCCACGGCGACGCCCTGCATCCGGCAACAAAAAACCGGCACCCCTTCCCTGGCACACTGCCGCGTCGTCGCCTCATTGTACCGTCCGGTCAAGGGCGCTGCGCATCCGCTTCGGCCCCTCTCCCCCGCAATGACAATCGGCAAAGTCGAAGATCCGACCCTAGATGCCGCCCACGATTACGAGATCTCTTGATGCTTCAATTTCTCACTGTAATCGCCTGGTTCTGCATCCTGATTGCCGTGGTCCTGGGCGTCGCACAGACCCTCATCACCCTGACCATGTACCTCATCATCCTCGGCCTAGTTCTGCTCTTCGGAGCAGCCCTTTACCGCTCCAACTACGGAGGAGACTGACATGCCCAAATATCACGTCGATGTCGAGATGACCGACACCTTCCAGGTCACCATCGAGGCCAAGAACCAGGAAGAGGCAGTAGCCTTCGCTTTGGAAACTCTGGCCGAGATGGAGGATCCAGTCGGGTCGGACTACCACAGCTACTGCAGCGGCTTCGAGGCCACCAACTGCGTAGAGGCTGACGGAGAGGCCACCTGAACCAGATTGTGGCGGGCTTCGTCTTGGCCTGCATAGGCCGCGCCGGGCGGCTGCCACGAACCCGGCACCTTATTCAGAGGCACCTGCACCTAGAAGATGTAACGCCGCAGGGGGCGTTCGACAAAATACCCTGCATCTCATTCAGAAGGAGCCGTGCTATGACGTGGGGTGATGTTCTATGGGCTGCGATCGGAGCATGTGTTGCGGGCGGTATCCATCGCAAGGTGGATCGCCGTAAGCTGGCGCAGCTCATCGACGAGATCAACGCGGTCAGCCCGCCGCGGCCATATTGAACCAGAAGGACCAGTACCATGTTCAACGGCGTCCCGATAATCGAAGTCGAACCAGGCACTGTCATCGAGCTCGATGGGGCGGAGCTGACCGTCACAGACGAGCAGTACGTTTGTAAGAACGGTACCTTCTACGTGACCCCCAATACGTTCGCTGCACTCTGGAACCACCCGGGCGTGAAGTCTGTACAGAAGGAGTAGCACCATGTCCGACAAAGACCCAAACGAGTTTCTCCGGTCTCTGGTGACAGGTTTCATCATAGGCACCATTATTTCGCCTATCGTCATCCCCATCCTGTTCGTCGGCTGGCTGATCCTGTTCGGCTGACCCCGCCAACCTCAAGGACTATCATCATGAAGCAAGCAAACATTAATTCAATCAAACCTGGCGACGAGGTCATTCTTGATAATGGCTTTACCTGCATGCGTGCAGGGAAAGCTCTTGTAAAAAGCGACGGAGATCGTCTTTTCATTTCTTGTGATGACGGTCGTCATTATCTCGACGGTCAAATAGATGGCGACGATGGCCAAATGGTCGGCATTTACGTTGTTGCCTAACTCTTCCAGCCTCCCCTAACGAAATCAGGCCCTCCGCTGTATCAAACGGAGGGCCTGGTTGCCGTGGTGCTTATGCAGGCAATATGACTGTTGCTCGTACCTCAAATTCGGGAAAACTGAAGGCCTGACCAACTGCCTCTTTTTTACCCTATGTTCCGGAACGCAAATTTTTTGACCTACGCTCACCCTGTACCTTGGCGCACTTTTTGAGTTTTCGTCGTCTAGACTCTCGAGACAAGTCTCAGACAAGTCTCGGAAAAGTCTCAGCCTATAGGGGAGACTCTCTAAGAGTGTCTCGCGCCTGCAGAGTCGCGGTTAGGTTGATCCAGCTTTGTCCGGCTTTCATCCTAATGCCAAGCGCCGATCGTCAAGCTGACCGCCGTAATGCTCGGTGTCTGGATAACTGAGTTTCGAAGGTAGTCGATTTGGGTGAGCAAACGCCCTTGAAAGCCGCAGGGATCTCCGCCCAGTGAGCGCTTGAGTCGTGTGTACCCCTGAGAGCGCCTGTAAGGGGCTCTGAGCGGCATTTGGGGGATTTTGTGACCTTGGGCGCCCTGTGGGGCAAGCGGGCCTCAGTGACGCTCTCCGTGGCTTTCCGGGGACTTCCTGAATCCTGTGGACTTGGCTTGGCGGATACATGGGCTGGGAGAAGCTCGGGGCTGGGTCTTGGGGCCCGGCTTCGATTTCGTGTGGTGTTCGCCCGGTTGCGTTTGACAGGCAGCGGCCTTCGTCTTTCCGAACCAGGGAGGCCATTGTGCCGCCGGGCTTGGCCTCGCTGGTTGCCGGAGAGGGCGCGGAGTTGCGAGGGGGCTTCTAGTAAAGAATCCCTTCCATGAATAGACAGTTTGCGTTTCTATTACTCTTAGTAAATTTCCCTGCGACTGACGAGGGACCTCGAAGAAAAGCGAAGCTTTTCTGAAGAGAGTCCTGAGGAAGGAGCAGGGAGTGTATGTCTGATAATTCCTCTTGATGATTGCTTTGGTATAGTATAGGTTTAGTATAATCCCATTATATATATACCATATGTGTATTTAATAGATAAATAGCGCTTTTCTATGGTGGCGCAGCCACCATAGAAAAGCGCTATAACTTTCTTGGTATAATTTAATACATTGTATTTTAATTAAGGAGCCATCCTGGTCTGAGCTTTTGGCTGCTCCACAAACCTCCGGGTGACCGAAAACTCCGTCCTTTTGCCGGGTCAGAAAAAACGCCCTGTCGTGCGTCTCACTGGTTCCCAGCGTGGTCAGATGCTGGTGCGAGTTATCGATTTGTCGTGTCGGTTCACTAACCACTTGCCTTGGCAAGCTTCAGGTGTTGCTTTCCTTGGCTCCCTGGTTTGAAGTTTTCCGATTTCACACCTTGCCACACACAGTTAATTTCGTGTGGTGGAATTTGACCATTGTCTTTCTTTCAGGTAGATACCACACAATAAAACTTATGTGTGGCAAAATGGAAATCAGACGACACTCGATGGCTTCAACCACCGCCTACATCGACCTGCTCGAAAAGCATCTGATGGAGGATGTTTCCGGCATCGTTGGAGCCCCAACTCTGCGCAAGAGAAACGATCGCCAATATTGGTATGACCGATATAGGATCGGCGATTCCGTCCACGAAAGATATTTGGGGGAAGACACCGAGCAGTTGAGATCTGTCATCGAAGCTCACAAGTCGAGCCGGGAGGATGCCGCCGCTCGAAAAGAACGGATGGCGTATCTGATCAGGATGATGAATGCAGACCGGTTTCTTCGCCTTGACAGAACGACTGGGTCTTTGTTCTCCGCTATGTCAAAGGCGGGCTTCTTCCGGCTTGGCGGTGTAGTTGTCGGGACGCACGCGTTTCGCGCCTACGAGGGAGAGCTTGGAGTGCGCCTGGATGTTGAGATCGGTGCCTTTACCGACGACATCGACATCGCCGGGTTCGAGCACCTGAGCCTTGCCATCGCCGAGACCGACATGGCGGATCCCGGGGCAGACGAGATATTCAGGGGGCTGGAATTTCGGGCAATTCCAAGCTTGGGCAACAAGCACGTATGGAAATGGGCGCAAACAAAGGGAGAGGCGGTTGTCGAATTCCTGACCCCGGCGTTCGGAAGCGAAGAGCCGACCAAGCCATTGCCTGCACTGGGGGTTTCAGCGAAGTGCCTGAACCACTTGAACTACCTGATACGTCAGCCGATCAATGCGGTTCTCAACTACAGGTCCGGCATTCTGGTGAAGATTCCCCGGCCGGAGCGGTACGCAATTCACAAGCTGATTGTGTCCGAGCGCCGAAACCAAGGACCAAATCCGCAGAAGGCCAGAAAGGATCGGATGCAAGCGGAGTATCTCATTCACGTTCTGGCGGAAGATCGGCCCGATGAGCTTCGTGAGGCTTATTGTGAAGCTTTGGGCACGGGAAAGGGCTGGAGCGATCGGATCGACAGAGCGCTTTCCAAGATGCCAGAGGCAAAGAATATTCTGATGGGCTTGGCTCGATCTTGATTGAGCGTGAATCTGAAAATGAAAAAACTGGAACCAGGAGGAGCGAACCGGATCGGAGGCACAGCAGCGCTGCACGGCGGCAGTGGACCTGTCACGCTTCCATGCCACCCCAACTTCTCATTTTATGCGTCCTGTTAGCCTTAAGGCCAAGGGCTTTTCCAGCTTTATCTGGGTCCCAGCAAGCCTATGGTGCTTCTTACTGGTTCCTTTCTGGTTCCATGACGCCGCCCGCAGCGGGCCTATCCCGAGACCGAGTTTCGCATCGCCGGTCTCAATTCAGGCCTCAAGCCGTTTGTAATCGCGCCCTGTGTCCAGCATACTACGGGGTGAAATCATCAGAGTCTCCGTGGTCCTCATGGCATTTACAGGCTCGGCAAACACGCCGAAGACACCGAAAACGCGGCAAGGCCATGTGCGTTTCTCGCTGATCCGGAACATCCTTGCTCTCATGCTGCGCGAAATGTCGACGCGGTATGGCCGGACACCGGGCGGCTATATCTGGGGCGTGGTCGAACCTCTCGCCGCGATCATGTTTCTGGCTCTCGGGTTCTCGCTGTTGCTGCGCTCGCCCTCGCTCGGGACGAACTTCATCCTTTTTTATGCCACAGGATACGTCGTATTCAACCTGTACCAAGTGGTTTCGAGCGCGACGTCAAAGTCGATCGAATATTCCAAACCGCTTTTGAAGTTCCCGGCCGTGAACTGGCTCGATGCTCTCGTCGCCCGGTTTCTGCTCAACAGCCTGACCGGCATCATGATAAGCTTTCTTCTGTTCACGATCATCCTGAATATCGTGGAAAACCGCACGGTTTTGGACCTTGGGCCGATCATCGAAGCTTTCTGCCTTTCGATGTTTTTAGGACTTGGTATCGGTTCGCTGAACTGTACGCTTATCGGCCTGTTCCCGGTCTGGGGCATGATTTGGGGCATCATCAACCGGCCGTTGTTCCTAGCCTCCGGTGTTATCTATATTTACGAGGATCTGCCCCGGCTGGCTCAAGATATCCTGTGGTATAATCCGCTCATTCACATCACGGGGCTGACACGGACTGGGTTCTACACCACCTATTCGCCCACCTATATCGACACACTTTACGTGTTTTTCGTGAGCATCACGCTCCTGTTCTTCGGCCTGTTGCTCACCCGCCGGTATAATCGCGTGATTCTCAACCGGTAGACGGGCTCACCCCAGCCAGCAGGGCGGTTGAGCTACTGCGCCAGCATTTCTTCCAATGCCGGCATAAATGTCGTGGACGGCACCGCGACACTCCAGACAGTCTGCTCGGAATCGGTTCCCAACGTTGAAAGAACACCTATCAGCTTTGGACCATTGGCGGTCTCGATCAAGATAGGCGCACCGGAGTCACCGTGCATGGTCGAACAATGTACCAGTCCAACTTGCCAATCGGTCCCCATGCGCCACTCACCGCAGTCCTCGGCAACCGAAAGAACATGTGGGCGCAACGCGGAGTACCCTGCGAGAACGACCCCTCCCTGGCGATCCGACAGCGACAGCACCCCCACCTCCCGCCCAATGGGACTATCAAGCAGAACCAGGGCCCAATCCTGGGCCGGACCGGCGCGGAAATCACGGCTGGAGGGATCCTGCACCGGGTCGAGGACATAACGAACGCCGCGCGCGGCCGTCAGCGCACTGCCTTGCCTATATCCAGCAGCAAACGTCAGGGAGCTGGGAGGGATCCAACGCTTTCGAGCCGCGCTGTAAAGGCAATGGGAGGCGGTCAGCACGACACGCTCGCCGACCAGGGTGCCGGTGCAATGTTGGCGAATATCGATACTGGCGAAATTCAGCCTCCCTATCGCACGCCAAGGCATATTTGCGGGCGAGACGAGCCGCCGGGCCCGGATCGCCGTGCACCCCTCGGAAAGCTTCTGCCCAGCGGCGCAGATCGCATTGAAATCCGCTCGAAACCGATCTTGCGTCAACAAACCTGAATCAGGCTTTCCACTTTCCGCCGAGACTTGAGCCCCGGCAAAGGCAAGCACCACCACAAGGCACCAGATCAAAATTCCGTCCTCAAGGGCCATCTCCAATCGGTCGCCTGCTAAATCCGACTAAGCCGTTTTGGTTGACGGAAATTGCAGGACACGTGTTCTGACAAGGCGAGCCATAACACTGTGAAATACGCCAGCGCAACGGATCGGGCCGCATCCGCATGAGACGGCGTCGTCCCGCGACAGGTTTCTCGTAGGTGTCCGCCACCCCGTCCGGAACGCCCTGTCGGCATGTCGCCAAGAGCCAGTGCCGCTTGGTCGAGGGCATCGGCCACGCGGCGAGCCGCTGACGGATTGTCGGTGGCGATGCAGGCAATCTGGTCCGCAAGATCGGCCAAGTCCCTTGATAGTATTACCGCGCCAGGCCTGACACACGCCCCCAACTTAACAACAAATGTTGTTTTGTTGAGCGGACTGCTCTATCTTGAGGCCATGCCTAGACTCTCAATCGACATCACCCCCGAAGAACATCAGAAGCTGAAAGCCATTGCCGCGCTGAAAGGCGAGAGCATCAAGGACTATGTGCTAAAGCGCACCCTTGGCGATGCCCCTGCCTTGGACGACATGAGCGAGGCCGAGGCGGTTTTCGCCCTAACCGACTTTCTCTCGCCCCGGATTGAGCAGGCGCGGCGTGGTGAGTTTTCCACGAAGTCGATGACCGACATCCGACGTGAAGCGCGCAAGCCGGCTGGGCTGTAGCCGCTCCCATGCAGTCCTATGACCTCACGCTTGCCGCTGAAGAAGATTTGCGCGGCATCTGGCGCTACACCTACGAGACTTGGGGCTTTGATCAGGCCGAAACGTATCTCGACCGGATCGAGGCATGTTGCGAAGCCGTAGGTGACAGGGACGCGCTCTCTAAGACGCTTGAGGGATTGCCTGACGGCGTTCGCATCCATCGCTGCGAACATCACCACATCGTCTGGCTGGATGAATTTCGACCGGTCATCATCTCCATCCTGCACGATCGGATGGATTTTATGCGGCGGCTGAAGGATCGGCCGTAATCACTCTGCAAAGAGCCAGATCGGTCGAACCCCTGAGAGTTGATTCGGTTGGTCTGAACAGGTTCCGGGCGTGTTGTAAGTAGATTTCCGCTTCCGTTATGCCGCCGCCGCTTCGGGCATCATTCTGATGTGTATCGTCTTGTAGGGGTCCTTTGCAGGACAGGGCGAAATGACACCCTCCGGCCCAGAAAGGGAAAATATCCACATTTGGTTGCGAGAACGCGAGCGGAAATCGTGAGATTCGAGGTTCCTGATGATACGAATTTTTCAGTTTCTGATAGCATGGATATAGGCTACTGTGTCCTTTACTATCGGACAGACATCCTCGGAAGGATGTCTTCATTCTCGACACCGCTTCGATGGAGCATCCCCCTCCCAAAAGAGCTAGGGCAAGTTAAACTAGGAAAGACACGAATATGGCAGACTCGGAGCAAACCGTTACTATTGATGGCAAAGAGTACGCGCTGGATAGTCTGAGCGAAGCGGCGCGAACACAGCTGGCCAATGTGCGGATAACCGATCAGGAAATCACGCGCTTGGAAAGACAGCTGGCCATAACCCGTACGGCGCGGCAATCCTACGCACGCTCTCTATCGGAAAAACTGCCGGAAGGCTGAGCTAAACTTGCCAAAACAGTAACTCTCTTCTACGTCTCAAGGGGTCCTCCACGGACCCCTTTTTTGAGCAAGTCATGCTGAACGCACTGTACCCGAAACTGGAAACCTCGGTCTTCATCGTGACTTATGGCAGATCAGGATCCACGTTGGTTCAGAATCTGCTCAACGCCCTTCCAGCCACCTGTATCCGTGGCGAGAACGACAACCTGCTGGCTCCAATCGCCAGAGCCTGGAATATTCTTCGCCACTCAGAGCAGGCAGAGAAGATGCGCGCAACCGGCAAAGTCACAACCCCGAGCGATCCCTGGTTTGGCTACGAGAACGTGACGGCAGAAGCCTTTGGAGCAAGTCTGGCTGAAAGCTTCACGCGAACAGTTCTGCAACCCGATGCAAGCACCCGAATGATCGGGTTCAAGGAAATTCGTTGGCACAACGATACAGCTCTTTTCCCTGTAATGCTCAACTTCCTGCGCTGCTTTTTCCCGAACCCGCGCATCCTGTTCAACGTCCGGGATCATGACGCCGTCTGCCGCTCCGGCTGGTGGAAACACATGAACCCCCAAGATGTCCGGCGAACACTGAGCGAAGCAGAAGCCCTCTACACCGCTTATGCGACACGACATCCGGATGTCTGCCTGACTCTTCGCTACGAGCACTACGTGACAGGCCCTGAGGCCTGGCGACCACTCTTCTCCTTCTTGGAAACGCCCTATGATCCGGACCTGGTGCAAGCAGTGCTCGACCGCAAGCTTACACATCTACACAACGTCTGACGGGTCCAAGGTGCACGGCGCCGTCTGGAATTGGTTGACCTCCCGGACCACTTTTCGCGGGGGTCTTTGGCTTGCGTGTGTTCTTTTTCATGACGCTGCGTCCCCGTTGCCGTTGCCGTTGTGGCCCGAGTTCATTTGAGCCTTTGCTTTATAGACGGTTCCGCGCGAGATCCCCATTTCACGCGCGATCTCGGTGGGCGAGCGCCCCTCGATCAGCTTCGCCTGAATGGCCTCGAGATTTATCTTGGGTTTACGCCCACGATACGCGCCACGCAGCTTTGCTGACGCAATGCCCTCGGCCTGGCGCTCTCGGCGCAGGTTGGTTTCAAACTCAGCAAAGACGCCAAGCATATCGAAGAAGGCTTTTCCGGTCGCAGTAGATGTATCGACGGGTTGCTCGGTTGCCGCCAGATGCGCGCCCTTGGATTTCAGGTGGGTGACGATGGTCTGCAGATCACTGAGGCTGCGGGCCAGCCGGTCAATGCGTGTGACCACCAGCGTCTCACCCGGATGGATAAAATCGAGGATCGTCTTGAGCTCGGGTCGTCCCTCCAGGCTGGTCCCGCTCTTTTGCTCGGTGCGGACCATACCGCACCCGGCGGCTTTCAAGGCAGCGATCTGCGCATCGAGGTTCTGATCGACGGTCGAAGTGCGCGCATACCCGATTTTGGCCTGATAAGTGTTCATTTTGGATGTACCCCTGACATGATCTGTTCATTATCTCGAAACAGACCCAAAGTGAACGCAAAAATGGCCACCTACACTGTTCATCCACATCGTCACCATGGGTATACCCATAAAGAAAATGCTTTTGAGTTTTTATAAGTTGTCCCGGCCTTACTCATCCCGCCAATCACCGTGGGCCGTCCGCTGGCTTCAAGAAGCCCACATATGCAGCTTCGAACCAGCAGGCCCCTGGTAGACAGTTGCATTCCTCTTGAAAACCCATCCTGATAGGTTAAATACGGTTATGGTCACCATATACCGAGCGCATGGTCTGCGCGTCATCATCTTCACAAACGATCATGAGCCGACCCATGTGCATGTGTTCGGGATGGGCAACTCAAGATCAATCTGATCGGGCCTGACGGGGCTCCTGCTCTTGTCTGGGTCCAGGGCATGAAGCGGAACGATGTACGCCGAGCCGTGTAGATCGTCCATGACCAGCAAAAAACGTTTCTTGCCAGATGGAGGGGAATCCATGGTTGAACTGACAAATTCTGCAATCAAGAGGGCCATTGAGCGTGGCCACATCACGCAGCAAACCGAGCCGCGCGCGGATGCCGTGCACTATGACAAGCGGAACAGTCGGATCATCGTCGATCTGACCAACGGCTGCACCTTCGCTTTTCCACCCCGTTTGGTGCAGGGGTTGGAGACTGCAGCGGACGAAAACCTCGCCGCGGTTGAAATCCTCGGTGCTGGTTACGGTTTGCATTGGGAAGCCCTCGATGTGGACCTGTCCATCCCCGGCTTGATGGCGGGACTGTTCGGAACCAAAGCCTATATGGCCCGGCGAGCAGGACAGACCAAATCTCCAGCGAAAGCCGCCGCCGCCCGCGAAAATGGCCGCAAGGGTGGCAGGCCGCGCAAGCAGGGATGATGGTCGCAAGCTGAACCCATCGTCCCTGTCACAGCTGGTATCGAATTTGTGCTCGATGCTGTGTCTGCCTCCCTGCCCCGTTCCCTGACCTGCTTATGCACGGCCAGGCGGCAGCGGAGAAAAGCAGATGGACGGTTGGCAAGCTTTTGTCCGTAGTCTGGCCACTGAACTGCCCATCAAGGGGGCACATCAATTTGCTCTGCCAAAGAGCTTTCGAATCGTTTTCCACAATGAAAAAGGCGGGGCTTTCTGGTCGAAGAATTGTGGATATGCACGACCGTGAAGTTGCTCCTCTGACCATTCGGTTTCAGCTTCGGCGCGGCGTCTCTCAAAGTATTCGCGCATATCTTCTGAAACGGGTCGCCGTGATTTGGTCATGGTGGCAACTCTAGCACGAACAGGAAATGGCTTAAACAGCCTGGAAGAAATACGCCTTCAACCCGGACATACCTTGGCTCTGCCGCCGGCCTGTCAGCAAACCGCAACCAAGTCCGCTCTGCTGCCAGCCGGCAATTGTCGATTATTGCCGACCGCCCGCCCCGGCCTTCTTGCGCACCCAGCCCAGAAAGGCGGCATCGGAACTGCGGAGGCGTGGCCGGCCCGTCGCCAGCCACCATGAACGCCACTCCGCCTCCAGTGCGTAGGCATCTGCCCCCTGAATCAGGCGGCGGGCCTCGTCGAGTGCTTCGGGGCTCAGATGCGGCCCCTCCCCCGGAGCCAGAGCAACACGGCGTGGGCGCACATGGATCATATCGCCAGGCTCTTCGGCGAGCTCATAATCGGGCAGATGATCGGCCGCGATCATGTCGCGGACCATGCGGCGGAACACGCGCAGGGGCGAGGCCGATCCAGATTTGTGCGCCAGGACGGGCAGAGAGATGCGCCATTCTGGCTGATAGCCGCAATGCTTGCGCGCCAGTTCATAAATACGCCGTTCCAGTGGTTTGCGCAGCCGGAAATAGTCACGGCTGAGTGTTAGAACCGACTTCGACAACACCGCCCGGAACAGCCACTCCGCTAACGTGACTCGCACAGAAACCATCCGCCCTCCGCGCGTACGGCGCTGGATCTGCCAGGTTTCAATCAACCCAAACCCGGTGGTTTCCTCGATCTCGGCGGTTGCAATATTGGTGGTGATGCGCGTACCGGCCAGGCGCTCAAACGCGTCCACCAAGCGCCGATATCCATCACCGGAAGTCTCGCGATTGGTCGCGACCAACAGATCGTGAGCGCGCAAATGCAAGGTCCGGCTGATCGGCTGGCCGGCGTTAATCGCGGCCATCAGCTGGCTGATACAGTAGATCAGAATGTCTTTGTCAAAAAGCGTTGCCCGCCCCCTCACCGAAGGCGTCACGGTAACCTCCACGCCATTATGAGAATAGGAGAGCACTCGGAGATCCGCTCGCGTCGACAGCGAAAAAAGCGGGTGTTCCATAGAAGCAAGATCATCCTTCGGCAGTGCATCGAAGATGTCACAAATGAAGAAATCCGCCGTTGGATGCCTATCAGGCAAACGGCTCCCGCCTTGCTGTTTCGCGTGATCAGCCATGCCCCAAGCCTGCTCTTTTCTACTCGTTGTCTTTCGGGGTTTCGTTATCACCACTTTATGCCTCGACCCGGAAATACGTCCAGCTTTTCGAACCTGTTCATCGTGGGTTCAGAATCGTTACATCGTGGGTTCAGAGTCGGACGAGCGTGGGTTCGGAATCACCACAGCTTATAAATCCTCCAATTATCTCTTTCTGAACAAAGCTTTATAATACCATCGCTTTCCCGTAACTAATTTATAACCATTCAATAACACCAAAATTTTTCACGACACACGGATCAACTTGCCGAATACCAAGCTAAAACCCTGAGTTTGCAGAGAATACAGGCAAGTTTTGAGCGAATCACATCACACCAAAGCAGGAAAATATTCCCATATGCGTCGTTTTGGGGTACATACTTAAAAAAAGCGCACATGAGGCTCGTGATGGCACGTGACGGATCTTCTCCTTTGCCCCCCTATTTCAATATCTCTCCGGACGCTGCGATGGCCGATCTCGATGCTCCCCAGCAAACCGCAGACCTCGAACGTATTGCCCAGAGCTGCCTCCGCGGTCGTCAGGACCTGGCTTCTCGCGGGCTCGATGAAAGCGGCAGCAGAACCTTGAGGTTCTTCTCGACCTGGGAAATCACGCGTTACTTGATACCGATCGCAACAGCCCACTTTCGCCGCGTCCTCAAAGCTAACCCCGATCTCCCGCAAGGCCTTTCGGAAGTTGAAGGCGGGGCGAAGTGGTTCACCCTCGATGAAGTTCTGCGCCTCCGGGCGCATTTCGCCGCGGAGGGATCCAAAACCAAGGAATACCAGCCTTGGCGCCCCGAGGGATTGCCCGCCAAAATCGTCGCCGTCGCCAATTTCAAGGGCGGTGTCGGGAAGACGTCAACGGCCGCGCACCTGGCCATGTCAGCCGCTCTCGACGGCTACCGAGTGCTGGTCATCGACCTCGACAGCCAAGGCTCGATGACGTCGATGTTTGGCGGCACAGTGGAGGATGAATGGAAAACCATCTTTCCGTTGCTTGCTCGGCATTACGGGCGTCACCTCCAAGAGGATAACCGTCTACGGGCGCAGCGTAACGAAGCGCCCCGCCCCATCGATGATACGTTGGCGGATGCGTTGAAAATGAAAGCCCAGGACCTTGTCCAGAAAACGCACTGGCCGAATATCGATCTCATCGGTGCCCAGTTGAATCTTTATTGGTCTGAGTTCCAAATCCCGGTCTGGCGGATGGAGGCGCGAGGCTGGAAGCTGTGGGATGCCCTCACCGAAAGTCTCGAGGCTGACGGCATGCTCCAAGACTATGACCTGGTCTTTCTCGATACGCCTCCGGCTTTGGGGTATCTGACGATCAACGGGCTCGCCGCAGCGGACATCCTTCTTGTGCCTCTTGGAGCCTCGTTCCTGGAATTCGACTCTACGGGACGGTTTTTCGAAATGCTTCATGCGACATTTCAGTCAATCGAGGAGGGCGAGAACATGGCAGCGCGCGCCTTGGGGCGCGATGGGGTGCAGTTTGAGTGGGATGCGGTTCGGGCGCTGATCACCCGTTACGATGCCGGCCAGCAAGCTGAACTGGCCGGACTCATGCAGGCCTATCTTGGTCGTGCCCTCGCGCCACAGCGGCAGGATTACACCGCGCTCATAGGGCAGGCAGGAGAGCAGGTCAGCGGGATCTATGAAGCTGATTACCGGGATTTTAACCGGGAAACCTATATCCGTGGGCGCGAGACATTCGATGCGACATATGCGGCGTTCAAAAAGCTCCTTTTCGGGGTTTGGCGCCGCGACCAGCTGGCGGAAGCTCAGTCGGAGGCTGCCAAATGACCCCTGCCCTTTTGGCCTCTGCATCGATCAAATGTTTCGCGTGCGAAACATTTGCTACACTCCCTGACAGTTTTCGGGAGACACATCATGGCAAAGCGTAAGCGCCTCAACGGCCCCCTTCCAGACCAGCTCGCAACAGCTGAACCCTCTCCGGTTCGAACCGGAGCCTCAGCCGCCCCGATCGCCCGGGTGGCAGGAGAAACCTCCATCAACGCGGCGTTCAGTGAAGTGAGCCGGGAATTGATGTCAGCGCGAACCGAGGGGCGGCTGGTTGTACGCATTCCGCTCGACAGTATCGAGCCGTCCTGGCTGATCCGCGACCGCACCCACCCTGGCACGGAACGGGACCCGGATTTTGTAGCGCTTCTTGGCAGCCTGCGCCAACATGGTCAGCGCACACCTATTGAAGTAGTCCAGATAGAAGAGAGCCGATACGGGCTCATCTCTGGCTGGCGTCGTCTCACGGCACTGAAACAGCTCTTTGAGGAGACCGGAGAAAATCGCTTCGCAACCGCACTGGCCTTTCTGCGCCAGCCGGAAAGCTCGGAGGAGGCTTACGTTGCGATGGTCGAGGAGAACGAGATTCGTCTCGGCCTGTCGTATTACGAACGCGCACAGATCACCGCGAAATCCGTTGAGGCTGGGATCTATCCCTCGACCAAGGCCGCCCTGCAATCTCTGTTTGCCACGGCGTCACGTGCGAAACGTTCCAAGATCGGTTCGTTTCTGACCTTGTATCTTGCTCTCGAAGACAAGGTGCGCTTCCCACAGGCTTTGACCGAGCGGCTGGGTTTATCCATGGTGAAAGTCCTCGAGGCGGATAAAACGGCAGCCAAAAGGCTGCGCGCGCAGTTGGGAAAATCCCGCGTGGATAGCCCGGAGGCAGAGCAGAGCCTGCTCTCTGCGTTCATGGAGGCAGAAGGTGAAAAATCTGCGGGCGGAGATGGCGCATCTGAGGCTGCGCCACCATCCAACCCGTCCGCGAAATCCCCTTCCCCCGAAAGTCTTGGCTCTGCTGCGCCTGAAGAGGAGGTTTGCCCCGGGGTTTACCTCTCTCATAGCAAGGATACGCTCAAGCTGTCGGGTCCGGCAGTCGATTCTGAGTTTCGTGCGCAACTTGAGGCCTGGCTCAGGAGTAAACTGGAGGTCTGATTCCAAAGACCGGGGCTAATCCTTGGAGCACCCTCCCATTGCGATGCGCAAAAGATTCATAGGCGGTTTTTCCCAATGGCCTGATAGGTGTTTTCCATGCCAAAGGATTTGAACATTTCGCTATTCTCTTCAGCGAACGCGTCTAGTATGAGTTTGCGCTTTGTGGAAGAAAGCCGTCTTGCCGGCCAGTTGGCGAAGACGCGTTTTGCACGGTCCCGGACAGCTTTCTGAGCTGAGCAGGAGAACCCGATTCGCTTCGCGAAACGCACAGCTTCGACCACGGCTCCGGGGGCGGACGGATTTGCGCGTTTTGCCGAAGTGATCAGATCGCCGCTCAGTTCAATGGTGTTGAGCAGGGCTTTCAGGGGATCACAGTCTTCATATCGCCGGAGGTGAACGGCATTGGATCCGAATACCCTTTGCCACCTTTGCAACCAGTGCAAAAAGGATATTTCGCGGGAAATCCCCCGGGGGTTCGCAACATGTGTCCGCAGGGGGCGCGTGAAGTTGTTGCCGATCTTTCGGGCACTGTGATTATAGAAAGACAGGAGGTAATCATCCTGGCGCCGAACAAAGGCGATAATTTCCGTCTCTATTCCATCAAGCCCGTCTCGCAGGCACGTCAGCCCGTCTGGAGGAGAAACGAAGAAAGCCTCACTGGAGATCAATATTCGGTCTTGCGGATTTTGGTCGATGGCCTTGCGTAAAGCCATTATCTCTTGGTTCAAATCCGGAATGTCCCCTTTGGCGGGGTCTCGTTTTTTCTTGAGCGCAAAGGCTAAGCGATGATGTCCGAAATGATAGATATTTGATTCTGGATAAAGAACGCCATGTTCCGCCAATGTGGAGCGGTCTTTCCAGCAAGCACGCTGGATTGACGTCGTTCCGGTTTTGTGGGCCCCAATGTGAATAAAAAGCTTTGGCGGCATTCCAGGGGCTACACGTCAAGTGGGGATAGGTTCGCCCGGAACGCCTCGATTTCCGCGATCTTTTCCGGATGCTCGCTGCGAAAGCGGGTTGCGTAGTCGCTATTACGCGTCGTCGCGATTTTTCGATGTGCGCTTCTCATGTCTGGAATTTCCAGCTCGGCGGCCTTGGCCGGCCGCAAGATTTTGAGGAATCTTCCCGCCGTTGCTTCAGCGCCACTGGCTGTGATCTGTTCATAGCTCAATCTGTACGGTGTCACGTTGTTACGTTCAAAGAAGGCTTCACATACCCTCTCCTGATCCAGAACATGATCCAGCCAGCGCATGATTTCTTGGGCATCGTAAGTAAACTCCGCATCCGCCTTCTCGATATCGTCTTCTGCGCTCTGTGCGGCATGAAACACAGACGTGCGCACCGCTTTTGCCAGTGAGATCGCCTGGAGCACCATGTCTTCGCGCGTCAGGTAGAAAAAGGGCTGGCGCCGGGGGAAATAGGTCAGAAACTGCCCGCCCCCGCCAAAAACACGGCGCATTTGATAGATCGTTATCTCGTAGGAGAAGAAGCCGCCTTTCTTGTGCTTTCGCCGGAGCATCTTGATGTAGCCATCGAGATCCTTGGCATTGATGGCGCGCGTGATGTTGGGAACGAAGTTGGGATTGAACCACTCCTGCGGCTTGCCGAGCAGTTGCGTCTGGGTCAGGACGTCGGTCAGCCATGAAGACCCCGACCGCGGTGTGAAGATGATTCCAAAAGTGCGTGGCGGATCGCGTTTGTCCATGTCTTCGATGAAACGCGCTTCATCGAAGTCAGGATTTTCGAACAACGTGCCAGCTGCGGAGAGGTCGGACATTCTGGTTGGTCTTTCGTTGAAAATCGGACGTATTCTTAGGCCGATCCCAGGCGCATTTATCATGGTTCTCATGATGTCAAAAGTCGCTTGAAGCCTTTGTTCACCCCGTCTGCGCTCGTAGGGCTATCGCCGTTTGAATCACGCGCGCCGCGAGGGAGGCGGTGTCGCTGCGTGCCCCTTTCATTGGTACGATATGGCCGTTGGGGGCGGCGGTAACGGCCTCACCCTGAGCACCAAGGTCAAAGCTTATGACAGGCAGACCCGTCGCGAGAGATTCATGGGTCGTGTAAGAAAAGGTCTCTGGCCAGATAGAGGGAATGAACCAAATGTTGATCCCGTACCGCCGTATCAGAAAGGGGATATCCTCCAAGTCATAGTTTCCGTGACAGATGGTGCCAGAAGAAAGCCGGAATGCCGGATCGATACGTCCGAGCAGGACGAGTTCCGCATTTGGCGTGTCTCGAAGTAATCTTGATGCTGCCTGAAGCACCGCGGCGCCTTTCTGAGGGCCAATATTGCCGAGAACCCCTATTACCGTTCTGTCATTTTGTGGGGGAGCGACCTTAGGCACCAACTTCGTCAGTTTATGGGGGTGCACTTCTATCCGATGACGGGTTTCAGGATAGGCTGATATCGCAAGAGCACGGCTGTCTTTCGAGAACACGATCACCCGGTCCGCCTGTTGCATGAGTTTTCCCCAAGCGTGGCGCCATTCTTCGAGGGACACCTTGGTGCCGTCCATACGGCGGCTGCAATGGGCAGAGTCGTCCGATGACGGTGGCGGGACCCCACGATATGTCCCGTCGCGGTTCAGAAGCGTGTAGGACGGGCTTATTGGAAAGTAATCGTGGAATAGTACATCCAAGTGTTGGTCTTGCGCCACTCGGGCGAAAAAGTCTGGCAATTCGACCGGATCCGGATCCCCTACTGCGCAGGAATAAATGATGCGCCTGCGGTTGAGTACCTGCATAAGCCGCTCCACGGCGTCCAGATCGTTTGTTTGACCGGTGGTTGTTCCGTTAGGTGTCAGGACTTCAACTTGGCAACGCGCAGCGCCGCCGAAACGCAAGATAACAGCTGCGGCGGGTGAGAGGGCTTCCAAGCGGGCCTTGAGGTAATTTTCTGCACCACCGCCCATGGTGTGTGCAATAAAGACAGGAGTTTCGTGGAGATCATCAAGGCTGTCGAGATACGCCAATGCCAAAGCCAATCGCGGTGTTACTAACGGATCGTTCGCAATGAAACGTTGTACCATGGGGTCGTACTTCGGATAGCGCCTTGCGATCAGAGCATTGTTTTGAGCTATGCGTCGCCACTTCTCATCTGATCCAAAGCTTGCTCCACCGCGATGTTCGACAAAAAGGTTCGGCACTGCGACATGCAGGCCTCCCTGTGCTGCCGTCTTCTGGCACCAGTCGACCTCCTCGCCATACCCGCGCCCAAAAGCGGCGTCGAAGCTTGGACAACGCTGCAGGTAATTGAGGTTGATGGCCATGCAAAAGCCCACGCCGGTCGGTGCGACGACAGGTTGAGGTGGTCCGGAAAAGGTCTGGATGACGGCGTCCATGGCATCCGCCTGTCCAGTGAGCAGCGGTGTCGATACACACATCACAGGTGCTCCGAAAATTTCCGCGTCATTGGACATCGGGGTCGCCGTGGCAACTCGAGAACCGTCATTCCAGATTGGTTCCAGTAACCGGCTGGCCCAGCCCTTCGGTACCAAGGCATCGGAATTGAGCAGCACGACTGGAGACTCGAATCCGAGCGCGGTTTCGAAACCCTTGTTCACGCTTCGGATGAAACCAAGGTTCTCGGAGTTTTCCAGAAGGTGGATTTCACATCCGGCTTCCTGCTGGCCGCGCACCCAGTCCCGCAGCCAAGGACGGACGCGGTTATCGGTCGAGGCGTCTTCGATGACAATCAGTCGCCAGGGGATGTCGGTATGCTCCGTTATGCGTTGTAGGCACACCTGTACGAGCTCAAAGGCATTGTGAACGGGAACGATCACGGTCACGCTTGCGGTCTCCGGGGGTCGGGGGAGGGCAGAGACCTTTTCTAGTTCAGCCGCTTCGAGCGTAGCCGAACTGTCATACTCGAGAAGGTCGAGGGCCATTTTGACGCGACGTCTCAGCGTCGGATCTTTTCGCAAGGTTCCGGTGACAATTGTCGGAGATACCTGGAGCATACGCCAGAGATACCGCCGCCAAAGCCGCCGGCGAGCACGGGCGAACTCTTTTGTGCCGGGCATGCGCACACCCAGCTCTGTACGTTTGCCGTCGTTGATAAACGCGATGGCGATCTCGCTCGCATCAATTTTTGGCAATCGAATTTCGAAGCCAACATTCGAGTTGCAGCCCTGTGCTGCGGTCACGTCATTACGCTCTATCGAGGGTGTCCGCGTCCAGTGTTCGTTTCCGAGCCGGATGTTCAGGCTGTCGGCGAGGGTCCAGCCACGCAAATAAATGCTGCTTGGCTTCACGCTCAATTTCTCAAGATAGCCTATGAGAGCACCTTGATCATCTTCGATTCGTCTTGCGGGAATGTTCACTTCCAGATGATGGAAAGCGAAATATTCAAATACGCCTGTAAGTCTCTTGTACATGGCTTCGCTGTCCAGGGGTTCAGTGACATCTCGCCGGCCACGACCGAGGAGGAGCGATACAACGGAGGGCCATACGCTACAAGCGACCCAATAATGCGCTTATCCAAAGCGCCATGGTTTCTTTGGGATGTTGTCTATGGAGGCGAAGTCGAAAGAACGCCCTCAGGCGCGCAAGCAGGTGTGCGCTGCGCATGTCCGAGAATTCTGACAGGAGCCGGGCATTCTCCGGTGTGAACCGATGTGCTGATCTGCTCAACGCTTCGATGTTGACGTCATTCCAGTCCTTCATCTTGCCTTCCGCCAGCATCTTCAGCCGCATCAGGCGGCCGCGCAGTGTCTTGTTTGTCCCGAACTGGTTTGCGCCGTGTTGGCGATAAAAGAGTGTGGGCTCGTTGTCGAAAATGACTTTACCCCCGACACCGGTAATCATCTGATAAAGCCACCAGTCATGAGCAATTACTGTTCCGGCTTCGAAGGCCGCCTCCGTGACCAGTTCGGATGCGGCCGGGTTGAGCAGGATCGTATTGCCAGCTGCGATATTCTGTACCAGCGCGTTGCGAAACGAAGGGGGGCGGTGGAATTCCCGCGAGAGAAAACCGTCATCAAGAGAGGTACGGAACGCAATTGTGCGGCTGCAGAAGAGGGCAGGGCGGTCATCGTAGCCCCGCAAAGCTGCAAGACCGCGGCCTAACCGATCGGGTTTCCACACATCGTCCTGATCGCTGAATGCAATCCATTGCGCCCCTGCGGCATGGCGAATGAGGGCCATGAAATTCTCTGAAGCACAGTTGTACTCACAATGCAGGATTTCGACGTCATGTCCTGTAGCTTTGAAGCCTTCGAGAATGCGAAGGCTATCATCACTGGAGGCATCGTCACCTGCGACGAGCGTCCAGTTTTCATGCGTTTGGCCTGCGATACTGTTCAGCTGTTCAGGCAGGAAGGTTTCCCCGTTGAAAACCGCCATAAGTATCGTGATCTGTGACACCGCTTGAAAGCACCCTCGCTCGAGTTCCTGACGCCTAATGGCCAGTAACGGATTTTACTAAGAGTTCAAGTAAAGTCCAAGATGGGCCTGTATTGAACTGATGCGCGAAATGACGACTTTGTAATGCTCATGAAACACGCGATACCGGTTATCGTACTGAGACGAAGGATCACCATATGATGCGGACCAAAACACTAAGAGCGGAAAGTTATCTTAGGGCCGCGCTTGCAGCACTCGGTACGCAGGATGTAGCGGTCGATTGCGGCGCTAATGTCGGCAAGGTCACCCGGTCTCTAGCGGAAACGGGGGCATCAGTAATCGCGTTCGAGCCCGATCCGGTCGTGTTTGACGCCCTTAAGAATGATCTTGATGATAGGCCGAATGTCACGCTGCGTGCTGAAGCGGTCGGCACGGAAACCAGCACCGGGCGCCTTTTCCGCTCCCCCTACTATGCTGAGAATCCGCTTTTCGAGGCGGAGAAAAACACGATCTGCTCTGGAGCTCTGACCCGTCGAAAGGGCGGTGGGTGGCAGGCTATGGATACAGAAAACGTGATCGAAGTGCCGGTGATCGATTTGCCCAATCTCGTCCGAGACCTGGCGGCGCAGTATGGTCGGGTCTCGTTGCTCAAGCTGGATATCGAGGGCATGGAGGTGCCGATCCTCGAATGCCTAGAAGCACAGGGGCTCTTCGAACTCATTGATTTCACCGTGGCAGAGTTGCACCCGTGGCGCTTTCCCGACCAGAGAGCACGCATAGAGGCGCTACGAGAGCGCCTCGGAACGCGCTATTCGCCAGCCCATGTTAACTTGGATTGGGGTTAGGTTCCGTAGATTGTTCAATGAAAGAGTCCGGATATCTTCTCGAAACAGGTCCATTTTCGACCAGATACTTGGACTTGGTTCGTCGAGCTTCACGATGACAGCCTTAAACAAACGCCACTGCGGGCTTTTAACCGGCGTGTAGCAGGGCTTCCGGCCAAGCCGCTGCGAGCCTCGCTTCACTCTTGTTCTCAACAAGGGGAAAAAGTACTGCGTCACAAGGCGTGTGATGCACCAATGTTTGGACAGTAGATGTTTTCTATCCTGAAAGAAAAATTGGCTGAGCGGGCAGAACTCCAGAAGCTTGCGGAGAGCTTCGATGCGGAGTTTTATCGCCGCCAGCATGCAGAGCTTACATCGCTGTCGGACCGGGCTGCATTGAAGCACTATCTGTACGAAGGCTGGCAGCGGGGTTTTGACCCTTCGCTCGAATTTTCCACAAGGCGGTACCTGCAGGCCTATGGGGATGTGGCCAAAGCTGGTGTGAATCCGTTCCGACACTATTTGGAATACGGTCGAGCAGAAGGGCGCGATCCATCTCCGGCTCTTCCCTCGGACAAGGATCTGGAGGCCTTACAGCCACATTTCGATTTCGACTATTACCGGGCTGTTCATGCAGACATGAAAGAGCATCCCGATGAGTACCTTCTGAAGCATTTCTATTTCCATGGCTGGAAAGAAGGGCGGGATCCCTCACCTGAATTCTCGGTGACATTTTATCTCGAAAAACATACGGATATACGCGCGCAGGGCATCAACCCTTTCGCGCATTACATTCGTATTGGCGAGGCCGAGGGGCGCGTCAGTCGCCGTGCGATGCCGCGACGATGGCGGGATCTGACATCGGCCGACATCGACCGGCTCTTATTGTTATTTGAGGCAGAGTTTTATCGCGCTCAGCTCCCGCAACTCCAGGGTGACGCACGCACTCTCTTGCAACACTATGTCGAGACAGGTTGGGAGGAGGGCTACGATCCATCCACAGACTTTTCCACAACCTATTACCTCTCCTCCTATAAAAGCAGCTACGGAGTTTGTCCTCTTGTCCATTTTGCGCTGCGGCCCGCTCCTGAAGCTCGGCGATGCGTTCCCGACGGACCACGGCGACTGGTTCATGAACCCGATGCTGTTGTGCTCCCGAAACTGAGCTTCCCCCTGCCAGGTGCAGTGCAGGAGGATACTGGCGATGTTACGCCGCCCAGTGAAAGATCCGGAAACGGGCTCGATCTGCACTGGGTCATCCCCGATTTCGATCAGGGGGGCGGTGGTCATATGACGATCTTCCGCATTATTCGTCATCTCGAGAATTTTGGGCATCGCTGCACGATCTGGATTGATCGCCCGATCACCCATCACCTGACCGATGCCGCCTACCAGGACATAGTTCGCTATTTTCAATGTGTGGGCGCAGACGTGCGTTTCGTGCAGAACGGGTTCTATGATGCTGTCGGGGACGCAGCAATCGCGACCGGCTGGGCCACAGCGTATGTTGTGCAGGCGGCCCAAGGGTTCACCGGAAAATTCTACTTCGTTCAGGACTATGAGCCCGAATTCTATCCCACAGGAACTGAGCGCTATTTCGCGGGACGTTCCTATAGTTTCGATCTCGATTGTATCTGCGCGAGCCCCTGGCTGGAACAGCGTATGCGCGACAGGCACGGTCTATGGAGCCGCTCTTTTCATCTGGCCTATGACCATACGATCTATGGAATGTATCGGAATAAGCCTGACTTCAAGCGACGGCTGTCCCATGAGAATGGTCGTAGAAAGATCGCCGTCTATGCCCGCGAGCATACCGAGCGGCGCTGTGTCCATTTGGCGGTTCTGGCTTTAGCACGGCTGGCAGCCGATCGAGACGATTTCGAAGTTCATTTTTTTGGGCAGGAGAACCTGTCATTCCAGACGGCAAATTTCTCCGCATTCAATCATGGGATTTTGAGCGCTGAAAAGCTGGCGCAGCTGTACAATGAATGCGATCTGGCTCTGTGCTTCTCGGCCACCAATTATTCCCTTGTGCCGCAAGAAATGATGGCGTGCGGCCTGCCGCTTGTCGAGCTTGATACAGAGAGCACGCGGGCAATCTTTCCCGAGGGTGTGGTAACGCTGGCTGGGCCAGATCCTCTCGACATCCGCGACAAGATTGGCTCTCTCCTCGATGACACCGAGCGCTGTGATCGCCAATCTACAGAGGCGCGCAGGTGGGTGGATCAGTTCTCCTGGGAGGGGAGCGCGCGCGACATTGAAGCGGCCCTGGTCGAACGCCTGGGGGAACGGGGAGTAGAGCTTTTTGCGCCGGCACTGGCGCAGACTCATGAACCCCTGATGGATGTCGTAATCCCGACCTACAACGGTCTTGGTGAGGTGGAGCCGGTGATCGAGGCGCTGCGGGGGCAGCGCCTTCGGGACGCCATGCAAATCCATTGCATCGACTCTTCCTCTACCGATGGAACCACCGAATGGCTGCGCAGCCAGTCTGATATTGCCCTGACGGTGATTGATCAGGCCGAGTTCCAGCATGGCCGTACCCGAAATCAGGCCGCGGCATTGGGTCAAGCTCCACTGATTGCTTTTCTGACTCAGGACGCGTTACCGGCTGGGCAGGATTGGGCCAGCGATATCGCCCGGATGATGAGGCATTATCCGCATGCCGCAGGGCTTTTCGGCCGTCATTTGCCCTACCCGGATCACTCGCCCTTTGTGCGCCGGGAGATCGAGCGGCATTTCGACAATCTTCAGAGCAAGCCCTTGGCGGTATCAAAGGACACAAATCCGACCCGATGGGATAGCGGAGAGCGCGGTTGGCGGCAGTTTCTGCACTTTTATTCAGACAACAATTCCGCGATGCGGCGTTCCGTCTGGGAGCAGATGCCATATCCGGAGGTCGATTACGGAGAAGACCAGGTTTGGGCGCGTGACATTATAGAAGCCGGTTACACCAAGCTCTACGCTCCCACAGCGGCCGTCTATCATTCACACGATTATAGCCCCGAGGAAACGTACAAACGTAGCTACGTAGAGGGGGGGTTTTTCTATACGCAGTTCGGGTACGAGCTTGGCCCGGACACCGAGGAGGAGATGGAGAAGCTGATTGCGGCCCAATGTGAGGCCGCCTCTGAATGGGGGCACCGGAATCAGGTGTCCGAGGGCGAGATTGCCCGGTACCGGAAGGTTTTGGCCAGCAAGAATCGTGGTTTGCGGGACGGGCGGTTGGCTGCCATGGCTACGCTTGTCCACGAGCCGAACTCGAATTCGGAAACTTAGCCCGAGCAATGTGACCGAAACTATCCGAGCTCAAGCGGTCTTGCTTGTTCTGCCAGAAATTCTCGGACCAAAGCTCCCCTCGCTACACATCGCGGAGCCAGAAAACGGTAATCAGGATTTTGTGTCGGGAAGCTGTTTTTTGCGAGCAACTACTGTTGTTGCGGAGGCAACTTTGAGTTCCACGTCCTTGCCAAGCCTGTAGATATCTAAATTCGGGTTGGCATGATAGCGCAGACGCATGAAGTCACCGACGCTCATGTTCAGCATTTTTTCGCGGGTCGCAGGGGCCAAGCCGGCAGCATATTCCCGGATGATCCAGGTCAGAGATGTGATGGGGTGCTGATGACCATCCACAAATTGTTCCACCTCTTCGACCTTCTCCTGATACAGCTTGAGGTGCCCTTGTCGGGTCATATTATAGTAATGTGAAGGGTAACCATGTTCCGGTTGCAGGAACGGCACGCCGCTGATCAATAGGCCTCCGGGCTTCAATACGCGCAATATCTCTCGTGCACAGGCAAACGGATCATCGACGTGCTCAAGCACCGCGAAAGTGCAAACCATATCGAAACAGTTGTCGCAAAACGGGAGTTCCTGCCCTACACAAATCACATCGGTGGATGGATAGTCGAATATCTCCATATTGATGATATCAGCCCGGTCGGTCATGCGTAAACCAGCGCCGAAATCAAGTGCCATGAAGTCCGCACCAACTTTCTCTTTTTCGGTCTTAAGACTTGTTTGAAGTAATTGAGAATAGGCGTGTGCAGATACACGATCTCCCTTCTCTTCCAGTCGCCCTGAGAATCCATACGATTCCGGAATGAGATACAGAGCATCTACGCCGGTTTGATCGAATGAAAGCCCATCTTCGAATACGATCGTTTTGCTATTCGCTCGCGCCAGCGGCGCTCCTCCGCCTGGAGAAGCAATATTGGCTAGTATCCAGTCACGCTTGAATTTCTTGATCTCGGGAATGCGTGGCCTAGCCTCGGCATGCCAGGCCGCAAGGCTTACCTCTAGACTTGTCGATCCCTCGCTGCCGTCGGGCAATTCAAACTTCAGCTCCACGCAACGGCCTTGATCGTTTAATTCAAGCTTGGTCATATCGAGATAGACAATAAAGCTGAACTGGTTTGGTGGCGCGTTCCGCTTGTTGTCACGCTGGACTTTCAATGGAACACCGTTCGCTGTTACAATAGGCCAGAGTTTGCCGTATTCGATACTATCAAAGTCAACCGGATGCTGAAGCCATCCTCGCAAACTTTGATAGTTAGTTTTGATGATCTGGCGAGCGGGTTCTTCAATACAAATTTCCATTGAGTGTTTCATCAATCAGGCCTCTTGGTGATGGTTTGGGTGAGGTTGTATTGATAGCCAAAACCCTCGAAGTCCTTGGCGTAAATTTCTTCGACTTTTTGTTTTAATGCTGGAGTATAGAAATGCGCAATGCGATCTTGTGCCTGAGTTTTGTGCGGCGCGCGCTGAACCAATGCTGGCAATACTCCGTCTAAATATGAATTTAGACGCTCAAAGTCCTGTTCGAACTGCTCGAACTTGCCGATCAAAGTGTAGTTGATGATGTGCGGCTTCAGAATTCTACTTTGAGGTCGCCAGTGACGATTCCACTTGCCGCGTTCTGCGCGATGCTCATGTAGTAAATCGATGAATGTCGAAAAACTGATATCCTGTTCCAGGTTTAGTCCCATCTGACGATAGAAAATCTTCGCTTCCTGTCGACGCTGCGCGATTTTATCGAGATAGCATGACAGGATGCGCGAGTAGGGGTTTCTTACAAAACAAAAGCGAAGATAATCATCTGAGGTCAGTGTGGTTTCAAACATCTCGAGCGGTAGCTGGTAGGGTTTAACCAACGGACTTTCTGTTATTCGTGGATGTCTTGGTGCTTTTTGGGGTGCTGGAGTGCCCTCAAGAGCCAGTGTATGGAGACAGTATTTAAGGGATGTAGACCCAACTTTTGGGTTTTGAATGAACAAATAGCGATGTTTGAGAGATATGTTGAATAGGATGTCAAGCTCTTGTCCGTATGCTTTCTTCACCCGTTCACTGTTTGGGGTAGCCGTTTCGTGAGACATTTGTTTTCCCTCAACCAAGCTGTCATGACCAGAATTTGGGGATAGGAAAATCCCTTGCTGCAAAAAGCTTTGCCTGGAATTGTGGTAATAGCTCATGTTGCCTTGACCGCCTCGCGCAGCTGGTCGATCTCAGCGTTGTAATGTCGTACTAGCGCCGCGAGCGATCCGGCAAAGGGGCAATCATGATCAAGTAGGTCCAGATTCCCGGTCTTCGGGTAACGGCTCCAGTCCGGTTGTAACTGGCCTGGTTCAAGTTCGGGCCGTCGCGCGATGAGTTCCTGGTTGTCTGGCACAAAGCGGGCCTGGATGGTCTCTCCCATTGCTCGGTCAAGGGTCAGCTTCTGTTCCACCGGCAGCTGGTCGAGGACGCGAAAATCGATCCGCTGCGAGGTGCCGCTTTCTACCAGCGCGTTGATCATCGCCATCACCCGTATGTCAAGCGCCTCGTTCACGCGTGCAGGGGAGGGGAGACCCTTTACATCCAGTCCAACATGGGGCGCCAACCACGCCAGGAAATCAGGTTGTTTTTTAAACGGAACACAGGTTATGGACGATGCTCCGAACACCCCTTCCCACATGCCTATCAGCCGGTTGTAATCGTAGTAGATGTTCTGGGGTGTGACTTGGTCAAAGAAGCCGCGCCGGACGGTGCCACCCACTCGAGCCTGCGTAGAGGCCAGCGAAACGGCAACTTCAACCTGTGGGCGCAGATGAACAATCACTTCAACCTCATCAAACGTGGGCGCCAGAAACGCACGCAGCCTCTCCACCTGTTCGACAGTACGAAGGCGGGAATGCAGATGCTCGCTTGAGAGGAGGCATAGTCGTGCCTCGGGGCTGGCTTCCAGCTGTTGGCCCAGCCGGGTTTCGACATCGGCATAGAATGCCTCCATCTCCTCAGAGGTTGTGATCCCCAAATTTCTTATCCCGTCGTCGAACGTCTCCAGGGAGAGTGCATACATCGAAATGAAGCGGTGACTTTCATTGCCAAGTTGGTCGGGGTAGAAAATGCCCTGATGCAGAAGGGCTTCACGGTTTCGATAACAGAAGCGCTGGAAAGATGTGGTTCCTGTCTTCTCTGTCCCGATATGAAGAACAAGTTTCATCCAATCGCCTCCCGTTGACCCCCTTCCAATCAACTTCATTGGTGGCGGGGCTGACGACAAAATCCTGAAGTTTTCATGCGTTCGGTCCCGGTAGCAGGTTTATCACCCGGGCCAAAGCGGATTGTGCCACGGCCGAGCGCTTCAGCTCTCCCGGAACGCTTTGGCGAAGTAATCTGTCAGCGGTTTGAGCAGATATGCCATCGGTGTGCGGTCTGCCGTGCGTATGAAGGCATCAACCGGCATACCAGGGACGAGGGTGGTACCTTCCGGCAGCTTGGCCATCTCACCATCGTTAAGTATGATTTCTGCCTTGTAGTATCTGATGCCGGTTTCCTGGTCGCTGAACGCGTCTGGAGAGACTTTCATCACGCGACCCGACAACTCAGGTGTCTGGCGTTGGTTGAGGGCCGAGAAGCGCAAGGATACATTCTGTCCGGGGTGCACCTCATCAATATGGATCGGGTCTACCCGAGATGAAATAACCAACGGCCGGTCCTGAGGAATGATGTAAAGCAGTGGGTCCGCTGGCCGGATCACTGAGCGTGGAGCAAAGACCGACATATCGTAAACGATACCGGCAACCGGGGCGCGAATCTCCAAACGGTTGAGCTGCTCTATCAACGATTGGCGTTTTTCGAGAAGTTCGAACTCTCGGTATTGCAGGTCCCGCAACGTAGTGATCGCCTCTTCCTGTCGGGCGCTTTTGATCCGCAGAATTTCCAGCTGCATCTCGGTGATCTTTCCCTCGGACTGTGCCTTGTTGGCCGTCAGTTCGCCAACCTGTCCTTTCAGGCGCGCTTGCTCCCGTTTCAAGGCAACCACACGCGAGGACTGTGCCAACCCGCGGTCGAGAAGAGATTGTTGGCTCTCCAACTCCTCGGAAATCAGTTCCAGCTGAAGCGTCAGCGCTTCCTGCTGTGCATCGATGCCGGTGATCTGGCTGTCGATCTGCTCACTTCGTTTTCCCAATTGTTCGATCTGTTGTTCCATCGAGGTGGCTCGAGCGGCAAGCAGACGTTCCTGCCCTGCAATCAGGTCCGCTACAGTAGGCTTGGTTTGCGCAGCTTCGAGTAGGAATGGCGCAAATTCAGCGGTCATACGCTCGTCACGTTCGGCTTCCAGACGGCCACGCCGCGCCATCACCTCGTAAAGCTGGTTCTCTGTGATGGTGAGCTGTGACTGAAGGCTGACCGGATCGAGACGGATCAGCGGCGATCCAGCCTCGACTGTCTCTCCTTCTTCGACGAGGATTTCCGTCACAACACCGCCATCGGGATGCTGCACCACCTGCCGGTTCTGTTCCACTTCGATCTGTCCAGATGCCACAACCGCGCCGGCGATCTCCGTCATGACGGCCCAGGAGCCAAAACCACCTACGAGAACCAGAACTCCCAGAACTCCCAAGAGCATCTGGCCGCGTACGGAAACCTTTGTATCTTGCGTCACTGCACGCCTCCGGAGGCCTTGGCCGTGGTGATTTGCTGATAGTTGGCCGTTACTTTGCGCAACACCTCGTCTTTCGGGCCAAAGGCCGTCCGCAGGCCGTTATCGAGCATCAGGAGTATATCGCATTCCTTGATCGCGGCAGGGCGGTGCGCCATGATCAAAACCGTTTTCCCTTCCTTTTTCAGTCCTTGGATGGCCTTATTCAGCGCATTGCTGCCTTCGTTGTCCAGATTGGAGTTTGGTTCGTCCAACACAAGGAGGACCGGATTGCCATACATGGCACGTGCCAGACCGATCCGCTGGATCTGCCCACCGGACAGTCGCGAGCTGGCTGTCGAAAGCGGGGTATCATACCCTTTGGGAAGTTTCATGATCATTTCATGGGCATCGGCTTTCTTCGCGGCGTCGATCACTTCGGAATCATCCGGGCTCAGCGAAAGCCGCGCGATGTTCTCAGCGATTGTACCGTCAAAGAGCTGCACTTTCTGAGGAAGATACCCGACATGCTGGCCCAGTACCTCGGGGCTGTACTGGTCAAGCGAAGCTCCGCCAAGCCGCACTTTGCCGCTCATGGGTGGCCAAACTCCGGTCAGAACACGTGCCAAGCTCGACTTGCCGGCCCCCGACGGACCGATCACGCCAACAGCCTGTCCCGGCTCCACTGCGAAACTTAACGCACGCAGGGCCGGTTGGTTCTCCCCAGGCGGCATGACTGTGACTTGCTGCAGCTCCAAACGCGCTGCAGGACGCGGCAACTTCGTCCGCTTGGCTTCGGGTGGGACGGTGCTCAACAACTGTGCGAGGTTGTTCCAACTCTTGCGGGCCTGTTGCACGAACGGCCACTGCCCCACCAGGGTCTCGACCGGAGCCAGAGCGCGCCCCAGTAGAATGGACGCGGCGATCATCGCGCCGGCGGTCAGTTCGCCTTCAAGAACGAGGTAAGCCCCCAGAGCCAGCATGGCCGATTGCAGGAAGAGGCGCAGCGACTTGGTGATGGATGTGAACGCTCCACCAAGATCGGAGTAGGAGAGGGTGTTCTTGAGCGCCTCCTTGCGACTGATCTGCCATCGGGCAAAGGCCGCATCCAGCATACCCATGCTCTGCACCATTTCAGCATCTCGACGGATTTCGCTGGCAACCTTCTCCGATTGTACAGACGCAGCCCCGGATTCCCCGACCGGCTTGCGCGTCGTGATCTGGTTGATCAGCGCGAAAACGACCAGAAGTGTGCCCCCCACAAGAGCCAAGATCCCGAGCCAAGGATGAAAGAGGGTGATCCCAAACAGAAAGATCGGAGTCCAAGGCGCATCGAAAAACGCCATGAGGACCGGCGAGGTCATCAGTTTTTGAACCGTTTCCAGATCCCGCAGCCCGCTTGTGCTGACCTGGTCGGGTGCTACAGCCGATTTGCGCACAGATGCCTCGAAGACTCTGCGGTCAAGGTATTCTTGGAACCGCGCACCAGCTCGGCCCATGATTCGACCCCGCGTGAAATCCAGAATGCCCATCATCCCGTAGAGAAAGGCAACAATCGCGATGAGCGCTACCAGGGTGGCTTCCGAACGACTGCCCAGAACCCGATCATAGACTTGGAGCATGAAGAGCGGGCCGGTGAGCATCAGAAGATTGACTAAGCAGCTGAACAGCCCGACCGCCCAATAGAGATGGCGGCTTTGGCGCCTCGCCGCGCGCAATTCTGCGCGCCCCTTTTCGTCCTCGGGTCTGCGTATTTGCATTCTTGCGCCTGCACCTGATCGTAACTTTTATATGTTCGGGAGATTGGAAGTCCCGCCAAAGATCTTTCGCGGTGTCCCGCAGATCACCGCGACCGGATCGGGCGTCCCTTAGCAGCTAATCGAGAACCGCGCCAGCCATGATCACAACCGAGATCGTCCGACAAACGTTTGCGATAAGGGCAGACCACCCTCGGCTTCATTAAGATTCCAGGCCCACGCTGTCCCGTTGAACCCTCGTCTTATTGTGCTTATAGGCAAAACACTTTTCGGGCCGGAGAGAACCCCGCATGAGCCAGTCTGATCCCGCCTGCGCGCCACTCGCGCTGATTGTGCCTGCAGATGACATGTCGGCGGCATTGAAACTCGGCCTGCCGACTGCGCTGCTTTCGGGCAGTACTGAGGCGGGGCGCCTGGTGCTGACAGAGGCAGGAGCGATGCTGGTGCCCAGTGCCCAGACCACGCGCGTCGCTGGCTGTCTCGCGCTCACCTCAGACACCTTGCCGTCTGCCAGGACAATCATCGAAGCCTGGACCGAGACCACAGGCCTGGGTCTTCCACTGATTGATATGAGCGAGGAGATTCCCTCCGCCCGTGCGGTCGCAGTTTTGCGTGAAACAGCGCGCTTATATGGCGAGAGAATGCGCAAGCTCGCACTCCAAAATGCTGAACTGATGGAGATGCTGGCCTTGCTGCGGGTTGAACACGAGGACCAGGGTATTGCATTGCGCAAAACCCGGAACTTCCTTCTGAAAACGGTGGAAAGCCGCCGGTGGCTGGCTCAGGCGCATGGCCCTTTATCACGCGACACGCCGAGCCAGTTTCGTCTTGCCCCAAGGGTGACGTTGATACAGCGGCTGGCCGCGGGAAGCGCCGGGCTCAGCGATCTCGGTGTCTTCCTGCCTGATCAGCACTGGCCTCAAACCGGAGTTCTGCGCGTCCGGCTGCATTTGGTGGAAAGCGACATGGTTAAGGCGAGCTGGGATATACCAGCGGCAAAACTGGCGCCGGGATGGCTGCGCCTGACATTGCTCGATGCGCTGGAGGATGATGATCAAACCTTGCGTCTCGAACTGAGTTGGGAGGGGACAGAGGCGCTGCTGTTGGGGGCTGGTTTGCACCACCCTGACCCGGTCCTCTGCGCCGATCTGGCCGGAGAACGGCAAAGTCAGCTCTTGGCGCACCGGATCTGGAAGTACATCCCCGGTGCGCGCGCGCCGCTCCCGGCGGACGGGCACTGGACGGCTTCGTCTGGTGTGGCTCCCGTTTCCATCGATCCGGAGCATCTCTCACAGGCGCTGCCTGTCGATCCAGACGGCTCCCGCGTGCAGTATTTTCCGAACCTGGAGGCATTGCAGGTGCATCCGCAGCCGGAGGGGCTGAGTGCCGCGCGCCTTGCCGGGGTTGTTGCGCCCGGTCTCCGCGAGATTACCGCCACTATCGGGGGGCGGGACGAGCGGGTGCCGGCAGTGGAGTATGCGCTGGCGGTGGCCCCGCATCACCCTCTGCGCGAGATTGGCGATCTGGTGGCAGACTGTGCGCGACGGGGGCATATGTCAGACTGGGTATGTCTTTCAGGTGATCGGGAGGGTGACCTGCGCCTGATCCTGCCTGAGCCACTGAAGCAGGTCTGTGACCTGTTTCTCGTTACCCGGCTGGCGCCCCGCGCCGCCCCGGCCTTTGGATGGGCCACTTTCCGCAATATTCGTATGATGGCGGGGCCGGCATGAGCGTCCCGCCCCGCCTGGCAATCGTCATTCCTGTGTATGCGCACCCCATGCTGGTGACCGAAGCTCTGCAAAGCGCACTGACCCAAGAGGCGGAGTTTGGAATCCATATCGTTGTGGTCAATGACGGCTGCCCGCACGCAGAAACGGATACGGTGCTTTCCTCGTTTGCACTGGCCTATCCAAAAAGGATCACCTGCCTGCGCAAGCCCAATGGCGGGCTCAGCTCGGCGCGCAATGCCGGTATTACGCATGTGCTTGAGCATATGCCATCGGTCGGGGCGCTATTCATGCTTGATGCGGATAACCGCTTGCGCCCGACGTCGATGGCCAAGGCCATGGCCCAGCTTGACGCCCATCCGGAGGCGGGCTGGGTCTATCCCTCCATCGACATGTTCGGCATTCCTGCCAGGTGCGACTATGGAGGGCCTTACAGCCGCCTCATTCATAGCGAGATGAATGTCTCGGAAGCTGGAAGCCTAATCCGTCGCGAGGTGTTCGAAGCCGGTGTGATGTTCGACGAGGATTTCAAGCAGGGCTTCGAGGACTGGCATTTCTTTCTCTCGGCGGGGGACGAGGGATTCGTTGGCGTGAATCTTGAGGATTTCGGTTTTTTCTACCGCAAGCGTCCGGAGAGCATGCTGGCAAATGCCGACCGTCACCGCGATCGTTTGGTGGGACAGTTGCAGGCAGCACACCTGGATCTCTATCGGCCGGCCACGCAATTGAGACTCGAGCATGACGAAGCTCCACGCTATGCGCTGTGGTGCTCGGGTCGTGACGAAGTGCGTCTCGTGACGGATCCGAATCAGCCCGGTCAGATCATCAGCCAAGCGGAGTATGTCCGCATGTGGTGGCATAGCCGCACGGCGCCGGCGCAGGTTCGGGTTCCCCCCTTCCTGTTGGTTACCTCTGAGGAATTCCTGACTGGCTTGTCCGAGGCGGGGGTGGTGCATTGGGCACTGTGGCGGCTGGAGAGCATGATCGGGGCGGACGAGATGGTATGCGCGCGCCTAGCCGCGCCGTCCCGGCCGGGGCAGATCGCGTCGCATCCCTGTACCCCGCGCTCCGATACAGCAGCACTCTGGATGCTTGGAGCGGAAGCCGTGGCGACGATGCTCAAGGGGTCAGTCCCGTTGCTCTTCGATGATGTGTCAGGGGAGAATGGCCCCCCTTGCTCCGGGCTTGCCCTGCGTATGGAGATACCTGAACCGGCAAGGACGCCTCCTCCGCTTGCTACGGAGGCTCTGCGCGAGGCCCTGATCAGGCTTCACGAATCTGCCTATCGCGCAGCGGGGCAAAGACGATGGGGCTGGCGGCAGCCTTCGATCGCCCGACGCGGCAAGGAGCACCTGATTCTACGCAAGACTTTTGGCGGTGTCCCTCCTTTGCCGCGGCGGCCGGAAGCAGGGCGTGAGCTTGGCGTGGTCGTCACCAGCACGGAAACTGCGGGACTTGCCGACGTATTGAAAAGAGTACAGGCGGACCGGGCGCAAGGTACTCAGGTGACGCTCTTTATGATGGCGGAAAGCACCGGTCCCAATTTTGCCGGATTGCGCGAGCAGATCGATCGTGTTGTTCTGTTGGGCGAGAATGGCTTTGCCGGGCGCGACGTCACGCGGCGCCACTTCAACGGGGTCGCCTTGCCCGGCTCCGCAGATGTTGCGCTGGATGATCGTGCGCTGGCTCTCATGGCAGGGCTCGACACCGTTTATGTGGTGTCTTGTCCCGAGACGTCCCGCTTGATGGGGACGGTGCGCCGGCAGGGGGGTACAACCGTACTCTATATACTCGACCAGGATGCGGACGACGCGCCGGCATTGGCTCTGGCCTACGAGTATGCCTATGATCGTATTGTCGTGCCTGACAGTCGGTCCGTGGCACTTCTGCACGCGCAGGGCTTGCCTGCCGCGAAGCTGAAAAGCATGTCGTCCTCATGATGCTGTTGCCGCCCCTTTATGCGGGATACGGAGCCCGTCAGGCCGCAGTTTAAGGTCCAAGATGACTTCAGGGCCTTCTGAACCTACCGCATAGCCTTTTTATTGTCGCAGCCACATTGCCGCCACACTGTTGTATCTCTGCCTCACCGTTCGCCCTTTCCGATCACCGACTAAATTACAATGAACTGTTGCTTGAACCATGACCTGAATTGTTTTTACTGTCCTTCGCAGATACTCACGATATGTGGGTTGGGCAGGATACCCAAATGGCATTTGCCCGATAACGAGGGGAAGAAAGCTCTACTTGGTTCGTAAGCCTTTGTTTATTGACAGGTGAGCCAAGTGATTGATACTTGCGAAGAGACCTATGTTACGGCGCGTTTCGCGAGAACATAAGAGTGGCTTAAAGCTAGGAGAAAGAAATGGCTGACATTACCGGTACGACAGGGGCGGATATTCTGATTGGTACCCCCGGCGACGACATCATCGACGCACTTGCAGGCAACGACGAAAGCTACGCCGGGCCGGGCGACATTGGCAATGACATCGTCTCTGGTGGCGATGGCGACGACCGGCTTGGTGCTGGCGCGGGAGACGACATTGTCCTCGGTGACAACCATGACGGCGCACTTGACCTCGGTATGATCGGCGACGACGGCTCCAACGAACTTTTTGGTGGTGATGGCAACGACCTCCTGATCACCGGCGGCTACTCGAACGACGGCACAGATGCTTCTCTGGCCGGTGCGACGGGCAACGCTTATGACGGCCTGATCACAGGCACCGGTAATTCCATTGCATGGGCCGGGACGGGCAATGACATCGTCTACGGCGCAGGCGGCAACGACACGCTCGGCGGCGGCGACGGCAATGACGAAATCAACGGCGGCGGCGGCGACGACGTGATTTATGGCGGCACTGACAATGGTGTGGACATTCTCCGCGGCGGCGACGGCAACGACCTGATCTTCAACGGTGGCGGCAACGACATCGTCTTCGGTGGCGACGGCAACGATACCATGTGGGGTGGCGCAGACGACGACATCATCACCACCGGCGCTGGCGCTGACGTGGTCGGCTTTATTTCCGGCAACGGCCATGACACCGTGACCGACTTCACCCTGGGTGAAGATATTCTCGATCTTTTTGCGACCGGCCTGTTCGCAAATGCCTCGGAGGTAATCGAGGCTATGACCGACACCCCCAACGGTGTCGTTCTGACGATCGATGCAAATACAAGCGTGACTTTCGAAGGCCTGACCGTGGATGATTTCAGAACCACGACCGACGCCTGGGTCAACGTATCCGGTACTGCAGAAGGGTCTCCGGCTGGTGGCACCTTCATCTACACTGCGGGCGCTGACAATTTCGTCGGTGACGTGGGCGATGATACGTTCATCGGCGGCTCAATTGTCGCGGGTGGTGTCCACACTGTGGGTGCGGCCGATCAAGCCGATGGCGGCCTGGGTGACGATAGATTTGAGGTCATCCTTCAGAACAACACCATCATTCCGAACCTCACGGATATCGAGACCGTTTCAGCGCAGGCTCTCGGGGGCGCGCCGTCTCTCGTGAACCTGGTCAATGCCGGTGATGTCGAAACGCTCGTGAATGATCGCTCGACCGCCCTGCTGAACTTCACCAACGTTCAGGCGCCGGTGAATGTGGTCGTGAACGAGGCCACCGGGAATACGAATGTTCGGTTCGCGAACAATGCTGACAACAACGGTGCAGCAACACAAAGTGTCGAGTTCAACAGCACGTCCAGCATCACCACTTTCGACTACTTGTCCGGTGGCGCGCCGACCACTCTGGAGGCGGTGTTCAACAACTCCAACGGTGCTGGCGTAAACTTCTTCGGAAATGTTGGTGATTCCGTTACCACTGTTGATCTTGAGCTGAACGGCTCACCCTTCAACATCACTGGTGGTCCTGGCGGCACCCTGAACGGTGTGAACGGCACCGGGGGTCTCGCAAGCCTGATGCTCTCGGGGTCCGCAGACGTTACCAGCGCCCGTGCGAACAGCAACGATATCTTCAATGACGTGACCAATGTCGATGCGACGGGACTGACCGGAACGCTGATGCTGGATCAGCTCAATGCCGACACTGGCATGACCTTCCTGGGCGGTAATGCTCAGACAACGGTTGTGGCGTCCAACGCGCTTGGTGCAAACAACGACGTTACGTTCGGTACGGATGACAACGACCGTCTTGTGCAGTCGGCCACCAACCTCAATGGATTTGACAGTGCTACGGATACCGGCGGTTCTGCCGATATCTGGGAAGTGCATCACACCGGTGGCGCAACGATCGACTACAGTGGTGGCCCGCTCCTGGCTGCGGCCAACAACACGTCCGGTTTCGAAAACCTGGTTGTGGATGTTTGGGACAACACCTCTGAAAATGTCCTGATCGATAACGGCCTTCTGGGCGGCGATTTTGACGCGATCATTATTCAGGACACATTCTCGGAAGCCGGGGGTCCCCTCGGAGCAGGTGATGTGGATGCTGATGTCAACAATGTCACCATCCTCGGTCTCGACGAGAACCGGGATGTTGTGGTTGCTGCAAACTCGTTCAACGATATCACTCTGACAGCAGCGCCGGGTTCCGGCCCGCTTCAACTGCATCTTCTGGGCTCGAACGATACGGCTTCCGGCGATCTTCCCCCGGGCTTCGGTGATGACATCACTGGCAACAATATCGATGTGACCGGCGCGGATCTCGACATCTTCCTCAACGATGACAACGCTGATCTGGGTATTGTCTCGCTCGATCCGGGCGGAACGGTCTCCCTTTCCGGCGCAATCACCGGGAATGTAAATGTTGAGGTGGACACCGATGGTGCCACGATCGATGCGACCGGCCTGACCACGGGCGGTGGAAACTTCCTTGGTGCTGCGAACCCTGGTGTTGATAGCATCAACGTTCTCGGCACGGATCAGTCTGATGTTATTGAAGGCACGAATTCGGACGATATTCTGGAAGGTAACGGTGGCGACGACATCCTCTCCGGGGGCAATGGGAACGACATCTTGGACGGTGGCGACGGTAACGACGTCATGAATGCCGGCTCCGGTGTGACCACTGCAATCGGTGGTGAGGGGAATGACGGCCTGTTCATCGACGACAGCAACTTCACCTCTGCCGATGTCTTCGACGGTGGTGCTGGCTTCGATACCATGTTCGTGAACCAGGATGCTGGTGCGATCGATCTGCGTGATGGCCGGTTCAATGGCCTGAACAGTGTTGAAGAACTTCAGTTCAACGGCAGCGGCAAGGTCACACTCGACGGGATCGCTAACGGTGCCTCCATCAATACAATCACTAATACCGGTGCGTTTGGCTACACAGATGTTGCGATCGGGGATGGGTTCTCCGGCCCGCTGACCGTGAACACGGATGGGGCTTTCGATTATGTCCTCGCCGCTGGTAGCCCGCTGTCCTTCGGTGGGACTACCGGGACCAATCTTGCGCATAGTGCCGAACTGACGGTCAACACGGTGACCAGCTCGCTCCCCGGCAGTTTCTTCCAAGGCGGCACCACCGCCAATGATGTGTTGAACGTTACGATCGACGGCGGCGGCGGTGTTTTCAATTTTGGCACCAACGGCTTTGAAACCATCAATATTCTGGATGATACAGCCGGTGTCGCACTGTCTCAGACCCTGACGCTGAACGATGCTCTGTTCACCCAGACCGTCGCAGGTGGCGGCACGGTTCCGATTGTTCCGGTCATCGATATTCAGGATAGTGCGAACGATAACATCACCATCGATGGCACCAACCTGACCGGCACCAACAATGTCGACATCGATCTTGCCGGCGGCAACGACGTTCTGCTCGGCTCGAGCCAGGCAGACGACGTGTCCGGCGGTGCCGGCATCGACAACCTGTCCGGGAACGGCGGAGACGACAACCTGTCTGGTGGGACGGGTGGCGACATCCTCAATGGTGGTTTGGGCGCTGACAATCTCGATCTCGGGGCCGACAGCGATGCAGACATTGCCGTTTATAATGACGTGCTCGAATCTTCGGCCGCGAATGTTGACACCATCTCAAACTTCGTCAGCGGGACGGACACGATCAACATCAACGAGAACGTCATGGGCGGTCTGGCTGTGTCCTTCGCCGGCAACTTCAACAGCTACGGCGCTGCCGTTGGCGGTATTAGTGCGGGATCCGGCACGGCTCAGGTCGTGTACGACTCCTCCACCAATACGCTTTGGGTTGACGTTAACGACGATGGCGCGCTCAACGCGGATGATATTCAGATCGTTCTGGACGGTGTAACCGGCATCGCAGCAGGCGATGTGGTTTCCGTTGCAAACAACGTGCCTATCGCTAGCGATGATTTTTTCGCAGCGAACGAAGATGACGGCTCGGCCTTTGTCGGCAATGCACGGGCGAACGACGTGGATGTCGAAACAGCGACTGCAGCTCTGGTCGTGACGCCGGACGCAGCATCGGGGTCCAATGGCGGTGAGTTCAGCATTGATGCAGACGGCAATGTGACGTTTGACACCGATGGTGACTTCGAAGCACTGGCTGCTGGTGAGACCACAGCCACGACGTTCACTTACACGGTGGAAGACGAACTTGGTGCAACCGATACAGCAACCGTGACCGTTACGGTGACTGGCGAGAACGATGCGCCAGTGGCAGTGTCTGAGGCCGATGCGGTGAACGAGGATGCAACCACAACCGGTGACGTTTCGCTGAACGACAGCGACGTTGACAACGGTGCGACGCGCACTTACGCGCTGAATGCTGCGGTTGCGGGCCTGACGCTGAATGCGAACGGCACCTATGCGTTCGATGCATCCGATCCAGCGTACCAGGATCTCGATGCCGGCGACACCACTGACGTTGTGGCGACCTACACTGTGACGGATGACCAAGGGGCGACCGATACGGCAACCCTGACCATCACCGTGACAGGCCAGAACGACGCACCGGTTGCTCAGAACGACACCAACACAGTGCTCGAAGATGGGGTTACCGGTGGTAACGTCGCCGCCAACGACAGCGATGTGGACGCCAACTCGACGGCGACCTACTCGCTGAACGCTGCTGTTGCGGGCCTCACGCTGAATGCGAACGGAACCTATGCATTCGACGCCTCGGATCCGGCGTACCAGTCGCTTGCGGCTGGCGAGACCACTGACGTTGTGGCGACCTACACTGTGACGGATGACCAAGGGGCGACCGACACGGCAACCCTGACCGTAACCGTGACCGGTGTGAACGACGCTCCTGTGGCTGTGGCCGACACCGATGCGGTGAACGAGGATGCAACCACAACCGGTGACGTTTCGGTCAACGACAGTGATGTCGACAACGGCTCGACAGCGACCTACTCGCTGAACGCTGCTGTTGCGGGCCTCACGCTGAACGGTGACGGTA